>OBMA010002339.1_pt1 | contig 11112 bp, 8 predicted proteins | sample 1539141 | NCBI WGS metagenome assembly OBMA01 (sample SAMEA3991484, study PRJEB22521) | metagenome | biome: anthropogenic terrestrial biome; feature: sewage plant; material: raw primary sludge | place: Sweden | collected 2012-09-26 | reverse complement strand
CAATCAATGTTTCGGTAAGATTGTGCCCACGTGCAATAATGCGCCCCTGACAGACCACCACAGCCCCAATCGGTACTTCGTCCCTCTCGCCGGCTTTGTGAGCTTCCTGCAAGGCTTGTTTCATAAATGAAACATCTATATTTTCCTTGCTTGGAGTCTCTTCGTTATTATCAGTGTAATAATTAGTCATTGTTTATTGGAGTAAATAGTTGGAGCTAAATTTATGTAAATCAAGATGTTCTACATGTTTATGTAGATTTGTGTAATCATAATTGTCAACTATCCATTGCCAACTATCAACTGATCTAAACCTCTTCTTCCACCACCAGATTATCAATAATGAAATTCTGGCGTTCGGGTGTGTTTTTGCCCATGTAGAATGATAACAAATCAGAAACAGCATCTTCTTTTTTCAACGAAACCTGATCCAGTCGCATATCTCTTCCAATAAAATGTTTGAACTCGTCGGGCGAAATTTCACCCAAACCTTTAAATCGGGTGATTTCAGGGTTTGCACCTAATTTAGCTAATGCAGCCAAACGCTCTTCTTCCGAATAGCAATACATCGTTTCCTTTTTATTCCGCACGCGGAAAAGTGGCGTTTGAAGAATATGAACGTGTCCTTTTTTGATCAAATCGGGGAAAAATTGCAAGAAGAAAGTAATCAGCAGCAGGCGAATGTGCATACCGTCCACATCGGCATCGGTAGCCACAATTACTTTGTTGTAACGCAGGTTGTCAACACCATCTTCAATGTTTAATGCTGCCTGAAGGAGGTTGAATTCCTCGTTTTCGTACACCACTTTTTTTGTCAGTCCGTAACTGTTCAACGGTTTTCCCTTCAAACTAAACACGGCCTGTGTATTTACATCACGACTTTTAGTGATAGAGCCACTCGCCGAATCTCCCTCGGTAATGAAAATGCTCGTGTTCTCTATTGCCTGATTTTTTGTTTCATCTTTGGTTAAATTATCATTGAAATGAACTCTACAATCACGCAATTTTTTGTTGTGTAGGTTGACCTTTTTAGCACGTTCACGCGCCAGTTTCGTAACTCCTGCAATGGCTTTACGTTCTTTTTCAGAATCCTGAATTTTTTGCAGTAATATGTTTGTCGATTCGGAGTTGCGGTGCAGATAGTTGTCCAATTCTTTCTTCAAGAAATCGGAAATGAACTTGCTTACCGATACACCATCTTTGGCCATATCGCGCGAACCGAGTTTTGTTTTGGTTTGCGATTCGAAAATTGGTTCTTCTACGCTTATAGAAACCGCTGCTATCATTCCATTACGAATGTCGGCCAATTCCAGGTTTTTAGAATAAAACTCCTTAATGGTGCGTGCCACCGCTTCACGAAATGCGCTTTGGTGTGTGCCGCCTTGAGTGGTGTGTTGTCCGTTTACAAACGAGTAGTATTCTTCACCGTATTGGTCGCTGTGCGTAAATGCGATTTCTATATCTTCGCCTTTGAGATGGATAATAGGATATAACGGTTGAGCCGTCATGTTCTCATTCAAAAGGTCGGTCAATCCATTTTTTGAAAGGATTCTCTTTCCGTTGAAATTAATGGTCAAACCCGTATTCAGATAGGCATAATTGCGCAACATGGTTTCGATGTACTCATCTTTGTAGATGTAGTTTTCGAACAAAGTATTGTCCGGTACAAAGTAAATATAGGTTCCGCGATCAGAGCTATCTTCGAAAACGTCCGAGTCGCTTTGCAGTTTGCCTTTCCCAAATTCAGCTCTACGACTTTGTCCGTCCCTAAAACTCTGTACAATAAATGTTGATGAAAGTGCATTCACGGCTTTTGTACCCACACCATTCAAACCTACCGATTTTTTAAACGCTTTCGAATCGTATTTTCCACCGGTATTCATAATCGAAACGGCTTCCACCATTTTCCCCAGCGGAATACCACGACCATAGTCGCGCACTTCCACATGTCCGTCTTTTACGCGTACATCCACTGCTTTTCCGGCACCCATACGGTATTCGTCGATACAGTTGTCAAGTACTTCTTTTAGCAATACATAAATTCCATCGTCCACGTGGGTTCCATCGCCCAGTTTACCGATGTACATACCAGGTCGACGGCGAACATGTTCCAGTCCTTCGAGGGTGATAATGTTGCTATCGCCATAATCAACTAATTGATTTGCTGTAATTAATTCTTCCATATATAAAGTAGTAAGAGGTAAGTAATTGCTTGATTTACCAGCAGATGTTTCTTGTTTTTTTTATTTGCTAATTCTGAAATTGTATTATCTGGCTATCCAGTTTTCGGGATTCTGTAAACTCTTGTCTTTCCAAACCTGAAAATAAAGCTCGGTTTTATTGTCGCTTTCGTTGTCAGTATAAATTCGTCCAATTGTCTGTTTAGCACTTACATGTTCTCCAACCCGTACTGAAATTTGAGTTAAGTTGGCATATACTGTTCTGAAGTTTCCATGTTTAATAATCACTGCGTTGTTACTTCCAGGTATTGTAAAGCATTGTGAAACAATGCCATCGAAAACTGCTCTGGCACTACTTCCGCTTGGGGTTTGGATATAGATACCTTTATTGTTAGTCGTAACAAATTTCAAAACAGGGTGCGATTGAATTCCAAAATGGCCACGAATAAACCCATTGGATGTCGGCCATGGTAAACGCCCTTGGTTGCGGGCAAAATCACCCGAAAGCAATGACTCTTCTTTGGTAAGCGCCGAAACTGATCGTGAAGGCGATGAATCAGCCACGGTAACCGGTTTGATGGTGGGTTTGGATTCAATTCTACTTATCGCTTTACTTGCTTTTTTCGTTTTGTTTTCGGCATCAATACGTTTATTTTGAGCGGCTATTTGTCTGTTTTGTTCAGCAATTCGCTTGTTTTCGGCTGCGATACGTCTGTTTTCTTCTTCAGCTTTTTTCTTGGCCGCTGCAATTCGTTTTGCTTCGGCTTTACGAATCTCTTCGGCAATAATGCGTTCGATTCTGTTGTTTAAATCATTCGCCTTTTTTTGCTGAACTTTCATATCAGCCCGCAGTTTGCCTTCTTTTTTCTTTAAATCGGTAAGCAGTACTTTTTCTTTTTGTTCGTCTTTCGATAAATTTTGTGCCTCAGCCTCTTTCTGTTTTACCACCACTACTTTGGTTGTTTTGTGTTGGTTGAGGGTGTCATTTTTCATGACGATTTGTGTTTTTACCTTTTCTATCTCGCGTACCTGTTGCTTTCTGTAGTCGGTATATTCCTGCAAATAGCGTAGGCGGCGGAACGATTGGTCGAACGATTTTGAAGAGAGTACAAACATTATTTTCGCGTACATGCTCCGTTTGATATGTGCTTCCTGAACCAACTTTATATAATCGGCTTTGAGTTTTGCTAACTTTCCCTCAAGGATGCGTTTTTCCTCAGCCAATTTGCCCATTTCTGTATCCAATTGTCCAATTTCGCCACTGATGCTCTGAATCAATACTTTTCGCTCTTTGATATTCTTGTTGATGATATTTAGCTTGGTCAATGAGCTGCGTTGCGATTTTTTTGTCTCGTTCAGCATTTTGTTGGTGGTAGCTAAATTCTGAAGCGTTTGCTTGCGTTGGTTTTCAAGCTCTTTTACAGTTTGAGCTTGCATGGAAACAATGCATGTAGCCAGGGTGAAAAGAAGGACAGATATTCGAAATTTTAGTTGAAAGCGCATCGAAATATAATTTTAGTTCGGTTATTCAATAAAGGTTTATTTTTTCATTAATTGCTCAATATCTCCACGGGTATACCGATTGGTATTTGTAGCCGAAAATTTTATAACAGCATTGAAATTAACTCGTAAGATTGAAAAATCACAATTTGCTTTACTTTTTTCGCTCGATGCAGTCATCGATATTGTATGCGGGATATTTACTGTATTTTCCACTGCAAAATCGCTATAAGTTGTCAGCAGTTGATAACCGGAATTTCTAGCTTTCAAAAGCACTTGTTGTATCAGGTTCAATGAATTGATCTCGGTACTTTGTTGCATTGTTTCAGACTCGAAATTTATGGAGTTGTTGCCTGTAGCCAGTGGACTTATTTTTAAATCTTTTGGCTGTATCGTTTTTTGTCCGACACAGAAAAACTGATTGAAGATTAATCCTTGTAAGCTATAAAAATCTACGTCAACACCAAATCGTTTTTTGAAAAAATTGTAATCGACCACGTAATACCTGTTATTCATCTTGTCAATTACCTTCATGCTGTCAGGAGTTAGTTCTGCTTTAAATAGTTCTATTCCAAAAAGCGGCTGAACAGAGAGATGAATCGCCGAATCTTTTTTTATCTTACAGGTAGCTGAAACATTTATTTCTCTTCCATTTGCGTTCAGCTTTAGAGCCATTTTACTTACGCTAGCTGTTTCAAATTTTGGTTCGGCGCTTTGTACTTGTTTTACAAGTTGCTCCACCTGCGATGATTGTGGAAGTGAAGCCTGTTTTGTAGTCGTTGCGGTACGTGTGGTTTTACACGATGCCAATAGCACTACTGAAATTATAATAATTCCGAATTTGTATTTCATAATTTGTATTTGTTTAGTACGTTTTGTTACTCTCTTTTCCAGCCTTTATTTTCAATCTTACGTTTTATATCATCTGTTTTATTGCCGGCGTCGAACGATTTTTGCCACATCAATAAAGCCTTTTCATCATTCCTGGTCATCCATAAAATATCACCGTAATGCTCAAGTACCACACCCGATTCATCGCCTTTTGGTAGGTTGTCAACGGCTTTTTCGATATAAAATTTAGCCAGCGAATAATTACCTTGTTGGTATAAAATCCAGGCATAGGTGTCTAAATAGGTACTGTTTTTGGGTTCCAGTTCCACCGTTTTGGCACTCATCAGCTCCGCCTTTTTCAGTTCCGCTTTTTCGAGCGAGAGATAATAGGCGTAGTTATTCATTACCATCATATTTTTCGGATTAGCCGCCAGTGCGTTCTCATAATTTACGAATGCAGAATCTTTTAATTCCAGCTTAAAATAAGTGTCGGCAATTTGCGAATAAAAATCGCTTTTCACTGCCGCTTGTTCGGCCGATATCAATGGCAACGCTTCTTTATAAGTGGCCAAAGCCCCACGGTAGTCGGCCAATTGAAATTGCGTAATTCCACGGTAGAAATACCACGTTGGAATTTTAGGCAAATTCTTGATAGCTCTACCCGTTTCGATAAGCAACTGGTTGTAGTTTTTTGTGCCTATATGAAGTTGAATTAAGCGCAACCACGATTGCTCGTTTTTGGGGTTAATGTTCAGCATTGTTTCATATTCCGAAATTGCCTCGGCATTTCTGTTCCTGTATTGCAAAAACAAAGCGTAGTAACTGTGTACTTGTTCTTCCAGTGGATAGCGGTCTACCAGCAGTTTAAAAAGTGATTCCGTTTCTGCAAATTTTACGGTGTCCTGGACCAGTTTTTCTACGTATTGTCCCAGTACAAGCATTTTTGTGTCTACGTCCAGCTGTTCGGTTTTCAAAGCCGTTTTTATCGATTCCAACGCTTTTTCCGGTTGATTCATCGCATTGTAATATTGCGACAGGGAGATGTAGACGTTCGCATTTTGCGGATCGTCGACCAACACTTTTTGATATATGGCAAATGCCTGTTCGGGCATTTTTTGCTGCATAAGTATATTCCCTTTGGTCACCTGATAGCGCGAATCGGTAGGATACTTCGCTATCAACTTATCAATTTCGGGCATCACTTTTTTAGTTTTACCCGACAGGTAGTAGAGTTGAACCTTTTCCAGCGATATTTGCTCGTTAATACCTACCAGACTTTCCAGTCTCTCATTTGCAGCAATGGCCTTGTCGTAATCTTTGGTTTCCTTGTACAGTGCCGCCAGAATATTGTAAACCTGCTCTTTATTCGGATATATTTTTTGTAATTGTTTTGTCAGCTCAATAGATTTTGGATATAGTTTTAATTCAGAATACATGGATATGAGTCGGATATTGTACCACCAGTTGGTTGGATCATATTTCACTGATTTCTCCAGTGCATTTACCGCTTCATTGTTCATGCCTATCAGCCCGTACAACAAACCCATCTCCGACTGAGCGCCTGCGTCCAGCGAGTCGATAGCAACACACAACCCAAAGGTTTCCATTGCTTCGTCGAATTTTTCCTGATCTTTTAAGCGCAATCCTTCGTAGAAATAATATGCGAATTGGCGCTGTGCTGTCTCGGATAGATGAGAACTTGTAATTTGCTTTTTTACGACGGGTTTAGCCGAAGTAAAAGAACCAAACAGGAACACAAACAGTAAAAACAAATAGATTCTTTTAAACATATCGTCATAAATTCATTACTAACAATCAAGGATTTGATCCAGTTCCGCTTATTTTTTTCCGGTATGTCCAAATCCTCCTGCACCTCGTTCCGTATCGCCTAAAACGTCAACTTCCACCCATTCGGCTTGCGCATGTTCGGCAATTACCATTTGGCAAATGCGCTCTCCGTCAACTATTTCGAAATCTTCAGATGACAAGTTGACCAGGATAATGCAAACTTCGCCCCGATAATCGGCATCGATGGTGCCAGGTGAGTTCAGCACGGTAATCCCTTTTTTGATGGCCAACCCACTGCGCGGACGAATTTGTGCTTCGTAGCCCGCAGGCAACTCGATGAATAGACCGGTTGGTATCAATTTTCGTTCCAATGGTTTTAAAACAATGGGACTATCAATATTTGCCCGAATATCCATGCCGGCAGATAAGGCGGTGGCGTATTCAGGTAAGGGGTGTTTGGAATGATTGACAATGCTTACTTTCATGCGTTTGTTTTTATTGTAAAAAATATATCTATTAGTTTTTCAGTGAATTAGTTGCTATATGCAGTTTTGATTTGACCATGCAAAACAGTCTTTGTATGGTCATGACAACAGTACGGGCAACCTAAATTTTGCACTAGCTACAAAAATACGATAATTATCTATAAACCTCTTTATCTACTGCCGAAAAAAAAGCTTTTTTCAAAATTTGAGGGTCAAATGATAAAAAATGAATGATTTATTTCTGACATGTTCTCAATTCTCCGGTAATTTTTATTCTAAAATGGAGTAATGCTGAACTCAATGTGGCATCTAATTGTTTAAAATCCTAAACGCAATTGTTTATCCCGGATTTGTAGTCAGGCATATTTTATTGTACCTCGCTTTTCAGGAGTGAACTGTTTATGCCGATAAACTCGATAAATAATACAAAAAAATAGATAAAAAGATGATGATAAAAAAACCACTTACTATCAAAGGAATTACTTTTAAAAACAGAATAGGTCTTTCGCCCATGTGCCAATATAGTGCCGAGAGTGGGTTAGCAAATAATTGGCATCTGGTTCATTATGGTGGACGGGCAGTTGGCGGAGCTGGGCTCATCATTGTTGAAGCTACGGCTGTTTCGCCTGATGGGCGCATTACACCTTATGATTTGGGTCTTTGGAATGAAGAACAAATAGTAAAATTGAAGGAAATTGTCGATTTTATCGAAGAACAAGGCTCAGTACCGGGTGTTCAGATTGGGCATGCCGGTCGTAAGGCTTCGCACGATAAACCATCAACCGGAGGGCGACAATTGCATCCCGATGAAGGCGGCTGGGACACAATAGGACCTTCTCCCATTCCGTTTTCTGAAAATGAAAGAAGTCCGAAGGAATTGGACAAAGCCGGAATTGATCTGGTAATTGAGAATTTCAGACGTACAACTCTTCGTGCAAAAGAAGCGGGTTTCAAGGTCCTCGAAATACATGGTGCGCACGGATACATGATACACCAGTTTCTTTCCCCTCTTAGCAATAAAAGAACCGATGAATACGGTGGAAGTTTCGAAAACAGGATAAGGCTACTGATGGAAGTCACTGCAGCCGTTCAACAGGTTTGGCCGGCCGATTACCCATTGTTTGTCCGACTGTCGGCTACGGATTGGGCCGATGGTGGATGGGATTTGGAGCAAACGGTGCAACTCAGCAAAATTTTGCATCAAATGGGAGTTGATTTGATCGACTGCTCATCGGGTGGAAATATTGCAACAGCTCGCATTCCGCTAAGCGAAGGTTATCAGGTTCGTTTTTCCGAAGAAATTAGAAAAACCTCCGTTTTGACCGCTACAGTTGGCTTGATAACAACTACCGAAAAGATGGAAGAAATACTGGAAACAGGTAAGGCCGATTTGATACTGCTGGGTCGCGAATTACTCCGAAATCCCTATCTTCCTCTCAAAATTGAAGAGACGGTATGGCCCGAGCCTTATTTGAAGGGAAGTGAAAAATTGCCATTCATGAGTAAACTTCACCACTTTTCTAAATTGTTTCAGTCGACACTTTTCCCAGCAACCATTCTTCTAAATCGACTGATTTATCGAGGCTGAGTCGTTCTTTGATAGTGTTGCGGCGGCGGTACATGGTGTTTTTGTTAATCCCAAGTATCGAGCACGTACTCGTTATATCTAGTTGTAGGGTAATGAGTGCAATCACTATTTTGTCGGCAATGGTGATGGTAGGAAAGTCGATCGATAATTTTTCTATAAAATTATTGAAAATCAGATTTACTTCATCAATGTACGATTGCCATTCTTCTTCGGTAAGCACAAACTGTTGGAGCATTTCATCCATACAACTGGATTTTAGCCCGCTGTCCTTTGGTAGTCTCAGTTTTAGCTCTTCGAATCGAATGGTCGATTCTATTCTGCTTTGAAGTTTTGCAAACAATGAAAGTCTTCTTTTTTCAATTTCTGCCATCAATTTTTCTCGTTCTACTTGATGATTTATATGTTCGTCTCTTCTTTTTTTCTGAACGGAGAGTAGAAAAACGATAGCCAGCAGCATCAATACGATCATAAAGGCGACGTAGATAATCATATTTCGGTTGGTAATTTTCAATTGTGCATTTTCGATATTTTTTTTGTTGACATTGTATTGTTGATCAATCCGATAGAGTTGCGCTTGTCTCGTTTTTGCAATAAACAGGTTTCTATTTTGATTATATTTCAAGCAGTATTCGAGGGATTTTGCATAATTTCCACTCGCTTTTTCGGTATACGCACCTGCCAAAAATGTTTCAACTTTATCTTTGAGGGTTATGGTATCGGGCAATGCTTTTTGGAAATAATATTGAGCTGAGTCCGGCATATTTAGTTTCGAGTAAGCCATTGCAAGTATGTTGTAATAATAGGGCGACTCATCGTAGTACTTATAGGCATGCAATAAATAATTCTTAGCAGTGTTGTATTGATAGGTTTTTGTGATAAGTGTATTTGCCAGCGAAGCTGTTATGTCCATGTAGTTAACAGTGTCCTTGGCTTGTTCGGCTAGTTTTTGAGCCTTTCTGTAAAAATACAATACATGATCAATTCTGTGGCCGGTATTATCCATGCAGATAGCCATCTCCCGATAGGCGTAGGCTTCATTGTTATAATTTTTTGCACGATGAAAAAACTGTTGCGACAGTTTGAAGTTCTGTAAAGCCTTTTCTATGTATTCATCTTCGGAATATAAAAATCCAAAATGATAGTACACCAAAGCCAACTGATTGTACGCGTCGATTTGTAGAAACTCCGATTCAGCACGTTTAAATTCGCTCATTGCCTGTTGAGTTTCCTGTTTGTTTTCATAGATACAACCCAGCAGATAGTAAGATGTTCCGGCGTGTTTGTGAAGGGATGTACCGCCATAGTAATTTACAGCCACGCGAATCAAACTGTCCGATTTAATCAACGAATCTTGTTTGTTTAGCGAGCGGATGTATTGCAAACACCAGGCGGCATAATCGCCTTCGGGAAGCTTTTCGGGGTTTGGAATGGTGTTGAGCAATTTGGTAGCCTCTTTTGGCGAAGTGCTCATGATGGATTCTGCCTTCAGAATGATAGGATGATGCGTATATTGCTTGTTGCAAGACGAAACAAGCAAGCAAAAAAGCAGTAAGGGTGCAATATATTTATTCATGGCGGTGAGAATTACTAATTTTTCAAATTGATGGGTTAAAATCACTGCCTTGTAGGCTTCTAAAACTATCCTTGCAGAAAATATTTTTTTAAAATAATATATTTGTTTGGTTTTCAGTGGTGTGCAATTGTTTGAATTGCATGGCTTACAATAGTTTTTTTTGTTCCTTTCAGTCTGGTTTAATAACTTTGTATTGCAAAACTAGTAAAAAATACGCATCAAAAATCATTGAGATAAGTAAAGATATTCTATAGCTTCGCAGTGGGAATAAGTTGGTAAAGTGATGTTCTTTTAACCTAGGCCATATTTGACTTTGATCTGTTGCGAAGCGGATAGACATTTTTAGAGAAAAAGTTTGTAAACCGTAATTTGATTTGTTTGTTTCCATTTTTTCTAATTACCGAGGTTGTCTGTATAGGCAGCCTCTTTTTTTTGCAGTTAGGTTTCATATAGGTCAATGTGGATTCTTAATTAATCATAAATTATGCAAATGATTATTGTTAATCAAAAATATTGTTATTATATTTGAACCGTATTTTAAGAACGCAAAATACGCCTAATTATCTAGTAATAACTATAAAAAAACAGAAAGCTTATGGCAGATCTTATTTCAGCCACTTTTTCGCCGGAAGATGAAAAAGAAGTAATGGAGTTATTGGCAAAACTCAGAGCAAAGTTTCCGTTCGGCATTAAACTCTCCGCCGATCAGAAGAAGCGTCTTCCAAAATTGGACGATGTGCGTATTCCTTTTGCAGAAAAGGGATTGTTTTATGGCGAGCAACAGCCGCTTATTGTACCACCCTTTACCAACTTGGGCGAGTACAAGGTAGATTTAGAGTTTGTAAAAGCCACCCGCAGGGTAGGTGCTGAGTTGGCAAGCATTGCGGAAATGGTATCGGATACCCGTATGGCTGCAGGAGCTGATGCTTATCAGGCTGCACTTTCCATCTATGGCTCCGCCAAGAGTGCTGCCAAACAAGGCGTACCCGGTACACAAACCATAGTGGACGAAATGGGTAAACTGTTTGATGGGCAACGTAACAACGCTAAAACAGGCGAGGCTACTGCTAAGTAAAGCAAATCTACTTATGAGGTAAGCCAGCCTACCTAAAAAACAGGCAGGCTTATCTCTAAGTTAAGCTTGCTTACCTCTAGGGTAAGAAGGCTTTG
>OBMA010002337.1_pt1 | contig 11118 bp, 10 predicted proteins | sample 1539141 | NCBI WGS metagenome assembly OBMA01 (sample SAMEA3991484, study PRJEB22521) | metagenome | biome: anthropogenic terrestrial biome; feature: sewage plant; material: raw primary sludge | place: Sweden | collected 2012-09-26 | reverse complement strand
GGCAGTCAGAGATAATGTGCCTCCGTCTATTGTGAGCCTTACACCGCCGCTTTTTGTATATAATAGAAGAAAAAATGAATTTCTGGGATATGAAACTGAAAAAGGTGAAGAAATTATAGAACTTCCTCCGCAGCAAATTGATAGAAACTGTTTCTTGTAATCGGGCAAAACTGAAGATGCCATTCGAAAATAATGAGGAAAAAGAAGTGACATATCAATGTCTTGTTTTACGATTTTTGTTATCTGCAGATTTTTGGCAACATATTGTATATTTTCCATAAGAAACTCCTTTAATACAAATTAAAAAACTACTTAAATTTATATTAAATGAAATTGATTGACTTTAAAATATAAAAAAGAGCACAAAAAATCTTCAAAAAAACTGTATAAAAGCAACAAATAAACAAAAAATGCAATAATAATAGATAAAATGCAATAATAAATAATGACAATATACAAGTATGCGATATAATTAAAACAACTTAAAAAACACATTTGAGTTACCTAAAAAAACTATTATTAATGCAAATTTAAGGAGGAAAGGCAACATGAGAAAGAAAAAGTTAGTCGCAATGGGCCTGGTAACTGCAATGGCATTATCACTGGCAGCATGTGGCTCAAGCAGTTCAAGCAGTACAGCAAGTACAACAGGTAGTACGGAGAGCACAACAGCTGCAAGTACTACAACAGATTCTAGCGCAACAGATTCAAGTGCAACAGCTTCAAACGCATCAGCTTCAAGTGCAACAGATACATCATCTACAGGAAGTATACAGTATAAAGACATAACACTTGGAAAGACCGGTACAGATGTTACAGCAGAAATTAAACTGCTCACAAACCGTACAGATATGACAAAGTCTGACTATGCCAGAGAGAACTGGGATGCTTACATTAAGAAATTCAATGAAACATATCCAAACATCAAAGTAGATGTTGAAGGTATTACAGATTATGCAAATGATACACTTCTTCGTTTGCAGGGCGGCGACTGGGGCGACATCATGATGATCCCGGCAGTAGATAAAGCTGATTTATCAACATATTTCCTTTCTTATGGTTCACAGGCAGATGTATCAAAGGAAGTAAACTACATTAATAACTTTATTTATGATAAGCAGGTATATGGAATTCCTATTACAGCAAACGCACTTGGCATTGTTTACAACAAGGCAGTATTCAAGAAGGCCGGCATTGATACTCTTCCAAAAACTACAGATGAGTTCATAAAAGACCTTAAAGCTATAAAAGACAAGACAGATGCAACACCACTTTACACAAACTACTTCGCAAACTGGACACTTGGAGCATGGGATGCTTATATCGGCGGAAGTGCAACAGGCGACAGCAAATATATGAATCAGGAACTTTTACATACAAAAGATCCGTTCAGTGATCCAGGCGATGGAACACATGCTTACAATGTATACAAGGTTTTGTATGATGCAGTATCACAGGGTCTTACAGAAGACGACTATACAACAACAGACTGGGAAAGTAGCAAAGGTATGATGAACAGTGGAAAGGTTGCAACGATGGTTCTTGGCTCATGGGCAGTTCCACAGATGCAGCAGGCTGGTTCTAATCCTGATGATGTTGCATACATGCCATTCCCGATCACAATCAATGGAAAGCAGTACGCTTCAGCATCTCCTGATTATAACTTTGGTATCAACAAAGATGACAGTGCTGAAAAACAGGAAGCATCAATGATATTTGTTAAGTGGATGACAGAAGAATCAAACTTCTCTTATAACGAAGGAGGACTTCCACTTAAGGTTGGTGATAGCAAATATCCAGATCTTTACAAGGGATTTATTGACAATAAGGTTGAATTTGTTGAAGATGATGCAGCTGTTTCAGGCGAAGAAGATCTTATGAACCGTTTGAATCAGGATTCTGAGCTCAATATTAACAATGGCGGTAACGATAAGGTAGCAGCAATTGTTGAGCATGCAGCAAATAAAGATGAAGACTTCGACTCTATAATGAAAGAATGGAATCAGAAGTGGTCAGATGCACAGAAGACTGAGAAAGTAGAAACAAAATAGTTTATAACGTAAGAAAATAAATAGGGGCAAGGGGGGTTTCCTTCCTTGCCCCCTATTGCATCTATCAACCGTTAATTATGATAAGGAGGAATATCATGAGTCCAAACTCATCAGACCTGATGCAGACCAGTATAAAAAGAAACTGGTTCAGAACCAGCAAAGGCTCTAAAATCACAGTTATTTTTGCATTTACAATTATTCCGCTGATTCTTTTATTTGTATTTACATATCTTCCATTTGGGAAAATGGTTCAGTACAGCTTTTACAATATGCGTTACATTGGTGAACGCCGGTTTGTAGGACTGCAAAACTACCGTGAGTTGTTTACAAGAAAAGATATTATCGGAACTCTTTTACTTTCACTTTACTATATAGTTGGAGCCATTATCCAGATTATACTGGCTCTTTTTCTGGCAACGTTACTCAGCAAGAGGATTCGTGCTGCAGGACTTTTTAAAGGACTGATCTTTTTCCCTTATCTGATTAATGGTATTGCAATTGGATTTATCTTTAAATTTTTCTATACACATGGATTTGTTTTGGATACAGTTCTGCAATGGTGTGGGTTCAGTCTGGATAATTTACCATACTGGCTGAAAGACCAGAATATAAATAACTGGGCATTAGTATTTTCTTCTGTCTGGAGATATCTGGGCCAGAACATGGTTCTCTTTATAGGCGCAATTATGTCGGTAGATGACACACTTTATGAAGCAGCCGAACTGGATGGAGCAAATTCATTTCAGCAATTTCGATATATTATTCTGCCAAGTATCAAAACTATTGTCACATTGAACATTATTTTATCAATAACAGGATCACTCAGTGCATTCGAGGCACCATTTGTAATTACCAAGGGGCAGAATGGCACAGGTACATTCTTTGTTGTAATGAATACAATTGCTCATACTAATCAGAAAGTAGGACTTGCATCAGCAATGGCAGTATTCCTGCTTGTGATTATATTTATCTGTACAATTCTGCAAAAGGTATTGTTCAAATATATCTTCAGAAACGCTGATGCAGAAGATGAAAGCATGGAAGCACAAAAGCAACATAAAAAAGAAATAAAAGATGAAAAAATAAATTTGAAAAAAAGCGCTGTGAAAGGAGGAAGATAAGATGTTGGATAGCGTAGAAAAAAATTCTGTAAAACATCACTATACTGCAGGACATTATATATGGAGTGTTGTGAAATATCTGATACTTATATTATTCGCATTTATATCTGTTCTTCCGATTGTCTCTTGCGTTATTACGGCATTTAAAACTAATAGTGAGTATCAGTCAACCAATGTTATGGTTCTGCCTCATTCATGGTTCAATTTTGGTAATTTTGTTAAAGCATTCACAACGGCACATATGGGAAGAGCTTTTATAAATTCCACTATTATTCTGGTTTTTGTTCTTCTCGGATCTGTTCTGATTGGAACACAGCTGGCATATGTACTGAACAGATTTAAATTTCACGGAAATGCATTTATCCGTAACTTATTTACATTTGCAGCTCTCCTTCCTGGAATTGCTATGCAGGTTGCTGTTTATAAAATCATGGGTGATCTCCACTTTATCAATAAACTGTATGGTTACATCATTATGATGATGGGAACAGACGTTATTTCTATATACATATTTATACAGTTTTTTGAAAATCTGCCTATTTCACTTGATGAATCAGCAATTCTTGATGGCGCATCATATTTTACAATATACAGCAAAATATTACTTCCGCTTCTAAAACCTGCGATTGTTACAGTCTGCATCTTAAAGGGCGCAGGAACCTACAACGAATATTATTGTGCTCAGCTTTATCTTCAGGATAAGACAAAACTTGGTACAGTTGCTACATCACTTTATACATTTTCAGGACCGACTGGAAGCCAATATAATCTGATCTGCGCAGGCGTTATTATTTCATTTATTCCGGCACTTATTCTATTCATAACATGTCAGAAACAGATTTACAGCGGAGTTGCAGCCGGTGCTGTCAAAGGCTAGAAAGTAGGGACGAGATGGTTGAAGAAGTAAAAAAAGAATTGACAGAAAACATTATCCCATTTTGGGAAAGCTTAAAAGATAAGGAAAACGGCGGATATTACGGATACATGGGATATGATCTTACTCTGGATAAAAAAGCAGTAAAGGGTGGGATTTTGAACAGCCGTATCTTGTGGTTTTTTTCTAATGCATATCTGCATCTAAAGGATAAACGTTATCTGAGCGATGCAGAAACAGCTTTCCACTTTTTAAAGGATGCATTCTGGGATGAAAAAAATGGTGGCATATACTGGTCTCTAAAATATGATGGCAAGCCTGAAGAAACAATGAAGCACACATATAATCAGGCATTTGCAATATATGGATTGTCCTCTTATTACGATGCTTCAAAAGATGAAGAAAGTCTGAAAATGGCACAGGATCTGTTTTCAATAATTGAAACAAAATGTCGTGACAAAGATGGATATCTGGAAGCTTTTAATAGAGATTTTTCTCCGGCAGAAAATGAAAAACTTTCTGAAAATGGTGTTATGGCAGAGAGAACTATGAACACTCTTCTGCACATTTTTGAAGCATACACAGAGCTTTACAGGGTTTCTAAGGATGACAAAGTAAAAGAAAAGATGCTTGAAATTCTGGATATTTTTCAGAACAAAGTTTTCAACCCGGAAAAAAATCGTCTGGAGGTATTTTTCGACAAGGATTACCATTCGCTGATTGATCTTTACTCATATGGACATGATATAGAAGCCGCATGGCTGTTGGATCTTGGGGCAAATGTGATAGGCGATGAAAAATTGATATCCGATATTCATGAATTTACATCAAAATTGACAGCAGAAGTTTATAAATGTGGATTCAATGGAATTTCTATGCCGCAGGAAGCCGAAAACGGAATAGTCAATGAAGACCGTGTCTGGTGGGTACAGGCTGAAACAGTAAATGGTTTTTTAAATGCATGTGATAAAGATCCGCAGAATGAAGCTTATAGAAATGCTTATCTGTCTGAATGGAAATATATTCAGGAAAAAATAATTGATAAACGTGCAGGCTCAGAATGGTTTTGGAAATTGGATAAAAATGGAGTTCCGGATCATGAAAAGCCAATGGTAGAGCCGTGGAAATGTCCTTACCATAATGGAAGAATGTGCTTTGAAGTTATAAGGAGAACAGAGAATGCTTCATGAAAATTATTATATAGAAAAAAGTAAACAGGATAAACTTTTTGACAGAAAAAATGTGAAAAGCGATTTCTACAATGGAATTTATGACCGCTATGAATATCCGGTTCTCACAAGAGAATATATTCCACTTGAATGGCGTTACGACCTTAATGTGAAGACGAATCCATTTTTTATGGAACGCCTTGGCGTTAATGCAGTCATGAATGCAGGAGCAATTAAGCTCAATGGTAAATATTGCCTTGTGGTTCGTGTAGAAGGCAATGACAGAAAATCTTTTTTTGCGGTAGCTGAAAGTGATTCCGGCATAGATGGATTTCATTTTACAGGGGAGCCGATTCAGTTTGAAGACACATGCTCTGATGAAACTAATGTATACGATATGCGTCTTACACAGCATGAAGACGGATGGATTTATGGCGTGTTCTGCTCTGAAAGTAAAGATAAAACATCCAATGATCTGTCAGCAGCTGTTGCTGAAGCAGGAATTGTAAGAACAAAAGATTTAAAAACATGGACGAGACTTAAAAATTTAAAAACATTACGCTCACCTCAGCAGCGAAATGTCTGCCTGCATCCGGAATTTGTTGATGGAAAGTATGCTTTTTATACAAGACCGATGGATGACTTTATTGAAACCGGATCAGGCGGAGGAATAGGATTTGGACTTTGCGATGATATAGAAAATGCTGTTATAGATGAAGAAAGAATGACTTCTCTCAGGAAGTATCATACGATCACAGAATCTAAAAACGGAGCAGGTGCAGTTCCTATAAAGACAGAGAAGGGATGGATACATATAGCACATGGAGTTCGTAATACAGCAGCCGGATTGCGTTATGTGATTTATGCCTTTGCAACAGATCTGAAAGATCCGGGAAAAGTTATAAGTGAACCATCAGGAATGCTTATAGGACCGCGAGAGGCAGAACGTGTCGGAGATGTTTCAAATGTAGTATTTACAAATGGTGCAATTAAAGATGATGATGGAAAAATTTTCATTTACTATGCTTCAAGTGACACAAGACTGCATGTAGCAACAACAACTGTAGAACGCTTGACTGACTATGTATTTAATACACCATCGGATCCTGGACGTTCAGTGCTCTGTGTAAAACAGCGGAGAAAATTAATTGAAGAAAATCGTGAATTTTTAAAAAATATGTAATTTAATATGCAACTAACATTCAATTTAACATGCAGGAAAAGGAATTAAAGACAATGGGAAAATATAAAATCATCGGTTCCTCATGCAGCAAAATGCCATGGCAGGAAAAAACAAAAGAAAGTAATGGAGCACCAATCTGGCGTTATACGGAAAATCCTATTATAGGAAGAAATCCGGTTCGTGGAGTGGCACGTATTTTTAACAGTGCAGTAATACCATATGAGGGAGCTTATATTGGAGTGTTCCGTGCAGAACAGAATAATGGGATACCTTTTATTTACCTTGGAAGAAGCAGTGACGGACTTCATTGGAAATTTGATGAAAATCGCATCAATTTTGTGGATGAAAACAATAAATCATTTATGCCGCAGTATGCTTATGATCCGAGACTGGTGAAAATAGAAGATAAATATTACCTGATGTGGTGTCAGGATGCCTATGGAGCAGCCATAGGCATGGCAGTAACAACTGATTTTAAGACATTTACCAGAATTGAAAACCCTTTCCTGCCATTTAACAGAAATGCAGTACTTTTTCCGCGAAAAATCAATGGCATGTATAAGATGCTTTCACGACCATCAGATAGTGGACATACACCTTTTGGAGATATTTATATCAGTGAGAGTTCTGATATGGAATATTGGGGAAAACATCGTCATGTAATGGGCAGAAGTCCTGAATGGTGGGAATCCGTAAAAATAGGCGGCGGAGCAGCACCAATCGAAACATCTGAAGGATGGCTTTTGTTTTATCACGGAGTGACCGGAACATGTAATGGACTGGTGTATTCAATAGGCGGAGCAATTCTGGATATAGATGAACCCTCCAAAGTAAAGTATCGCTGTCAGAACTTCCTGCTTACACCTGAAGAATGGTATGAGGAACGTGGATTTGTTCCAAATGTATGTTTCCCATGTGCAACAATTCAGGATGCAGATACTGGAAGAATAGCCATTTACTATGGGGCGGCAGACAGTTATGTAGGAGTAGCATTTACGACGGTAGATGAGATTGTTGATTACATAAAAGCTAATAGTCTTGTCAGAGAAAGTGATTCTGAAATCGGAAGAAGGTAAAAGCTTTGTCACTGATGAAATTAAAACCGGGATTTAAAGACTATCTGTGGGGCGGGCGTCGGCTTATAGACGCCTACAATAAGGAGTATAACGGAGAAAAACTTGCAGAAAGCTGGGAACTCTCATGTTATCCGGATTGTCCATCGACAATTATGAATGGGGAATATGCAGATATGACTTTGCCGGAATATCTGGAAAAAGCCGGAAAAACCGCTTTGGGCATTAACTGCCGCAGGTTTGACCGTTTTCCGATTCTTGTAAAACTTATCGATGCCAAACAGAGCCTTTCAATTCAGGTACACCCGGATAATGAATATGCATTGAAAAATGAAGGTGAATATGGTAAGACAGAAATGTGGTATGTCGTTGAGGCTGAAGAAAATGCCTTTTTGTATTATGGTTTCGAACATGAAATCAGTAAAGAGGAATTTAAGAAAAGGATAGAAGATAATACGCTCACAGATGTACTTCATAAAGAACCTGTTCAAAAAGGTGATGTTTTCTTCATTGAATCAGGGACTCTTCATGCAATAGGCAAGGGAATAGTTATTGCAGAAATTCAGCAGAATTCAAATGTCACCTATAGGATTTATGATTACGGCAGGAAGGGAAAAGACGGAAAAACGAGAGAACTTCATATTGATAAAGCTCTTGAAGTTACAAAACGTACACCGGTTCAAAGACCTTGCAGTCCATCACCACATATAGGAGAATGTAATTACTTTACCGTTGATAAAATCTATCTTGATGGGAAAAGAATGGAAAAAATACAAGGTTCAGTCGGAACGGAAAGCTTTGTAAATATTCTTTTTCTGGAAGGAGAAGGAATCATAAGAAATCAGGATGAATCTCTCTTCTTTGAAAAAGGTGACAGCTTTTTTATTCCGGCAGGAAGCGGTAATTATGAAATAATTGGTAATTGCGAAGCAATTGTCACTTCGGAAAAAGAATCAGATAATTAAGATATAGAAAAGATTCATTTGTAATAAAAAATATTAAAATGGTATATGTATGAAAACAGAGCAGTGGGAAAATCTTAATCGACGTCAGAAATGGCAGTACTTTGTGGATTATTATCTAAAAAAAACGATAATGATTCTGGCAGCACTTTTTATTGTGATTTTTCTGCTGTGGAATTTTCTGAAGCCACAGGATGTGACAATTCTGAAGGTGGCAGTGGTTAATGAAACACTTGATTCACAGAAAAAGCAAAATTTACAGGAAGAACTGCTGAAAGCGCTCGGAAAGACCGGGAAAAATGAAAAAGTGGTTATAGACGACAGTTATGGAAATAGTGAATCTGATCTGTCACGACTGTCCATACTTATGAATGCACATGAAATAGATGCAATTATCTGCAATGAAGAAGATTTTAAACAATTTGCAGGCGAGGGCTACTTTAAAGACATAACGAAAGTTCTTAATGCCGACGAACAAAAAGAGTGGAGTGATCTTTTTGTAAATACTGCAGGATATCTGGATAAAGAAGATGCAAAACCTGATTATGACGGTACGCAAAAAGGACCTGTGAAAGAATATGGAATTGATATTTCTGATAGTGCGGTATACAAAGAGCTTTGTGTAACAAGTAAACATCCGGTTTTTGCATTTACAGTGGAAGCGGGTAATACACAAAACGCTGAAAAACTGCTGCAGAAACTGCTGCCATAGCATAAGGCGTATATTATTTGTCAGGAGAGATAGGATGAGCAATGTTTTTGATCAGGATAGTAAATACAATCGTTTTATGACAAAGATATTTGATCTGGCAGTGCTGAATATTTTATGGACTCTGACTTCACTGCCATTAATTACAATCGGTGCGTCGCAGATTGCACTTTATACGGTTACGTTGAAGATGGTGCGTAATGAAGAGGGAAAAATCATTTCCGGATATTTTAAAGCATTTAAAGAAAATCTGAAGCAGTCACTTATTCCCACTGTTCTGTTATGGCTTTGTATGGGCGTACTTTTCCTGGATTTTCATATCCTGAAGATTCAATCATCAGGAACTTCTTCATTTTTTTATGGAATATGTATCGTTATTATGTTTTTTGTAATTACAGTTTTCAGTTATGCTTTTCCTCTTTTTGCAAAATTTGATAATACAATAAAAAACACTTTTTCGAATGCATGGAAAATTGCAGCCACACATCTGAAAGAAACCAGTGTGCTGGTATCAATGAATTGTATTCCTTTTCTCTGGTTCATAGTTTCTCCCGGAACATTTGCCTGGGTTTTCTGGATCTGGTTCCTGCTTGGGACGGCATTAGTTTCTTATCTTGATTCAGTGCTGCTTGTGAAAATATTTGATGAATTTATTGAGAAGAAAGATACGGATGAAGACGCATGTTGAAAAAAATATATATGGATGAGGAAAATATCCACATTTTAGGCAGAACAACGCTGGGTGAAAATAAACAATGTCATTTATTCTGGACAGCATCCGGCGTTGAATTTTGTTTTAAGGGAAATGCAATAGGAATGGAATTTTCTGCGGATTATGGTATGTTTGCACCATGGATCAGTGTATTTCTGGATGGGGTATGTCTTATAAGGATGCCGCTTAACCGTGGGAAGCAGCAAGTGATGTTTTTTGAAAATATGGCAGGCAATATAACACATCGGTTACGTGTTTTGAAAGAAGTGCAGGCGATGCATGATGATGAAAAACATGCATTGTCAATTGATAGTATTCTTCTTGACGGAACTTTGAAAAAACCGCCACATTATAAATACAGGCTGGAATTTGTCGGAGACTCCATTACCAGCGCCGAGGGCGCAATTGGTTCAAAGAAGGAAATGGATTGGCTGCCGGCTTATTTTTGTCCTGCAAATAGTTATCCATTGATGGTGGCAGATGCCATGCATGCTGATTTTAGAATCATTTCGCAAAGTGGATGGGGAGTCTATAAATCGTGGGATGGAAAAACAGAATGTGCCATTCCGCCATATTATGAACAGGTGTGCGGATTTCTGACAGGAGAGAATAACCGTCAAAAAGGTGCAGTCTGCACATATAATTTTGAAAAATGGCAGCCTGATGCGGTTGTTATCAATTTGGGAACAAATGATGATAATTGCTGTAAAGACAGGATTGAACATGAAAAAGTTGCACAATGCACAGCCGGATTTTTGAAAACGGTACGGAAATGTAATCCTGACGCACATATTGTCTGGGCATATGGAATGCTTGGCTATAAAATGGCAGAATTTTTACAGAATGGAATTGAAATGTACCAGAAGGAAAGTAATGACAAAAAGGTATATTTTCTGCAGCTTTCAGACACTACAGATGCAACAGTCGGAGCGAGGCTGCATCCGGGCAAGAGCAGCCACTTAGAAGCAAAGAATGCCATTTGTACTTTATTACATGGGATATTGTAAAAAAGCATCGGATGCAAATGAATATGCTAAAGGTAAAGATATAAAAATAAAGATATAAAAGCAAATATGTTAAAAGTACAGATGCATGAAAGGGAGATATTTGAATGAAGCATATACAGTCTCTTGATAAAATTACGGACAATCCTTTTTTAAATATGTACCATATAAATTTTACTGACAAAGAAGGAAAACCGGGAAATTATTATTTCTCATCCAGAAATGATGAAGAAAATCTGAAGATAAGGACAAGGGAAATT
>OBMA010002334.1_pt1 | contig 11127 bp, 9 predicted proteins | sample 1539141 | NCBI WGS metagenome assembly OBMA01 (sample SAMEA3991484, study PRJEB22521) | metagenome | biome: anthropogenic terrestrial biome; feature: sewage plant; material: raw primary sludge | place: Sweden | collected 2012-09-26 | reverse complement strand
GTACCCAGAGCCGGGATCGAACCGGCATGGAAGTGAATCCACTGGTGTTTGAGACCAGCGCGTCTACCAATTCCGCCATCTGGGCGATTGCGGTGCAAAAGTACGCCTTTTTTCGGAATTTACAAACTATTATTCAATTAAAAACCGACAAATTTGAAATTAAAATAATTCTGCAAGAACTATGATTTGCAAATTGCTTATAAACACTATTTTAATTGCCGAAGTGCAATTTTGCTCCTGAAAGATTTATTTAATCTTTTTTCCGAATTTAGCTATTTTGGTTTCTTTGCGTTACAAAATCGTTGCGTTTGCCGGCAAAAATATCGTAGCGACAGTACCAACAATCCAGCGATCCGTTGAGTAAACGGATACGTTCGGTTGGTTTTAGTCCTATTTTGTCCAGACATTCGTCGTGCGAACTGATAACCCAAACGGTGTTTCCGGTGAATTTGTGCTTCATGGTAGTGCCCAGCGCGGCATATAAGCCATAAATATCATCCGAAGTGATACGTTCGCCATACGGAGGGTTGGTTACCACAATGCAGTTTGGAGCGGGTGCTTCGAGCTTTTGAATCGGCATTACGTCCAGTTGGATATATTTGCTCAGACCAGTGCTTTTTACATTTTGCTCAGCAATTTTAATGGCGCGTGGCGAATTATCTGATCCGTAAATTTTAAAATCGAATGGACGCTCGTAGCTATCATCGTTGTAAAGCGTATCAAAAAGTTCTTCTTCAAAATCGCTCCATTTCTCGAAAGCGAATGATGAACGATAAATCCCCGGCGGTATATTTAACGCTATCAATGCAGCTTCAATAAGCAGCGTTCCCGAACCGCACATTGGGTCGAGAAAATTTGACTGACCGCTCCAACCAGCCATCAACAACATACCGGCAGCAAGTGCTTCGTTTAATGGTGCTTCGGTTTGAGCCACACGGTAACCTCGTTTATGAAGCGATTCACCTGAACTATCCAGCGATAACGTACATTTTCTATCGGCAATATGAATATTGATCATTAATTGTGGCCCGTCCAAACGTACAGATGGGCGACGATCATATTTTTCCATAAACCAATCGGCAATGGCATCTTTTACACGATAAGCAACAAATTTTGAGTGGCGGAACTCTTCAGAGAAAACGGTAGAGTCGATAGCAAACGTGCTGTCGACTGACATGTAGTCGTTCCAGTTTACCTTCTTTACTTCTTCGTATACTTCGTCGGGATTTGAAGCATCGAAAGTCAGAATGGGCTTTAAGACGCGTGATGCTGTCCGCAGGCACAAATTTGCTTTATACATTAAGGCTTTATCGCCGGTAAAACTTACTGCTCTTCGCTGAAGTTGCACATTGTTGGCACCGATATTTACTAATTCGGTAGCCAGTACTTCTTCTAATCCGCGAAAAGTTTTCGCTAACATTTCAAATTCCATATTTTTTCTTCTATCTACGGTTACCTGTTTGTGGTTACCTGTCTTTGTTTATTATTTTACAACAATCATTTGTCAGAAAACGACTTGTCTATCTTTTTTTGTGCTAGTTTTGCTCCAGCCGGAACATCTGTGTCTATCCAAAGGTTACCGCCAATTACAGCACCATCGCCCACTTTAATGGTTCCCAAAATGGTGGAGTTGGAGTAGATAATCACATTGTCGCCAATGCGTGGGTGGCGGCTAATGCCTTTGATGGGGTTACCATCAGCGTCCAATGGGAAGCTCTTGGCTCCCAATGTAACTCCCTGATACATTTTTACGTTTGTGCCGATAATGGCTGTTTCGCCAATTACTACACCTGTGCCATGGTCGATGGTAAAATAACTGCCAATGGTAGCGCCGGGATGAATGTCGATTCCGGTTTCGGAATGTGCCATTTCCGTGATAATACGTGGTATTAAAGGTACATTGAGTTGTAGTAATGCATGGGCAATCCGATAATTGCTAATGGCCCGAATGCTGGGATAGCAGAATATCACTTCTCCAAAACTTTTGGCAGCCGGGTCACCATTATATGCAGCAATGACGTCGGTATGCAGTTTTTCTCTTATTTCTGGTAGTTGGGTTACAAATGCAGTGGCAATATCTTTCGATCTACAATCAATATCATCGCAGGCTGTCGATTCATCAGAACTTGAATTGAAGCACATACCCGCTTTGATTTGTTGCGAAAGCAGCAGATGTAAGCGGTCGATGTTTACACCTATGTGGTAAAGCATAGTGTTGTTATTCACACCTGCGTCACCAAAATAACCCGGAAAAAGAATGGAACGGGATAGTTGTACAATTTCCTTGAGCACATCAACTGATGGCATTGGATCATTTTTACTTTGCTTATGGCAAACGTCCTTATAGCCTTCACTTTGAGAAAGCTTTTTGATTGTATCTAATAACTCGTTGTTCATAAATTAAAAATAATGTTAGCTTTTTATAAAGCGTAATGCTTCCAAGGCATTCTCAATTCGTTGATTTCCAATTCCAGTAATGATGGAATATGGTTTTTCTAATTGTTCAATTTCTTTTTTGTACCAATTTAAAAAGAACTCTCTATCATTACCATGTTCTCTTACTGAATCAGGAATCCAGGGTAGATCGGGGGCACACAGCAAATAATAATCAAAAAATCCGGTGGCTAACTGTTCGTTCAAAAAATCGGGAACCAGACCGAATTTATATTCAAACCAAACTTTGGTGATAATCAACTCTGTATCAAAAAATATGTATTCGTTCTTTTCTGTGGAGTTGATTTTGTATTTTATTTCCTGCTCAATTTGTTTTTTTGCTATAGTGCATACATCTTCATAAGTATATGTGCCTGCAAGGTTTTCAACATATTCTCGTGCATATTCCGGAACCCAATCGGTATTGAAATGTTCAGCAAGACTTTTTGCCAATGAAGATTTTCCTGTCGATTCAGGACCAAGAATGGCTACTTTTATCATTCGTATGTAAAGAGTTTGTGCTGAGATGGGCGGCAACCTGTAATTATTAGTGTAAAAAAAATATTTCAACAGCTCAAGAAATAACCTTATCTTTGAAGCAAAAAAATATGCGCAAATTTACGACAATTATTCTGCTTTGCAGTACATTTTCAATATTTACTACGCAAGTTTCGGCACAAAATGCAGATATAGACCTATTAAGGAGCATAAACGGTTCAAGTTCGCCCGTTCTAAGGCACTATTCTACGTTTATTTCAAACACTACCACAGCAGTTGCTTTGTCGACTCCTGTGGTGATGGGTGTGGTGGCGTTAATTGAAAAAGATGACAATTTATTGAAGAATGCCATTTACGTGGGCGCAGCAATTGGTGTTGACGGGGTGATGACTTATTCGCTCAAAAAAGCAGTCAATCGCGATCGGCCGTATATAACTTATCCAGATATTCATCCCGCAGCATTCGAATCGTCTAGTTCCTTTCCATCCGGACATACTTCTCTCGCTTTTGCGACTGCAACTGCTTTGAGTTTAAAATATCCCAAATGGTATGTTATAGCTCCGAGTTATTTATGGGCATGCTCTGTGGGTTACTCGCGACTTAACATAGGTGTTCATTATCCTTCGGATGTGCTTGCGGGTGCGCTGCTTGGTGCAGGGAGTGCCTATGTTACCAGCAAAGTGAATGATTGGTTTTGGAAAAAACGCGAGAACAAAAAACTGATAGGATTACAGACCTATTTGTAATGTGGAATGAAATTTTTGTATCAGTTCAGTACTTGTACTTTTTATTTGGTGCGGTTAGCGCCTATTATTTTAGAAGGTAGCACCGACTCGGTTAAGTTTTGATTGTATTTGTTTGTATCCCAACCCAACACATCTCCCGCATTGCCTGCATTCCACATATTGTTCAATACACCGTCTTTGTTTGTAAAGTTGACCTCATTATCAGAAATCGTATTAGCATAAGTATCTATAGGATACTGCCTGTAAGCCGAAAGTCCCACATTGCTGAACGGTAGTTTTTTGGAGTAGATTTTATTGTTTTTGATGGTAATGTGATGCCCGCTTGCAATCGTAATTCCGTACTGTCCCGGATTGATGAGGATGTTATCCTGTACAAGTATGTATGATCCACCCATATCACCAGTCATTATTCCACCACCAGAGCCCGAAGGTCCTCCACCGCGTATCCAGTTACCTACCACCTGAATGGGATCCTGAGCAGTGCCATTACACATATATAAGCTTATTTCATCTTCGGGGTGACTTTGCCCGAGAATATTTTCTCCATTATTATAATTGATGCAGTTGCCCGATCCGTTTACATTCCCAAACTGAACCATTTGCCCACGCGGCATTGGCCCCAAAACGTTTTTTACGTTGTTGTATGTTACTTTGATGCCACTACCAATATCTGCCACCACACCACTCTCTACTGAGTCCATAGTGCAGTAGGTGACAGTAATATTGGTGCAATTGGATAAGAATACGCCTTCACCTTTCGATGGACCCAGTTTACAGTTCCGGATAGTAATGTTGGAGCAGTTGGATAGCTTGATGCAATGTCCGCCCGGATTATTGATTTCCAGACTACTGATTGTTTTATCATTTACTCCTTCCCAGACGATTGGCGCGGATGCTTTATATGTACTTACTGAAACTTGAGCTTGAACCTGACTTTGTGTCGGAATCAGGGTTTCAGTAAGTTCAGAATTTTGACATGATGCAGAGCCTAAAAAGCTGAATATAAGTATGACGATATGGAATAATTGCTGTTTCATGATATTGTAATGATTACAGATTGAATACTCAAAGATACTTATCAATATGTATATATCTGTCAATCAGAATGATTGTGGCTTTTTGTGTGGTCTTTGTAGTAATTAGTTGCGAATGTATTTTACTATAAAAAGAAGCGTGTGTTTGTTCACCATATGCATCCTTGTTTAGAGTTTAAATGTATATTTCTATCTAATAATGATTTATATGTATCGCGCATTCTGACAAATTATTCATATTTCTACGCGACAAGGAGAATAACTGCATAATTCTAACTATATTATTATGAGTGATTATTTTGAAAATTGATTTTATTTTAAAAACACTGTTTATCAGAAACTTAATGCTAAAAAAAACACAATAAATTAATGTTATTTAACATATATTATATTTTATAGCGTGCGAATTTAACCGAGATGATTGAACATTTTGAAGCAGACACCTACAGGGCTGGACTAAATACTACAAGTAATTCTCCATTATATGTACAGTTGGTAATGCCGATTTCTACTAACAAAGCAATAATACTGAGGTTTAATCCTTTGGAACTGCCGCTTTGACCTTTGATCAAATATACGCCTGGGCTCGGGGTGAATGGCTGATAAAAAGAGAAAATATCAAAGTCTACCTGAAAACAAATAACAATGGTTTAATATCTTCTTGTGGCTATCAGACAAATGGGTGCATGGACGATTGCTTTATAGGTATTCATATCAGTGATATAAAACCATTGTAACTATTTTCATCTTTCTGTCTCGCGAGGCGAAGACTGACAATATTGTTTAATTTTCTTTCCAAACTATCGTTACAAAGTATCTGATTGTTTTACTACCAGGGCGTGATATGAAGTCACGCCTTGGTAGTAAATGGGAATTCCCTGTATAAATATCAGAAAAACAGGCCAAATTCAACCTCCACGGGCATTCATCTTATCAAGAAGATGGCAGTTCTTTGGATTGATAAAGAATTTCGTAGCCTCATTAAGAAAAACTGATTAAATATGCAGAATACTATTGGTTATTTATTGCAATTTGTTACTTTTGTGGAGACTCTATCGTCATTATTCATTCTGTAGTGATATTCGTTTTACAGTCTGTTAGCCCGAATCTTTTTTTGCCAGTTTATATTCCTGAAAGCAATCACACCTTTAAAATAAAATGTTATGGAGATTTTCTTTATTTTCTTACAAGCTGCTTTAATATCATTTTTTATCGCCGGAATAATATGGTTTATTAATCTGATTTTATCACTACGAAAAACTAAACACTAAAAATTGCAGAAAACATGAATTTTACAGATTTTTTTCAGCAATTTCAAGGGATTGCTACATTGTTCGCTTCGGATATTACAGTTTCAATAACCCGTATCTTTCTAATTATTCTTGGCATTATGCTTATGTATCTGGGCAAAAAAGGAGTTTTAGAAGCGCTTCTTATGATACCAATGGGCTTAGGGATGGCTACTATAAATGCATCGTTAATGTTTTTACCTCCAGGTATTCCCGGTGGATTTCTTGAAAATGGAGCTATGCAGGGAACTTTGTTTCTTGATTCGATGATAACAGATACAGATCAGTTATTTACTTTGCTTCAGATTGACTTCCTGCAACCTATATATGTTTTTACTTTCAGCAACGGACTTATTGCCTGTCTCGTTTTTATGGGCATAGGATCTTTACTTGATATTGGGTTTCTCTTGCAGCGCCCTTTTACAAGCATGTTGCTTGCCTTGTGTGCTGAATTGGGAACTTTTGTTACTGTTCCCATTGCTCAGGCTATGGGGTTAACTGCTCAAGAAGCTGCCTCCATAGCCATGGTAGGTGGAGCCGATGGACCAATGGTTCTGTTTACGTCATTATCATTAGCAAAACACTTGTTTGTGCCCATCACAGTGGTAGCCTATTTATATTTAGGATTAACATACGGTGGATATCCTTATCTGATTCGTCTTTTAATTCCCAAAAAACTCAGAGCCATCAAAATTAACAAATCAAATGAAAAACAAAAGAAGGCTATTTCGGCATCCACCAAACTCGCTGCTGCTGCCATCTTGTGTGTAGTGCTTTGTTTGCTTTTCCCGGTAGCCTCGCCATTATTCTTCTCATTATTTTTGGGAATAGCCGTAAAAGAAGCAAAGCTTACACATATTCATGAATTTATTAGTGGTCCCTTGCTATATGGATCTACCTTTTTCCTCGGTCTTACCTTAGGCGTTCTTTGCGAAGCACATTTATTACTCGATCCACGCATTCTCAAATTATTAGTGCTGGGAATCCTGGCTTTATTGTTTTCTGGTATCGGTGGTATTGGTGGAGGCTATATAATGTATTTTATCACAAAGGGGAATTTCAATCCTACTATTGGCATAGCAGGTGTGAGTTGCGTACCCTCTACCGCCAAGGTTGCACAGAAGGAAGTTACTAAAGCCAATCCCAACAGTATGATTTTACCAGAAGCACTGGGTGCAAATATATGTGGAGTTATTACGTCGGCTATTATTGCCGGTTTATATATAAACTTTTTTAGCTAGTAGACTACCAGATAAGTTTTCTGAGCAAAGTGCTTCCAAACGACAAAGCCGACATTTACAAATAAATAGCCCAATGCTGACCCTGTCTGAAATAGGTAGTTTGTCTCATTGGACTATTTTTTTATAAGCATCGGCATCGTGCAAACGGCATTAAATATACAGTTGCCATAAACCATTATAGATTCTTTAATCGAATATACAACTATTCCAAAGGTCCACATGGATTAGGGTTTACCTTATTCTGAGTCGTTGTCCTGGTTTCAGTTTTGTTTTCAGTTTAATTCGATTCATCTTACATAAGGCATTAGTACTTGTACCATTGCGTGCTGCAATTTGACCTAGATTATCACCTTTGCGAACGGTGTAATACCGAAGAATTTGAACTTGTTTTGATTCCCGTTGATAGTAGAACGATTGCTTTTTAGTAAGCAAATAGGATGTGGAGTTGACGCGTCCGGTATTGAAATCGATAATGTTAGCCGGATTGATGGCATTGCCAATATAACGTGTCTCGAAATGGAGATGAGGTCCTGTTGAGTGACCGGTATTACCGCCAAGTGCTATTAATTCGCCAGCTTTTACGCGCTGATTGTGTGCTACTAGAACGACAGATAAGTGACCATAAACAGTTTCCAAACCATTGTCATGTCGTATCACCACGTAATTGCCATAGCCACGGGCTTCATAATCAATAATTCTTACTTTCCCTGAGAATGCTGCGACAACGGTATCGCCCACATTGAGGCGCAAATCGATTCCGTAATGGTAACGGTAGCGTCGTGGCCCAAAGGCCGACGTTACTGCTCCGGGAACAGGAACTACAAAGTGAGAGCAATCTATTCTTACCGAATCCGGCAAGCTGTCAACCGGAATTTTATAGGGGTTTAGCCTTTCTCTAGTCCAAATATTATTATAAATATCTTCCGCAGGATGGTTTTCCATCAAGTCGTCCGAACGGTCGTTCAGCATTTCCTGATAGATATTTACTGTATCTTTTTTTGTAATCAATGAGAACATGTTGCGTTGAGAAAATCCCGCAAATGTGGTTAGAAAAAAGGATGTTATGAGAAGATATTTTTTTAGAGAAATAGGCATAGAATCTTTAAATTAAAGCATAATTGTGCCCCGATAGCTATCGGGGCACAATGAATCGTTGGTAAATCAATTGTTTACTTATGAATTTTTAATCAAGTGGAGAGTACACTCTAAAATGGGTTCAGCAACTAGAACTCATCGTTAGCATAAAACACATTCTTGTTAAGTTTTTCGAATTCAAAAACTTCATTAGCATTGAAAAAGCGAGCAATCTCGATTTTTCCATTTTCAACCGTATCGGAAGTGTGAAGGATATTCTCTTGCACACTAACACTATAATCGCCACGAATGGTTCCGGGAGCTGCTTCGCGACCATTGGTAGCGCCAGCCATAACATGGGCAATGTGTACTGCATCAACACCCGTCCAGCAACAAACAATTACCGGAGTCATCATCATAGAGTCTACAATACGTTGATAGTATGGTCTCTGAACCAGGTGACAATAATGCTCAGCTAAAACCTTTTCGTCCAGTTGAACCATTTTCATGCCGCTTAATTGTAAGCCTCTGCGTTCAAAACGCTGTATAACTTCACCAATTAACCCTCTACGAATAGCACAGGGTTTTATAATAACGAGTGTTCTTTCCATGTAAATAGTGGTTAATTAATAGTGTGATTAGATTTTCTTCCCCAAAAATAGGGATTTGAAAGTTCAAATCAAAGAAAATTCAATTTTATTAACTAATAGCTCCCCAATTTAATGCATTTGTCTTCAATTTGCGCAATTGGTTTACCAATACCCTATTTTCAGGTTTCTCCAGTTGAGGATCATTTTCCAGAATTTCAATGGCTGCATTTCGGGCTATTTCCAGCATTTTACCGTCCTGAGATAAATTGGCAATTTTTAGTTCAAATGGCAAGCCGCTTTGCTGTGTACCTTCCAAATCCCCTGGTCCACGAATTTGCAAATCGGCTTCTGAGATTTCGAACCCATCGTTGGTGCGTACCATTATTTCCATCCGTTTGCGCGTGTCGCTGGCCAGTTTGTAGCCGGTTAGCAAAATACAGAACGACTGTTCGGCACCACGCCCAACCCGTCCGCGCAACTGGTGCAACTGCGATAATCCAAAACGCTGAGCGCTCTCTATTACCATTACCGAAGCGTTTGGTACGTTTACGCCTACTTCAATTACGGTAGTGGCTACCATTATTTGCGTTTCGCCGGTCACGAACTTCTGCATTTGGTAGTCTTTTTCTTTTGGCTTGAGTTTGCCGTGCACCATGCTGATGTTGTAATTCGGAAATACTTCGCGCATATACTCATACCCTTCCTCCAGATTTCGTAAATCAATTTTCTCTGATTCCTGAATAAGTGGGTACACAATATAAACCTGCCGCCCAGCTGCTATTTGTTTGGCTATAAAACCATTTAAGGCCGGTCGTTTATTGTCGTAATAATGATAGGTCTGAATAGGTTTACGTCCCGGAGGAAGCTCGTCGATGACCGATACGCTCAAGTCGCCATACAAGGTCATGGCCAACGTTCGTGGAATAGGCGTGGCAGTCATTACCAGGATATGTGGCGGTTGCACGTTCTTTTTCCAGAGTTTTGAGCGTTGCTCCACCCCAAAACGATGCTGCTCATCAATAACCACCAGTCCGAGGTTTTTGAATTGCACCACATCTTCAATTAATGCATGCGTCCCGATAAGAATATGCAGTTCGCCGCTTCGCAATCTCTCGTGTAAAACGACGCGATCTTTGGGGCGGGTAGAGCCCGTGAGCAAAGCTACATTTATACCGATATCTCCCAGAAATTCGTTCAGACTTGCAAAGTGTTGCGTAGCCAGAATCTCAGTTGGTGCCATAATGCAAGCCTGAAAATTATTATCCACGGCCATAAGCATTACCATCAATGCCACCAGCGTTTTTCCACTTCCCACATCGCCTTGCAGCAGTCGGTTCATTTGTCTGCCGGATGCCACGTCGATACGAATTTCGCGTAGAACACGTTTTTGTGCTCCGGTAAGTTCGAACGGTAAATATTGGCTGAAGAAAGTATTGAAATAATGTCCGATGGTACCAAAAACGAAACCTTTCGATTGTAGATCGCGCCAGTTCTTTAGTCGAAGAATGCTTAGCTGAATGTAAAATAACTCCTCGAACTTTAAGCGTTGTCGGGCTTTGTTCAGAAAATCGGCATTCTTCGGGAAATGAACATTAACCAATGACTCGGTTAGGTTCATTAAAGCGAATTTTTGTAAGATGTAGGCCGGCAATGTTTCCGGAATTCCGGTTTTTATACTTTGAATCAATGGAAAGATGATCTTCTGAATAGTCTTTGAATTCAAAAAACTGCTTTTCATTTTCTCAGACGTATTGTAAAAAGGCACCAACCCCATTTGCTCGGGCGGTGGCATTTTCGAAGCAATTTCAATTTCGGGATGTACAATATTGAATCGACCATTGAAAGGAGATGGTTTCCCGAAAATAACATAGTCTACTTTTGTGTGGTATTTTTCCATGGCATATTTCACGCCTTTAAACCACACCAGTTCAATGGTATTTTTGCCATCGGAAAAAACTGCTGTCAGGCGTTGATTGTGCCCTTCGCCCACTTTCTCGAACCGTATAATTTGTCCTTTTACCTGAATAAAAGGCATTTCCTCATTTATCTCGTGTAAATAATAAAACCGACTTCTGTCCACATATTTGTATGGATAGTACCGCAGCAAATCCTCGACACTGTGTATGCCAAGTTCTTTGTTGAACAAATCTGCCTTTTTGGGGCCTACCCCGGGCAAAAATTTTATGTCTTGATACGATAAATCCATATTATTTTATTATTCC
>OBMA010002332.1_pt1 | contig 11129 bp, 6 predicted proteins | sample 1539141 | NCBI WGS metagenome assembly OBMA01 (sample SAMEA3991484, study PRJEB22521) | metagenome | biome: anthropogenic terrestrial biome; feature: sewage plant; material: raw primary sludge | place: Sweden | collected 2012-09-26 | reverse complement strand
GTGGGACTTTCCATCTACGACCCAACATGCGGTTCTGGCTCCCTGCTCCTGAGAGCTTGGCATGAGACGCTACATCCCGATTCTGCTGCCATCTTCGGACAGGAGAAAGATATCAATAATGTGGGTATGGCCAAAATGAATATGGTGCTCCATCAGAACGAGACCAGTGAGATACGTACGGGCGACACGCTCAACAATCCCCAGTTCGTTCATGGCACCGACCTTGATTCTTTCAATTATGTGGTTGCAAATCCGCCATTCAGTCAGAAGAGTTGGCTCAAGACAGCCAAGATGAACGACATCTATGGTCGTTGGGGTAATGGCGGCAGCATCGACGATGACGCTTATGCGTCTATCATCACCAGCAGCATCGGCGTACCGCCAGAGAAGAACGGCGATTACGCCTTCCTGCTCCACATCATCCGTTCGCTGAAGAGTGATGGCAAGGGCGCGTGCATCCTGCCTCACGGTGTGCTCTTCCGTGGCAATGCCGAGGGCGAGATACGCAAGAATATCATCGACCGCGGTTATGTCAAGGGTATCATCGGGCTTCCTGCCAATCTCTTCTATGGTACGGGCATCCCAGCCTGCATCATCATTCTGGACAAAGAAGCCTGTGAGCACCGCAAAGGCATCTTCATGATTGATGCCAAAGCGGGATTCGTCAAAGACGGCAACATGAACCGTCTGCGCGAGCAGGACATCCAGCGCATTGTCGATACATGGAACCGTTTTCGCGATGTTCCCCATTACGCCCATTTTGCCACCAACGACGAGATCATCCGCAACGACTACAATCTGAACATCCCCCGTTACGTAGAGTCCAACGCTGAAGAAATAGAGCAGGACATAGAGGCGCATCTCCATGGCGGTATCCCTGCCGCTGATATCAGCGGCCTCCAAATCTATTGGGATGCCTGCCCGTCGTTAAAGACCGTCCTCGTCAAGCCGTCAGCCAAAGCGGGCTATTACGAGTTTATTCCCAAGAAAGAAGACTTCCGCGCTATCATCAGCGACAATGCCGACATCAAACGTCAGGAGGACGAACTTCGATGCAGTCTGAACAAATGGTTTGATGAGTGGATACCCAAGTTTCAAGCGTTTGCGCCTTCTTCTTTCAAACCCAAGGAAATCATCGATGTGATGGGGGAGACGATGCTTCAGTATTGTGCCAATTCCAAACTGGTGGACAATTATGATGTCTACGACCAACTCATGAACTATTGGCTCGCCACGATGCAGGACGACTTCTATCTCATCTGTGCCGATGGATGGAAACTCAACGACCATGCTGTGCGTGTAGCCGACAAGAAAGGCGAGAAGAAGGAAAAGACCGCCAAGACCATTGGTGACTGGGAATGCGACCTGTTACCTGTCGCGTGTGTCGTCAAAGAGTATTTTGAATATGCCCATCTTAAAATTGAAGACCTGCGCAGCCATCAGACAGAATATGAGAGCGAGTGCGATGAACTCTGTGAGGAACATGTAGACGGCTATTTCAATCCCGACAACTTCAACGATAGCAAAGTCAGCAGGGCGAACGTGAAGAAGCGTCTGAGAGATGTCGTCGGTGAAGAGAAGACCGCCATGCAGCAGTATCTCGACTATCAGGATGAGATGACCGAAGCGAAGAAGGAGATAGCAAAAGCCGAAGCCGACCTGTTGGAACAAGTGAAAGCCAAATACCAGTGGCTTCGCGGCAACGAGCCTGAAGTAAAGCGCCTTGTCATCCATAAGTGGATCGCAGCCCTCACCGAGAACATCCTTTCGGAGATGCAGCGCATCGTGGAGAATCTCAATAGTCAGGTCACAACCATCGCCGAGCGTTACGAGCAGACGCTGGCGGAAATCAACAGCGAAGTGTCTGAGCATGAAAGCAAGGTGATGCAGCATCTTGAGAAAATGGGATTTAAAATATAATATTATGATTGATAAAGAACGCCAGACCAAAGAGTATAAATCATTGCAGAAAATCAGAACGGGTGATAAAGGTTTCAGAGACCTTTCTGTAACCTGCGTTGCATTTGCCAATGCTCAAGGTGGAAATATATATATCGGATACGATGACAAAACTTGTCGTCCATTACCAAATCAGAAGATTGATACCGATGAAATCAATTCTGCTGTTACAAAATTGAGAAGTCTTTGTTTCAATGTAGCTTTAGCAGCATCAGAGATAATACATGATAATGCTGATAGTCAATATTTTATCATCACTATATTTCCTTCCTTACGTTCTATCGCTTCTACATCCGATGGTAAGTTTTATATACGTGTAGGCGACAAATGCGAACCTGTTCGTAGTGAAGATATACAAAGATTGGCAAACGAAAAGCAGGCATTTCAATGGGAACTTGTATGCACAAAAAATTATAAGTTAACGGACACTGCCCCAGATGCTTTAAAATCTTTTTCTGATAAAATCCGAAAATCTGAACGTGTATCCGATCATATAAAACAAATGTCCGATCATGAGATAGCGGAGAATTACAACTTGGTCGACGGCGACTATCTTACCTATTTGGGAATTCTTTGGTTAGGTAATGCCATGCAGCGTAGTCGAATTTCATATCCAATAACGGTTCAATATATAGTATACGATTCTTTAGATAGGAAAGTGCGTAAAAAAGATTGGCATGACAATCTTTTAAACCCAGCAGAACTGTTGATTGACATAGAGCGTGAAGCCGTTGAGTTAAAATACTTCTATGAATTCCCTAACGGGTTGTTCCGTAAACAGATTTATCATTATCATCCTAAAGTGTTACGTGAGTTATTGCTAAATGCTTTTGCGCATAAGAGTTTTACAATCTCTGGAGATATTATGATTGAAGTTTACCCCGACCGTCTCGAAATTTCCAATCCAGGAGGTTTGCCTTTGGGCGTAACTAAAGACAACATCCTTCATCAACGTCAGCGTCGCAACCCACATTTTATACGAATTATGCATGATCTTGGACTGATGGAAGGAGAAGGATCGGGCTATGACCTTATTTATGAGCTCAATGCCCGTGATGCTAAGCCGTTACCTGATATAGAGTCGGATTTCAATTATACTAAAGTTATACAATACTCCCAGATTACAAATACAGAAGTTATTGGCTTGCTCGATTATGTTCTTCATAATTACGAACTCTCCCAGAAGGACATTATAGCCTTAGGCCTTGTCTCACGTACTCAAAAGATACTATCTACTGAGCTCACATCTCTTTTGCAGTTACCAGAGAACGAACGCATGAGAAGTTATGTCGACCGCTTGTTGAAGCAACACATATTGATTACGCGAGGTATTAAGAAAGGTACTGAATTTCTTATCAATCCACGATTAATATCAAATGCGAAACTGAATGTTAAGACTACACTTAAAACCGTGGAGCCTTACGCCCTTGAAGCATTGATACGAGAAGATTTGCGCATTCATCCTGATAGCAGAATATCGGATATTTCCAAACGTCTGCCTGATGTGGCATTGAGGGATTTACGCAAATTCGTATATGCAATGGCCAATGATGGGACTTTAGAACATAAAGGAGGGAGGACATTTCGAACGTATGCGCTTCCCCGAGGAAAGACTTAAGTGAGGCTAATGGCAAAAAAAAAAAGAAACAGAAAAGAAAATCAATATTAATTATTGTAAGTTACTGATTATCAATGTTCTTCTTTTTTAATTTCTTTTTTAAACAGATAAATTGACGAAAGGGGAGAATAAAATGGAAATAAGAAATAAACAGTCATTAAGCAAGGTGATACAGCATCTTAAGAAAATGGAATTTAAAATATAACCGATTTCAATGATGGAACCGAGAATAACATCAAATACAAACAGCGAATTTGCCCAATGGGTGAAAACCATTAAGAGCGAGATACGCAGTGCCCAGATCAAGGCGGCTGTCAAAGTCAACAGCGCCATGCTTCATCTGTATTGGAATATAGGCAAAGAAATCACCGAACGGCAGAAGAGCGCCAACTTGGGTGATGGCTTCCTAAAAGAACTGGGCCCTGAATTGATGGCGGAATTCCCCGATATGAAAGGATTCTCATACAGAAATATCAGATATATCAAACAGTGGTATCTTTTTTATAATCAAGACAATACAATTTGGCAACAAGTTGTTGACAAATTAGGCGAAGAGGTGTTTTTCTCTGTTCCATGGGGGCATCATCTCTATATCATGTCGTCGTGCAAAGACATGGGCAAAGCCGTCTTCTATTTGCAGAAGACCGTTGAAAACGGTTGGAGCCGTGCCGTGCTGCTCAACTTCCTCGATACCGACCTGTATGAGCGTCAAGGCAAAGCGGTGAACAACTTTTCACGTCTTCTGCCCGATACCCAGAGCGATTTGGCGCAGCAGACATTGAAAGACCCTTATACGTTCGATTTCATCACGCTCACTGAAAATTGCAAAGAGCGGGAACTGGAAGATGCACTGACGGGAAATATCTCCCGTTTTCTGATAGAGCATGGTCAAGGCTTCGCTTACGTGGGTCGTCAGGTTCCGCTTGAAGTGGGTGATGAAACGCTTTTTGCCGACCTCCTCTTTTATCATCTTGAACTGCGCTGCTATGTGGTCATCGAACTGAAGGCTTGCAAATTCCAGCCTGCCTTTATCGGTCAATTGGGGACTTATGTCAGTGCGGTGAACCATCTGAAGAAGAAGCCTGCCGACAATACAACCATCGGTCTCATCGTCTGCAAGACCAAAGATGATGTGATGGCGCAGTACGCGCTTGAGGCCACCAGTCAGCCGATAGGAATCTCTGCCTACGAATTGGCAAAACTCATTCCTGATGAGTTCAAGAGCCAACTGCCATCTATCGAGGAAATTGAAAACTCTGTCCGTAACATCGACGGGGAAGATAATCATAAATCCCTTTGAAGCATGGAAGAGATAAGAAAAGAATATAAGCTAACGGAAGTTGGGATTATTCCCGAGGACTGGGAGATAACGACTATAGACGAGCATTTACAACTTCTAACAGATTATGATGCAAATGGAAGTTTTGCAGACATGGCAAATAATGTGAACACATTTTTAGGCCATGGTTTTGCATGGTATGTAAGAGCAACAGATTTAGAGCAGAATACAACTATGTCTGAAGTTCGATATTCTGATCAAAATTCATATAAATTTCTAAAGAAATCATCTTTACATGGAGGTGAATTATTAATAGCTAAAAGAGGAGAAATAGGTAAAGTATATTACTTTATCATGAAGACAAAATATGCAACATTAGCTCCAAATCTTTACCTTCTTAAATTGCAATCCAATATTGAATCAAAATATTTATACTATTTTCTGAAGTCTGATTTAGGACAAGCTAAATTAAAAGCAATAAACGCATCGACCTCTCTTGGTGCAATTTATAAGGATGATGTAAAGAAACTTGAGATTTTATATCCTCCAATCGATGAGCAGCGCGCCATAGCCACTGCCTTATCCGATATCGATTTCTTAATATCATCATTAAACAAAAAGATAGAAAAGAAAAAAGCCATCAAACAAAGTTTGATGCAGCAGCTCCTTACAGGTAAAAAACGATTACCTGGATTTAGTGGGGAATGGGTAGAAAAGAAGTTAGGAGAAATTGGTTCCTTGATAAAGTTGTCTATATTGCCAAATACAACTCCTAATAAAATGTATTGTGAATACAGCATGCCATCTTATGATAATGGTAAACATCCTCAAAATGTTTACGGTAGTGAAATGTTGAGTGCTAGGTTCTTAATTAATGGTAATCTACTTCTCTTTAATAAGTTGAATGTACATCAGAAACGTATTTGGAATGTCATTGTTAATAAATCCAACTCCGTTTGTTCTACCGAGTTCCTACCATATCAATCAAAAAATATAGATTTGTTACTTCTTGAATATATACTTAATACTGATAATGTTACAGAATATTTCATAAGTGTATCAAAGGGAACATCAAATAGTCAGAAAAGAATAAATCCTGATGATTTTTTAAATTTTGTCATTAAAGTTCCATCTACTAAAGAAGAACAAACCGCCATTGCTACTATCCTTTCCGATATAGATAAAGACATATCCGAAACGGAAGCCTCTCGAGACAAATACATACAAATCAAGGCTGCCATGATGCAACAGCTGTTAACAGGTAAAATAAGACTTGTAGGACCAGTGCAAGAAAATCTATGCACAAAAGCTACAACAGTAATACCTATTGACGCGCATATAATTGGTGGACATATAGTAAGAAGACTGTATGCTTCTAATGGATGGGGACGTACAAAGTTTCAAAAGGCATTACATCTAACAGGTTATTGCTGTCAACTGGATTTGGGTAATGGTTACATTCGTAATACTGCCGGTCCGGATGATGAGAAACTGATGAACTATATTGATTCTAAATTTAAGCAATATCATCAAGTTGAGATAGAAAAAGAAACATACAAAAATGGACATACGCATTATAATTATATACCAACGAAACAAATAGCTGAAATTGAGCAGGCTTTCGATTCTTATCCTGTTAATTTGCGCAATAAGATAAATTCTTTGTTGGATAAAATTGGCAGTATGGATTTGGGTAGGGCAGAGATTGTTTCTACTCTCTATGCTGTTTGGAACAACAGAATAATCAAAAAGCAAGAAATCAATGATCATGTCATCCTCTCCGATTTTTACGCTTGGAGCAAGCATAAATCAGATTTCAGCAAAGACTTAGTCTTAAAAGCTCTGAACTATATGAGGAATCATGATATTGTTCCAATTGGTTGGGGTAAATATATTGATAAAAAATAACATATTTATGGACTCACACATCGGTGAAATAGAGCGGAAAACTCAAAACAGACTAATCCAGTTGTTCAGGGATAAGTTGGGTTATACTTATCTCGGCAATTACCAATATCGTGATGGTAACAGCAACATCGAGAAGAAACTGCTGAGCAAGTTCCTCACTGACAAGCAGCACTATCCGCTTGCGGAAGCCAACAAGGCCATTGCCGCTCTGGAGAGGGCTGCAATCTGCAACCCCGACACGATGTATGATGCCAATAAGGAGGTGTACGGTCTGCTGCGCTATGGCGTGAACATTTCTCCCGAACTGGGGACCAACAAGAAGACGATTCTGTTGATTGACTGGACGCATCCGCAACGCAATGACTTCTACATCGCCGAGGAAGTCACCATTAAAGGTTTGGACGAGGCCAGCAGTGAGAAACGTCCCGATCTGCTCGTCTATGTCAACGGCATCGCTCTGGCAGACATCGAACTGAAGCGCAGCACCGTGTCTGTGCGCAACGGCATCCGCCAGAATATCGACAGCCAGAAGAAAGAGTTCATCCGCCCCTTCTTCTCCACCATGCAACTGCTCTGTGCTGGAAATGACACGGAGGGACTTTGGTATGGCGTGATTGATACGCCCGAGAAGTTCTGGCTTCGTTGGAAGGAACCGGGCACAGAGGTGAGCAATGAACTAGACCGCAGCACCCTGCAACTCTTCGACCATACGCGCCTGCTCGAACTCATTCACGACTTCATCGTCTACGACGGAGGTATCAAGAAGGCGTGCCGCCCCAATCAATACTTTGCAGTGAAAGCGGCGCAGTCCCGTGTGAGAAACAAGGAGAGCGGCATCATCTGGGAAGCACAGGGCAGCGGCAAGAGTCTCATCATGGTGTGGTTGGCCCAGTGGATACACGAAAACGTGGACGATGCCCGTGTGGTTATCATCACCGACCGTGACGAACTGGACGCGCAGATAGAGGACAACTTCAAGAATGCTGGCGAGACCATCAAGAGGGCGAAGAGTGGCGAAGACCTGATCACCACCCTCAATGTCGCCAATCCGTGGCTCATCTGCTCGCTCATCCATAAGTTCGGCAACAAGGATGTCTCTGACGGCGGAGAGACCTATGGCAAGAAGATGCCTGTGCCGATGCAGAAATATCTGGAGGACATCGTAGCCCGACTGCCTGAGGGCTTTCATGCCAAAGGCGACATCTATGTCTTCGTGGACGAGTGTCACCGCACACAAGGCGGTTATCTGCACGAGGCGATGACCAAGATTATGGGCGAAGGCACGATGCTCATCGGTTTCACGGGTACGCCCCTGCTGAAGAGTGACAAGAAAACTTCTTTCGAGACGTTCGGCTCGTATATTCATACCTATAAGTTTAATGAGGCTGTCGCCGACAAGGTTATCCTCGACTTGCGCTATGAAGCTCGTGATGTGCCTCAATATCTGGGCAACAAAGACAAGATAGACAAGTGGTTCGATAACAAGACCAAAGGACTGAACCCTTCTGCTGCCGCCGAACTGAAGAAACGGTGGGCAAACCTACAAAACCTCTTCAGCAGCAAGGAACGAATAGACCGCATCGTGGCAGATGTGTGTACTGACTTTGATGAGATAACGGCACTGAACAGTGGTAGGGGTAATGCCATGCTCGTGGCAGACAACATCTATCAGGCTTGCAGATACTGGAAGGCTTTCCAGGACACGGCCCTCAAAGGCCATTGTGCCGTCGTGACGAGTTACGGGGCTACCAGCAACGACTTGAAATATACAGATACAGGTGAAGGCAAGACGGAAGATGCCACCAAATATGAGATTTATCAGGAAATGCTGTGTGGCAAGGATGCAGCCGCTTTCGAGAACTGGGCTAAAGAGTGTTTCGTGAAAAAGCCGGCACAGATGAAACTGCTCATAGTGGTGGACAAACTGCTCACCGGCTTTGATGCTCCCTCGGCAACGTATATGTTTATCGACAAGCAGATGCGCGACCATAATCTTTTCCAAGCCATCTGCCGTGTGAACAGGGTGAACGGTGAAGACAAGCAGTATGGATATATTGTGGACTATCAGGATTTGTTCAACTCGATCTCGTCTGCTATCAACGACTATACGACGGAGGCTTTCGGCAAGTACGATAAAGAGGATATCGAAGGCTACATAGTGGACAAACATGAGGATATGCGCAAAGAACTTGATGCAGCGGTAGAAGCTGTTGAAACGCTTTGCGACCCCATACACCCGCAGACGCAAGAGGAATATTTCAAGTATTTCGTCTTCGACAGCAGCGCATCGTTTGATGAGCAGGAAAGACAAATGGTGGCTTACACCGAGCGACGCATCAAACTGTATAAGCTGGTGAACAGTCTGTTGCTGAGTTATGCCAACTGTGCCAACAATATGGACAAACTGGGTTATACGCCAGAGGAAGTCGAACGCATAGCCGACAAGGCCGATAAGTATTACAGTCTGAAACACGAGATAGAGCTGAAAAGCGGCGACTATGTGGATTTGAAACAATATGAGCCCGACATGCGCAACCTACTGGATATGTATGTACGTGCCGACGACAGTGAGAAATTGTTTGATTTCGGTGACGGCTCTTTCATCGACCTTGTGGCAATGAGCGGAGAGAAGGCTGTAGACAGTTTGCCGACGAAAATTAAGAAAAACCCTAAATCTGTGGCAGAGACATTGACAGCCAATGTGAGGAGGATCATACGTCAGGACAGACCTTTCAATCCCGCCTTCTTCGATAAGTTGTCGCAGATACTCCAGCGCATCATCGATGACATGAAAGACGAGAAGACTTCTTATATGGAGGGCATCGAGCAACTCATCGCACTTGTCAAGAAATACAAGGAGGGGGTAGACAGTTATCCGCCGTCGATAGATACTCCTGGCAAGAAGGCACTGTATGACAATCTGGGTGAGGATGAAGATCTCACCCTGCGCATGCATCAGTCTGTCAAGGAGAATGCCCAGCAGGGTTTCAAAGACGGTAATGTGATGAAAGAGAAGAAACTGAAGATTGCGATTGCCAAGACGCTCGGCGTTGACAGTTGGAAAAATGAAAAGGTTGGCGAGATTTTCAACATCGCAAAAATGCAAGGAGAATACTAAAATATATAAATATGAAAAAAATTATGACGTTATTAAAGAATTTGTTTGGAAATAAATTCTTCTTTCCATTACTTAATACCATGTTAATCGTTGCTTTGTTGGTAATTGTCATTAAGCAGAAAAATACAATTAATGCTTTGTCTTACCAGGTTAATGATATGGAAGGTCAAATAAGCAGCGATGAAAACGATCCTTTTGATGAAGGAAATAATCTTAAATCTAGAATTGATGATATTGACTCTAAAATTGATGATATGGATTCTAAATTGGATCAGATTGATAGTGATGTAGATGGTGTTAGACGTACTGTAATAACGTGGAGTAATTAACTGATGCAGCTGATAACCGTCAAGGATTTAGAGATAGAGGTGGAGCATAAGGACATCAAACACGTCCATTTGGCTGTGTATCCGCCAGAGGGAAGGGTGCATGTGTCTGTGCCGAATGATATGACGATGGACAGTGTGCGACTCTATGCGATTACCAAATTGTCATGGATACGTGACAGTATCAGCGAAATAAAGAGCCAGCAACGGCAGTCGCCCCGCCAATATGTGTCGGGTGAAGACCATTATCTTTTCGGTCGTCGCCATATCCTGCAAGTATGTTATGACAATGTCGCGCCTTCTGTTACCGTGATAAATAAGAAGTACATCAAGCTGACCGTTCGTCCTGAGAGTACGCTCGAAAAGAAAGCCGAGGTGATGAACGAGTGGTACCGTGAACAACTGAAGAAACGCATCGCCAGATATATCACTTCATGGCAGGGGCAGATGGACATAGCGTGCAGTGGATGGGAAGTGAAACAGATGAAGACCAAATGGGGTAGTTGCAACCATCGTACTCACCATGTTATTTTTAATCTGGAATTAGCAAAAAAACCAAGTCACTGCATCGAATATGTGGTGGTGCATGAGCTGGCGCATATAATGGTGCGCACTCACAATATGGAATACAAATCAATATTAAATAAGTATATGCCGCAATGGGAGGATTATCAGAGAGAGCTGAATGACTTTATATTGTAATGGTCTATTGGTAGGAAAAAACTCTTGTATAATTGGACTTTTAGATTGATTATACTAAAATGGCTTCCATGTTTATGCTTTATATATAATAAGGTGTGTTCCGTATTTAGGCTTGACCTATATCAAGACGTGAAAAAAAAAGAGGTAAAAAACGAAAAAATAGCTGCAATAAATTTGGTAGTTCAAAAAAAAGCAGTAATTTTGCATCCGCTTTCGAGA
>OBMA010002328.1_pt1 | contig 11132 bp, 8 predicted proteins | sample 1539141 | NCBI WGS metagenome assembly OBMA01 (sample SAMEA3991484, study PRJEB22521) | metagenome | biome: anthropogenic terrestrial biome; feature: sewage plant; material: raw primary sludge | place: Sweden | collected 2012-09-26 | reverse complement strand
AGATAGCCTCACAGACGACATGGCGGCGCGGCTGATGCTGCCCCCCACCGGCGAAGGCCGGCTGGCCGCGCTGCCGCCCCCTGCCGCTGCGTGGCTGCTGGCCGGCCCCGAAGGCGGGCTGACCGACGATGAAGAAACCGCCGCGCTGCAACGGGGCTTTGTCCCCCTCAAGCTAGGTCCCCGCATTTTGCGTACCGAAACAGCGGCGTTGGCGGCGGTGGCGGCACTTCAAGCACGGTTTGGTGATTATTAACGGTACGTTGACCTTGTCCGTGGAAAGTTAGAGGCATTTTAAGGGCGTGGCATGTAGAATCACCCACACCTTAAGTAGGGGTGTTACGGTTGCTCTCGCCCCCCTTCCCCTCATCAAGAGTTTTGTGCCGACATGATGACTGCTTTTGCCTTCCGTACAGGTTTGCGTTTCCCCTCCTCTTTCCGCCGCCCCTTTTTGCGGAGTAAGACGATATGGCATGGGGCGTGTGTGACCCTACGGGAGGCCACACCATGATGGCGAGCTTGCTTTACCACTTCTCGCTGCGCCTGATCGTACCTTTGGCCTTGCTATTTTTGCTGACCACCATGCTGGGTTTGGGTGTGTGGCAAAGCGTTAATATTGGCAATGCCCGTATCGAGCAACAAGCCCTAGAGTCGGTCTCTGCTGACCTTGAGCAGCTCCACGGGCTGGTGGCTGATAGCCTCCTCACCGACGACCTCCCTGCCGTACAACGTATGGTGTCGATGATTAGTGCCAGCCCCAATATCACCGCCCTACTGGTCATTGACGAAGGCGGCATTGTGCGGGCAGCCAACCGCTTTGAATGGGTTGGACTACGCTACCAAGCCTTACCCTTGGGCTTGGGGGCAGATGTGATGGGTCATGCGCATAAATCCGACATTAGCGCGATTAAGTTGGCCAGCGACCGCAAACAGGTCGAAGCCTTTACTCGTGTGCTCTTCGCCCCAAAAAGAGGCGAACTCCGCGCCACCAAGCTGGGCGCGATTGTGCTGCGTCACGATCTTTCCCGAGCCAAAGCCCGCGCCGAACGTGAATCCCTCAACGCCGCCATGATTAACTGGCTGGCGATTTTTGTGGTGTGCGTGTGCATCTACGCCCTGTTCCACCTGTCTTTTTACCAGCGCATTAAACAGCTGCTAAACACCCTTGGCATGATGCGTGACGGTAACTTGGCGGTGCGCGTCGCCCTCAAAGGGCGGGATGAGCTGGCGCAGGTGAGCGATGCGGTCGATGACATGGCTGGCCGGTTGGTCGCGCACCAAACCGAACTGGCCGAGCGTCAGCAAGAAATCACCGAATCCTCCGCCCGTTACCGCGCCCTGTTTGAATCTAGCCTCGATGGCATTGTGCTGATTGACGATGCGGGCAATATTTTGGATGCCAACCCCAGCTTCCGCCGCCTCTCTGGGCACGAGCTCGACCTCTTGGTGGGCAAGCCCTTCCAGTGGTTATTGGCCGCGCCCTCTTTGGCGACGTGGACGGGAGCATTGCAGCAGCAGCTTGAGCAGCGCGGCCATACCGAAGAGTTTGAGCTGCTCCTCGCCCATGAGGACAGCAGCACCCGCCCTATCGCCCTGAAGGTGATGCGCTTGGCGGATAGTGCCGGTATTCGCCGTGGCGGCTGGTGCATGTTGCGCGACCTGTCCGAGCGCAAACAGGCTGCCATTGAACAGCGGCTGGCCGCTGCGGTGTACGCCAGCAGCTCCGAAGGCATTGTGGTGACCGACCCCGAGTTTCGGGTGTGCTTGGTTAATCCCGCGTTTACCCAACAAACCGGCTGGGACATACTAACCCTCGCAGGACAAATCCCCGAGCCCTTTGTGCCCCAAGCCGATGCCCGCAACGCCCTGATTTTGGCGGCATTGGCGCGTGAAGGTCGCTGGCAGGGTGAGCACTGGATGCCACGGCGTGATGGCAGCAAATTTCCCATCTGGCTGTCTTGTGCGCCCGCGTTTAACGACGAGGGCCATGTCAGTCATTATATTTTGCTGTGCTCCGATATGACTGAGCGTCTGGCTGTCGAAAAACGCATTCGCTACCTTGCCGAGCATGACGACCTGACCGGCCTCGCCAACCGCTTTGCCTTTATGCAGCGGCTAGAGCCCGAAATTCTACTGTGCCGCACCCACCAAACCCCGCTGGCCGTGTTCTTTATCGACCTAGATCGATTTAAGCCCATTAACGATATGTTTGGGCACAAAGTCGGCGATGCCCTGTTGCGCCAAGTTGCCACCCGTATCTCTGGGCTAGTGGGCGACGAAGCCGTGGTGGCACGGCAGGCTTCGGATGAATTTATGATGTTCGTCCCCCATCTTGTCCCGCAAGAAGCCGAGCGGCTGGCACAAATGCTGGTGGAACAACTGGCGCAGTCGTTCCGTGTGGGGGCTTACGAGCTGTCCATTTCGTCCTCGGTGGGCATTAGCACCTACCCCATCCACGGCAACACCCCCACCCTATTGCTGCAACACGCCGACCTCGCCATGACCCAAGCCAAACGGATGGGCGGCGCGTGTACGGCGTTTTATAGCGAAGACTTGCAATTGGCCGTGGAAGAACGCCATGCCCTCGAAAAAGACCTGCGCAAAGCCATCGAAAACGGCGAGCTATTGTTGGAATACCAACCTCAGCTCGACCTGACCACCCAACGCATTAGCGCGGTAGAAGCCTTGCTGCGCTGGAAGCACCCCAAGCTGGGCTGGATTTCGCCGGTTAAATTTATCCCGCTGGCCGAAGAAACAGGGCTGATTCAGCCGATTGGGCAATGGGTGCTGAACGAAGCCTGCCGCCAATTGGCTGTATGGCAAAAACAAGGGCTGATGCTGTCAGTGGCGGTCAACGTGTCTACCTTGCAGCTGCGCCACGTCGGGCTGATGAACGATGTCAAACAAGCCCTCGCCGAGCATGGCGTAGAGCCGCATTATCTGGAGCTGGAACTGACCGAAAGTGCGCTGATGGAGAACATCGGTGCCGCCTTGGATACGCTCAAACAGTTTGGTGAAATGGGCGTGCAATTGTCGATTGATGACTTTGGTACCGGCTATTCCAGCTTGTCTTACCTCAAGCAGCTGCCGTTTAACGAGCTGAAAATTGACCGCTCGTTTGTCAAAGATTTGGGCAGTGACCCCCACGCCCGCACCATTGTCGAAACCATCTTGGTGATGGCGCACTCATTGGGCTTGGATGTGGTAGCCGAAGGGGTCGAAACTGACGCGCAGTTTGCCTTTTTAACCGCCCACGGCTGTGGCTATTTGCAAGGCTGGTGGCTGGCCAAATCCATGACCCCAGAGGTGCTGGATTGCTGGCTGGCAGACTACGATGCCGAAGCTGTTGCCGAGCGCGTCACCACCGCAAAAAAGCAATTTACCTTCCCCAAAAAACTACCAACCAGCGTTCCTGCCTAGTGGGAATAGGGCGAGACCCCAAGGGGGCGGGGGCGGCGTAATTAACCCGCCCCCGCCCCTTTTCCTTTTGCGCCATGCTACCGCCCCCCTCCGGTGGCTGCGGTCTTGGCGGGCACATCACGCCCGCGCCGCCACCATTGCGGCAAACCAATCAGCACCACCGCGCCAATAATCACCCCCATCGCCACGATTTCGACCTGCCCCACCTGCTCCCCCGCAAACACCACACCCAGCCACACCGCCACCACGGGGTTGACGTAGGCATAGCTGGTGGCGGCAGCAGGGCGGGTGTGTTTGAGTAAAAACACATAGGCGGTAAACCCCATCAGCGAGCCAAACGCAACCAAATACAGCAAAGCCCACCAGCCGGTGGCCGGAATATGGGCAGGCAGCACTTCGCCCAGTAGCGGACTCACCCCCGCCAACACCGCCCCCGCCACCAGCATTTCCACCGCCGAAGCCATCCCTCCGCTGGGCAAATCCAGATGCTTGCCCCACACCGAGCCAAACGACCAGCTCACCGAAGCCAACAGCAGCAACGCCGCACCTTGGGGGCTGGCTTGGAGGTTCGCGCCCAAGTTCAATAGCCCCATCCCCAGCAAGCCCAGCACAATGCCCGCCCATTCCCAGCGGGTATTGCGGTGGCCGAATAAGCGGGCAAACGCTGCGGTAAACAGCGGCACGGTGGCGACAGCCAAAGCTGCTACGCCAGAGGCCACGGTCTTTTCGGCCACCGACACGGCCCCATTGCCCACTGTCAGCAGCAATACGCCGACCACACCGGCATCCCGCCATTGCCGTGCGGTCGGTGCGTGCGTGCCGGTGAGTCGCAGCGCGGCATACAGCACACTTCCTGCCACCAAAAAGCGCAGCGAGGCCAGTAGCAGCGGCGGCCAGCTTTCTACGCCGATGCGGATGGCGAGATAGGTGGAGCCCCAAATCAGGTACAGCGCGACAAAAGCACAGGTCAGCCGAAGCCGAGAAATAACAGGTGGGGAAGCCGTCATGGAGAAGGGGGGCGTGAGCCGCAAGGGGAAGAAAAAGCGATTCTAGGCGCGTCAGTCGCCCCGCTGTAGGAAAGTGTGTGCAGCGCAACAAATTGCGGCACGGTTACCCAAGACAACTGCGCCACAAATACACCCTTCTGAATCCCCCTCCCCCGTCTTGGCCACTGCCCAACAAAACGGGCATAGCGGGTGGGGAAGCTACGGTAGAGGTCCTGCGCTGCACGGTCGCCCCGCGTTTCACCTGTCCGGTTACAATCCACGCCTTCTGTTTCAGTCTTTCCAAGGCGTATTTATGTTGCCGCTTTCTTTTCTGTTTCCTGTCCGCCACCGCACGCTGATTTGGCAGTTTTCTCGCCGCGAGGTGCTAGGGCGGTATCGGGGGTCGCTGTTTGGGCTGGCGTGGTCGTTTATCACCCCGCTGCTGATGCTGGGGGTGTATACCTTTGTGTTTGTCGGCGTGTTTAAGGCTCGGTGGCCCGGGGCAGAGGCAGGCGGTGGGCTGGAGTTCGCCTTGCAGATTTTTGTCGGGCTGATGGTGTTTAACCTGTTTGCCGAAGTCGCCAGCCGTGCGCCACGCCTGATTGTGGACCAGCCCAATTTGGTCAAAAAAGTGGTATTTCCGCTGGAGATTTTGCCGTGGATTAGCGTGCTGTCTGGCTGCTTTCACCTGCTGATTAGCGGGGTGGTGCTGCTGGCGGTGGCGACTGGCGTGCGCGGCGGCTTGCCGGTCACCGCCATCGCTTTGCCGCTGGTGCTGTTGCCGCTGATTCCGATGTTGCTGGGGTTGTGCTGGCTGCTGTCGGCCTTGGGCGTGTTTATCCGTGATGTCGGCCAAATGATGGGGATGGTGGTCAACTTGGCAATGTTTCTGTCACCGGTGTTTTTCTCGGTCAGCACGCTGTCCCCCGCCCTGCAGCACTGGATGGCATTTAACCCTCTGACGCTGATTATTGAACAAGCCCGCGTGGTGCTGCTGCAAGGCGAATGGCCAAGGATTGATGCGCTGCTGCTGTATTTTGTGCTGGCGATGGGCTTTGCGTGGCTGGGCGGGCTATTTTTCCACAAGACCCGCAAGGGGTTTGCGGATGTGCTTTGACGGCAGTAGGCCGCAGGTTTGGCGGTTATCCCCCGCCACTGGCAACGCACACCGCCGCAGTGGGTTTGGCTTTTATTCCCCTCTGTGGAGGGGTGCCCCGTAGGGTACTGCCGCGAAAATAGCGATATGGCATGACCATACCCTCGTTTATAAGCTCGGTGACGGCGTGGCTTCCTCCGGTTCGGCTTACGTGGCGGCGCGGGCTTGCCAGGCCGTCGTTTGCTGATCTGCCCAGCAATTCCAGCAAACAAGGCCGGCCCAATCCTGTCGATCGATGCTAGGTCTTCCAGTAACTGCGGCAGATACAAACGCAAAATGTGTGGCGTGCGTCAGATTTGGTGTCGGCGTGGCGGCATCCAGTGCCTGTTCCGCCAACACATCCTGCGCGGCAATGATGGCCAGATTGTGCAACCCAGCGTGCGGAAAGCCCCGTCCTTCAGGGCGAGGATCAATAGCACGGATTGCGTAGCAATCTTGTTTTTGACCTGACCAAAAATGGCTGTCAGTGGCGGATGTCGCCAACCGAGATGGTGGCAAGAAAACCAAGGGCGCAAGTGCCATATTGTGGTCGATTCACTGGGCAATCTGCTTCATGTTCAGGTTCATGCCGCCAACCGGCACGATACCAAGGCCGCGCCGTCTCTACTGGCTCGCGTGCTGGAAAAATGACTGACAATCCGAGCATTCTCGGCGGATGCGGGCTAGCACGGCACGACAGTGAACTTCGTGGAAAAGGTATTGCGCCGGTCGTGTCACATTTCAACCAAGATCAAGGATGGCTTTGCGGTACTGCCGAAGCGGTGGATTGTGGAGCGACCTTTGCCTGGCTGGGCAACTTTCGGCGGCTGGCAAAAGATGTCGAGGTCTTGACTGCGATAGGTGAGAATTTCGTGCGCATCGCCATGCTAAAAATAACGCTTACCAAGCACGGTAGATATTAACCAGACAGCTTCTTATTTCGCTGGAAAGCATCATGACCGAGTACGGCCCAAGCTACCGCACCCTGAGCAAAATCGCGGGACATTCGATTTTTGTCTCCAAACGTAACGCGGGCTTTCCCCACGCCTATCGCTTTGCCGAGCTGCTGGGCACTTCGCTGCTGACCCTTGGGCGCAAACCCACCCTGCACCACGCCGAAGCCGTGACCGAAGACGAACGCGATGCGTCCAACCCGCAAAACCAAGATGTGATGTGCCCAGCCATTGTGGCGGCGGTGCAGCGGTTTGGGGCGTTGCCGTAAGCCTGCTCACGCCGTGCCAAGTCTCAATGGCACAGGGGTCGCCAAGGCGAAATACCCCGAAAAAGCGCAATCACTGCGGCCTTGGCTGTGATTTCCCTCTACTGGTGAGGGGGCAACGGCGCAGCCGGATGGGGTGGTGGCTGGCGATGCTGCCAGAGCCAAACCCCAGACCAACCCCATCGGCCAGCAGCAGCGGGGCATCACAACCAAGCCCGCCACCAGCGGCGGGAATCATGGCCTAAACACGTTCAAGCAGCTTGCCCCGTCCACGCCGTGCCAAATTCATAGATAGCCTCAAGATAGTCGGCAAACGCCTCAAAGGTATGTCCCCCCGTGTCCAACACCGTTTGCTTGGCACCCGCATAACGGGCTTCGGCTTGCTGGCAATCCAGCACCGCATCGTCACGGCTGGCCAACAACCAATAGCGGTCGAGCGACAAGTTGGGCACATACATTTTTTCAAGCTGGGCAAAGTATTCGGGGCGGACAAACACCCGTTCGCCCGTACTGTGGTGGATTTGCCAGCCGACGTGTTGCTTCAGCGTCTCAAACGGACGGACGGCGGGGTTAATCAACACCGCTGGCGCGTTCCATTTTTCCGCCAGATGGGTGGCGTAGTAGCCGCCCAGCGAGCTGCCCACCAGCAGAAATGGCTCGTCGATAAATTCCATTAACGCCGACTCTGCGGCAAACAGGGCGGCTTGAGGCTCGACCGGCAACACAGGGGCGTGGAAGTAGCCCAGCAAATCCCGTTCATCAAGGTAGGCCGCCATATCCAGCGATTTTTTCGAGGTAGGGCTAGACAAAAAGCCGTGCAAAAACAAAACGTGCATCATGGACACCTGTAGTGGTCTAATTTTTTCGAACGCCCCGATAGGCGGAACAACCCAACCGCCCAACGGAAATAGAACATGCCATCAACCCGCCGCAACAGCCCCGAGTTCAAGAACGCTGCGCTGGGTTATATGAGCCCAGCAGAGTTTGAAATACCATGTCGGCTCAAACCCGTACCCGTGCAGGCGGGACAAAAACGCCGCACTCGGCTAGTCGGGCTTTGATGGCGGCGAGGGGAGGGGCGTTGGCGGGTCACGGTGGATTGGGTGGGCTTAGGGTGAGGTGGGGTGGCTTGACCGCTGCCGCAGCTTTTCATACAGCTGCGCTGGCCCCAGCAAGGTTTCTTTTAGCCCTTCGCGCACCTTTTCTGACCCCAAGGCTTGGGTGCTCATGAGGGTGTGGGCATCGAAGGCCTCCATGATGGCGTTGAGCAGGGCGGCGGACAGGTCGGGCGAATTGGCGAACTGTTCTTTGGTGTTGTTGGCCGCCTGCTGAATCAGCATTTGGTTTTCCAGCAGCTTGCCTTTGAGTACCCCGTTCACATAGACCAACTGGTCTTCGTCGGAAAGCACGCCCTCAAATAGGCCGTTCACTTTCTGGATGATTTCGGCGAGGAGGGCTTTTTCTTTTTCCTGCACCGCGCCGCTGCCGGTGTCTGACATCGGTTCAAGCTTCGGTGTTTCGCCGTTTTTCAGGTTGAGCGTCTGCTGTCCCTTGTTGCGGAGCGTGTGGTGGGTGAGCACTACTTTAGACAAATCAACGCTTTCCCGTTCGCAGCCAAAATCAAGCAGCGGTATCAGGCGTTTGTAGAAGATGAAGCGTTTTTCGATGTCGGTATTGCCGTAATCAAAAATCTGCGACAAGAAGGCATACAGACGGTTGAACGCGCCCATATCGCTTTTGAACAGTTGCAGCACCGCCATTGCCTCTTTGGCCGCCTGTGCGCCCGCCTCGTCTTTGTTGGCCTCGGCCATCGCCTTGTCGTTTTGCGCCGCTTTGTAGCATTTCAGCAAGCGGTCAGCCACGGGCACCAAGGCTTGACTCAATTGGGCTTGTGTCGCTTTGGCATCCATTTCCACCTGCGCAACACGGTCCACCTCAAAACCATCGTAAAAGCCGGTGGCATCGAGTTTGGCGCGTAGGCTAAAAACCAGATGCGGGTCGGTTGTTGCTTCGAGCTGGGCGGTTTCGTAATAGGTTTTGAAGGCCGCCAGCACCGCTTCGGCCTCATTCACAAAGTCGAGGATATAGGTCGTGTCTTTGTCTGGGTACGCCCGATTGAGGCGGGACAGCGTTTGTACGGCCTGAATGCCGCCTAGCCGTTTATCGACATACATGCCGCACAACAGCGGCTGGTCGAAGCCGGTTTGGAATTTATTGGCGACCAGCAGCAAGTGATAATCTGGGGCTTTGAAGGCTTCGCGAATCTCGCCTTTTAGGCTGGGGTTCAGCGTCTTGCTGGTTTCTGTGACCGGCTCTGGGTAGCTCTCTGGGTCGTTGATTTCGCCCGAGAAGGCCACCAGCACGCCCAGCTTGTAGTTTTGCCGTGCAATATAGCTTGCCATCGCCTTTTGCCAGCGCACTGCCTCTTTGCGACTGCCCACCACGATCATCGCCTTGGCCTTGCCATTCAGCAGCGGCTGTACCTTCTGGCGGAAATGCTCAACCACCACCTGCACCTTCTGGCTGATGTTGTAGGGATGCAGGCGCACCCATTCCATGATGCCTTTCAGTGCCTCGGACTTGGCCACCTGCTTTTCGTCGTAGGTCTGCCCACTGTGGGCGAGTTTGAACGCCAAGGTATAGGTCGTGTAATTCCGCAGCACATCGAGAATGAATCCCTCTTCAATGGCTTGGCGCATCGAATACACATGGAATGGCTGTGGCAGCCCCTCGGCATCCTTGCGCCCGAACAGCTCTAGGGTTTTCTGCTTGGGCGTGGCGGTGAAGGCAATATAAGTCAGCCCCTTATCTTGGCTGGCTTTTGCCGACATCTGCCATGCCAGCAGGGTTTCGGTGTCGATTTCGCCGCCATCTTGCCACGCGGCCCATTCCTCGGCAGAGAGCAACTGTTTCAACTTGGCGGCCGCCTCGCCGGTCTGTGAGCTGTGCGCCTCGTCGGCAATGACCGCAAACCGCTTGCCCTCGGTGGCTGACAGTGCCTGCACCGTTTTTAGCGCGAAGGGGAAGGTCTGGATGGTACAGACGATAATCTTCTTGCCCTCCTTTAGGGCTTGCGACAACTGGGTACTTTTGCTGCCGTGCTCATCGTTCACCGTCGCCACCACGCCGGTGGTGCGCTGGAAGTCGAAAATGGCTTCTTGTAGCTGGGCATCCAGCACATTGCGGTCGGACACCACCAGCACGCTGTCAAAAACCTTCTGGTGGTTGGCATCGTGCAGGTCGGCCAAAAAGTGTGCCGTCCACGCAATCGAGTTGGTTTTGCCGGAGCCCGCCGAGTGCTGAATCAAGTAACGCTGGCCTACCCCGTTTTGCCGCACATCGGCCAGCAGTTGGCGGGTGACATCGAGCTGGTGATAGCGCGGAAAGATAAGGCCGGTCAGGTGTTTTTTGTCGTTACGCTGGCCAATCAGATAACGCCCCAGAATTTCCAGCCAGCTCTCGCGCTGCCAGACCTCTTCCCAGAGATAGCGGGTGGCGAAACCGGCGGGGTCAGGCTGATTGCCCGCGCCGCCGTGGTTACCCCGATTAAAGGGCAGAAAGCGCGTGGCGGTTCCGTCCAGTTGGGTGGTCATCATCACTTCGGATTGGCTGGCCGCAAAATGCACCACGGCCCCGCCAGGGAAAGCCAACAGCGGCTCGACCCGTCCGCCCTTGGGTGCGGGGTGGCGGTCAAAGCGGTATTGCTCCACCGCATCCCTGACGCTTTGCGTAAAGTCTGATTTCAGCTCGGCGGTGGCCACCGCGATGCCATTCACAAACAGCACCAAGTCCAGCGCATCTTTGGCGTTATTCAGCGAATGGTGTACCTGCCGCACCACGCGCAGCCGGTTGGCGGCGTAGTGGGCAAGGAGGGTTGGATTGATGCGCAGTGCCGGTTTGAACTGCACCAGTGTCAGCGGTTTTTTCAGCCCGACCATCTCCACGCCCCGGCGCAGCACTTCCAGCGTGCCTTGCTCGTTCAGGCTGGTGCGCACCCGCTCGGCCAGCACTTTGGGCAGATTCGCCCCGTGGGTTTGGGTCAGTTGCTGCCAGCTTTCTGGCTGCGTGGTTTCTACCCACGCCAGCAGGTCTGGCAGGAACAGCGCGTTTTGCCGGTCGTAGTGGGTGGCATCGCCTTCGGCGTAGAGCCAGCCGTTATCGCCCAAGTGTCGGCAGATAGCGGATTCGAAATGGTGTTCTTGGTGGAGGGTGCGCATCGGATGGGTTCTTGTTTTTTAGAACCTGTTTACGTTCTGCGAGACTCGGGTGATCCTGCGTTGAAATTCGTAAAAAAATGCTCATTGACCGCGTGTCAACTCCGCTTTTTTTCCGAATTTCGCCTTGGCTGACCCGTCGTTCGCTAGATCGTAAACAG
>OBMA010002327.1_pt1 | contig 11133 bp, 10 predicted proteins | sample 1539141 | NCBI WGS metagenome assembly OBMA01 (sample SAMEA3991484, study PRJEB22521) | metagenome | biome: anthropogenic terrestrial biome; feature: sewage plant; material: raw primary sludge | place: Sweden | collected 2012-09-26 | reverse complement strand
CTAATCCATTCGCCCTACCATTTTATTGATGTCACCGTCGCTGCCTACCGTTGTTCCACCCATGATGCCGATTTTATTTCCGTTTTCGTACATGTTCTCTACATAGATACATTCGTTGGGTTCCTCGTTATCGTCAATCCAGCCGAAACCTAAAAAGTAAACCTGCTTTTGACCGTCTACTGTTCGGGTGTTGTCCATCTTAGGCTCAGATGCCGTGGCTGCAGTATTGTTTTTTTAGGGTGCAGGTGTTGGGGTGGGGTCATCCCTCGCAGTGCTGCTCTCAGTTAAAACTGCCTTGCTGTCAGCCTTGTTTGGCGGTTTAAAATCGGTTTCTGTTGGGGTGGTGTCCTGAGGCGGGTTTTGAGTGCTGATTTCGGGGGGGCGTCAGCTACAACGGCTTTGTTTTCTGTGGGTGGGGTGTTATCCCTACCAAGTTCTAAGGATGCGGACACGGGGCTTGTGTCGGGGATTAGTGGCTCTTTCGGTGGCTGGTTGTGCATCGTAATCAGCAGCAGAGAAATGATTGCTACTGATACTGCTTTTGTGGTAATTTTAATTTTCTTTTTCAACATCGATTTCTCCCTTCGGCATAAAAAATTGACCACAGTCATTGAGTTGTTTCTCAAGACTGTGGCCTTTGTAGTTTTGCAATTCAGTTGTCAGCTCCATTCCAAGCCCAAAGCCTTGGATAAAGCTCGCCTTGCTTTGATAGTTACAAATCATTTCGAGTTCATCAATAATTCGCAAGACTGCTTTTCCATCTGCTTCTGAAAGTCCGTCAATGAAATTCTTACTGTTTTCTTCAACGGAAAGCATTCGGTCTGTAAATCCCTGCTTGTTGCAAAAGTGGTGGTATAGGTCATCTAATCGTATTGGCATATTCTCGCCCTCCTTTGATTCAACAACATACCACAGAAGGGAAGGAATAGCTACATAAACTTAATGAGATTTCATCGAAGTTCGACTGTATTTAATTAAACATTGCTGCAAATTAATAAGAGGTTTGTGGAAATTTGAGTTAATTCGTTGTATAATAAAAATTATGGAAGTGTATACATGAAAATTAGCTATAACAAGCTGTGGAAGCTGCTTATTGATTTGAAAATAGGAAAAACCGAGTTACGACATAGAACTGGTATTGCATCCAGTACCTTTACAAAGCTGCGGAACGATAAGGAAGTATCCATGTCTATCATTCGAAAGATTTGTGAAGAGCTAAATTGCGGTATTGGAGATGTATTGGAGTTTAAAAAAGATAATTTACAACAATAATCTTTTATATTCCCCTTATGTGTCCATCTCACTATGTATAATGTAGATAAAGGGGGGCGTAGATGGTGACCATTGACTATAACGGCAACAAGGGATTTCGATTGCTAAGCATATATGAAATGTTGAACAAGGGTGAGTTGATTACTAAGCTTTCTCTTGCTGCACAATTCAATGTAACGGAAAAAACCATTCAGCGTGATATAGACGACCTTAGGGCATATCTTGCAGATACACACTTTGCCGAAGGCGAGGTATCTATAAAATATGACCGAGTGCGTGGGGGTTATTTTTTAGTACGCATGGAACGAGAATGGTTGAGCAACCAAGAGGTATTAGCAGTCTGCAAAATCCTTTTGGAAAGCCGTGCATTTTGCAAGGAAGAATTAAGCCCATTGCTATCCAAGCTGTTAATGCAGGTAGCTCCAAATGAGCGTAAGCAGGTTGAGGATATGATACGCAATGAGCAGTTTTGTTATATCCCATTGAAAAATGGCAAAAAGCTCTTGAGTATCTTATGGGAGCTATCAAAATACATAACAAAAAATGAAATCGTCCGCTTTACCTATTGCCGTCAAGATGGCACACAGCGTGAACATGAAGTCAAACCTGTTGCGATTATGTTTTCGAAATACTACTTTTATATTATCGGCTTTATGGCTGATGACAGTAAGGATTTCCCAACGGTATTTCGTGTGGATAGACTCAGTGAATTATGTGGGACAAACAGCAAATTCTATGTGCCGTATAAAGATAGGTTTGATGACGGAGAATTTCGTAAACGTGTGCAGTTTATGTATTCAGGAGAGCTGCAAAAGGTAACGTTTGAATACAGTGGTCCGTCAATTGAGTCTGTTTTAGACAGGCTGCCCACGGCGGAGATTTTATCGGAAAAAGATGGAGTTTATACAGTTCGGGTTGAGGTTTATGGAAACGGAATAAAAATGTGGCTGAGAAGCCAAGGCAATATGATTGAACTCATTTGATGGGAGGGATGATTTGATATGAATACACTTGAAGGATATGACATTTGCTATCCGCAAATACAACATCCATTGATATCCGAAAAGGAAGATTTGAAAAAGAAATACATATCTTTACTTAAATTCTATGCCGACAAATTTTGCCCCGATGATCAAATTGTCTTGTATAGATTGAAAGCTTTTTATATAGCGTTGTTGGGAAAAAATGATCTTTCAGACGTTTTTTTGCCTGACGAACAGGTTACTAAACTTACTGGGGTAATAATGAAAACACGCTTTACTCCATTTCGACTATTCTCTTACAGATATTTATTTTTATATGATTGCCTTTTCATTTTAGCAATCAATGATGAAGTTCTTGGCGAAAAAATTTGTGATGAACTTAAAAAAACTGTAAACAGCCGATACCACAACACTCTGGACTCTATGAAACAAAAAATGTACTTGTGTGAATCAGATTTTGCAAGCAGGAAACTAATTACTCATGAAATGATAACTGAGTGGAATCGAGCAAGAGCTTATATTAACTCACACAATCGAAATATAACCTTTACTGCTACCATGAGTGCTGGAAAATCCACACTAATCAACGCAATTATAGGCAAGGAACTTTCATACGCAAAAAAGGCCGCTTGCACCGCAACTATCATGAAGTTTATTACAAGTCCAACAAAAGGAACTTATTGTAACATCTTCTATAATGAACAAGTAATGCAACTTCAAGCTGAAAGTGATGTTCGAGAATTTACCAAAGGTAGGGAGATTCCTTGTAATATAAATAGCTTTTTTTTGTCTCCTCTTACGAGCCAACGGGTCACATTAGTTGATACTCCTGGTGTTAATTCCTCTCAGAACCCACAACACAAAAAAATAGCTCGTACCGAATTAACAAGCAGTTCAACAGACATCTTGGTCTATGTTATTCCAGTAGAAAATTATGGTTCTGAAGGTGATTATGCTCATTTATCATTTATTAAGAACAAAGTCAACTACAATCGAATTGTATTTGTTGTGAACATGATGGATTCATGTGATTTTGAGGATGATTCTGTTTCAGAGATTGTCACAAACATCAAAGAACATTTAACTGATATAGGTTTTCAAGAACCGGTTGTTTGTCCTATCTCTGCCAAAGCAGGTATGCTAATAAAGCAAGCACTATATGGTTCTGTTTTATCTACCAATGATAAAAAGGCATGTGCAACTTATGTCGAAATGTTTCAAGATAAGGAATTGGAATTGAGTGTCCTTTATCCAGCAGTTGAGAAAATATCTTCGAAGAATGATACGACCTGGTTGTCAGCCAATTTCGATAATATATGGTCTGCATATATTAATACCGGTTTACCAGGATTTGAAACATTGATTTTAAATTTAACTAAGGAGGGCTAACTAATGTTAGATGTAATAATTAAGTACAACCCATACAAGGTTGTATCAACCATCACCGTTAATGGCGAAGAACCAAAACAAAATAGCAAACTAAATCAGTTTCTAAACCAAAGATTCCAATTGTGGGTTGATCAAGCTCCGTCTTTGCTTGCTGAAGAATACAACGATAACGAGTTTGACCTTACTTTCTTTGGTACAGAACTCGATTACCAAGACTTACTGGCTGCAATAAAAATTGCTGAAAAGAGCAATATTCACTTCAAAGCAAAAAAAATGCCTGCAAAAGAATTTGGAGATAAAGAAAATGATATTCGTAATCTTTTTGAACGAGTACGAAAACTTCCTTTTGAAGAACTTCAATCCCCTGCTGTTTCAAATGCTTTTGAATTAGCCTTCAATGAGCTTTTGGAGGTTAATGTTGTTGCGACAATGAGTGCTGGTAAATCAACTTTAATCAACGCGTTGTTAGGCAGAAAGCTTATGCCCTCAAAGCAAGGGGCCTGTACAGCAACTATAACCAAAATTCAAGACGATGATGATGACACATTCAAAGCTACCGCTGTTGATGTAAATAAAACAGAAACTGAACATTACTCTGTGCTTGATTACAAGACAATGATGGCATTAAACAGAAATCCTGATGTAAGCGAAGTGCAAGTAAGTGGCAATATTCCATTTGTTACTTCTGAAGAAGTATCATTGGTATTGATTGATACTCCTGGCCCAGATAACTCACGAGATAAGAAGCATGGATTAGTTACCGCAAAAGCCCTTGACCAGTCCTCGAAAATGTTGGTACTCTTTGTTATGAACGGCGGTAAACTTCACGACGATGCGCAAGATGCTTTTTTAAGAAAAATAGCAAAAAGCATGAGCGTTGGTGGAAAGCAATCACGAGAAAGATTTATGTTCGTCATCAATAAATTAGACGCGTATGACGAGGAAGATGATGATATCGCCAACGAAACTATCCCTGATACGGTCAAATATTTAGAAGACATGGGGATTGAAAATCCAAATATCTTCCCAGCTGCTGCAGAACCAGCTCTTTTGATTCGCAGATACTTAAACACCCATGATGATGTCGAAAAAGAAAAGCTTTTGAGAAAAATTAAACCTTTGGCAGAAAAGCTTATTGCTCAAGAGCAGCTACACTTAGAAACATATCCGCACTTAGTTCGTAGTTGTCAGACAAAAATTGATGATGAGTTAGAAATGGCAATTCAAAACAACGATATGTTAGGACAGGCCCTGATTCACAGTGGTATCCGTGGCATTGAAGAAACAATTCGAATGTATGTCACAAAATATTGTCGCCCTGCAAAAATCACCAATGTTGTGAATACCTTCAAGCATGGTCTGGATAGTGCCGAAGCTTTTGAAACCACAAAGAAAGAAATTGCATCACGCCAGACCGAGCAAAAAGAACTAGAAACTAAAATTGATAAGCTGATGAAAAAGCTGACAAGTAAAGCCGAAAATGAAGCATTTAAGAAAAAAATTTCTACTCTTGAAATTACCACCAAGCTTACCAGTAATGTTGATACTTTGATTTTAGAAGTTGAGGAATCGTTGACCAATTTCTTTTCTCAATGTCCAAGAGAAATGGAAGAAGATGATGCACTGGAATACATTGAAAAATTTTCCAAGTTGGCTTCGACGAAGCAAAATGAATTCCAAGTATCTGTCAATCTTTTGTTGCATGATGATATTCAAGCCAAAAGTCAGAAATTACTTGATGAGTATATCAAAAAATTAGCTGCTTTAAGTGAAGAATTTAGTGCTGATGGTTTGTCGATTGATTTGGCTTCTTTTGTTCAAGGAAAATTAGCTTCCCTTAATGCTGAAAGTGCTATTGATGCTTCCATTGATTCCAGAATAGAAAAATATACTGAGGAGCGTTCCAAAACAGTAACTCACAGACGTAGAGGTGTTGATCGCCTCTTCCATCTATGGAGTTGGTTCGATCCAACCTACGAAACTACTGAATACTACGATGTAGAGGTTGAAGAAGAAATTAAATTTGTTAGTAGAGAAAAATTGACAAATCAACTGATTTCTCCAATTCGTACAACACTCAAAACGGAAAGGACTCGCATATTAGAATTTGCCAAAGAAGAAACACAAAACATCAAGGAATATTTTTATGAACAGTTTGATGAAGTGGATACAATTCTTACTCAAAAGGCGAATGAATTGCGTGAAGCAACAACGTCCAAACAAGCATCTGAAAAAGCACTCAAAAATGCAAATTCACTTTTGAAACAACTTGAAGAAGTTAAGGCTGAACTTGCTGCTATTTTGGAAATATAGGGAGGTGTAGAAATGATTTCAGAAGAATTTAAGCAAAATGTTGCATCGGGCAATCCGGACATGGTAAGAAGCACTTTGATTGATTATCTCATTATAGACCGAACATTTAAGAGTTTCGATGAAGCCTTAGAGTACGCAAATAATTTCATGGGCATTATTGAGTCTTTCAATAATGAACCTCCATTCTCAGAAGAACCTTGGAATCGTACCTACTTAAATCAGCAAAAAGTTGCATTGATGATGAACTTTTCACTCGAAAGAATAGCACATATAAAAAAAGTAATCTCTAATGTCCTTCCAGTACAGCAGGAAGAACCTCGTTTCAATGAACAGAAACCCTTATCAACATCACGCACTGGTTCTAAAACAGGAAGAAGTGTTGTTTCTGAAACGACACTTCCAAAACAAGAACAACAAAAAGCATCTTCAAGTAGACCTTCTTCTGTAAGACAGGAGAAACCAAAGTGCGCTACGCATAGTATAGAGAATACTACAACAGGAACTCAAAAAAGGACCGGATCAAAAATTGTCCGTGAAACAGTTTCTTCACCCAAAAGAACCGAAGACAAAGAAAAATCTGATACCGACATCATAGGAACTGCCTTAATTGTGGGTGGCGTTGCGGTTACCGCCGTTGGACTTGCAACAGTTGAGCCAATTATCATCGGAACTGGCGTGGTAATTGCCGGTGTAGGTGTCACAGTGAAAGCAAAGAAGGGGAGGTAATCGTCTTGGATGGAAAATTACAACCAGTAAATAATCAAAGAACCTCTCTTATTCCTCAAGAAAAGGCGCTGAGGGATGGATTCTCCTCTGCGTTTACTTTAGTAGATGATGTTGTTTTGAAAAATTATATTACACGATTGCCTGACTTTTCTGTTGTTCCACTTGAAAAATCAGCTATTGCAAATAACCTTGGCAAGATTCGTCTTTTTAAGATTACCGAGATGGTATATGAACAAGATGAATCTGCCACATACAAATTTGCAAGTGTTTTTAATGCTGTTGCGGCAACCAATAGTGCTATCGTAACAATTATAGATAGTGATGGAATAAAGACAGACTTTTATTTAGGAATTCGCTCTTTGTCCGAGGAAAATAGTACGCAGACGTCCTACTCTACTCTTGTTAATGCAATGAAAGGACAGTTCCCAGGAACTCAGATTGAAAATCTGAAAAACAGCCGAATTGAAGAATTGCTTTCATCGGTTGATTCGAGTTCTTTATCTGCTGTGTCATGTGTTGCAAATAATAAAAACAAAGATTTTGTTGGTAATGATGAGTACTTGCAAGGGCTTGAAAAACTTGCCTTAGCTATGCAAGGAAGTCGATATACAGCAATCACCGTAGCCAATTCTACTTCTCAGGCGCAATTAAATGCTGTACGTCATGGATATGAAACCATATATACACAACTCTCCCCTTATGCAAATACTGTTGTCAGTTATGGAACTAATAGCTCTACTTCAAAAAATGAAACAGAAACAACTGGTGAGAACCAAAGTGAAGCGCACGGCACAAATCAAATGCACACAGAGAACAAAAATACAACTGTTAATACCGGAACTTCTACTTCTGTTACTCAACAAACTGCTGGAAGTAAGGTTGGAAGTACTATTGGTGCTTCATTATCCATTGCCGGTGCAGTTATCGGTAGCGTTATCCCAGGTGCAGGAACAGCTGCTGGTGCTGCTATCGGTGGTGCAATAGGCGGTTTAGTGGGTGCTGCTATTTCAACAGCTACAAACAAAACTGTCACATCAACTTCAGGGGGTGGTAATGAAAGCACTGGTACAGCCGATGCAACAGGAACAAATGATACCACTACAACAGGAACATCACACAGCTTAGCCACATCGCTTGGGCTAACAACCGGTGAAACTCAAAATTTACAATTAACAATCCAAAATAAGCCGTTAATCAATATGCTCGAAAGGATTGATAAGCAATTAGAAAGACTTTCTGAATTCGAGAGCGTTGGGATGTGGGAATGTGCAACTTATTTTCTTAGTGCAGATTCATCTGTATCTGAAGTTGCTGCCGCAACATATAAAGCCCTTATGAGCGGTGAAAATTCAGGCTTAGAAGTTTCTGCCATAAACACATGGAACAAACCACAAGAACCCATTTCAGAGGGCGTTTCACAGAATGAATTAATTTCTGAGTATGTAAAAAATTTCATTCATCCTGTTTTTGACTACCAAATCAATGGTTTCAATATTCCAATTATGCCTACTAATCTTGTTAGTGGAAATGAATTAGCTATACACATGGGATTACCACGAAATTCTGTCTGTGGCTTTCCTGTAATTGAACATGCTGATTTTGGTAAGGAAGTTGTAAAATACGATAAAAATGACAGCGCAGAAACAATTCGCCTGGGTAGCATTTTCAATATGGGGCGTGCGGTCGAGGGAAGTAAAGTAACTCTCGATGTCGAAAGTCTTGCGATGCATACTTTTGTAGTTGGAGCAACAGGCAGTGGCAAGTCAAATACTGTTTATAAAGTTTTAGATGAACTTATATCAACTCGAAGAGATAGCTTAAATTTCCTTGTCATTGAACCAACCAAAGGCGAATACAAGCGTGTATTTGGGCATAAACGAGGTGTTCATGTATTTGGCACAAACCCCAAATTTACTGAACTATTGAAAATCAATCCTTTCAAGTTTCCTGCTGGAGTTCATGTTCTTGAACATGTTGATAGATTGATTGAGATATTCAATGTTTGTTGGCCTATGTATGCAGCAATGCCAGCTGTATTAAAAGAAGCAGTATTAGAGTCGTATAAATCTTGCGGATGGGATATGATCGCATCTGTAAATGTTATTTCAACAACACTCTATCCTACTTTCCAAGATTTATTAGAACAGCTAATTAGAGTTATAAACGATTCAGCATATTCAGAGGAAGTAAAATCAAACTATATCGGTTCTCTTTCTACACGAGTTAAATCATTAACCAATGGACTTAATGGTCAGATTTTCGCATCCGATGAAATTGATAACACAATTCTGTTTGATTCAAATGTTATTGTTGACCTAAGTCGTGTTGGTTCACAGGAAACCAAGTCGTTATTGATGGGAATCCTTGTCATGCGACTTTCTGAACATCGTATGACCCACAGTAGTGGTTCAAATCAAAAATTACATCATGTTACTGTTCTTGAAGAAGCACACAACATTCTAAAATCAAGCACTCATGCTACTTCTGAGGATGGTGGTGACATTGCTGGAAAATCTGTCGAAATGATTTCCAATGCAATTGCCGAAATGAGAACCTACGGTGAAGGCTTTATTATTGCCGACCAATCGCCTAATGCAGTTGATATATCTGCAATTCGTAATACAAACACAAAAATCATTATGCGTCTGCCAGAGGAAAGTGACCGACGTATATCTGGTAAGTCCGCTGCAATGAAAGATACCCAACTGGATGAAATTGCACGTCTGCCAAAGGGAGTTGCAGTAATTTACCAGAACGACTGGATTGAGCCTGTTCTTTGTAAAATTGACAAATATGCTGGACAAGAAAGAGAATATCAAATTCCTGATTCTATCTGCGGTGAAGATAATAGCATTAAGGCAGCTACTATTTTGATAAATATTGTTGCAAAAAGCAGATTGGATAATCCAGACACATTTTCAAGTGAGCAAATATCTTGGGCAATAGAAAAATGCCAATGTACAGTTAAAGTAAAAACCATGCTGTACTCTCTCTTGAGGGAATACAAACAAACGAAAAAGCTTACACTGTGGCAACCAGAACAATTTTCGAAGCAGGCATTTCTTGTAAAAGACATTCTTGGATTGGATAATGCCGTAGATGATGCACGGCAAATGTCAATGGACTTCATAAGCTTTAACTTCTATTTGAACTCATTAGTGGCACAGAAAGTTGAAAATGCTTCAGATGATTTAATTATAAGCATTAACCATTGCTTGATGAAAACATATAGCGAAACCGAAAAAGATGGAACTGAATATTACCAGGCCTGGTATAATGCCATCGTCGAAAGGGGGCATTTAATGTGAGCAATCCTTTTTTTTCAGAAATGAAACCTGGAGAAGTGTATAACTCAGAAGTAAAAAGCGAAACAAAAATTGAAACCACCATCACCGAAAAATTGGATACTAAAATCAGAATCGAACGATGTGGATTATTGCCACGAAATGGTGGCGAGTGGTCTGGGGAACCTGGAAATTCGGATTGGAAACCTGATCCAAATGTAGAACCTGGTGATAGACACGGCACAAATCCCGAGCATAAAGCCTGGGAACAGATAATGGATGAATATGGATTTGATTCCATTCCATTCAAAGATGGTGAACCTGAATTTTCAGAAGTATCAAAAGGCGGAGTTGAGATTGATGATTTTTCTGACGACAGAGATTCTAACTTTGACCAAGCAGACGAAAAGTTAGCTGAACAAAGAGGATGTACCCCTGAAGAAGTTGCTAAATGGCGTGGGGAAAACAAATACACTTGGCATGAGTGTAAGGATTGTAAAACAATGCAAAAAGTTCCTACCGAGGTTCATGGCAATATCTCTCATTCTGGAGGCATATCCGAAACTAAGTCACGAAATAAAACACCTAATTGGAAGGAGTAATAGAAATGGAAGCAATTTGTAAAGATAGCGTATTTGGAGAAATGGCTTATAAGCATAGATGGTACAAGCAACAATCGCTATCCATGTTTGGGAGAGAATGGACGATTACAATCGCCGCAAAAGCTTATTCTGGCAAACCGATTACTGAAGAACAGCAAAAAGCCTATTCTTATTTTATGGAAAATGAGAAAGAAATGATTGATATCATTGGTGAGCAACTTAAATGCTATGTAAATGAAAATTTAAGCACTCTTGCAGAATATTGGATTAGCGCAAGAAATGTCACTAACATTAGTGAACTTGCTCAGATGGTTACACCAAAAACACTTCTTTTTAAACAGGACGGCTCTACACTGATGTTATTGGATTGCGTGTGGGATGTTGAAAGTGGTATGGCAGTGAAATTAACACCCAATATTGAGGTAGGTTCTCAAGATTTGTTTTTGTAAACTATCTATATTCTACTTAAGTATAGATATCACAAATAAAGAAGTAGCCTGTGGAATAATAGTATTACCACAGGCTACTTTTCCGTATTCAGTTTGCTTTTCTTAATTTGTCCCT
>OBMA010002323.1_pt1 | contig 11142 bp, 16 predicted proteins | sample 1539141 | NCBI WGS metagenome assembly OBMA01 (sample SAMEA3991484, study PRJEB22521) | metagenome | biome: anthropogenic terrestrial biome; feature: sewage plant; material: raw primary sludge | place: Sweden | collected 2012-09-26 | reverse complement strand
AATGCTTAAAATAATAAAAACAAAAGATGTTTCAGGTAAATCTTTTTTAAATCGAATAGATGTAAATATAAAGCTTAATCCAAAGAGAACCATGATTGTATAAAATATGTAAAAGCTTGTCATAATTATTCCTCTAATTTTTTTAAAATATATTTCTGTTGGTAACCATTGTGATATACCCTACGGTAGTTAAAAATATACCTAATAAATCAATATTTAATTTTATTAAAAACAACTATAACAATTTAACAATAGTGGTGTTAAAAAAGCTGTTGGTTGTTGTCACCAATTATTCTATCGCTTAAATTTTTTATTTTTTATTAATTACATCCTTCTTTACATGGTTTTATAGATAAATTTTGTAAATTTTGAAATTCTTTTTCTGTTTCCCCTTTATTAATTTTATTTAAAATATCTATTTCAGGTTGGTCAGATTCCCCAATAAAAGCCTTAGTATTTTCTCCTACTTTAAAAATAAATGGGGTATAAAATGATTTGTCAGCTTTAGGTGATTTGTTCGTTAAATCTTCTCTTCTTCTTATATTTACAGAAGCGGAATTTATAGCATATTCTAATCTAATAATATTTTTTTTAATTTCTTTTATCTTCTCTTGATTATCGTCAATGTCACTAAAAGTTTTATAGAATAAATCATAAGGTTCTTCCATTACTTTATATGTAGAACGATAAGAGGAATTCAGAATTTTATTCATAAAAAATATAACATCATTTCCGTCTGAATATTCTGCTATTCCACTTAAAACAGAAGCACTTTTAAGTGAACTATTATTAGTTTGCTTATGTGATAAAAAGTTGAGAGGATGGAATTTAACTTCTATTTTTTCATCAAGTATTAATTTTTCAACATCTTTTCCAATTTTTTCATGGACGAATACACAATCACTACAATAGGCATCCATATACCACTCATATTTATCTATGTTTTTCTTTTTTGAAAAACTTTTTTTAATTTTAAAATCTTTATTGTTGTCAGAATAAATTACAAAAGAACCATCCGAATTAATGTTTTTAAATTCTTTAAAATTATTAATATAATTTAATTCTTTATTTTTATTGGAATTAATACTATCCATTTGGACAAATATTAAGCAAGATAGAATACTTATTAATATTAAAATAGATAAATAAATAATATTTTTAGTCTTCATTTTAGTCTTCATTTAAGTTTTTTACCTTTCTGGTTTCAGTAGTTTTAGTTTGATAAATAGGGATATAAGGTTTCAAATTAGCAGATTCACCTTTTATAGAATTATCAACAATTAATAAAATATTATTGTTAAATAAAACCCCATCTGTAGTAAATAATTTGTATGTTTTGTTATGTTGAACAATAAATCGAACTCTTTTTATTTTATTATCTTGAACTATAAAAAGATTATAAGCATATCCATCATATGTTATTTGATTATAAGGAACATTTTCTATTGTATAAACCTTAGGGATGCATTTTTTTATATCTGGGGTTAGTAAAGCAAGTTTATATTTATTTTCATAATATTCCGTTTTTAATTTTCTTAAAAACTCTTCATATCTAAATATAACTTTTTTGTCCTCATAGTCAAGTAAATTTTCAATTTTAAAGACATATAAATTTTCAAGATTTTTTATTTCTCTTTCAAATTTTGGTTTTATTTTTTGCCAGCTCTTTATTATTTCTTGTGCTTCTGGCCAATCTTTTGTTTTATTTGTATTTCCTTCTAATTCATTAAAAATATGATAAGTAAATGGAGAAAAATCTCTATTTGTCCTATTCTCCCATACAACTGCTAACTGTTCTTGAAAATCTAATCTACACAAAGTCATTTCTATTTTCTTTTCCATATAATCTTTATTAGTTTTATCTATTCGATTCCAATCATAATCATACTTCAAAAGAATTTTTTTTGCATATTCTATCCTATTTTTATAAGTTCGATACTTTCTTTTTACACTATATAATTTTTCTTCTGGCAAATTACTAAATAAATCTTCAAAATACCCTTTATCTAAAATTGTATCAAAAGTTTTCTTATAATATTCATTTGCAGATTCAATTGTTTTAAAAACTATTCCTCTATGAACATCAGAGAATTTGGTTGTTGTTAATAATCTTTTAACACCCTTGCCTTTTTCTGACAAGTAATAATAAGCTTGCTCTCTTTTCATTCTATAAAACCTGTAAGATTAAAATAAACGTATTATACAAAGCATGGCCTATATAACTTGGCCAAACTGTTTTCTCTTTTTCATAAATATATGCAAAAATTAAACCATCTATAAATGTTCCAATGACATAAAACATCATATTGTATAAATTTTCAGTGTTTTGTATATGGACTGAAGAAAAAATTAAAGCAGAAGTAATTATATAAGTTATAGGTTTACTATTTGGAATAATTTCTCTTATACTTTTCCTGAATACTATTTCTTCTATAAACGGTATAATTATTCCACCCGTTAATATTGTTAAACTAAAAGGAATAGATAATAACCCATTAACATTATCAGCTCGATTATTATTAATAAAGTCTTTAAAAATAGTAAAATATAAAATATTAAAACTAAACGTAACAATTAGAACTATTATTGCTGTTAAAATTCCCTTTGTTATATAATGACTATTAATTTGGGGTTCTGTAAATAAATTTTTTAATGTATATTTACTTTTAAAAATAAATTTATATAAATAAAAAGTTAATAGATAAGTTAATGGTGCTAACAAAATACCCATTAAAGCAATATTTGTTCCACCATTTTTTATAATTGGAGAAAATAAAGCTACTGTTAAAGGGGAAACTATAAATAACCATAGTAAATAAATACTTACTAAACTTAATTGCTCTTTTTTCATCTTTAAATCCTTTTTTGTTTTTATCTTATATAAATATTCCGCATTTAGTTTAATAATTCAATCAGCTATAGTTTATAGTTAAACACTTTCTATTTAGATGTTGTAATAGATACTCAATTCCTATAATGTTTCTATTAAATATTATAGGGAATAATCTTGTTTGAAGACAATGAGGAAAATAGTGGAGTAAGCCAAGTAAATAAAGAAAAGAAAAAGAACTTTACAATAAGTTCTTTCTTAAAAGTAAAATTCGGCGGCATATCCAGTTTTTAACTTTCCGGCAAAATTTATATATTGAACTTTGCCGTAAATCACTAAAGCTCCATTATCATTGTACCCTTCATAAATAGTAGAAATAAAAATAAAACTATTTCCATTGTAATTAAAACTATCACCTTTTCTATATTTATTAGACCTTTTTTTCTTTTCTAAACTAGAAGGTTTTAAAATTTCTTTTTCAATTAATCTCATTGTTTACTCCCTTATGCAAAACTTAAAGACATTGCAACATCATTTGGGACATCATCCCAAGATTCAAATTTAACGACTTTGTAAAAGCCTGTTTTTTCAATTTCAGCAATTGTAAATTCTTGATTCCTATGAAAATTTGGTGCTTTGTTAATATTATAAAACAACAGAAGTGGATCTAAATCTTTGTTTTCCAAATTACGAATAGAATAAATAATAACAAAATCACCTTCCCATTTGTTTGTTACTTTTACTTTTGTTTGTTTATCCATAATTTTTACCTCTTTTCTATTTGTTAATATTATAGCATTTAAAAATGATATAGTCAATAGCTTTTTGAGATTTTTTAAACTTTCTTATTGTTGTAATCATCAGGAAGAAAAATTCAAGGAAAATTGATTTATTTCATCCAATAAAGCTATAACAATCCAGTTTTTTTAAAGCAAGATATTTTTACTAAAAATATAACAGGGGAAATATAATTATGGCGAAAAAATATCATATTAGTAAGGATGGCATTCCAAGAATTTGTAGAGCAAAAGATGGTAATTGTAAATTAGGAGCCCATTTTAATAGTTATGAAGAAGCTGGAAAATATGCAGATTACTTAAATGAACAAAATTACAAAAAATCAAAAAGGCCAAAGGATATAACACCTGACTATGTAGCTCAACAAAAATATGAAGAATTTTCTAATGAAGAAAGATTAGAAAGAGCTTTAAATTATAGTGAGGACGAATATCAAAAAAGAGAGCAAGAGTTACAAAATATCTTCAAAAAGAGAGCTAAATTATTAGAACAAACTTTATATATAAAGGAAGAAATCAAAAAAGAATTTGATGAATTGTCAAACAGAGCTTTCCAATTAATGGTAGAACAATCCTTATCAGTTAATGATTATGGAGTAAGGGCAAAAATAAAAATAGAAGCAAAAAGAAAATATAATAAAATTAAAGGGAAAAACAGAGACAAAGAAGGCTACAAGATTTTTGAATATCAAAGATATAAAGAATTATTAGGGAAAGAAAAGACTGAAGATTTTAAAGAATATTTGGAAAACAAAGGTTATGCTAATGAATATGCAAAATATTCTAACCAGCCTATAGGAAAAAGATTTCTTACTTATTTAACTAATAAAATTCAAGACTAATGGAATATATAAGAATAGGAGAGCATAATAAATGGCAGAGAAAAAAGTTAAAAAGAAAACAACTAAAAGGACCTCTAAAAAAGTTGTTAAAAAAACACCAGCAAAAACAAACCGTAAGAAAAAAACACCTACTAAGAAAAAAAATGACAAATCTATCAGAGATAGCAGGAAGTGGAAAGAATTAGAAAGGACCTTTAAGGATGAACAACATAATTTTTCAAGTAAAGAAAAATACTATCAATATATAGATTCTTTAATGGAAATTACTGTTGACCAAAAAAACTTATTAGGTTCTTTTAATAAATTTATTAAAAATAAGAAAGGGTAAGAATGCAAAGAGTTTGGTTTAATCATTGGTTTAGTACTGCTTATAATTTAATTGATAATATTAAAAAAGCAGATAGTAGTAATAGATTTTATTTTATTGGAACAGGTAAGAAAAGAATGGCTTACAAAGAAATTTGTGAAGAATTTTATCTTGAACCAGATGTTTACGGAAAAGATTATATAGATTTTTGTTTATCTTTTTGTAAACGAAATCATATAAATATATTTGTACCAAGAAAAGAAAAATTAACTATTAGTAAATATATTAAAGAATTTAAAAAAATAGGGGTTGAAGTTTTAGTTGAAGATAATTACCAACTATTAAGTATCCTTGAAGATAAATTCAAGACTGCTAAACTATTTAATAAATACAACCTTTGCAAAGTTCCAGAATTACTAATTGCAAATAACTTAAAAGAATTTAAGGATAATTATATATATTTGAGGAATAAATATCCAAACGATAGAATTTGTTTTAAATATGCTATTGATGAAGGAGCTTTATCATTTCGGGTAATAGATAATAGTCAAGATGGGATTTCTTCTTTAAACAACTATATTGGTAGTAAAATCTCATACGATAAAACCATTGAAATATTATCTTCAGTAGATACTTTTAATCCAATCATTCAAATGATTTATTTAAACGGAAAAGAAATTAGCATAGACTCTTTAAATACGAATAAAGGTTTCATTGGCTGTGCAAGGACTAAAATAGAAAACAGATTAACCAAAATCGAAGATTCGTCAGAATATATAAAAATCTCTGAAAATTTTGCTAAAATTACCAATATAAAACATCCTTATAATTTACAATTAAGAGAGCATAATGGAGAATTATATTTGCTTGAAGTGAATACAAGAATGGCAGGTGGAACTTATAAAGATTCATTAATGGGTTATAATTTTCCTTATCTGGCTCTATTAAACTTGCTAAATGAAGATTTTGAAATTCCACAAAAATTTGGGAAAGCATATATAGAAACTTATGAAACAATTAAGGGAGTAAAAATTTGAAAGAAGTAGATATAAAAATAGATAAAGTTCCAACAGGAATGAAAAGAAGTTATATTGAAGTTGTTCAATCTTTTTTAAAAGAAAAAAATAGACGATATTTTGGAATTGCGGCCGCTTCACTACAAAACCAATTAGATGACCCAAAATACCAAGATTATAAACCTAATTCAAAAATTATTAATATAGGTATCTCCGGGGAGAAACAAACTTCTAAAACATTACGAAAATGGATTGTTGATAAACCTGAAGTTGTCTTGGTTGATTCTATTAGCTTGCCAATAGGGAATTTTGAACCAGAAGAAGATGGGGAAGAAGGTCAGCTTGATTTAGGAGATACTGACCATCTTTTAATAATAGGAGATTCTCTTGTTATTATAGACAGTAAAAATTGGAAAGCTAAAACAACTTATTCAGTTGGGGAAAAAGCAGAGGGGAAGGGTTATGAGATATTAAGAGGAAAGAAACCTTTTAAGGGTAACCAACCTCGTATTAATCAAGCAAGATATTTATGGCTACAATATTTTATTGAATTGGGTATAAAAGAAGTTTATACATTTGTATGTATATCTGACCCAGAAGTAAACATAATAAGAGATAAAACTTGGTGGCGAGCTGGATATAAGTTGGTCAATCAAACAACTCTTACTTACTTCTTAGATAAATTATATAATGATAAAATTTATCAAAACACCCCAGAAGAAGAAAGATATAGATTTATTAGAGTAGAATTAGTAGCACAAGCCTTGACAGGCCTTACTAAACCATATGAAAAATATAAAGAAAAATTTGGGCCAGCTATTTATAATAAAGTAAAAGTTAAATAAATCCAAGATATTTTAAATAAGATGAAAAACAAAATAATAATACTATTAATGAGTTTGTTTATCTCTTTTAATTTAACATCTCTTGTTTCAGCAAATGAATTAGCCCCAGGTGGAATTGATAGAGAAAGTGCTAGATATGATGAAGCAATAGAAAAAGTAATGAATGCAATTCTACTAGTTCAATCAAGTAAAGATTATTATTATGAATATTATTCTCCAGAAGAATATAATAAATATAAAGAAGAAAATTTAAAAATTGCTTCTGAAGAAAGTGGAGTGCCATATCCAGATTTTTATAATTATATTTCCTTAAAATTTAAAAATGCTGACAAAAATGGTAATACTAAAGAATTGAATAAAATTGAGACTAAGCATTATGTCTATCTTAAAGATTATGGTTTATATTATGAAAGTGATAAAAAAAATAAACCATTAGATTCCAATTTTGAACCTGCTCCTAATGTTAAAGTAAAAGAAGATAAAACTAACCAAGTTGTTAACAATTCCCAAATAAAATTAAACAAAGAAAATTCTGAAAGGATTACTTTTGTTGGGGTTTTTATTATAACTCTATTGATTTTATTTTTGAAATACATTAAAGATAATTTCCTCGGTTTATAAGGAATATTTAAAATAAAGCTTAGAAAGAAAGTTGAGGGTTTGCTATTATGTCTTTACAAGAAATTAAAGTAAATAAGATTCTAGATACTAATGGTTATATTAAAAGAAACCATATCCATGAAGATTCCATTTTGAGATTTATTCCCACTAAAGAACTAGAAAACGATTATATCTTAATGGTAGATAACAAAATTACTACACAACATTTCACTAAACATGAAATTGGAAAACTTCTAAAAAACTTTAAATATACTAAGCACTAAAAAGAAAGATTAGCTTCTTTCTTTTTTCTTTTTTTATTAATACCTTAAAATGATTTCCATGCCAGAATTTACGTTCTTATTTAAAGAAAAAAACGCTCAAAATCAGCGTTTTTTTCTTTTCTGAATAAATCATCATCTGGAAGGAAAATTCGAGGAAAATTGATTTATTTCATTTTTTACAAAAATAAAAAAGGCTTTAAAAGAAACCTTTTTTAGTATTAAATTTAAATCAAAACTGATTTTTGAGAACGAATATGTTCACTGAAATATGAACCCGCAGATTCGGACTCTTTCAATCCTCGGTAATTCTCCATAGTTGCTTCTGGATAAGAATATGTTTTTCCAGAATGGAAGGTAATGACTAGGCCTTCCCCTTCATTAGTAATATAAAAAGAATCAATTACAGATGAGTCTGCTTTTACTACAGGTGATTTTGCCATATTTGTATAACCTCTTTTTTCTTTAATGTTTTTTATTTATATATTCATTATAACATTAATCACCAAAAAGTCAAATATTTTTTCCTTTTTTATTTAACAGTAATTGTGTTTTTTTTACAGGTTTCACTGGTAAATTTTTTTTACCTTTTTTTCTTAAATGGCATATTTTCATATTGTATTCATTGTTTTCGTCAGCGTAAAAACTTTTAACTTCTCTAGTTTCAAAATATTGAAAAGGTGGTTCTGGAAAGAATGTATCCCCAAATATAGCGGTATCAACAAATGTGATATACAAATCTGTTAATTTAGAAAACAATGTTTCATATACTTTTTGTCCCCCAACAACAAAAATTTCCCTATAATCACCTCTTTTTTTCTCTAATATAGAAGAATCTGATGAATAAAAAGTTACATTATCAAATATTGGCTTCTCATTAATATGTTTTCTTGTTAATACTCTGATTTCTCTATTATTTAATTTTGTTGGTATAGATTTATAAGTATTATAACCCATAATTAAAATTCCACCATCAGTTAATTCTTGGAAATGTTTTAAATCAAGTTTTTGTTTCCAAGGTATTTTATTATCATTACCTATAGAAAATAGATTATCAACTGCTACAACGAAATTAATTCTTTCTTTTTTTAATCTTTTTGCTCTTTCTCTTGCTCTTTCAAAACACGCTTCAATTCTTTCTTCTAAACGTTTAGACGAATTTTTGTTTTGCATTGTTCGGTCATATAGGGAATATAAGGATTTAAAAGCTGATTCCGATTCATCTACATCTTCTATATCACACAATCTTTTATATTGTTTTTCTCCTATATATGGTTTTAATCTATAAAAAGCCTCTTGTTTACTTAAAAATACTCCGTCAATCTCATAAGTTCCTTCATTTGGAAAGACTGTTCTCTTCATTTTTACCTCTTAAATTTCCAAAAATAAGGTTAAGTATAAAACTTAACTTACTTATTTTTATTTGTTTTTATTACAGTAACAACCCCATATATATCTTTTTTATTAATAATAGTTCTGTCACCTTTTTCATTTTTTACCAAATATTCATTTTGTTTTAGTTGAATATTCTTTTCCCCATTTTCTACAATACTAAATGGAATACCAACTATTTTTTCAACTTGGACATTTTTTACTTTTACTTGAGTTAAAATTTCATCTATTAAATTTTTATTTTCTGTAAATGCTACGGTCTCATTCAATAATGGCTCTTTATCTTTTAACAAAACTTCTTTATGTTCAGAAATTTTATAATAAGGATTAGAAAAATAATTATAACCAAAATAAGATAATCCAAATAAAACAATTAAAAAAACTGCTACTTGAATAACTTTATTGATAACATAACTCGCAATAAATTTTTTTGATAATTTAACACCTTGCTTTTTTATGTATTTACCATTAGAATGTGAATTTATTTTTTCCACCATTAGTTTCTCCAAATCAATATATAAATGATAAATCCTATAGAAAAGGAAGTTAAAATTGTTTCTATTGGATGTTTTTTAATCACATTAGGAATATCTAATATTCTTTCCTTAAAAGAATTATATTCTTTTTTTTCTACTGAATATTTATATCCTGAATAAGCTTTATTAACTTCTGTCAAGGAATTCAATAACATCTTAGTAAACTCTTTTGTTAATATAAATGAAACTTCATCACCTTTGCTAGATGAAATCTTTAAAGCCGGTGGGTTATCTCTTAATTTTCTACCTGTGATAAATTTGTCTTGTTTTTCATTCGTATAAAGACCATCTATCGAGTATGCCAACAAGTCATCAACTTGTGAAACTATTCCCATATCTTTAGCATGTTCTTCAATAGAATCATTTTTCATAAATTTCAAAAAATCTTCATCTTCATCATTAAGATATGTAATTTTTTTATCTTCCATTTTTCTCCTTTATTCAGCGGCAAAAGAATCTAAATTTCCATAGAGATTAATCAATTCAAATTGCTCTGATTCAGTATTATAATTAAACAAATAACTTATTGTAGAAACATCTTCTCTTGATAAAGATATAATAACTTGTTTTATTTCTTTTACACTTGTGTCATAAGTTTCTAACCTACTTACTTTATAATTACCCTTTATAATCATTGCTAAAGTTTTAACATCTGCATCAGGAGTGTCATTTAAATGAGCCTCGTATGAAGGATAAGCATTGGTATAATTATCTAAAGATTCTAAATAAGAAATCATTTCTTCTACATTTTCTTCTATCTTTTTGCTGTCTTGTGTTTCTTTAGACGAACTATCAAGATAACTTTGTGCTTCTTTTATAGATTCATAGCCTTTTTCGTTATGTTTTTTTGTGTAATTAGATTCTTTTTTAGGTTGAATTACCACATTTTTCTCTTTAACAACTACATTGTCTGTTCTATTCGATTTATTAGAGAACAAAAAAGGATAAAACAATGTAAAAACAGAAACAAGTAATACTAATAATATTCCAATAGCTATATAAATTTTATTTTTTTTATCCATTTATTATAAACTCCTTGCTTTAGATACAATTTTATAACCGACACGAGAAGGATCATAAAATGACCAGCCTGCTGAGTATTCCCCTTTAGTGCTATATCTGTAATTCCAACTATAAGTACCAAAACCTTTAGAAACACCTGATAGTGTACTATAATTTTGTTCTACAATTAAAATGTCGCCATTTTCAAAAACGTGAGATACAACTCCTGTATGACCGGCTCTATTTGAGGGGGTAGGAGGGGAACTAAAAACAGCTCCAGCGGTAGGCTTATTAGTTGAAGAACCGCCAAATTTAGCAACCCAATTACTCACAACTTGGTATCCATCTCCTGATACATTAGAAGGATTTTTTCCATTTTTTTCCCACAATGCCCACATTAAAGAAGCTGATAAGTCTGTACAATTTCCCCAATCATAAGCTCTTTGTGTCCAACCTTTTGAATTTCTATATCCTAGGCCAACAGAACCAGGGTTAAGTGCATATTTTTTTAAATTTTCCGGTAATTCGCCTGGTCGCCAAGCATTAAAACTTCTATAATTTACTTTGCCTATTCCATTCTTAGCCCATTCTCCAGTTCCACCTGCATTGTTATCACCAGTATCACCATCTCCACCAGAACTTAATCTTCCTTTTTTCGTGCCGTCACCAAAATTTTCACAAGTTTTTCCTTTAT
>OBMA010002322.1_pt1 | contig 11144 bp, 8 predicted proteins | sample 1539141 | NCBI WGS metagenome assembly OBMA01 (sample SAMEA3991484, study PRJEB22521) | metagenome | biome: anthropogenic terrestrial biome; feature: sewage plant; material: raw primary sludge | place: Sweden | collected 2012-09-26 | reverse complement strand
GCTCATTTTTCTATATCAATTATGTCTGTAATATAACGAGATAATGTATTTCTGTCTACTTTGCAAATTTTTGCTATTTGTCTTTTTGAAATGTTTTCAGATAAAAGTTCCTGAATTAATAATTTCTTTTTAAATAGTTTGTGTTTCTCAGGAGCTGTTTTTTTCCCTTTAGGACGTCCCAAAATCACACCTTCAGCTTTTTTTCTAGCTAAAGCTTCTTTGGTCCGTTGGCTGATTAGATTTCTTTCTATTTCAGCTGATAGGCCAAAGGCAAAAGCCAGCACTTTACTTTGAATGTCGTCCCCCAGGCGGTAGTTGTCCTTGATGGTCCATACTTTACATTCTTTGGTCATACAGATATTCAGAATCTCCATAATCATAAATAGATTACGTCCAAGACGAGACAATTCAGCACAAATAATGAGATCGTTTTTGTCTATTATATTTAGTAGTTTCCCTAATTCTCGTTTGTTATAGGCTTTAGTTCCACTAATAGTTTCTTCTATCCATCCGTCCACAGCCAAGTTTTTTCTATTACAGAAATTGTTAATTTCAAAACGTTGGTTTTCTACCGTTTGCTTATCACTACTCACTCTGATATATCCGTAAATCATATTTGTGTTATTTAAATAATTTAAGAGGAAAGTGCAAAAATAAAGATAGATTATAAGCGAAGCCACGGAAAAGAATAATAAAGCAAGAGCTGAAAATGTTTTTGTCTCTTTCTATTGTCTTTTATCTTGCCAGACTTTACTAATCAATACATTTTTCTTTGTTGGATAATATTGTATCTCCTGATATTTTCTCTTCCAATCAGTAAAAATCGTACTAAAATCAGTAAAATACGTAATACTTGTTTGTTTCGTTTATTGTTATTTTGCAACTGGATAATAATATTAAGGAAGGATGAGAATATTGACAACAACGCTGCTGCTTTTGGCTGGATTGCTGACGGCCTGCACAGCTCAGACAAATAATCAGAATATGAACAGAGAAAAAGGAAAGTCAATTGTCGTATTTTTCTCGCATGCTGGCGAGAACTATAGTGTGGGTAATATAAAAGTGGGAAATACCAAACGGGTGGCTGATGCCATCAGTGAACTGACAGGTGCTGAACAATTTGAAATTGTGGCGGACAAGAACTATGATATGCCGTATAAGGCGCTGGTGAATCTGGCAACCAAGGAAGGCGAGAATAATGAGTTCCCCACATACAAGGGCAAGATTGACAACATGGCGCAGTATGACACGATATATATTGGAGGCCCCGTATGGTGGGGTACTTATCCCCGAGTGATGTTTACATTCTTCCGCGATTATGACTTGAGCGGAAAGACGATTGTGCCATTCACCACACACGAGGGCAGCGGTCTGGGTTCTGCCGTCTCCGACCTTAGGCGGATTTATCCCAAGGCCAATATTCTTGATGGTTTCAGCATTTATGGTCACGAATGCCAGAAGCCGGACTTAAAGGACAAGGTGGAGCGACTGATTAATGGGCAACGGCATCAGTAGAGGCCCGAATCAGAAATGGAAAAACTCTGGAATAAGAATTATGTAAAGGTGATGACGGCAAACTTCATGCTGTTCTTCGCCTTTTATGTGTTGACACCTCTGCTGCCCTTGTATCTCAGCGAGCGTTTTGGCACGTCAAACGATATGATAGGCATTGTGCTGTCGGGATATACATTGGCAGCATTGATAATCAGACCGCTAAGCGGATATGTCATCGACAGCTACTCGCGCAAAAAGGTGCTGATGCTTTGTATGTCCGTCTTCTTTGTTTTCTTCTTCGGCTATATCGCGGCGGGAACTTTGTTGATGTTCGCGGTGGTGCGCACGCTGCATGGTGCCCCTTTTGGTGCCGTGACGGTGGCCAACAGTACGGTGGCGATTGACGTGTTACCCGCAAGTCGCCGCAATGAGGGCATAGGCTATTATGGGCTGAGCAACAATCTTGCCATGGCTATAGCTCCGTCCATCGGCATCTACATTTACCGACTCACAGGCAATTTTATGGTGCTGTTTTGGATAGCCCTGATTGTGGCGGGATTGGGAATGCTGTGTGATGCTACCGTCCAGCTGCCCGCCAAGGCGGTTGTAAAAAACAAGGATAAACTGTCGCTGGACCGTTTTTTCCTTACCAAGGCATGGATGCTTGCCATCAACATCGCATTCTTCGGTTTGTGCTGGGGAGTGCTGAGCAATTTTCTTGCACTCTATAGCAAGCAGGAACTCGGAATAACCAGTGGCACAGGCACCTATTTCATGCTGCTGGCTGTCGGACTGTTTGCCTCAAGGTTGCAGGGTGCCAAGTCGCTAAGGGCGGGTCAACTCACACAGAATGCTGCGGTGGGGGTGGTAATCTCTCTGGTGGGTTATACGCTTTTCGTGTCGATGCGCAATGAGGTGGGCTATTATCTCTCAGCCTTGCTGATAGGTTTGGGCAATGGCCACATGTATCCCGCTTTCCTCAATATGTTTATAAGCATAGCCAACCATAACGAGCGGGGCACCGCCAATTCGTCCATACTCATATCCTGGGATAGCGGATTCGGCCTTGGTGTATTGCTCGGAGGTGTGCTGTCGCAGTATTTTGGATTTGTAGCCACTTTCTGGGTGGTGGCGGGCTTCAATGCCCTTGGCGTACTGATGTTCTTCACTCTGACGCGACAGTTCTTTGTCCGACGGAGACGTGAGGAAAATGAATGAGGGGAAGATTATAAGTATCTCCCTATGGTTTTTTATCACCACTTTCACCGCTTTTCCCTCTAAATTTTCTATATTTGCATAATACAGAAAACATCTAAAAACAAAATAAAAAATGGCAAATACACCAGAATTCAAGTATGCACCAATGTTCCAGGTGGGCAAGGATGATACTGAATATTATCTGCTGACCAAGGACCATGTGTCAGTCGGCGAGTTTGAGGGCAAACCAGTGCTGAAGGTGGCTCCCGAGGCTTTGACTCTATTGGCCAAGACGGCTTTCCACGATGTCTCATTCATGTTACGCCGCAAGCACAACGAGCAGGTGGCCAAGATACTGAGCGACCCTGAGGCAAGTGAGAATGACAAATATGTGGCGCTGACCTTCCTGCGTAATGCCGAGGTGGCTTGCAAAGGCCAGCTTCCACTCTGCCAGGATACCGGTACTGCCATCATTCATGGTGAGAAGGGACAGCAGGTATGGACTGGATTCTGCGATGAAGAGGCATTGGCCAAAGGTGTTTACACAACTTACACTGAGGACAATCTACGCTACTCACAGAATGCTCCTCTCAATATGTTTGAAGAGGTCAATACCCGTTGCAACCTGCCTGCTCAGATTGACCTGGAGGCTACCGAGGGTATGGAGTACCGTTTCCTCTGCGTCACCAAGGGTGGTGGCTCGGCCAACAAGAGCTATCTGTATCAGGAGACCAAAGCCCTGCTGACACCTCAGCGTCTTGTTCCGTTCCTGGTGGAGAAGATGAAGACACTCGGCACAGCCGCTTGTCCTCCTTATCATATTGCTTTCGTTATTGGTGGCACCTCAGCAGAGAAGAACCTGCTGACAGTCAAGCTGGCATCAACACACTACTACGACAATCTGCCAACTACCGGCGATGAGACTGGCCGTGCATTCCGTGATGTAGAGCTGGAGAAACAGTTGCTGGATGAGGCTCACAAGATTGGTTTGGGAGCCCAGTTCGGAGGCAAATATTTTGCTCACGACATCCGCGTTGTCCGTCTGCCACGTCATGGTGCCTCTTGCCCTGTAGGTTTGGGTGTAAGCTGCTCAGCCGACCGTAACATCAAGGCTAAAATCAACAAGGAAGGTATCTGGATTGAGAAAATGGATGACAATCCTACCAGTCTGATACCAGCAGAGTTGCGCAATGCCGGTGAGGGAAATGCCGTGAAGATAGATTTGAACCATCCGATTGCAGAGGTCTGCAAGGAACTTTCCAAATATCCGGTAGCTACCCGCGTCAGCCTGAATGGTACCATCATTGTGGCCCGCGATATAGCTCATGCCCGCCTCAAAGCCCGTTTGGACAAGGGAGAGGAGCTGCCACAGTATTTCAAGGATTATCCAGTGCTGTATGCAGGTCCTGCCAAGACTCCAAAGGGATTGCCATGCGGCAGTATGGGCCCTACAACGGCCAATCGTATGGACCCTTATGTTGATGAATTCCAGGATCATGGAGGTTCCATGATTATGATTGCCAAGGGCAACCGTACACAGGTGGTTACCGATGCTTGCAAAAAGCATGGCGGTTTCTATCTCGGCAGCATTGGTGGTCCGGCAGCCGTACTCTCACTCAACAGCATAAAGAGCATTGAGTGTGTGGAGTATCCTGAACTGGGCATGGAGGCCATCTGGAAAATTCAGGTGGTCGATTTCCCTGCATTCATTTTGGTGGACGACAAGGGCAATGACTTTTTTAAGCAGATAAAGCCGACTTGCGGTTGCAGCTGCAACAAGTAAGCTGACAAGCTAACATAATAAACGGGACCAAGTCAATCCTTTGACTTGGTCCCGTTTGTTTTTTCCGCCATTAGGCGCTACCTTTGCGCTCGATTGAAAAAAAGGAACGGATATGAATTGGCTGATATTGATAGTGGCAGGCTTGTGTGAGGTGGGGTTCACCTTTTGTTTGGGTAAGATGAAAGGACTGGACGGTATGCCTTATTATCTGTGGGGTGCTGGGTTCGTAGTGTTCACTCTGCTGAGTATGGGGTTGCTGACCAAGGCCACGCAGACGTTGCCGCTGGGTACGGCCTATCCCGTATGGACGGGTATCGGCGCGGTGGGTACGGTGCTGGTGGGCATCTTCTTTTTTCACGAACCGGCCACACTGGCCCGTCTGTTTTTTATCACCACACTCATCATTTCAATCATAGGACTGAAAATGGTGTGAAAATAGGGACATCTTTTTCTCGTTACATGGCACTGTTTTGGTTAATTTTGCAGATATATAAAACAAGATAAAAATCATGGAAAAACTTACAGTAATAAAGGTTGGGGGAAAAATAGTAGAAGAGGAGGACACCTTGTCGGCATTGCTGGCCAATTTCAGTCAGATGCCAGGACTCAAGGTTCTGGTGCATGGAGGGGGACGCTCGGCTACGGCCCTTTCGACCCGTCTCGGCATTGAGAGCAAGATGGTGAACGGCCGTCGTGTGACGGATGCCGAAACTCTGAAGGTGGTGACCATGGTGTATGCCGGCCTTGTCAACAAGAACATTGTGGCCCGCTTGCAGGCGCTTGACGTGAATGCGCTGGGGCTGACGGGTGCCGACTTGAACTATATGCGTTCGGACAAACGCCCAGTGGGCGAGGTGGATTACGGATTTGTGGGAGACCCCAAAGAGGTGAATGCCGGACTGCTGGCCAATCTGATTCATGAGGGGGTGGTGCCTATTCTGGCTCCTATCACCCACGACAAGCAGGGACATCTGCTCAATACCAATGCAGACACCATTGCTGCTGAGGCGGCCAAGGCTCTTGCCCAATATTTTGATGTGACGCTGATGTATTGTTTCGAGAAAAAAGGTGTGCTCAGCAATGCTGACGATGAGGACAGTGTGATACCCGAAATTACGGAGGAACGATTCAGGCAGTATGTAGCTGACGGAACCATACAAGGCGGTATGATTCCGAAAATAGAGAACTCTCTGCGCGCGGTTAAGGCTGGCGTGAAGCAGGTTGTGATTACCAAGGCCGACGATATCAATGCAGGCACGGGCACGGTGGTGAAGTAAAAAGTGAAAGAAATAAGAACGGGACCGAGTCAAATGTTTGACTTGGTCCCGTTCTGTTTGTTGTATTCCTTGGTTGTTAGTCGTATTATTGAGGCAGCATATCAATGGTGGCGGCAGCCGAAATTTTTTATGTGACTCGTTGCAAATGAAATTCCGAATAATTCGGAGGCTCAGTTTGTTTTTTTCCTTTTCGTCCCTCTTATGGCGGGTTCGTTCCACGGGTCATCAGGCCAAACGTGTTTGGGATAACGGGTGCGCAATTCCTTTTTCACTTCGAAGTAGGCATTGTTCCAGAAACTGCGGAGGTCACTGGTGAGCTGCACGGGTTTGAATCCGGGTGAGAGCAGCTGCATCAGCACGGCTTGTTTGCCATTATCTACACAAGGAGTGTCCGCCAGTCCGAATACCTCCTGCAACCGGACCGACAAAACCGGCTGACTGCCATCGGTCTTATACTCCAGTCGTATATGTGAGCCACTTGGAACCTCCAGATGCGTTGGAGCCAACAGGCTCAGCTGTTGTTGTTGGGTATAGTCCAAATGATATTGCAGCGCCTCCTGCAGATTCAGTCTTTTGAGGGCCGAGGCGGTGTTGATGTCCGGCAGATAGGGTGCCAGCCATTCATCGCAAGTGGCGATGAGGCTTTGGGTGGATACATCGGGCCAGTTGTCGTCGGGGTGCCATTGCCGCAGGCTCATTACCCTGCATTGCCATAGCTGCACCTCCTCGCTGAAATTGAGCAGCGATTCACCTTCGTGCTTGACAGCCTCGCAGATAACGCTTGCCACCAATTCGCGGTCAACGTGTTGCAGCGGTTTGCTCTGAAGCACGATGGAGCCGATGCGCATTTCCTGCTGGGCTGTTATCCCTCCTTTTTTGGTGTTCCAGCTCACATTGTTGCGTAACTTTATCATCGGTTTAAGGTCCTGAGGGTCAAGAGGTGAGGCCAAAAAGATGCGCCCTATTCCGTCGCGGGCATTGAGTGAGGCTATGGTCAGCCAAGGTTCTGCGGCCAGCGGGTCGGCAGCGTCAGTCATGGCCATGCTCCCGTTTGACAGCATGAACTGCGCATTGTTGCCAGGTTTGGCAGAGGCGATGCGTTCTGGAAAAGCCTGTGCCAGCAGCAGTCCCGTATCGTAGCAGTTGAAGCTGTTGTTGTCGGGCTCGGTATTAAATATCTGTCGGTAGGCGGCAGCGTTGCGTTCCACACGGTCGAGTGCGCGGTTGTTGCGGTGCTGGGCCCGGTTGCGACGAAGTGCCTCGATGCGAAGGTTCAAGTCTGTGCCCGATTCCTTGGGCAGAGGGTCTCTGTCATCAAGCAGAGCAGCGATGTCGGTAGCCAGCGGCAACAGTTCCATCTCTTTTGCAGCCAGCAGCATCTGGGCAATGCGGGGGTGGCAGGGCAAGTGCTGCAGTGCGGTGCCATGAGAGGTGATTCTGCCATTGGCATCGATGGCTTCCAGCTGCATCAGCAGATCTTTGGCTTGCATAATATGTCCCGCGGGAGGAGGAGAGAGCCAAGTCAGACGGTCAGCATCCGTTTCGCCCCATTGGGCCAGATTGAGAACCAGAGGAGCGAGGTCGGCATATTCAATTTCGGGTAGCCGATTGTCGGCCATCTTGCTGTGTGTGGCTTTGCTCCACATACGGTAGCAATAGCCCTCACACAATCGTCCGGCACGTCCTGCCCGCTGGTCGGCCATATCGTGTGATATGCGCACCGTTTCCAGCCTCGACAGCGAGGTGTCTGGGTCGAAACGCTGGATGCGACAGAACCCGCAGTCCACCACAATCTTTATTCCCTCAATGGTCAGAGAGGTTTCTGCAATGGAAGTGGCCAGTACTATTTTCCGTTTCCCCTCTTTATTGGGCAGAATGGCCGCTGTCTGTTCTTTTTGAGGCAGCATGCCATAGAGAGGATGAATGCGGATGTCCTCGTTGACTGTTGCTCTCAGCATCTCTTCGCATTTGCGAATTTCGGCTTCGCCTGGCAGGAAGGCCAGCAAGTCTCCATCGTGCTCGCGCAAGGCCTTCAGTATGGTATGGGTAGTCAGTTCGGCGATAGTGTATGGGTCGCACTCATCGGCATATACAATGGTAACAGGAAATTGGCGGCCTTTGCTTTCAATGACTGGTGCATTGAGCAATTTTTGCAATCGGGGCATATTGAGAGTGGCCGACATGATAAGAATCCGCAGGTCGCTGCGCAACACTTGTTGACATTCGCGGCAGAGGGCCAGTGCCACATCGGCATTCAGACTCCGCTCGTGAAATTCGTCGAAGATGACGGCCGCCACGCCTTGCAGTTCATTGTCGCTTTGCAGCATACGGGTCAGTATGCCTTCGGTGAGTACCTCTATGCGGGTATGGGCTGATACGCACGTCTCGAACCGGATGCGATAGCCAACGGTTTGTCCCGTCTTTTCGCCTAGCATGTCGGCCATGCGGGAGGCAATGCTCCGGGCGGCCAGACGTCGTGGCTCCAGCATCAATATTTTGCCTGAGCGCAGCAACGGGTGGCTCATCAAGGCCAAAGGCAGCAGGGTGCTTTTGCCGGCTCCGGGCGGAGCGGTGAGCAGAAGCGTGTTGTGTGCGGACAACTGACTGTCCAGCTGCCCAATGGCATCGGCCACGGGCAGATTGTATTGCGAATAATCGAATGTCATGCTGCAAAGATACAAAACTTGGAAATGAATTTTTTTTGTTGAAAAGTCGGATGCGAATATTGTTATCCTAAAAATTATCCTCTATATTTACTTTCAGCATCGAGGGTAGTTTTTTATGTAAAAATAGTGTTTGATTAAATAAAGACTCAATCTTCAGATGCCAAATGTGTTTATCTCATATAAATTACGAATCTAAAAAATAAGTTCCATGAAAAACGTTTACGTATTGATGGTATGTGCGGTGATGTTTGTTGCAAACATTGGCAACATGATTGCCGCCAACAAGTCGAGAGGACTGTGGGCCAGCCTGACGACCAACGAGAAGAATGTGTTTGTCAGCTGGCGCATGCGGGCTACGGATGCTCCCAAGACGACGACCTACAATTTGTATGCCGATGGCAAACTGGTAAATTCAACAAAAACCCGTACCAATGTCACCTTGCCGCTATCCTATTCCGCCGCCAAGTTCTCTTTGGAAGTGCTCGATGCCAATGGCAATGTCATTGATTCACAAGCAGGGGTGAACTGTGAGTCGAAATTCTATCATAACATTCCGTTGCAGCATCCGAGTGATTACACCATGCCCGACGGAACCGTGGCCACCTATTCGCCCAACGATTGTTCGGCCTACGATATGGATGGTGACGGGGAGCAGGAAATAATACTGAAATGGGACCCGTCGAATGCCTCGGCCGTCTGTACGGCTACAGCGCCTCCCATTCTGGATTGCTATAAGCTGGATGGCACATTGCTCTGGCGCATCAATCTGGGACCCAACATACTGGCGGGCTGCCGTCTGACCTTCCTTTGCTATGATTTTGATGGTGACGGATATGGAGAACTGATTACCAAGACAGCCCCTGGCACCAAGGATGGAAAAGGCAACTACCTCACGACGGGAGCGGCTATGGGTGCCGACCAGACAGCATCGTCGGTCAATGCTTCGGGAGTGATTACCGATGGGGGAAAGGAGTGGATTTCGGTGTTTAACGGTGTGACTGGCAAGGAACTGGCCACTACTGACTATTGGCCTCTCTTCAGCATACAGAAAGACTGGGACGACCGCAGCAATGGCACAGATGGCAATACCTATGGCCACCGGGGCAACTGGCTGAAAGGCTGTGTGGCATTTCTCAATGTGAATGGCAAACCTACCCCATGCGCAGTGTCGGTGCGTGGCATCTATACCTATTCTTATGCGGCAGCCTACTCTTGGGATGGCAAGAACTTCACCCGCATCTGGAAACACACCTCCGACAATCCGGGTAGCGGAATCTATAGTGAAGGAGCGCACAGCGTTTCGGTGGGTGACCTCGATGGCGACGGCTACGATGAGATATTGGTAGGGGCTGCCGTGATTGACCACGATGGCTCTACGCTTTGGCGTACAGGACTTGGACATGGCGATGCTACTCACATTGGCGATTTTGATTTTGACAATGAAGGGCTGGAAGTGTTTATGATTACAGAGGAAAGCACGGCTGCTTATGACTGTGCGCTGATTGCCGGAAAGACGGGTAAGATACTGATGTATAAAACCCAGACGGGAGGAGATACGGGCCGTGGTCTGATTTTTGACTGCGACAGCACCCATGAGGGGGCTGAGTGTGCCGAAATGGCTGATGCCAATCTGTTTACCTGCAAAGGGGAGAATATTGCCCCATGGCATGTGGGCACTACCTCCAGCAGTTCGCTCAACTACCGCATCTACTGGGATGGGGACCTGCTTGACGAGTATCACGACCGCTCGCATGTGGATAAATGGAACTCTACCACCAAAACGTTTGACAGATTGATGACTTTCTATAGTTACGGCTATGGTGCCAGTTCCATCAACTCGACCAAATACAATCCTAACTTGCAGTGTGACCTTTATGGAGACTGGCGAGAGGAGGCTGTGTATTGGGCCACCAATAACGGCAACTATTATCTGGTATCGTTTACCTCCACCATCGACAGCCCTTACAAACTGCCTTGGCTGCGTGACGACCATACCTATGACATGGCAATAGCCTGGCAGAATTGCGGTTATGACCAAACTCCACATCTGGGATATGATCCTATTCAATATTATAGAAAACTGAATGCCAAAATGCCTGCTGCCACACTTACCAAGAATGGGGCGGGCAGTAGCCGTCAGACCGTGAGCAAAGGAGATTCAATAGTCGATTTTGCCTATGCTTGGACAAATGCCGAGACGGTGACGGTAGAGGGATTGCCGAAGGGTGTGAACTATACTATTGATGCAGCTGCCAAGAAGGTGTATATCAGCGGAATAGCGAACGATGTGGATGGAACTTACAACTTTACGGTGACTACGGTGGGTAACGACACCAATGTGGTGAAGTCCGGTGTCATTACCATTGGCAATGGCTCCACTTCGGTGAATTTGACCGATGCTGCAACTGCTGGCTTGTATGTGATTCCCAACCCGATGAGAAATGAATCGCAAATTGCGGTTGGCAATATTGAAAGTTCCTCTGTCAGTTGGACGCTCTCGTCGTTGTCGGGTATGGTGTGTCAAAGTGGGGTGGAGGATGTTGATGCCGATGGCTATGTACAGTTCACGCTGATGCGCAATAATCTCCCGTCTGGAGTATATTTGTTGACGGTAAGGTCAGACGAAGGCAGCCGGTATGCCAAGATTTTGATAAAATGATAAGAATCTGGAATTAGTCCTTATTATAAATAGGAAGGGGGAAATGTCAAATTTGATGTTTCCCCTTT
>OBMA010002320.1_pt1 | contig 11146 bp, 8 predicted proteins | sample 1539141 | NCBI WGS metagenome assembly OBMA01 (sample SAMEA3991484, study PRJEB22521) | metagenome | biome: anthropogenic terrestrial biome; feature: sewage plant; material: raw primary sludge | place: Sweden | collected 2012-09-26 | reverse complement strand
CCGCCGAAGGCAACCAGTTGCCCGCCGCGCTCGCCTCAGCTGCCGGCGGCGGCCGCGCGGGCGCCAATGACAACCCGCATTCTATCTTGGCCTACGCTTATCAGCGTGCACAGGCCACCGGAGGAAATTTCAACCCGAATGAAATGGCCCAACTGTTTTCAGCCGGGGTGGCGGTGGATTCTGCCTCCATTCAGACGGCCTTGATGATGAACCGCATTGCCGCGCGCTGTATTTATGATGCCGATTGTGAAAAATCGGAGCTGGTCTTAGGGGAAGCATTAAGTGCGACCGCCGTTGATGCCGCCGGCGAAGCAAGCGGTTACAACGCGACCTATCAAACCTTTATGACCGCCATGATCGTGCTGTTCATTTACCTGACCCCGACTATGATGGTGATCATCATCATCCGGGGGGTCAGTAACTTCAAAATTCTCGGGGCCTACCTCACCCTGCTGGCCTGGCTGGCGCTGTTGAAACCCATCAATACCATAGTGGGTAACTATATGCAGGGGCGCATTATCGATTCGCTATACAACATGGTGCTCGAGAAGATTCAGGAAGGCAATACAAGCGCCCTGCTCTCGCCGGCCTTTACGGAAAAGATTTTTGAAACCATCCAAAAAGACATTCTGACCGGTTCGACTCTGATGAGTACCGCCGGCTTCGGCTTGTTCGTACTCACCGGCAGCATCTACGTCTTTGCCAGTATCGCCAACCGTGCCAGCATGGTCGGACAAAATGCCGTCAAAGAGCAGCTGGAGGCGCCTCGCCTGGATGAATCACCCGTGATCAACAGCAACAAGATGATCGAGCAGTCCACCGCCACGGGCGGGCCGATTAGAGATGCCCATATGCTGATGGGCAATGCCGATGCGCAGTCCGGGCATGCCATCAACCTCAGCAGCAGCCAAGGCATGACCGAAGCGGCCAAAGCCTCGCTGTCTCGCAAAATGGGCATGATGGATGCCGACAGCCGCAGTGTGCAATGGGCACAGGTTGACAGCAACGGCATCACCACCTCAGAGGGTATGACTCTGAATCAAAACAAAGACGGCTCCGTGTCGTGGAACTACAGTCAGAAAGGCGATCAGGTTTTAAAAGACGGCGAGCAGTATGCGATTGCGGCTACAGGCAAAGGCAATGTAAGCGGCAGCATCGGTCTGGAAGCCTTTGGCACCGGAGGCAAAGCCAGTATGTCTGGTGAAATTGCCACTACCAAAGGTGGGAAAGTTGATAATTCTGTCAGCTACACCGACAGTAACGGCCAAACCCACAGCATGAACACTTCGACCAGTCTGGCCGATATGCAAAGCCTCAATACCTCGTTCGGCAGCATCGATTCCAGCAATATCAATCAGGCATTCACGCAGACGCTCAGCGATATGCGTGACGACCAGCGCAGCCTGGAGACCGCAGCCAACAGCACGGTGTCCGGCGGTGCCCAAGCCAGCATCGATGCCAAACACCTGAGCCAAATCGGCTTGAACGACGATCGCGACAGCGCCATGAGCCAGGTAGCCTTGGCGGCGAGCGCGGCCGCCCGTTTCAGTGGCGGTGTGGCCGAAGCCATCCGCCAGGCCGCCGATCGCGGCGGCAACCTTGGGGCCGATGTCTTCCAGGCGCTGCACACGGCCAGCAGCGGCAGCACGGCGGAACAACTGGCCGCCACCGCTGCCCTGAAGGCCATTTACGATACCAGCCACGAGCAAGCGGCCAAACCCTATTCGGCCATGCTGGAGAGCCGTATGGATGTGTTGACGCATACACAGAGTTTGACGTCGGAGAACCGCTCCGCCATCGACAGCCCCATCAGTGCGGCGGATGCGCAAGGCATCGGCCGTTTCGGCAGCAATATCGATACAGGCCGTCTGAACGGCATCCAAGAGCGCATGGCCGACGGCCGGGCGGCCGGTGACAATTTGGGCCGCACCGTGCGCGACCACGAAAAAATCATGCAACACAATATGGAGGCGCGCCAAAAAGACATGCAGGAAATTATGGCCATCAATAAAACGCTGCGCGAACGAGCACCCTCTGCCAAGCTGGCCGATAATTTGGCCAGCGGCACCGCCGAAACGCTGGGTGAATTGAAGAAAGGCAATTTCGGCATCTTGCTGGAAGGCAAAGGTATGCTCACCAGCCAAACCGGCAGCGATTATGAATCCGGTAAAAACTTTGCCCTACATCCCGATACGCTCAAAATGATGGAGCGGAAAATCGAGCTGGAGGAGCGGATTAAAAACTATGATCCCAACGACACCACCAAAACCTATGATGGTGCACCGGTTGAAAGCATTATCGGTTACACCCCGTCCGAGCAACGCGATGCACCCCGGATCGATACCCGCGATGCCCCCGAACCCCGAACGGCCACAGCCGCCGCGCCGGCAGGCAGCGGTCCGATGGCTGCCCTCAAAAGCTTAATGGTCAAGGGCGAAGGCAACTACAATACGGTCAACCTGGGCGAACGCCACGGCAGTCGTGCAGCCAGCCGCAACCTGACCGATATGACCGTGGCGGAAATCCAGCGGGCGCAAGAGCGGCGCGAATTCAATGCGGTCGGCAGATACCAGATTATTCGCAGCACTTTTAATGATGGGGTAAAAGCGCTGGGGCTGAGCGGCAATGAAAAATTCACGCCGCAGCTGCAAGAACGCTTCTTTCATGACTACCTGCTCAAAAAAGCCGGTGGCGGCGATGCGCTTGCCTATCTCAACGGCCGGCGCAACGACCTGAACAAGGCAATGGGGGCGATGGCCAAAGAATGGGCATCCTTCCCGGTGCCCTACGATATGCAGGGACATGTGCAACCGGTCAAAGCCGGGCAGTCGTATTACCACGGCGTCCAAGGCAATAAGGCGCACCTGAAAATCAACGAGGTGCGGATGGCGATGGTGGCAGCCAGAAACGGCAGCAAAACGTAAACAAAACGGCCTTCCCTAAGGAAGGCCGTCTGAAAGCAAAGTGGTATCAGGGCAGAATCACAAACCAAAGATACAGCCCCAATGCAAGCTGAGCAGCCACAAACAGCAAGGCAAATATTTTGATGGTATTGTCATTTACCTTAATGGGTTTAGAGCTAGCTGAAGCCGTATTGTTGTCATCATCTAAAAAATTGGTGTAATGCACATTTGCTGGGTTAATTGCAATGTCTTGAGGAGCTGTGCTGAAATTTTCGAAAAAATCATCATTATCGTCTGACATTTTATTCTCCTTATTGTCCGTATAGTGTTTCAGACGGCCTCAGTAACAACATTTTAAGTTGGACTGAACAAATTATATTTGGTTTGATTTTATAACGAATCTTCGTATTTTATCAATATGTCATCTTGGTTGCCCGGGGGCGGGCGCACACAGACAACGGGGAGCCTTTATGAAAAAACTGATTTTAACCCTCACCGCCGCGGCTCTGTTTGTGCCGGCGTTCGCTGTGGCCAAACAACGGGCGGTGGTGGAAGACTGCCTGAAAGGCAAGCGTCAAACCCAGTCATGCTACACGCTGATTGCCAACTACTGGCAACATGCCCCCACCATCGAGCGTGTTGCCCGTGAAGAAGGTGTCGATCCCAAATGGATGAAATCGCTGATTGCCTACGAGAGCATGTATAACAGCCGGGCGGTGTCACCGGTCAAGGCCACCGGCCTCACCCAAGTCATGCCGGCAACGGCCATGGGCGAATACAGGCTGAGCCGTGACCGCCTTTACCACCCTGAAACATCGGTGCGCGCCGGTACACGTTATCTCAAAAAAATGTACAGGCAGTTCGGCCGCATGGATTTGGCGCTAGCCGCCTACAATGCCGGCCCCGGCCGCGTACAGCGCGCCGGCAACCGCATACCCAATATCGCCGAAACCCGAGCCTATGTGCGTAATGTGACGGCACTGTACGCCGCATTTGAGCAAAAAGAGCGTAAAGACGCCGCTCAAACCACCCTGCCCCAAGCCGCCGCCATTCAGACGGCCTCCCATGGCCGCGTCACACTGCCGGGCAAACCCACATACGGCCAATATGGCAAACAGCCCGGTAAAAAGCCCGACAGCCGGCCGGTAGCACAAAAACCTCCCCAAAAAACAGCCGCTGCGGCGTCAAACCGATTCCAACAGGAATCTGCCGGCCGCTTCAGCCGACAATAACCTTGGCCGCTTATATTTTTATGGGTTTGTGAATAAGAATAGCGACACAAAATATGCAAAAAACGCTTTGCTTTACAACAAATCAATTATTTTAAGCAGTATTGGTTCAAATTTGATTATGATTGCTTTCGTCCATCTCAGCGGAAGACTCATGCGCTTGCAGCCCTACCCCCGCTTCCTCCACTCTTACAAACGCGATTTTGCATTTGCCACACCATAAATCCAATGACGGCTTACCCCATGCTCGGTCACCGCAGCATTGACAGACATACACCGATTTGCGCTTGGCCAAAGCTTCCTGTTCACGGGCCTCTGTCAAGGCGGCTACATCAATATCGAATTGCGCGGAAAACGGCTGCATCAAAGAGGCTTCTGCGGCCGCATACGCCTCATCAAAAGACCCTACCTGCATAACAGCCTCCACCCCTATACTAACCGTTTCTTCTTCAATGGGGGCGCTTACGCCCTTTTCTTCCGTGGCGGCCACTATTGCGTTGCACACGGCATCCGCAACCATTTCGGCAAGCTGTTCGGAAGTTCGCACTTGTGAGGATTCTGTTTTTGCATAACGATCATAGAACGGCAGTTTGTAGCCCAGCTGAGCGAATGCTATACATTGAAAATAAAATGCCCCATTCTTGATTGGGTAGTCACTCATTGCCTGCCCGGTACGTTTGCCGCCGGGAAGTCCAGTACTGCTCGGCATCAAACCGATGCTTTCCATTTTATCCGCCCACTCTTTGTTGTGGTAAGTGCGGTGGCTGGGCTTGCCGAATTCATACTGCCACAGGTGTACCATCTCGTGGACTATGGTCTGCATCAGTTCGAGTGGTTTGTGGGTAATGAAAAATGACGGATTCAAAGCAATCTCGTGGATTTTTCGCTTACCTTCTCCTTGTTCCCACCGCTCTTCTGAAAAATACCCCATAGCATTTTTCTCGCGCTGTAACGTCAGCAGGCATGCCGGCAATTCGCTATTGAACAGACGTTCATTGAAAAAATCATAGGCATTCTGAATAAATGTGTACATCTGAATCGTCGGTTTATTACTCATTTTCATAGCCTTTTATATCGTACGATATAAAATAAATTTAAAGAAATTCTAACGGTCTAATCATTGCTGTTTGAGCTAATCTTCAGTAACCTCATCTCGGCTCATTCTTCCTTACCCCGTTCAGTTGCCCAGTAGCTGTCCAATAACGCAACAAATGCTTTTTTTTGACTGCCCTCTTGCTCCATTAACTGTTTAAACCGGACAGCGTGTTGTACTTCGAGCAATAAATTAACCCGCATACCTCCTTCGTCAATGATTTTTTGTGCACTTTTGCGCGCTGTTTCGGCGCGAAGTTTTTTACTGTGCTCTGTTTTCGAATTTGCCATGAATAGCCCTATTTCAGATAAGTGTTAGGCCATTATATCGTTAGTTTCATCATCTTCAATCCGGATTAAAATTTTACGGTTGCCACCGGTGTTGCGACGGGCATTTCGCGGTGTATGGCAATAGGATACCGCCGCCAGGCTCATCCCTAATTATTTGGCGATTTGTTTCTTTGTTCCAATGGACAAACAATCGTCACCCTTATACATGGCATAAATCTTCTTCATACAACATCTTCAAGCGATTATTGAATAATCAATTTCATAATGTTTCTGATGACTTCTGCAAAATGATGTGATACTTATGGTGCTCAATCGCACCGACGGTATAAAGAAACTCAAGAGATGAATAAAAATGTGCCTCTGTTCTGCGGTTGTCCCATTTAACAAATAATTCCATCAGCTCATCAACCTGTATCGGTGATTGAAGAATCAGTTCACGCAATATATCCGCCCCCATAACGACAACAGACATACTTAAGTCACTTTCCGGGTCAAGCAAGGGCATCACGGGCTTCTTTTGCTGAGTTTTGGATTCCAATACCAAATGAAATCGTTCATCGGTAAAATTCTTATTTGATTCAAACAATTTTATTCTCCATCAAGCCACACATATTTCCTGTTGTACCTGGGGATTGTAATTGGCTTTGATCAAGGCCACCATCGGCGGCGGTGAAACCGAATTGCCGCACATCCTCACTTGGGCCGTTTTAGTCAATGGCTGTCCGAAACAGTCCCTGTCAAAGATGTAACCATCCGGAAAACCCTGTGCCTTATACAGTTCTTTAGGCAATAGCATGCGCAGCATAATGTCCACAATGTAATGCGGTGTATTATTGATGCGTACCGTAACCAAATCCAGGCGCTCTTTTTCGCTTAAATCTGAGATTGTCAATGGTCACTTAAAAGTGCACCACTATGGGCACCTAAAAGTGCACCACTTTAAGAGCGGTTTTTAAACCGATAAGACTCATTTCCTGTTTCAATAATTTCGCATCGATGTAACAGACGATCTATCAAAGCTGAGGTCATCGTTTCGTCTCCAAACAATGAGCCCCACTGGGCAAACACCAAATTGGTTGTCAGTACCAGACTGACTTGTTCATGAAGGTGACTGATGAGATTGAACAGCAATGCCCCACCTTTTTGACTAAACGGCAGATAGCCCAATTCGTCTAGTATCAACACATCACAACGACTTAATTGCGCCGCCATTTTATCCTCACCACTGTCGCGATCTTTCTCTAAACTGTTAACCAAATCCAGTACGTTGAAATACCGCACTCGAAAGCCTTCTGTCGCAGCATGAATGCCCAATGCGGTGGCCAAATGGCTTTTACCTGTGCCGGGGCCTCCAATCAGTACGATATTACGCTTTTGCTCGATGTAATCATTCTCGAGCAGCATTCTGATGTATTCCTCGTTCACAATAGATTGCTCAAATTGGAAATCAGCCAGTGTTTTGTGCTGGGCAAAGCGTGCTGTTTTGATTTTGTATTCAATGCTGCGAATGCGCCTATGTGTCAATTCTGACTGTATCAGGCGCTCTAGAATATCTGCTGTACTGCGTTTGCGACGGATGCCGTCGGTAACAATATCGTCCCAGTGCTCAGCCATTGCGCTTAGCTTCAATTGTGTTAATGCTTCGATGTACTCGTGACGTTGCATGGTGTTTCCTTAGGTGGTTGGATGCTCAGTGTGAGTGAGTTTCAATACGGTGTTGTAACGCAATAAATCAGCCTGTGGCACAATACGCAGCGGGATATCAGGTAAATTGAATTTGGGTATGGGCGGCTCATTAAGCCGATGAATGATGTTCTGAACAGCCGCAACTGTGGGCATCCCACATTCCAATGCCAATTCTGCCGCAGCGACACCCACTTCTTCACCATATTCGGCAAGCAATGACAGCATTTCTACCATGGCTCGGTCTCCAGACTTCTGCCGCATCAAATGCTGTTGCAGTGTTCTGATGGCTGGCGGCAACTGCCATTGCTTGAATGGTTCTCCGTTACGCAAAGCACCTGGTTTACGTTTCAGTAATGGCAGGTAATGTTGCGGCTGATAACTGGTTTGTCCTTTGTCATATATTCGCTTGTGTTCAGCAACCACAGTTTGGGCATACACCATTTGAATTCGATCCAGATAAATGTGTAGGCTCAATTGCTGTCTAACCAGATGGCAAGGGACGCTGTAACGATTGCCTTCGAAATTGACCAAGCAATAACTGTTTACAGCAGCCTGTACAACCCGATAGTAGGGATACGGGGTGCAATGCCGTCCATTCAAGCAACTTTGCTGTTCTTGCTGAAAGACCTCAGCCACTGTTTGTTGTTTGTATTGAGGATGTTTGCGCTTAGCCATATCACTAATGGATTGCTCAGCCAGATAGCCATTGAGCTCATCGATAGTGGAGAATGACAGCATGGGTTCAAAGAAGCGCTTACGGTAAATACTGACTTGGCGTTCCACTTGTCCTTTCTCCCAGCCAGCGCTAGGAGAGCAAGGCACAGGCTCGATGCCAAAGTGATCCATCATGCAGCAAAAATTCTCATTCAGAATCCGCTCTTTGCCTTTGAGAACCTTAGTGACAGCGGTCTTCAGGTTGTCATAAATGCCTCGCTGGGCGGTTCCACCAAAGAATTCAAATGCACGATTATGGGCATCCACGAACATTTCAGTTGTTTGATTTGGATAGCAATACACCCGTCTTATTCATGAGAGCTCTCAAAGTGACTCATTTTCGGCAGCTTGATGACCCTCTAACCGTTTTCGGGCTGGAGGGTACGATTTTCGGTAGTGTATTTACTTTGTCAGCGTAAAAACAGAAAGGTTTTGTGCCTGTTTTCAGCTCTTTCACAGCTTTTCTTATCATTTAGGCAAGATAAAACCTCAGCCGTTCAGCCGATAACCTGTTTGTTGCGTGCCTCGGTTTAAGTTTGAGCCTGATGCAGTCGAGGCAAGTTTTTAAGCAGACTGGGCCACCATTTGCCGCCGGACTGTCCGATATGAACTGCTATTTTTCGCGCATGCACGGCCACGGTTGCTGCTGTTTTCAGGATCTGCTCGCGGACTTTGCGTATGCTCCAGCCCTTTTGTGTGACGCGCTCCATCAGCGCTCGCAGACTGTGCAGCATCTGATAAGCGTAGAGACTCAGCAGCAGGCTGACCTGATTGCGGCCCATCACCTGTTGCACGGTAGACGCACCACGGCAGGTAGAAGATAGGTGAACGTTGAGCGTGTCTTTCAGTTCGCCCATGTGCCCCTCAGCTTTCCCGCGTTTGCGGTACAGCTGCAGAATTTTATGCGGTGTCCAGTCTTTCCAGTCCAGGCTGGTGACTAGGAAAAAATGTTTTAAAAACAGATCATCCGGTTGCTCGCAGACCACTAAAATAATGCGGCGCGGCTTCTCCCAAGACTGTGCCTGATAGTAAAATTCATGGCACCACTCGCGTAGTCGATGGGTTGGCCGACCCACTGGGCGCTTGAGATAGTGTGCCGCTTCGCGCTCAAGTACGGTATTGCTGGACAATCGACCAACATATTCAATATTGGCGTCATCCAGTGCCGAAAGTGTTGGGTTGCCAGTAAAACCCGCATCAAAACGAACTCTAACCTTGGTGCCGGTTGTCTTGCCAATCCGTTCAACCAGCTTGGGAATCCAGTACTCAGCTTGTACTGCACAACCGCTGTTTCCCTCTCGTAACAGGCCGCCAACCATGTCGCCCGTTTCAGCGATAGAAGCCACCAGCGGTGAGTAGTGTGAATAACCAACATAGCTGTTGTAGCCCGTTCTGACTTGTTGGCCAAAAGTTTCAATGGGCAGGCCATCGACATCCAACGTGATCGATGACAATGGCTTGCCGCTGCGCATCGAAGACAGTCGCCACATGGCCATGTCGAGCAAACCGTCATGAAATGCAGACTGGTTGATATCTGTGGCCAACAGATTCAGAAGACGCGACAGGGTTGGCTGCGAAGGACGGGGCTGCTCTAGTGGCGTGGTGCTGCGCTGATCGCTGCAGGCCAGCTGCAAAACTGGGTCGTTTGCTAGTGTTTGCGTATCACTCAGATCGTCCCAGCCCAGCGCACGCTGAACCAGCAGAGTACGAAGCTGACTGGACAAACTATGTTGCACACGTGCGGGGTCACGATCATCAAGCAACTGCCGATCCAAGCTCTCAATCACACTGCTGCGATCGAGCACCTCGCGCAGCAAGAATGCACCGGCATCACTACTGGTTTTCCGTTCACTGAGCTGCACTGAAACAGATAAGTTGCAGGATGGTTTCCAGCTTGGTAGTATTTCACCCATGGGGAGTGGCCCTCTCTAATCAAGTTCTTGCCGAACATATTGATTTTAAAGGATAAACCACTCGCCTTCTTTATTTTAGGTCAAGGCTCGTGAATAAGACGGGATACAAGAAAAAGGCTCTGCTATAACACAGCCTGAATTGTGCCAATTGGACTTTGCATACTTTGCCACCCAATTTGACCGTTTCAGTACTCCAATCAAATTGGTAGGCCTCACCCAGATCAAAGTCTAAAGGGATAAAAGCATCCATTGTTACAGTGGGTGGCTGTTGTTTATAAAAAGCGGCAACAAAGCGCCTAACGGCACTGTATGAACCAGTAAAACCAATAGATTGCAGGTGCTCGTAATGTTGCTGAGCAGAACGGCGTTGATTAATGGGTAATGGGAGTTGCTGCTGCAACTGCTGGTTAAGCTGGTCGAGAAATGCACCTAAGGCAGGATGGTGCTGCTTACTGCGTTGATAGCGCTGCTGTGGTTGCAGTGTCTTAAGTTCGATGTATTTGGCAACGGTTCTGCGATTGATATTGAGTTGCTTGGCAATTTGGCGAACAGACAAGCCTTGATGATGAAGACGGCGCGCCTTAATAATGGTTTCCATGTTAATCATTCCCAGGACAGCTCCGCAAAAAACGGAGAGTTTAGCAATAATCAGGGTGGTGCACTTTTAAGTGCCCATACCCTGATTTCCTGGTGCAGTTTTACATGCGCGTTAACAGCTGATTGGTATCAACTCATTAGCAGTCATTTGTGCCGCCTTTCGTATAATCTACATCAATCAGTCATTTTGGCCAACAGATGTTTTAGTAGCAATAGCAGCTAGTATTCTAAGTTGGATGCAAGCTAAAAGATTTTCTGAATTAGCATCATCTTACTCACTCGCTGCACATGAAATTAGTCTTATTAATGAGCAATCTTTACGATCAACAACAGATAATGATTTCTCAATATTTGTAGGCGATGCAGAAAATGCTTTTTCTCGTGAGCATACTCAATGGGTCGCTCGAAAGGATATATAACCTAAAAGCCTTAATGACTATAAATATTGATGAAACTTTTCTTTTTTTAGTTGATGATTAAATCCATTTAAGTAAAACATTATAATTATTTCATCGAAGTCCGAAACAATTTCAACCTTATTTTGCAGATTTTAAACTTATTGCACTTCATTGAATGAATCTATTTTCAACCTTTAAATGCAAATTTTAAAATTCAAATGTAGAATTAAAAAAGAGGTGAAATTTAAAATTACACCTCATAATGCAAATAGCCTTAAATATTGACCAATGGATAATTAGGGTAGATAATTTAGTCTTTGATA
>OBMA010002319.1_pt1 | contig 11147 bp, 4 predicted proteins | sample 1539141 | NCBI WGS metagenome assembly OBMA01 (sample SAMEA3991484, study PRJEB22521) | metagenome | biome: anthropogenic terrestrial biome; feature: sewage plant; material: raw primary sludge | place: Sweden | collected 2012-09-26 | reverse complement strand
GAAGCGGAGGCCAGGTTTTGCATTGAGTTACCATTATTAGTCGTGTTCGAGACCTGCGTGTGGATGACGGGTGCAGAGTCAATCGACATGTCTGTCAGAGAGGGGTTGGAGTCCGTGGAGGAGACACTACTAAACCTTCTTTGGCGTTGTTGTGACTTAGACTTCCTGTTTCTTGCAACACTTTGCAGTTGATGCTGTTGCTGCTGATTAAACAATTGGGTGGCCTTGTTCGTGTTTTCCAGTTCCATGACATCGTCCTTCAATTCGTTGTAGTTGGCGATAAGACCTGTTTCTTGAGATATGTAGAATTTATCAATTTTTTTCAATTCTTGGTTTAAGGCAGCAACAAATTTAGAGATGTAGAATTGATCATCTGGAGAAGCATCTGCCAATAGCGGCAGATTTTCATCGTTGGCGTCATGTGGCTCCACAACATGGTGCTTATTGTTACTGTACAGCTTATCTTTTTGCAAAGAATAGATCAATTTTTTCAGCTGCGAATAGGCCAGATACTTGGTAGACCATTCTGGTACAGAATTGAATTCTAAGGAATGCGAGAACTTCATGTCAGTCTGCAAGTTACCGTGTCACCTTCACAGTTTTCTTTTTATTTGACTAAGTAAAAAAAGAAAAGAAGTTATTTTTACTAAGATTTTGAGCGGCATTTTTCCTAGTTACTTATCAATTTTCATACATGCAAGATATACTCTTAATTTTTTTTTTTTTTTTTTCAGTTTTAAAATTAGTCCTGATCAAAAAGCCATCACGTGGATCCCCGAAAAAAACCGGATCCGGGTAACCAGAAGTATTCTTTTCAAGGAAATAAAAGTTACCCTACCAAAATAAAAAATTCAAGTAGGGTAATAAAGTTCCACCCCCCATCAGGATTATCGTTCTCTGACATCACCCACTCTCTGCTCGCTCTCTGCTCGCTCTCTGCTTTCTTTCCCCACGCCGGAGTGATTAAGGCGGATAGGCCCACCTGAACACCTCGCTCAGAACATCAGCGAGAGTTCCAGCCCCTCTACCCCTTACCTCTCGCCGCCCCTCATTTCGGATCAAAAGCAAAAGAACAAAGGGCCTTCGCAGAAACAGAAGGTTTCGACCCCTCGGTGCCGTTTTAATTTCTTTTTCTGGCCAGTTAAGCTTTTTGACTTTCTCGAATCAGCCCAGTGCAAAACAGTACGCATACGAGCACACAAATGTATATATATGTGTATGTATATATGTATATAGGTATGTGTGTGTACATCCGAAGCGTAAACTAATGATCTGCAAGTTTCAGATTTTTTCTCGAAAAATATAACTAATAAACGTTCCATGTCGTCCACGGATATCAAGCCTTGTGCCGTGAACATCCCTGTTTCCGCTCACATCACCTTCCACTACAAGTCGATCGCGGACAGAAGCAGCAGCAGGAGCAGCAGCAGCAGCTCCTGCTCCTCTGCTACATCTAAAGCCTGCTCCCCCAGAGGCAGCTCCGTCGGCTTACCGCCTGCTTTATCAACTGACAATGAAATCGTCGAGACTGTACTTAATGTTTCCGCTCCCGTTGTAGCAGACCCTACGCGGCCCTCATTGTTCAAGAGTAACTACACCGCAGCCTCGTGCTTGACTTCTGACCCAACCTCGCCGTCACTACTGCCCTCTTCTAGGCGCAACTCTGTATTGCCGGCAAGCGACTTCCACCAATGCGCGCATCACAAAAACTTTCAAAGAAGGGCCAGTGAGCCACAACTGCCCTCCTTCGATAATCGCTCGTCGTCCGAGATGAAAAGGTCCGTCTCGTACACCCAGCATAGCATGATGTTCCCCATCAGTGACCAACAGGAGCCGCAAACATCCGCGTCTCCTAACGACCACTCAGACCCGTCTTGTCCTTGCAACAGACATCACCACAGAAGAAACTCGGTCGCCGTCAAGTTTGACAAACCATTGTATGAGAGACTAGAGACGTAGTTATCCATTCGTCCATCCATCTGTCTATCGTCACACAGCATTTCCCATCCCTCCTCTATACATACATACATATACAGTTCTGCGTGGTCTACGCAGCCATGTATATATATATTTCCGTCGTTTTATATATTCATTACTAAAATCGACAATGCATTTTTTGCCGCTTTCCATTTCCTCTACTTTGCTCATCACTTCGCTCGAAGAAAAAAATGAAAACCGTCTTGAAAAACTTTTGCTATTTCATCCATCCAAGCCACACCAAATAGCGCAGTCACACAGAGACCATGGTTACATATGCTGGAAAACTGGTTCTAGCTCCAATGGTAAGAGCCGGCGAACTGCCCACGAGACTGATGGCGCTGGCCCACGGTGCAGATCTCGTCTGGTCCCCAGAAATCATCGACAAAAAGCTAATTCAGTGCATCAGGAAGGAAAACACAGCACTCCAAACTGTCGACTACGTCGTGCCGTCCAAGGTTCAAACGAGGCCGGAGACGCTCGTTTTCAGAACATATCCAAAACTAGAATCCTCCAAATTGATTTTCCAGATCGGGTCTGCATCCCCGGCTCTGGCCACCCAGGCTGCTTTGAAAGTGATCAACGACGTCAGCGGGATAGATATCAATGCAGGCTGCCCCAAACACTTCTCTATACACTCCGGCATGGGCTCTGCCCTCTTGCGCACCCCAGACACACTGTGTCTCATCTTGAAAGAACTGGTTAAGAACGTGGGTAACCCTCACAGCAAACCCATCAGTGTGAAAATAAGACTCTTGGACACCAAGCAAGACACTCTACAGCTCGTCAAACGTCTGTGTGCCACGGGCATCACAAATCTTACAGTTCACTGCAGGAAGACTGAAATGAGAAACAGAGAGCAGCCCATCACAGATTACATTGCGGAGATCTACGAGATATGCCAGGCAAATAACGTGTCGTTGATTGTGAACGGCGCTATCCGCGACCGCTCTCATTTTCATGATTTGCAAGCGAATCATTGGAAAAACACTAACATTGGTGGTATGATTGCAGAGTGTGCTGAACGGGACCCTACAGTTTTTGACCACACTTCTAAGCCTTCAGAAGACGGTCCATCTTGGGTCGTTGCTTGTCGCGAGTTTATTCAGTGGGCAACGAAGTTTGACAACCACATCGGCAATACAAAATACATGTTAAGCAGAATTGTCCCCGGAGAATCAGTCTTTTTTCAGTACTTTGCCCGTTGCAAGAGCCCGGAAGAAGTTAGTTTCGTACTAAAGCAATTGAACGATGATGGAAGCGCTCAAACAGATCCTTCAGAGTACTTGGAAAACTGCAGAGCTCAAGAAAAAGCTTTGAAAAACGCCAACGCCATCGCCAAGCAAAAGAGGAAACAGACCGATCACATAGGCAGTGACACTAAAAAGCAAAAGGTTGTACCCCTTCCCACAGATATATAATATATTCTAAGTAAAAAGAACGGATTATGAAAGAAAACGCGCATAATATATATATGTATGTATTTTCTAATTTATATTAGCAACTAAATTAAATTACATCAATACTATTTTTTTTTTTTACTTTACAAGGTTTATTTCAAAGTCTTCAACAATTTTTCTTTATCATCGGTAGATAACATCTTGATAACTTCAGATAATCCATCAATAGCATTGTCATGGTCGCTTCTGATCTTTTTAGCTAAGTCTTGAGCGAATGACTCTAATTTCAAACCCTTTAGTTTATCGTCCAAAGTCTTGTAGTTTTCTTCAATCCATGTTGCGACTTGCCTATCATCTTCATGGTCCACTGAAGCAGGGTACCACGATCTAATTCTTGCGATCTTTTCTAATCTTGATGCTTCGCCTACTTGATGGCTCAACCTTTTAATCAAATATTCTTCGTTCAATCTTCTTCTCAATCTCCAGAAGAAGAAACGACGTGCCTCGGTCCATTCCAGTTCCTTAGAAATAACACCCTTGGCCACCATACGTGAAGACCTATCGTGCAAATCAGCAAATTGAAGACTGATTTGTCCGTAAATTGGCAATAGTTCTCTTTCACGATCAGCTAATTGCTTGGATATTTGCTGATGCACTTCTGGAGCCAAGCTCTTGTTGGATAATTGAGATCTCAATTCTCTGTACTTGTCATCCAATCTGTTCATGGTGTCCAGCAATTTTTCTCTACGGAACTTGATACCAACCATACCTTGTGGTTCCAAAACACCAGCTCTAGCGTTGACGTCGGCATACATTTCCATTTGGTCAGCGTTGATAGTTGGATCGACAACAACCCATGAACCACCTCTTAGTTCACCGGTAGGTGGGATATAGATAATAATTGGTTGTTTGTAATCCACCAATGCATCAACAATAAACGAACCATACTTCAAGACTTCGTTGAACATATCACGTTGACCACCAGAGAAACCTCTCCAGTTGGCCAAAATCATCATTGGCAATTGTTCACCGTTGTTAAAGTCATTGATAGCTTGAGCAGTCTTGAAGGCGGAGTTTGGATGCCAAACTTGACCAGGTTCTTGAATTAATGTTTCAGCACTATTTGGATTAGCTGGATCAGCAGGAATCAAGTTCTCGACAGTTCTTGTTTCAACACCAATAACACCCAGTGGAATACCACCAAGACGGGCTCTACCAACGACAACACCTTTGGCCCATCCTGACAAAGTTTCAAAGAAAGACCCTTTATCAAACAAACCATATTCAAATCCACTTTCAGTCTCACGACCTTCAATCATCCATCTTACATCGTAAGTTTCATCATTAGTTGGAGTGAAATCAACTGGTCTATCCCATGTGTCTTTAGTTTCCAAGATAGGAACTGGCATATTACGCTTGGCTGGAACATAAGACATCCATTCAACAATCTTCTCTACACCAGCTAAATCGTCAACAGCAGTCAAATGTGAAACACCGTTATTATACATGATTTGAGTACCACCCAATTGTAAGTTAGAAGTATAAACTTCTCTACCCAGCATTTTGTTAATTGCAGGAGCACCAGTTAAAATAATTGGCTGGCCTTCGACCTGGATAGCTCTTTGACCCAAACGAACCAAATAAGCACCGATACCGACGGATCTACAAGTGACTAAGGTGATAGTGAAGATATCGTGGTAAGCCCTTGACGTTGCACCAGCAATTAAACCAGATCCACGTAGACATTCGACACCTAACCCATCTTCAGAACCAATAATTGTCTTGATGACAAATCTTTCTTCACCGTTTATAACAGTACGTTCAGCGAGAACAGAATTTTCTTTGTCAAATTTCTTTAAAGTTTCCATACCTTCACTTGTTAAGTATAAGTATTGGAAACCCTTCTCCGGATTGGCAGCATCATTCCATGCAACTTGAAATAGTGGAACAATCTCTTCAGCCATACCAATTCTGGCACCTGAGTTTGCAGCCAAGTAAATTCTTGGGATACCACGCTTTCTAGCATATTCAGTAACCTTATTGAAGAATTCGTCTTCTTGTGGACCAAAGGAACCGATCTTGAATGTGATATCGTTAGCAACAACAACAAATTGACGGCCTCTTGGATATTCAGGAGTCTTTACAGTAATCTTGAAGGCAACCATACCAATAGCGTTGGCACCAGGTTCTCTTTCCACCTCAGTTAATTCGCCATTTTCATCTTCAATCAACTCGTTGGAAATAAAGAAATCGTCTGTTAACTTAACATCTGCAGAGAAATTTTTCCATTGGGATGACGATGCTTGGCGGAATAATTCTGGGAAGTCATAGACATATGTGGTACCCATCAAGTGTGCCTTATAACGTTTTGGTTGCAACCATTCCTTAACAGGGTAAGGAGTAGCAATAGGTCTTAAATGCATGGATCCAGGTTTACCCAATGACTTAAATACCCATTCACCTTTTGCGTTCTTGACTTCGGTGTACATTTCTGTTTTGATAACATAACCAGAAACGTTATTGATCAAGGCACGCAATGGTACTGGGGCACCTGTTTGAGGATCTTTGATGATGATTCTAATTTCGGCAGAAGAAACACGCAATCTCAACAATCTCTTACCAAATCTTTCTAAGAAACCACCGAAGGCGGCTTCGACATCTTCTGGAGAGATATCAAACACAGCAATGAAGTTGATGAAGATATGATTCAAATCAGAATTTGAAGTGTCGGTGACTTCTAAATTATCCAATATATCACTCATCAATCTGTTAGCTTCAGAAGTCAGATATTCTTGAATAGAAATGTCATCACGGATATGACCCGTTCTAATAATACCTCTTGTAAAGAATCTCTTATCCAATGGAGAAGTCTTACTAACAGCTTCGTAGACATGGATGTTTCTATTATCAGTGAAAATTGGTTTAATGTTGAAGTTGGACAATCTTCCTAATTCCAGTTGGAAGGCCAAAGCCGGCTCAATGTGACGAATTGTTTCATTTTCGTTATAATTTGGACCGTTAAAAGTGTAATACTTTGGATAAGACCCATCTTTAAAACCGAACATAAATGTGATACGACGGATAGCAGCGTTGATTAATTCCTGCTTATTCAAATCCAAAATTTCTCTCAACCTTACCAAAATTTCCTCTTCAGATTCGAAACCTTCTGTAGAAGCAACACAAACATTAGCAACATTACTCAACGATGCGGAGCTACCTGAACGATCAGGAGCAGGTCCGTTAGAAGAAGATTGGTGACGAGGAATAACTTCCAAACTTTGTGACAAAATTTCATCAACATCATCTAAATGATCCACAGCCATCAAAATACCTTCTCTTAACGGAGATGATTGACTGTTTGCAACATATGACAAATCTGAAACAGAAACAGCTCTGTTCATACCCATTTTAGATTTAACAGTTGGGAAGGTGGAGAACGCAGCTGAAGGTAGTTGGAATTTCCATTCAACAATTGGAACTGTGACACCTTCATGAACTCTAATATCTCCTATGGTGTAAGCACGATAAGCACGACGAATATAGACTTGAGCAGCTGCAGCAGTCACAACTGGGTCTTGATGGGTTAGGAATTGAAGTAAAACATCGAACACAACGTAATTAGAATCGATCAAGTCCTTCAAGATATTCAAATCTGGTTCAGAGCGCTTTGGATTGGATGAGCCATAGGCAACCTTCACAACAGAGGATTTTAAGATATGTTCAATTTGTTCAGTTCTTTCCTTGACCGAAGGTAAAGCGCCTTGAATCAAAATTTCTCTTGCTTGAAGAGCGACCTTAGCGGTAGCCTTAGATTCTAGTTCAACAATATGTTGTAGAGGAGTAGAGAAAATGGCAGAAATTTTAGAAGATAACTTGCACAATGGTTGATAATGTTTCAAGATAGCTAGGATCAGGTTATTCTTAGCTGAAACTTTCGAATGAGACAAAACAGTTAGCGCAACTTTATCTAGATCTTTAGGGTTTTCATCACGTAATTTCAGAATGATATTTTCCTCACGAACATTTGGACCATTGAATAACTTTTCAACTTCGTAATATTCTTCCAAGAAATGGACAAATATAGAATGTTCATGGGCTTCTAATCCGTTAGAGTACTTATGAGCAATATCCGCCAATGGTTCCACGACGGCGCCTAACAATTTGTCGGGGTTGTATTCAGGATTCTTCACGGCCATATCAATCAATTTACTTAATTGTCTAGCTGGGAAAACAGCACCACGTCTCAAAGAACGTGCAACTAACTCTTCCATTTGTTCATCTAGCTTAGCAGGCAATCTTGAATGTAAAGCAGAGATGTGTAGTTTCCATTCTGAGTAAGGTAGTTTTGGATTTCTCAAAACCTCTATCAATTGTTGCAAGGAAGCGTTCATAATAACTTGGTTGTCATAACCCTTCAAAATGTTTTCCAAAGTAGACACTAATGACTTGAATTTATAGGCAGGTTTGGTTCCTTCGATAACTGGAGAACCAAAATCTGGCAACATACCTTCAAATGGTAGAGCGTGCTTGACCTTGGATGGATCGTCAAGAGTCATAATAGCCATGATATCACCTGCAACAATGGTAGAACCAGGTTGCTTTAATAATTGGACGATACCATTTTCTTGAGAAACCAAAGGCATTTGCATTTTCATAACTTCAATTTCTGCATATGGTTGGCCCTTGATAATGTGTTCACCATTTTCCACCAAGAATTTAACCAATTTACCAGGGGATGGAGTACGCAACTGGGTTGGATCGTTTTCAACTTCCAACAAAGTAGTCATAGAGTCAACGGATAATCTTGTAGCAGCAACTTCTTCTTTCCAGTAGATGGTATGTGATTTACCGCCTATGGCAATCAAAAGACCACCATCAGATAGTTGACGCAGTATGATATCACATTTAGAACCATTGATAAATAATGTGTAACGGTCATTACCGGATTTAGCTACGGTGAACTTGTATCTTTTACCCTCATGGATAAAATCTACAGGGAACATAGTTTGCAGTAGGTCTTTAGATAGAACTTGTCCCTTTTGTAAGGATTCGATATACTTGTGGCGGGCTTCTTCAGATGCTAAGAAAGCCTTTGTAGCGGCACCGCAAATGACGGCAAGAGTTGGATCAGGCTTTTCAGCGGTCATTTTATGAGTAATCAAATCGTCCAACCAACCGGTGGTAATAGTGTTATCCTCGAAATCTTCAGTTTCCAAAAGTTTGATCAAGTATTCCACAGTAGTTCTGAAATCACCCCTAATGGACAATTCCTTTAGGGCAACAACCATGTGTTTCCTGGAGGCTTGTCTATTTTCACCAAAAGCAAAAATATGGCCGAACTGAGAGTCTGAAAAGGAATGAATATTACCATTGTTACCCACGGAGAAGTAACCCCAAACATTAGAGGAAGAACGGAAGTTTAGTTCATGCAAAGTACCACCCGATGGCTTGAATCCATCGTTTGGATCTTCTGATGTGATACGACAAGCGGTACAATGACCCTTTGGAATAGGTCTTCTTTGTTTCTTGGTGGCATCTTGAGTTTTGAATTCGAAATCGATTTCTGAGGCAGAATGAGGATTCATACCATATAAAGTTCTAATGTCACTTATTCTATGCATAGGGATACCCATAGCGATTTGTAATTGAGCTGCAGGTAAGTTAACACCGGAGACCATTTCCGTTGTTGGATGCTCGACTTGTAATCTTGGGTTCAATTCTAAAAAGTAGAATTTTCCATCATCATGAGAATATAGATACTCCACGGTACCGGCAGAGACATAACCGACTAGTTTCCCCAGTCTGACGGCAGCCTTTTCCATCTCGTGAAATGTTTCAGCCTTGGCAATTGTAACTGGTGCTTCTTCGATAATTTTTTGATGACGTCTCTGAACGGAACAGTCTCTACCGAACAAGGAAATATTTGTACCGTACTGATCTGCTAGCAGTTGAACTTCCAAGTGACGCGCTCTACCGGCCAACTTCATGATGAAAATGGGGGAGCCTGGAATTTCGTTGGCTGCCTGGTGGTATAAAGCGATGAAATCTTCTTCACGTTCAACTTGTCTGATACCTTTACCACCACCACCTTCGGATGCCTTAATCATGACAGGAAAACCAATACGCTTGGCGTTTTGTAAACCATCTTCGGGAGAGGTACAACAACCCTTTTGATAGATGTCATCGTCGACAGAGACCAGACCGGTTTTCTCGTCCACGTGAACGGTGTCAACACCGGTACCAGACCATGGAATACATGGGACTTTAGCACTTTGAGCGACAATGGTAGAGGAGATTTTATCACCTAAAGACCTCATGGCGTTACCTGGAGGCCCAATAAAGATGACTTTCCTCTTAGACTGGGACAATTTTTCAGGCAATAGTGGATTCTCGGAGGCGTGACCCCAGCCAGCCCATACGGCGTCTACGTCTGCTCTTTCGGCGATGTCTACGATCAAGTCTACGTTAGCGTAGTTGTTATTATTAGTACCACCTGGCACTTCAATGTATTGATCGGCCATACGGATATATTCTGCGTTGGCCTCCAGATCTTCTGGGGTGGCCATGGCGACGAATTGGACGGTTCTGTCATCGCCGAACGTCTCGTATGCCCATTTTCTGACGGATCTAATTTCTTTCACGGCGGCAATACCATTATTTGCTATCAGGATCTTGGATATGACCGTGTGACCACCGTGACTCTTAACAAAGTCCCTTAACGGGGACTCCTCTAGTTTATCTACTGTATTGAGGCCAATGAAATGACCTGGAAGTTCTGTATGTCTTTCTGAGTAGTTTGTAATTTCGTACTCCATCTTCTGTGGAGACGACTCGAATAAGCTTTCTTCGCTCATGGTAGAAACTTGATTTTTCTAATTTTCTGCGCTGTTTCGGGAACGGAAAAAAATTAAGCTAGAAGACGAATTGGTTATTATACTATTATATTTGTATAGTATAGTAGCGTGTCGTATCGTATCGTGTCGTATCGTATCGTATCGTTAAAAGAAAATACACGAATAAATAATAATATGTGGAGAAGAAAAAAGGGAAGTTTCTTGTCTCTTGCTCTGAATCTGAATTCCAATTCAAGTTCAAATTGTTCTCTAGTTTATTGTCCAAAAATAAGGATGAAGCGGGAGGGAAGGGCAGAGGGAAAAGTTCGTATAGTAGAATGAATAAACTTTTATAAACACATGCACCGATCACTCACAGAGGATAAAAAATGGCACAACAAATATATATATATATAGATGCAAATGGCGATTGCAAATTAGGGAATTGGCTTTGTTGTTTTTTTATCTTCAGGTAAACTGTACGAAAGGGATAAAAAGAGTAGAATAAGGAAAGGAAAATTGAAGAGAGCAGAACAATTGTAGAACCGATAACAATTGTGACAGTGATTGTGCTAGGCTATACTGTGCCAGAATACGACTGGGAGTGCTGTTCTTCTTATATATCTTGGCGCTGATTGAGCGTATAGCCTAGTTCACCAAGCAGTAGAGAGAGTGGCAATGAGCGGTTGAATTTCGACTGCGACTTGTTGGCACAACGCGCGCGCGGCCGGGCCATGTGAAGATTTTAACGGGCGCAACGATTCGGTGGGCAGTGGAAATTGTTGGGCGTTGTTCAACAAGATGAAGCATTCCCCTTTGGATAACGTCAACGCATATCGGGCCAACCTACAGGCAATGAGCGAAAGCGACTGAAGCCGAGAGATGTGCCCGGAGTTTGTTGTTCTTGTTCTTGTTCTTGTTCTTGTTCTTGTTCTTG
>OBMA010002316.1_pt1 | contig 11156 bp, 11 predicted proteins | sample 1539141 | NCBI WGS metagenome assembly OBMA01 (sample SAMEA3991484, study PRJEB22521) | metagenome | biome: anthropogenic terrestrial biome; feature: sewage plant; material: raw primary sludge | place: Sweden | collected 2012-09-26 | reverse complement strand
ATGACTGGCTCACCGACAGCCTTGCTGTAGAGATGATTCAAGATGTCGATAGATCGAAAGTAATCGGAGCGAGCATTATTGATAGTCCGTATCTTGGAATGATTCCACCGGAGAGATTGTCCAGAGGTGTTAAGACGCTGATCCTGATGGAACATGATGATACACATTTTTACAATGCATCAGCATGTGGAGATAATTGTGCTCCTTGGATATTGAAGATCGCCGAAAAGAAAGACTTGGTTATCAGGCTTGGATATATTATGGATTTCGGCAAGAATCCTTTTGAAATTAAAATTGAAAATACAGGCAAAATCGTTCATTCAATGATTGAGATCGATAATGAAGTGATTGAGAATGATCTACTCAGTGGAAAATAAATGCTTGTTGCTACCTTTCTGATAATATGATATTCTGATTTCAAGCAAATGAATTCGTTATTATTCTTACAATTCTTATTTTCTTTACTGTCATATGACAGTGTCAGACGAAACTCTTTGCTTAATCCAACAACATAAGCAGAGAGCCTGAAACCTTTCTGCGAATCAAACAAAACAGAAAGGGCAAGAAAAATGAAAAGAAATTGTGGCAGCAAGTTTCCTGATGTAAAGGAAACGAATTTAAGTGATTTTGCTTTCTTTACGGCGGTAATGAAGGAAAAGGAAGCATATGAGAATGTACTGAGTATTATTTTGGATGATCCAAAACTTAAGCTAAAGGCAGTGAAAGTTGAAAATGTTGTTCTCAATGATGATGGATATCGAGCGATAAGATTGGATGCATGGGCGCTTGATTATAAATACCGTAAGATCAATACAGAGATGCAGAATGATACAGTGCATGATGATGTTCGGAAAAGATCGAGATTTTATCAATCACTATCTGATAGTCATTCGCTGAAGGCAGGGAAAAAGACAAAATATCGAAATCTGCCGGCAACAATAGTAATATTTATCACACAAGAGGATATTTTCGGAAAAGGATTAGTACAGTATACTTTTACTGAGAGATGCAAGGAACTTCCAGACCTGGAACTCGGAGATGGAACACAAAAGATATTTCTTAATATGAGTGTTCTTGAGGGCAGAGAAGATCTTGTAAGCCTGATGCAGTATATGAAAAAAACCAGTATTGATAATCCGGATAATATCGTGAAAGATGAACGAATCAAGCGACTTGACAGTATTGTCAATGAAGTCAGACAGTCCGAAGAATGGGAGGCGTTCAATATGAGCATATATGGTCAGGGCCTTAAAAATGGCGAGAAAATCGGAGTGGAGAAAGGCATAGAGAAAGGCATAGAGAAAGGCATAGAGAAAGGCATAGAGAAAGGCACAGAGAGTGTTGTCTCGAAATTTGTAATTAACTGTCGCAATAATTCGATGCCGGAAGATGGTATTGAAAGACAATTGGAACTGATGGGATTTGACAAAGAGACTGCAAGATCATATATGAAAAGATATGGACGTAAAAAAGACACTGTAGTGCAATGATCATATATCCAGCATTGATTTCATGATGAACGATGAGCGATAAGACCAGACACCCTGCAAGGTATAATGCAGGGTGTTTTTGGGATGATTTATTAAAATCAGGATGGGCTTTTGTGGAGAGAACATATAGAAGATGATGGCAACGAGTAAGGTGAATAAAATTAAAAAGCGATTTCTTTCATTTATCCCGGAATGCGTTTCGGATAGAACGGTGTTGCGGGGGTTCCACTTGATGGGCAGCATTGACGATTACAGTTTTGAAAGAGCGTGCTCGGACTATAGGAAGAATCTGAAAGTATGGAAGATGATCCGCAGAGATGTCTGTACTAAGGACGGATTTATTGAGAATCAGGCATCTCTGTGGAAAATGAGATTCGGGGTATGCAGCACGGCTTATTCCGGGTGCGAAGTCATTGCGGCTTATAATGTGCTGAATGAGTTGTATGGCGGTACAAAGAGGATATCGCTGCCTAAGCTCATTATGTATTTTGAACTGAATGGGATGACGATGCGCGGGAGATTCGGAACATCGCCGCATGCGCTGAAGGAATATTTTATTTGCCGTGGATTCAGGACATGGGCGACGACGGATACTAACGAATTCGATGAATACGGCAGTAGATTCACGGCGTTTATACTGATACTGTATAATGATAGACATGACATTTCGAAGGGCGTGCATACTATGGCGATAACGAAAGAGATATGTCATCAGCCCGGCAGCGATACGACGATCAGCGCGGCTCTGCCGGAGAAAGAGTGTGGTGCATACTTTACGATGCATAATGCCCACGGCGGTAAGCAGACATCATGCACATCTATTGGGGAATGTGCAATGAAGTATTCAGCGCAGGCAAGAATGATCATGCTGATCGGGATAAGATAAGCTTATAATAGATGAGAAGATGGATAGAAGATAGATAGAATATAGAAGATAGATAGAATATAGAAGATAGATAGAATATAGAAGATAGATAGAAGACGGATTAAGGATTAACTTGTGAATGCGATTTGGAAGGTAATGAAATGACGCAGGAATCAAAAGATATTGATAGCTGTTTGCGCAGATATGTTGTTACGGGTATGAGCTGTGCCGCATGTCAGGCACGCGTTGAGAAGGCTGTATCAAAGGTGCCGGGAGTTGACAGCTGTGCTGTGAATCTGCTTACTAATTCAATGGGAGTGAAAGGCAGCGCTTCGGATAATGATGTTATAAAGGCTGTAACGGATGCGGGATATGGCGCGAGAATATTTGGTGCTGGCGGTGAATCTGTACATCATTCGGAAATAAAGCCTGTTAGTGCTGATGATATATCCGGAAGCGAAAAATATGAACCATCAGTAGCGCAGAATACCAGTATCTACGCTCAGGAGGAGGAAGCACTAAGGGATACGACTACTCCCAGACTTAAGAAGAGGCTGATCACTTCAATCGTATTTCTGCTGGCACTCATGTATATTTCCATGGGACATATGATGTTCGGATTTCCGTTGCCTATTGTATTTGACAACATGGTCTTTTCGGCAACAGCGGAAATGCTTCTTACGATAATGGTAATGATCATAAACCGTGACTTCTTTACGTCGGGTTTCAGATCTCTCTTTCATGGCGCTCCGAATATGGATACGCTCGTAGCACTTGGCTCATCAGTATCATTTGGATATTCACTTGTAGAATTGTTTATAATGATAACTGCCATGGGAAATGGCGATAGCAGTACGGTGATGAGATATGGTATGAATCTTTACTTTGAATCAGCCGCGATGATACCGACGCTCATTACGATAGGCAAGATGCTTGAGGCGATGTCTAAGGGCAGGACGACTGATGCGCTGAAAGGCCTTATGAAGCTTGCGCCGCAGACTGCGATAATCGTGAGTGACAAGCCGGAACGGGACGATACACAGGACAACACACAGGACAACACGCTGGCTAGCGCAGACAATACTGCAAATGATGAGCATGAGGTGCCGATAAGTGATGTGAAGACAGGCGATATCTTCGTTGTGTATCCCGGCGGGAGCATTCCGGTCGATGGAGTGATACTTGAAGGAATGACGTCGGTAAATGAGGCTGCAATCACGGGCGAGAGTGTTCCGAAGGATAAAGCGGCAGGCGACGAGGTTACGTCCGGTACAATAAATCAAACAGGATATATAAGATGTCGTGCATCACGTGTCGGAGAGGATACGACACTTTCAAAGATAATCAGAACAGTCTCGGATGCGGCATCAACGAAGGCTCCGATCGCAAGAATCGCGGATAAGGTGTCAGGGATATTTGTTCCGACCGTTATGATAATAGCGGGCATAACGTTTACAGGATGGCTTATTGCAGGCGGAGATATCGGATTTGCTATAGCGAGGGCAATAACTGTTCTGGTGATAAGCTGCCCGTGTGCACTCGGACTTGCAACGCCGGTGGCTATCATGGTCGGAAATGGTGTTGGAGCAAGAAACGGTATACTTTATAAAACATCTGAAGCTCTTGAAAATGCAGGACGAGCAGGAACAGTTTTGCTTGACAAGACGGGAACTATCACGAGCGGGCAGCCGGAAGTCACGGATGTGATATCACTGGGAGAAATCACGGATATGATATCACTGAGTAAAGTAACAGTATCAGATATGACTTTTGACACGAGATCAGATGATGATCATATGAATATTACATATGATTGCAGCCTGTCAGGTAAAGATGATTATTTTGAAGAGAGAATACGTCTTCTGGGCATTGCGGCCGCGCTTGAATCTGAAAGTGAGCATCCGTTTGCCAGGGCGATAATCGCGAAAGCGAAGCAGCAGGGTATTAACGCAGATAATGCTGCTGGTATAAGCAGATTACATGCAGATACACTGAAAACAGAAGCAGCAACGGGCAGTACATCATTTCCCTATATGCCGCGAATCTGTGATATCACGATACTTCCGGGAAACGGGCTCACGGGTGAGCTTGACGGACAGATTGTCTATGGCGGCAGCTTGAAGTATATTTCGTCTGTGATGAGCGTGCCTGAGAATATCACAAAGAAGGCTATGCAGTTATCCGCAGATGGCAAGACACCCCTCTTATTTGCCATGGGAAATAAGATACTCGGGATCATAGCCGTGGCTGACGCGATACGAGATGATTCTCTAGAAGCTTTACGTGAAATGAAGAGCATGGGTCTTCACACAGTTATGTTAACCGGAGACAATGAGACTACGGCTAACGCGATAGGAAAACTTGCCGGTGTAGATGAGGTTATCGCAGGCGTGATGCCGGACGAAAAAGCGGCTGTAGTGAAGCGCTATAGCAGAGACGGCAAAGCGGCTGTAGTGAAGCGTTATAGCAGAGATGGAAAAGCGGCTGCTGAGCACTTTAGCGGAGATGGCGGAAAAGGGGGGCATGCCAAGTTTTCTGGTGTGATAATGATTGGCGACGGCATTAATGACGCACCGGCACTCGTCGCGGCGGATACCGGGATGGCGATAGGCGCGGGTACTGATATCGCGATAGATGCAGCTGATGTAGTGCTTATGAAGAGCAGTTTGATGGATGCCGTTGCCGCTATAAGGCTGAGCAGGTATACGATCAGGAATATCCATGAAAATCTGTTCTGGGCGTTTATCTACAATATCATCTGTATACCTATGGCAGCCGGAGTATTCGGATTTGCAATGAAGCCGGCGTATGGCGCGGCTGCGATGAGCCTGTCGAGTTTCTGCGTGTGCATGAATGCATTAAGACTCAATCTGGTGAAGCTATATCACAAGCCGGAAGCAAAGATCACAGCAAATAAAGATGAGACGGATAATACAGATGACAATAATATCACAGCAGATAAAGATGAGATAGAGAAGAAAGATAAAGATGAAATAGATAAGACATATGACAGCAACAAAAAAACAGATAAGGAGAATGAGATTATGAAGAAGACACTTAAGGTTGAAGGTATGATGTGTGAACACTGCGAGGCAAGGGTCAATAAGGCTCTCATGGCACTGGATGGCGTGGAGAGCGCGAAGGCAGATCACGTAACGGGAACGGTAGAAGTTGAGATGACATCAGAGGTTTCATTTGATAAAATGAAAGAGGCGGTAGAAAGCCAGGATTACAAAGTCATTTCATGATGTGAACAAAACGGGGGAAATAAAAGCATGGCATTGGATTTCAAGCGGGATCATCATATTCTGTCACGCGCGATAATAGCGAGTGCATGCGTAAATGTAGTGGCGGCACTGATGATAACGTACTGCCGCATGGCGCTGATGAAGCAGGTTCCGGCATTCCTGCCGGTAATGGAAGATGATGTCATATGGAATGACCAGACTATGGTGTCAGCGGTACAGCTTGTGCTGGTGGCTGTTATCTTCCTGATCGCGAGGTACAGACTGGGGCGCCGCAGCAGGTTTATGAAAGCCGGAGTGCAGACAAGTGCGGTGCAGACAGATGCGGTTCAGGAAAGTGTGGTGCAGACAGACACGACACAGCCAAGCACGGTGCAGACAGACACAGCATATGCTGGCACCGGGTCAGACAGATATAAGACATTGTCGATTCAGTCGGTAAGTGAACTGATTGAGATATGGGCGGTCATACTTCTTGGAGTGGGGTTCGTCTATGATATCTCAGCAAATATGTACAGGAAATTCGTTACTCAGATAGGTTCGCTGATAGGCTCTGACAGAGACAGTAGTATCGAGGAGGCTGTCGTAGCTGTATATAACGGTACGCATGGATTTAAGTATGTCGGTATGTTCACGGCTATAATCCTCGGGATAATTGTCACTGCAATCTTTCTGAAAGATAAAAAGCTCATTATAACAGCAGCCGTACTGACTGCCGCTTTTCTGATTGCATTTGCGTTCTTAAGCATTCAGACTATAACGATAAGCGGTAATCAGTACGGCATTGTTTGGACTTCTGTGATATTTCATGCACTTGATACGATCGGTCTTATGGTGTTGGGGATATATATAAAACAAACGTATAAGGGCATCTGATGCAAGCGTCAAGACATTATGAAGGCTGCAGCAATCACAATATGATGAAGGCTACAACAATTCCTATATGATGAAGGCTGCAGCAATCACAATATGATGAAGGCTACAGCAATCCTTATCATCATAATGTTACTCACCGGCTATCAGATTATAGAGCTCGGTCTGCGCAGGAGCATTATTCAGTGATGAGTAGCAGTAGAGCATATATCCGCTGCAGCCAAGTGAACGTGCGACCTGAAGCTGTTCGATGATATTAGTATTCTTCAGACCCCATCCGGGATCACTTGTCGAAGGCTGACCTGCACGGTACAAGGCAAGTCCTACGTACATCGGGATGCCGGCTGTATCAAGAGCTTTCCACTGCGCAAGACGCTGATTGTATAACGGGGTTGTTCCTGTACTGCTGTAGTTATTTGTCCAGTAGATCTGAGGACACACATAGTCGATATATCCGGGCTTTGAAAGCCATGAGACGATATCGACGCCATTATTTATGTTATTTGTTATATTGCCCTGAGGACTTACTCCGAATATCTTTCCTTTGGCATGGGCAGCTTTGTAGACTGCCGCGATCATGCTGTTATGAACCTGAACTCCAAGTGGCGGAAAATAATCATCGAAATGAATACCATCGACATTATAGTTATTTACTATCTCAGTTACACCGGCAACTATATTAGCCTGTGTAGCGATTGCAGGATTCCCTGCGTATACTCCGTTACGATATCCGTACGGATTGATCCATGCATGTATCTGAAGTCCTTTCGCGTGTGCGACCTGAACCATTATAGCGAGCGGATCGTATCCGGGGTTGCCATTCAGCATCATTGTGCTCCAGGGGTATATGGCTGACGGATAGACTGCATCGTTGTGCGAACGCACATGAACGATTATCGCGTTACAGCCGCATGCTTTTGTTTTGTCACATACTGCTGTAAATGCAGTAGTGAAATCATCTTTATTCTTTCCCTTTAGATATGTCTGCCAATCCTTGAATGAAAACCATACGGCACGGAATTCACCTGTCTGTCCCTGGACTTTGGGAGCAGTTGTTTCGGCGGCTGATGCAGTGATGGGATACTGGAACGATGTGATGAGCGCGGCAAGAAGCAGTACGCTTATCATGACTTTGAGACAATGCTTCATTTAGAAATCTCCTTTTATTTATCATAATATCGTAAAAACATGTTTATCTTATCATATATGGGAACATATTTCTATGACGATGTTAATTGAATAGCGGGATGTGAGCGTCAAAAGCAGCATCATAGTAGTAGATTTATCTTATGCGCAAATGTATAATTATTTTATCAGAAAAAAGGGGTGATATTTTTGAGTGATCCGATAATCACGATTGATCTTCACGGTATGCGGAGCGATGAGGCAAAGCTTTTGATCGACCGCGCGATTCGCACTGCGGATGGCGGTGTGTACAGGATAAGGCTTATACATGGCTACAATCGCGGCAGTGTTATCCGTGATATGATCTGGGAGGAATATCGCTATGGGCGCGAGCCGAGGGTGATAAGCGTAGAAAACGGCTGGAATGAAGGGATAACGGAGCTTGTTCTGCGTCAGATGTAAAATAAAAGGAGGGTGTTTAAAATGAAGATTTACAATGTTACAGACAGAGAGTTCGATGAGTATGGAAGATTAGTAGAAGGAATTGATGTAAAGCCGATACTTGAGGCACTTGACGAGAAGACACCGGTTACGGATCATGTTGAGTATGTGCCGAAGGAAAACGCGATCCAGAATCTTCCGCAGGCGGCAGACATAGCAAAGAGTCTGTATGGCGGAATGCCGGCACAGTTCGGGTGGTGCAACGGACATAACACGAAGCTCAACTGCTTTGAGTATCACAGAGACAGCGAGTTCAACCTTGGCACAGAAGATTTTATATTGTTGCTTGCAAAACTGAGTCAGGTCAAAAACGGACATATAGATTCTGCGATGACAAAAGCATTCAGAGTCCCGGCAGGAGTTATGGTAGAGGTTTATGCGGATACGCTTCATTATGCGCCGTGTCACGTGGATAAGGAAAAGGGATTCAGAGTTCTTGTTGTTCTTCCTGAAGGAACGAATACGAAGGATATCAGGATTGCAGGAAACGCATCGGATGATAATCTTCTATGGATGACAAATAAATGGCTCATAGCGCATAAAGATACGTCGGAAGCCGCTGCGGGCGCTTTCGTCGGAATCGATGGTGCAAATATAGATATCGCGGGAGATATCTGAACTGTGGAGAATCATTTAGCATAAAGGATGATAAGGAAGTTGCCAAAGCTTAAGGCAGACGAAAAAAATATTGCGACTGCCCGGCATGTGCAGCTGCTGGAACGATTATCGAAATAAAAGACAATATGTTTAGGTGGGCAGATTATGAATGAAAATATAAATGATAATGGAAGCAAACCCAATAAGCCGCATCCGGTCATATGGGTGATCATATTACTTGCGGTGGTCATCGTTGTGATTGTTTATGCCGGGCTTGGCAATAAACGTACGGGTGCAGAAGCGACTCCAGCAGAAGCGACATCAGCGGAAGTGACATCGGTAGAAGCGACATCAGTAGAAGCGACATCAGCAGAAGCGACATCAGCAGAAGCGACATCAGCGGTTGAATCCGGTTCATCTGAGTTTGCGGATCTTCATGTGACAGATTTCGATGGCAATGAAGTTGACAGCAGTGTCTTTAGCGGGCATAGCCTTACGATGGTAAATATATGGGCGACTTATTGCAGCCCTTGCATAGGAGAGATGTCGACGCTTAATGATCTTAATGAAAAGTATAAGGATCGCGGGTTTCAGGTTATAGGTATATGTTGTGATCTGGTTGATGAAAATGGAGATGTCCAGTCAACGCAGATGACGAGTGCACAGCAGATATTATCTGATACCGGAGCTTCATATATGCAGCTTATACCAGATAAAAATCTCATGAATGAATATATCTACAAGAATGTTTCGGCAGTCCCGACAACTTTATTTATCGATGAGAATGGGAATATCATAGATAGCGTTCTTGGAGCTAACGAAGAGGATGCATGGTCTGAGATGATCGAAGCGCATCTGGATAAAGTGAGTAAATAAAAGGCGCATTGAGGGTGGTGAGTATGATGAAAATAACTGAGAAGAGCAAAGATTTGATATGTGTTTTACTCCTTTTATCATCGGCGGCACTCATAGCGTGTGGGATAATGCGAGGCGAGGTATCGATGGTATTACTTAAGGCAGCCAATATCTGCATGGAATGCATCGGGATAGGGTGACTGACATGAGCGATGTTATTGGCGATGATAAGACAGAGAAAGATCATGTGGATACGGAACAGATTGCATCAGAACAACGCACAAAGCCGCGTAGGCGGAAAGACTGTATAAGGAACTGGTTTCAGGCTGCATGGTTCGCTGTCACAAATGGATATATAAATGGGTTTAAGGAAGGACGTATATATACCGGATCTTCAAAAAAAGTTTGTGTACCGGGGCTTAACTGTTATTCATGTCCGGGAGCGACAGGCGCATGTCCTATCGGTTCGTTGCAGGCGGTGATCGATAGCAGAGAATTTTCATTTTCATGTTATATATTCGGATTTCTAATGGCGGTCGGTGCGCTGTTCGGAAGACTGATATGCGGATGGATGTGTCCGTTCGGATTTGTTCAGGATATGCTTTATAAGGTGCCGCTTTCTCACAAGAGAAAGAATCTTCCGGGACACAAGTATCTTAAATATCTCAAATATGTGGTACTTGTTCTATTTGTTCTGATACTGCCGCAGGCGGTGGTCAATGTTTCCGGGATGGGAGAACCGTGGTTCTGCGAATACATATGTCCAAGCGGGACGCTGTTTGGCGGAATTCCGCTCGTAATCGCGAACAGCGGGCTTAGATCGGCGGCTGCGTGGAAATTTGCGTGGAAGGTCATTCTGCTGATAATAATCATCGTTTTGTCGATGTTTATCTACAGACCGTTCTGTAAATACCTTTGTCCGCTTGGGGCGATATATTCAGTCTTTAACCCGGTTTCATTTTACAGGTTCAAGGTTGATGAGTCGGCATGCATAAAGTGCGGTGCCTGCCAGAGATCATGTGGAATGGATATAAAGGTGTGGGAAAACCCGAACAGCCTGGAATGCATCAGGTGCGGAAAATGTAAGAGCGCCTGCCCGCAGGGCGCGATAACATCGACATTCGACAGGATCGGAGCAAAGACGAGAAAATTAAAATGATGAGAGGTATGGATCATGGACAAAAAAACCAGAGAATTTGTTATTGAAAAAACGCATGAACTTATGAATGCGGAGACATGCTGTGATGATGCAAAGAAATCAGGTGCAGATTGGCTTGCATCAGTTGGGACATCTTCTGAAAAGAGCGAATCTGAGAAATATGTCAAAGAACTCGAAGAAGATATTGAATCAATCGATGAACTCATTTCATTCACGAGATCAGCTGATGCAGTTAAATTCTGTGGAGAGCAGGGAGCAAAGGATCTTGCGGCTCACGCGGATAAACTTAAGGCAGACGGTGCAGCGTACTGTGACTGTCCGGCTTGCGCAGCAGCTTTGGCAATCATTGAAAAGAAGGACTTGATGTTGAAATAATGTTTTGATGCAAGTGTCCGAAGGAAGCGAAGCAATTCGTAGCATCATAACAAAATGACTACTTTTGACAC
>OBMA010002315.1_pt1 | contig 11160 bp, 9 predicted proteins | sample 1539141 | NCBI WGS metagenome assembly OBMA01 (sample SAMEA3991484, study PRJEB22521) | metagenome | biome: anthropogenic terrestrial biome; feature: sewage plant; material: raw primary sludge | place: Sweden | collected 2012-09-26 | reverse complement strand
ATTTTTAAATCTGATTAAAAAGGTTTGGTTTATGATTAATTTAAGAAAAATTAAACCAACTAAAATAGTATGGATATAAAAAATATAATATTTACAATCATTTAAGTAATTGATTACACAATTAAGTAATTCTTATAATGGATTCTGCACAAAACCTAGTGTATTGGTAGAGTTTGGTTTAAAAAATGTGTGAAATATCATCCTTCATTTTGGTTTGAAAGTTAGATCAATAGATTGATGAAAATGGAAGAGGGAATTGCAATATTTATAAATTTTCTTTTTGTAACATATTGTAATTTTTGGTGGGGTGCTCAAAATTTTAACGATATAGGTCTTACTCTGCGGTGAATAGCTTATTTGATATGGAGATTTTTTTAGCAATATAGTACGAATTAGATTTCTGACTGATTAACAACACTTGGGATTGTAACTCTAATTCACCATATTCAGGCTCAACCTGAACATAGTACAGTTGACCAAATTCATCACGTACACGCGCCTGGGCAGAGAATCCTGGTCGTGCGTTACCTGTGGAAATGGTTGCCAGGCGCCCAACCAAATTGGTATGAGTATGCGTGACTTTAGGTTTAATCACCTGATCCAGACAGTGAATCATAAACACGGTAAAGAAAATATCGATGATCAATGCTGGGATAAAAAGGTAATAGGGTGAAATAAAGTGGTGCTGTAAGGCAAAGAATGATAATTCCAGAAAGTAGCCAGCAAAACTGAAATTGATCAGTAAAAAAACAAAGATGAGATACTTGGAGAATTTAACATCGAGTAGCGGTGAATTAAGTAACCATTCAGGTGTCAGCTTTTTAACCAGATGACTTGGCCGCAACCCAATAAAGATGCCAATTGTTTCCGCAATGCTGAGCAAAATCAAAGCCACTACGCTCATGTGAAATGGCATAAGGTAGTAATTTAAAAAAAACTCAGTCATCGCAGAATTCATGATTTAGGCACTAATCAATATAAATACCACCATCAGAGTGTACTTCCAAATTTACTTTTTCAAGGAATTCACCTAGACATGGTCCTGAAACACATTCACCTGTTTCTACAGAGAACAAGGCACCATGTGTAGAACATTGAATATATTCACCGTCCTGATCCAGAAATTGATTCTCCAGATATTCAAGCTCAGTTTGCAAATGCGGACAAAGATTATTATAGGCATAAAATTGTCCGTCACGCTGAGTGATGAAGATAGTCTTTCCTTTCATGGTGTCATATGCACGTGCTTCACGTTCAGGGACTTCCTCAGTCATGCAAATCTTTTCCATATTATGCACATTCCTGTTGTGTGGATTTGAATTGTTCAAATAGCTTGGCGTAGTTTTCGACAGCCAAACGTGGGCCGAATTGAGCAACAACCTCACTGGAAATTAAAATGGCAAGCTGGGCAGCCGCTTCCAGACTGAGACCTGCATTGATGGCATATAAAAATGCACCCGCAAAGGCATCACCTGCACCATTGGTATCCACAGCATCAACATGCCGTCCAGCCACATGGAACTGTTGTGCTGGATCAATAATCACCGCACCATTTGCGCCTTGCGTGATGACGATATGCTGATTGTTTAATTTTAATGCTGCAATGGCATCATCAAGATTTTCTGTATTGGTAAACATCAACGCTTCCTGTTCATTACAGAACAGTAAGTCAACGCCATCATCCAGTAATTCTTCCAAACCTTGACGGGCATATTGCACCATTGCTGGATCAGAAAGGGATAGGGCGATTTTCACCCCATGCGCTTTTGCAAGCTCACGGGCCTGTTTGACCGCGATACGCGCCGTATCACTGGTTGATAAGTAACCCTCGATATAGAGCCATTTTGCAGTTTTTAACGGTTCAAAATCGATTTGTTCAGCAGTTAATTCAGCGGTAATGCCTAGATAGGTATGCATGGTACGTTCTGAATCAGGACTGATCAGTACCATACAAGTTCCTGTTACGCCTTCACTGATTGATTGGGTTGTGGTCTGGATACCAGCATCATTTAAACCATTCAGATAAATTGAACCAAGTTCGTCGTTACCTACACGGCATCCGTAAAAAGCTGTACCACCTAAAGCACTGAATGCAACAGTTGTGTTTGCAGCCGACCCACCACTTGCTTGACCTTTATAGTTTTGGGTGTCTTGTAATTGTTGATATAAAGCAGCTTGAGTTTCACCATCGGTCAACTGCATTGTGCCTTTTTGCAAAGCCTGCTGTGTTAAAAACTCATAAGAAACTTTAAATTCTTGGTCAATGAGTGCATTTCCAATTGCAAAAAGATCAACAGTTGCCATGTTTGTCATCACAGTAAAAATCAAAAGCTAAAGTTTACACCAATGCATTGACCATCACACCTTGCTTGCTGAATTTTTCTACAAAAACATACCAATTTACATGGATATCCGTGCATATTCTTCGGTAGACTCTCTATAATCAAGAATGTTAATTAAATAGATAAATTGGAGATCACATGACTGTCGATGTTTCTGAAAGCATTACTCAAACCATTCACCCTGCGTTTCAGCTATTACGTCAACACCATGTAGAAGCACTTGATATTCACGTTTCAGAATATAAACATAAAGTGACAGGTGCAGTTCACTATCATCTCGCAACCAACAATGATGAAAATGTGTTTCTGGTGGCATTTAGAACGCAGCCGATGGATTCAAAGGGAACCGCACATATTTTAGAGCATACCGCTTTATGTGGTTCTGAGAAGTTTCCAGTCCGTGATCCATTCTTTTTAATGATTCGCCGTTCATTGAATACCTTTATGAATGCCTTTACCGCGGCAGACTGGACGGCCTATCCATTCGCAACACAAAATAAGAAAGATTTTCAAAACCTGTTGTCGGTTTATTTAGATGCTGCCTTTGCCGCAAACCTGAATCCTCTGGATTTTGCCCAGGAGGGAATCCGTATTGAGTTAGAGAATGATCAGGCGGTTTATAAAGGTGTTGTATTTAATGAAATGAAAGGGGCTATGAGTTCGCCAACCGATCAGCTTTATCATCAACTGGCCTATCATTTATTCCCTGAAACCACCTATCACTACAACTCTGGCGGTGATCCAAAAGAAATTCCAGATTTAAGCTATGAGCAATTGGTTGAGTTCTATAAAACCCATTACCATCCAAGTAATGCGGTGTTTATGACTTTCGGCAATCAAAATGCTTATGATTTACAGGAACAGTTTGAAACATTGGCTTTACATAAGTTTTCCAAAGGAACGACTTTATATTCCACACCTGAGAAGCGTTTAACCGCTCCCATTGAGGTGACTGAATCCTATGCGGTGGATAGTGAAGACCTGAAAGACAAGACCTTTCATGTGATGTCATGGTTATTGCCTGAAACCAGCGATATTAAGCTGCGTTTAGGCATGCGTCTGGTTGAGGGGATTTTGCTGGAAAATTCAGCTTCGCCGTTGCGTCATTATCTGGAAACCTGTGGCTATGCACAGTCCACAGGGCCATTGATGGGTGTGGATGACAGTAATTTTGAAATGACATTCTATTGTGGCGTACAAGGTTCAAATGCAGAATATGCTGAAAACTTTAAGAATGGCGTATTAAACATTCTACAGGACGTTGCATCCAAGCCTGTTGATACCGATTTGGTCGATGCAATTCTGCATCAGATTGAATTGCATCAACGTGAAATCAATGGCGATGGCACACCGTATGGCTTAAGCCTGATCCTAAATGGTTTGGGCAGTGCCATTCACCACAATGACCCGATTCATGTCTGGGATGTGGATTCTGCGATTGAACAGGTTAAGGAAGAATTGAAAGACCCAATGTGGTTGTCTAATTTAATTCAAATTCATTTGTTGGATAATCCGCACCGTGTACAAATGACTTTGGTTCCTGATGCAACTAAATCAGTGAAAGAGCAACAGGCTGAACAGGCTCGTTTGGCTGAGATTACCGCAAACCTAACTGAAGATCAGAAAATCGAGATTCAGGAAAAAACTGAGGCATTGAAAAAGCGTCAAGATACGCCTGATGATCTTGAGCTATTGCCAAAAGTGGGGCTGGAGGATGTGCCAGCAGACTTGCATATTGTGCAAGGTCAATTGCGTGAAATTATCTGTAATGGTCTGGATACACCATTAAATCTTTACCATGCAGGTACCAATGGTATTTATTATCAGCAGGTCTTGATTCAAATTCCTGACGAAATTGTACAGTCACCGTATTTCAACTTACTTTCAATCTTGATGGGTGAAGTAGGGGCAGGTGAATACGATTATCTTGAATTGCAGCAGCTCCAGACGGCAGTCAGTGGTGGGCTGGGTATGGGTGCATCGCTACGCAGTAAAGTAGATAATAAGGATCGGATCAGTGCGTGGCTGACGCTAACTACCAAGTCATTAACGCAGAAGCTTGATGCCATTCAGTTATTAAAACTGGCATTTGAACAGCTTCGCTTTGATGAGAAAGACCGTATCATCGAATTATTGCAGCAGCGGAAAACCCGTTGGCACTCACGTTTGTCTGGTTCAGGACATAGCTATGCGATGCAGGCGGCTTCACGTCAAATGAGTGCCTTGGCTCGCCGTGACTATCACAATACAGGTTTGGGTGCGCTGAACTGGCTGAGTGATTTAGTCACTAAGATTGATCAGGATGAAGATGCCTATCATGCATTAATTGCTGAATTACAGGCAATTCATCGTAAGCTATTGCAGGCTCCTAAACAGTTCCTATTGGTGTGTGAAGAGCATCAGTCTGACCGTTTAGTGGAAGAGGTACAAAATGTTTGGGATAAGTTGCAAGTCAATAAAGCGCCTGTAACACTCACCCAGGTTGAACAAGTCAATACAGCAAATGATGAAGCATGGCTGATCCAGACTAATGTGCAGTTCTGTGCTTCCGCCTATCAGGCAGTTGATGTTGCCCATGCTGATGCTGCACCATTAATGGTGTTGGCTGCCTACCTGCGTAATGGCTTTTTGCATAGTGCCATCCGTGAAAAAGGTGGAGCCTATGGTGGTGGAGCCAGTTATGATGGCAATGCCTGCTCATTCCGTTTCTATAGCTACCGTGATCCACGATTGGCGGAAACATTTAATGATTTTGAAGCCAGTGTGCAATGGTTGCTGAATACAGAACAGCAGCCGCATCAACTTGAAGAGGCGATTTTAGGTCTGGTTGCCAGTATGGATAAGCCTGGTTCACCTGCTGGTGAGGCAATTACAGCGTGTTATGCGTTGCTGCATGCCCGTACACCGAAATTCCGTAAAATGCTACGTGAACGCCTGTTAAATGTGACTCTGGATGATTTAAACCGTGTGGCAAAACAGTATTTGTTGCAACAAAAACCTGTGAAAGCAGTGGTTGCACCATTTGCAAAACGTGAAGAACTACAGCAACTCGGATTTAGTATCCAACAGGTCAATTAAAATAAGAATCGGAGAAAAGTATGGCGTTCAAATCTTTTGATCGGGGTCATTTGGAGCTTAGTGTGGTGGCTATACTAAGCTCTATAACCACGTCATTTACCCATGCACAGGAAACGGCGCCAGCCAGTCCTGCAACAGTTGACGCCTGTGTGGCATTGGCTTCAAATGCTGAACGTCTGGCTTGTTATGATGCGCTTTTTAAAGCACCGACCATTATTGAGCCACAGGTTCAGGTGGCTGAACCTGTGATTGCTGCCACATCTGTACCTGTTGCTGAAACCAATGAAAAAAACAAGCCTGAATCTTTAAAGGATAAAGTGGTTCAAAAACTCAGTGACCTACATTTGCTGGGTGCTGCGCCTAAGTTTGATCCGAATGTTTCCTTGCTGGATCGCCGTTGGGAGCTGTCAGAAGAAAGTAAGTTGGGCGTATGGAATATTCGTGCCTATCAACCTGTTTATTTACTGCCAGTGTTCTGGACCAGTGATAAGAATGAATTTCCAAGCAGCCCAAACCCACAAAATACCGTCAATGAGAAACAGGAATTAACCTCTAGTGAGGCAAAGTTCCAGATTTCCTTTAAGACCAAGGCGTGGGAAAACATCCTGGGTAATAATGGCGATTTATGGATAGGTTATACTCAGTCTTCGCGTTGGCAGGTTTACAACTCTGAGGAATCACGTCCATTTCGTGAGACCAATTATGAGCCTGAAGCAAGTTTAATGTTTAGAACCAATTATGAAATTTTAGGTCTAAATGCACGTTTGCTAGGTGTCACCTTAAATCATCAATCCAATGGTCGTTCTGATCCATTATCACGTAGTTGGAATCGGGTGATTTTTAATTTAGGGTTTGAAAAAGACAATTTTGCTTTGATGCTTCGCCCTTGGTACCGTGTCGAAGAAAATGCCAAAGATGATAATAATCCTGATATTAAGGATTATATTGGTCGTGGTGATTTAACCGCATTTTATCGCAAGGGAGAAAATGACTTTTCTCTTATGTTGCGTCATTCCCTTAAAGGTGGTGATAAATCACATGGCGCGGTGCAGTTTGACTGGGCATTTCCAATCAAGGGCAAACTGCGTGGTCATTTACAACTCTTTGATGGATATGGTGAAAGCCTGATTGACTATAACCACCATGCAACCTATGCAGGTTTGGGTGTGTCGTTAATGAACTGGTATTAAATGAGTTTAAATATTCCAGAGCCATTATTGCAGCTTGAGGCAAATTGTGGGGTGTTTGCGGTCTGGCTGATCATAAAGCAATATCAAACCCATATTGATATTGCTGACCTGATTCAATTATGTCGCCATGATCAGGAAGAGGGAACATTTACCATTGCCTTGGCTGTGGCCCTGAAAAAATTGGGATTTGAAGTGTCGCTGTATACTGATCCTGACCCAAATATTGATGAGAAAGAACAGCAAAGCTATATTGATGCACGACGCCTACAGATTCCCATTCGGGCTGCCTTGACTTATACAGAGATTCAACAGGCATTTGAAGCGGGTACATTTGTGATTGTATTTTATGATACCTTGCAGGGTGTTGGGAATCAGTCCTTGATCTATTCAATTGATGAAAAGGAAATCAGTTTTTGTGATCATTTTGACGTCATGTCAAAAACTGTATTTGAGCAGCAACGCCAAGCCCAGGGGATTTGTCGACAAGCCCTTGTGGTTGAGCAGGGAAATATATTAATTTTCTAGCTAGCCTCAATTTTGGACAATTTACCCAATCTGAATGTTGGCAATGGCATGTTTTAAACGGCTTTTCTTTGGCGTTGCAATTAAGTAGGCAAGGGTCAGTGGACCCAAACGGCCTGTATACATCAGTAAACTTAAGACAAATAAACTGCCATCATGCAGTTCACCTGTTGCGCCACGCGACAGGCCCACAGTACATGCAGCCGAAACCACCTCAAACATCAGGTCAAGTGCATCCAGTTTAGGTTCTAGCAGCAACAGGATGAAACAACCTGTAAATACTAGCATCCCTGTAATTGCGGTGACCGCAAGTGCTTTATAGGTAGTTTCCTGTGATACAGAATGGTTGAAAATGCGAATTTCCTCATTGCGTCTTAAAAATGAAATCACACATAACACCAGAATAACGAAAGTGCCCACTTTAATGCCGCCTGCTGTACTCAGGGAACCACCACCAATAAACATGAGCAACATGGTGAGTAAGGCGGTGCTATGCTCCATCGCACCTGTATCAATGGTATTGAAACCAGAAGAGCGGGGAACTGTGGCCTGAAACCAGGCATTCATGGCTTGTTCACCCAGACTCATAGAACCTAAAGTCAGTGGGTTATTGGATTCTAATAGCCAAATTAAAACAAAAGCCACAAGATTCAGGATGGCGATTGTACTGAGAATCAGTTTGCTGTTCGGTGTAAGTTTGCTCCAGCGTTTATTTTGCTTGATGTCAATTAAAACCAGAAAGCCAATTCCACCCAAGGTATATAGTAAACTGATGGTGAGGCAAATGAGGTAATGGCTCTGGAAGCTCATTAAGTTATTGTCAAATAATGAGAAACCCGCGTTGTTAAAAGCGGAAACACTGTAAAAAACTGCATAATATAGTCCACGTGCAAAGCCGTAGATGGGCGTAAATGAGGCAGTTAATATAACCACGCCAATTAGTTCAAAAAATAGAGTATAAATCACCACACCTTTGGCGACAAAAGTCACTTTGGAGAGACTAGTCTGTCCTAAACTGTCCTGTGCCATCATTTGCTGTTTTAGACCAAGTTTTGGGGCAAGGCTTAATGCCGCCAAAATTGCAAAGGTCATAAAACCTAAACCACCAGACTGGATTAGTAACAAGATAATAAACTGCCCAAAATGGTTGAATGATTCACTTAGATTCACCACCGATAAACCTGTAATCGTTACCGCAGAAGTGGCAGTAAACAAGGCATCCATCCAGCTGACATTGCCATTATTGGCAAAAGGCAGTTTCAATAATATTGTCCCAAGCACAATAAAACTAAGAAAACCGATTGCCAACAATGAGGGTGGACTCAGGTTGAATATCTTCTGGGAGTTTATTTTTATTGCCATTTTATAAGAAACATCCTGAGAGTTTTTTAAGATGATGCAGTGAACCCTCTAAAATCAGGATGTCACCTGCCTGTAAAGTAAAATTGCCATCGGTTTCATAAATCACCTGTTGATTCCGTTTCAATAACAATAACTTAATATGTGGTCCCTGTTGCAGAATGCCTGATAGGTTTACATTTTTGAGTTTATCCTGTACAGGAACCTTAACAATATAATGTTCGTCGCCTAAATCCATATAACGGCTGACCATCGGATAATTTAATGCCTGTGCAACCCGAACCCCCATATCTTCTTCAGGATGAATAATTTTACTGACGTGTAAATGTGACAGAATGGTGTGGTGTGCTTTGGTTTTGGCTTTAACCAAGATTCTTTCTACACCTAAATTTTTTAAATTTAAGACGCATAAAATACTGGCTTCAATATCTTCACCAATCGCGACCACCACGGCATCGCAATTTTGAATATTCAGTTCATCCAAGACGTGTTCATCAGTTGCATCTGCAATAACGGCATGGGTGATCTGATCCGATATATTTTCAACATTGCGCTTAATGGTATCAATACCGATGACATCATGTTTTAGTCGAGTGAGTTCTAGCGCAACAGTTGCACCGAAACTTCCTAAACCAATCACTGCAAATTGTGCCATATCTATCCTTAACTAAATGATAAAAATATCTTTTTATTTATTCTAAGATGGAACAGTTGGTCTGTTTGTAATGATTTTGTTGGCGTCAAAAAAAGTGAATATGAAAAGATCGTACTGTAATAAAAGTAAAGCCAACGCATGGTCGGCTTTAGCTGATGATCCGTTTTATTTAAGAAAGCGCTGATAACCGATATTGTTGCTGATTTCTGCATATGGATAGGTAATCTGTTCCAGTGTTTCAATCAGGCCATCAGGATTCTGTTTGGCATCAGTCGCCTGTAGTCCCACCAGTACACGTCCTTCAGCGGCACCGTGGTTACGATAATGAAACAGGGTGATGTTATGTGTTGGGCCTAAACGTTCAAGGAAAGTCAGCAAGGCACCTGGGCGTTCTGGAAACTCAACACGGAATAAACGTTCATTTTCAAGATTGGCATGACCACCAATCAAGTAACGAATATGTAGCTTTGCAACTTCATCATCCGATAAGTCATCAACATCATATTGTTGCTTGAGTAATTCATGGATTTCGTGACGTTCAGTTTCACCACCTTTCAGGCTAATCCCGACAAAAACCTGTGCCTGATTGCTGTCACTGGTCCGATAGTTAAACTCGGTGATGTTACGGCCTTGCAGGGCACGGCAGAATTGCAGGAAAGCGCCTTTCTGCTCTGGAATGGTAACCGCATAAATCGCTTCTTTACGCTCGCCCAATTCAGTTCGTTCTGCAATATAACGCAGACGATCAAAATTCATGTTGGCACCACAAACAATTGACACCATGTTCTTGTCTGTTAATTGATGTTCTGCCACATATTTCTTGATTCCAGCCAATGCCATTGCGCCTGATGGCTCAACAATACAGCGGTTTTCATCATATGTGTCTTTAATCGCCGCACAAATTTCATCTGTATCAACCGTGACAATAACAGGTTCAACAATCGGACCTGAGCTGTCTGATTTCATTAAGCGAATCATTTTAAATGGTAATTCACCAATCTGGGCTACCGCCGTACCATCCGCAAACAAACCCACATGCGGTAAAATCACACGTTCATTGCTTTCAAGTGCGGCTTTTAGACAGGCGGATTCCTCATATTCAACCCCGACCACTTTGACATGAGGTGCAACCTCACCTAAATAGGCGGCGACACCCGCAATCAGACCACCACCACCTACAGCAACAAACACATATTCCACGTCACGCCATTGACGCAGTAATTCATTGGCAATCGTGCCTTGCCCAGCAATCACTAGTTCATCATCATAAGGAGGGATAAAGACTAGGCCCTCAGCTTCAGCACGTTGTTTGGCATATTTATTGGCAATATCAAAACTGTCACCATGCAGGACAACCTGACCCCCCAGATTTTTTACTGCTTGTACCTTAATGTCTGGCGTGGTACTTGGCATAACAATAATGGCAGGGATGCCGAGTTTTTTTCCAGATAAAGCCACACCTTGCGCATGGTTACCTGCAGAGGCACAAATCACACCGCGCTCTAATTGATCTTTGGGAAGTTGGCTGATACGGTTATAGGCACCGCGCAGTTTGAACGAAAATACAGGCTGTAAATCTTCACGTTTAAATCGAATGTTATTGTTAATTTTTTGACTAATTCGTGGAGCTGCTTCAAGCGGTGTTTCAATCGCAACATCATAAACCGTTGCTTGTAAAATTTGTCGTACCACACGAGACAGCATGTTCATCTTCCCTATAACAGTTTAAAATAGGTGAACATTGTAGCAAACCCCTGTGCATTTGCGCTGTTTTCTTGCAGCAAATGTCAAAATAGTTGAGTGAAGTCATGAGTCTATATGCAACCCAAGATGAAAAAAAACAGGCTGCGGCAAAAGCGGCATTGAAACATTTGCCCAAAGGCGGCATCTTGGGTGTAGGAACAGGAAGTACCGTCAATTTTTTAATTGATTTATTGCCTGAATTGCAGTTAGAAGCAGCTGTGGCGAGTTCCAATGCAACGGCTGAGCGGCTGAAAAAAATTGGGATTGAAGT
>OBMA010002313.1_pt1 | contig 11161 bp, 10 predicted proteins | sample 1539141 | NCBI WGS metagenome assembly OBMA01 (sample SAMEA3991484, study PRJEB22521) | metagenome | biome: anthropogenic terrestrial biome; feature: sewage plant; material: raw primary sludge | place: Sweden | collected 2012-09-26 | reverse complement strand
GCGAGCAACTGCGCCACTTCTTTGAAGTCAATCGCTACTGGGTGACGGTCTCCGCGCTCAAAGCCTTGGCCGATGAGGGCGTGATTGAATACGACACCGTCGCCAAAGCAATTGCGAAATACCAATTGGATGCGGGCAAGCCTGCACCATGGACGGTTTAATCGGCATGCATCCACAGCCCCGTAGGGTGGGCATTGCCAACCCTACGACCCAATAAAGGCAAACAACATGAGCAACCCAATCGAAGTCAAAGTCCCCGACATCGGCGACTATAAAAACATCCCCGTCATCGAAATTTTCGTCAAAGTCGGCGACACCGTCGCGGTTGAGGACACCCTCATCACGCTTGAGTCAGACAAAGCCACGCTCGACGTACCCTCATCGCACGCGGGCATCGTCAAAGAAATCAAGGTCAAGGTCGGCGATAAAATTTCCGAAGGCTCTGTGGTCGTGATGCTCGAAGTGGCAAATTCGGCAGATGCGCCATCTGCCAAACCAACCCCCGCAGCACAAACCGACACCGCAGGGAATACAACGCCTGTCGCGCCTGCTGTTGCAACTGAAGCACCCCCTGCCGCAAGTATCCCCATCCCTGTCGAGCGCGAACTGCTCGCCCTGCCGATTCTCGATGCCGACACCTATCCGAAACAACCCGCCTCGAAAACCGCTTACGCCTCGCCCTCGGTGCGCCAATTTGCACGCGAATTGGATGTCAACTTGGACAATGTCACGGGCACAGGACCGAAAAACCGCATCTTGCAAGACGACGTGCACGCCTACATCAAAGCAGTGATGAATGGCGCAGCCGCTTGCCCAACATCGAATGTCGCTCAGTCAAGCACCTCACTCGGTGGCGGTTTGGATTTACTGCCGTGGCCACACATTGACTTCAGCAAATTTGGTGATATTGACGTGCAACCGCTCTCGCGCATCAAGAAAATCTCAGGACAAAACCTATCGCGCAACTGGGTGATGATACCGCACGTGACCAACAACGAAGTCGCCGACATCACCGAGCTCGAAGCCTTCCGCGTGACTTTGAATAAAGAACATGAAAAGCAAGACATCAAATTCACCCTGCTTGCGTTCCTCATCAAAGCCTGCGTCCAAGGCCTGAAAAAATTCCCCGAGTTCAACGCCTCACTCGATGGCGACAATTTGGTCTATAAAAAATACTTCAACATCGGCTTTGCCGCTGACACACCAAATGGTTTGGTCGTGCCCGTGATTAAAGACGCGGACAAAAAATCAGTGACCGAGATTGCGGTCGAGATGACCGAGTTGACAAAAAATGCGCGCGAAGGTAAACTCAAACCGACCGACATGCAAGGTGGCTGCTTTTCGATTTCATCATTGGGTGGCATCGGTGGCACCACTTTCACGCCGATTATCAACGCGCCCGAAGTGGCGATTCTCGGTGTCTCGCGCTCATCCATGCAGCCTGTTTGGAATGGCACAGAATTCGTGCCACGCCTGATGTGCCCGCTGTCGCTGTCGTATGACCATCGCGTGATTGATGGTGCAGCGGCGGCGCGGTTCAATGCCTACTTGGCAAATGTACTCAACGACTATCGGAGGGTTTTACTATGAATACACTATGCAAATTATTCTGCGCGGCGGGTTTGAGCCTTGCCAGTGTTGCCGCATTGGCAGACAACTGCGACACTGCGCGCAACACCTTTGACGAGTTTTACTGCAAAGACAAATTGTACATACAGGCCGATAAAGACCTCAACAAAGCCTATGGCGAGTTGATGAAAGCCTTACCAAGCGCGAGCAAGAAAACCCTCAAATCCGTGCAACTCGAATGGATGCGCGGGCGCGATAGCCAATGCATCGAAGAGCGCGACGATGAAATCGTGCTGTTTGTCAATTGCCGTTTGAGAAAAACGGTCGAGCAAACCAATTTTTTACAAGACCGCTTGCGCGAATGTAAAAGCACAGGTTGCCAACCGAGTCGTTTAACGGATTAAATCGGTTGATTTTCGTCTGGTGATTGTTTAACTCATTCGCCGTCCTTGCGAGCAGATTCACCGCGAAGCAATCCAGACAACACCAAAAAATGCACGAACCGATAGATTGCTTCGCCGATAAGACTGGCTCGCAATGATGTCGTGTTGTAGGGTGGGCTACCAAATGCAGTACATTTGGTAGCCCACCCCACAAAATCCCAAGTAACAAGGAAGCAAATATGAGCAACCTCATCAACATCCAAGTCCCCGACATCGGCGACTATAAAAACATTCCCGTGATTGAAATTTTCGTCAAAGTCGGCGACACGGTCGCGGTGGAGGACTCCTTGCTCACGCTCGAGTCGGACAAAGCCACTTTGGACGTGCCCTCCTCACACGCGGGCATCATCAAAGAAATCAAAGTCAAAGTCGGCGATAAAATTTCTGAAGGTTCGGTGGTGGTTGTATTGGAAGCCAACACAACAGAGGCTGCACCTGCATCGGTATCTGCACCCGCAATCACCACTGCCACAGCTACCACCTCTGTACCCGAAACCCAAACACCCACGCCAGCAGCGCAACCCACCACGCCCACCGCACCTGTTACCGAAGCATTGGCCGACATCCCACACGATCTGTCCTGCGAGATGTTGGTGCTCGGTGCAGGACCAGGCGGCTACTCGGCGGCATTTCGTGCGGCAGATTTGGGCATGGATGTGGTGTTGGTGGAGCGTTACGCCACGCTTGGCGGGGTGTGTTTAAACGTGGGCTGCATTCCTTCAAAAGCCCTGCTGCATTCGGTCGCGGTGATGGATGAAGCGCGTCATCTATCCGCGCACGGCATTAGTTTTGCTGAACCACAAATTGACATCGACAAACTGCGCGACTACAAAGACTCTGTGGTCAGCAAACTCACCACTGGCCTCGCTGGCATGGCGAAAATGCGCAAGGTCAACGTGGTACAAGGCGTGGGGCAATTCATCGACCCACATCATTTGCAAGTGACCACAACCGATGGCGAGGGCAAACAAACCTCGAAAACCATCCGCTTCAAACAAGCCATCATTGCCGCAGGCTCGCGTGTTGTCAAACTACCATTCATACCCGAAGACCCGCGTATTGTGGACAGCACTGGTGCGCTCGAATTGCGTCAAATCCAAGGCAAATTACCCTCAAAAATGCTCATCCTCGGCGGTGGCATCATTGGTTTAGAAATGGGCACGGTGTACTCATCACTCGGCGCACGCTTGGATGTGGTCGAAATGATGGACGGATTGATGCAAGGCGCGGATCGCGACCTCGTTAAAGTTTGGCAAAAACACAACACCCACCGCTTTGACAACATCTATACCAACACCAAAACCGTTGCAGTTGAGGCGCGTGAGGACGGCATCTACGTCACATTTGAAAAAGCCAACGACACATCCACCGCGCCTGCTGAGCCACAACGCTACGACATGGTGCTGGTCGCAGTGGGACGTGCCCCCAACGGATTGCTCATCGGCGCGGAGCATGCTGGTGTGGCGGTTAACGAACGCGGATTCATCAACGTGGATGCGCAAATGCGCACCAATGTGCCCCACATCTTCGCCATCGGCGACATCGTTGGTCAACCGATGCTCGCGCACAAAGCCGTGCATGAAGCGCACGTTGCCGCCGAATCTGCGCATGGTGAAAAAGCATTTTTTGATGTGCGCCAAATTCCATCGGTCGCCTACACCGACCCCGAAGTGGCGTGGGCAGGCTTGACCGAAGAACAAGCCAAAGCACAAAACATCGCGGTTAAAAAAGGTGTGTTCCCGTGGCAAGCCTCAGGTCGCGCGATTGCCAATGGCCGTGATGAAGGCTTTACCAAACTCATTTTTGACGCAACCACTGGGCGCATCCTCGGCGGTGGCATTGTCGGTACGGGCGCGGGGGATTTAATCTCTGAAGTGTGCCTTGCCATCGAAATGGGCGCGGACAGCATCGACATCGGCAAAACCATCCACCCACACCCGACACTGGGCGAATCCATCGGCATGGCGGCGGAGGTTGCAGACGGGCATTGTACGGATGTGCCGCCTGTGCGGAAAAAGTGATTGTTTTTGCTCAAACAAAAACGCCACAGGGTTATACTTGTAGCGTTTTTTTATGAGAGGTACATATCATGGTTCGAATTAGACGAGTGGGCTCAATTGGCACATAGGGGCAATTAGCATTTTGCGTAATCGCCCTTTTTCACTTTAAAGATTCGCACTTATACTTTTTGACGTCTTCGAGCGCGCAGATAAACAGGCCAGAGCCAAACCACCTGAACCAACACATAACCGATGACCGCCAAACCCACGCCCAAAAGTGGAATCCCGAGCAACAACGGCCAACCCATGCCCATCAGCCAGTCCCACATGCCACTGAACCAACCCTGCGACTGAGTGAGTGCTTGCATATCAGGCATGGGTGCATCCCCCGGAATAAACCAACGTCCGATTTGATATGCCAGCATATACAGGGGTACTATGGTCAAGGCGTTGCTATACAAGGTTGAAATTGCACCAACCAGCGCATTACCTCGCCATTTAACACACATCAGCACAGTGGTCGCCATTTGAATTGGCCCCAAAGGCAACAACCCGCAAAGCAGACCAAAGGCCAAGCCTTTGGCCAATGGGTTTCGGCTAAAACTCAGTATGTCGTGCTGATCCACCCATGGGCGAATCTTGTCACCCATAGGGCCATGCAACAGAGCCATGGCTTTGGGCTCTAAACTGCGAAACCAGCGTCTGAGATTCATGGCTGTTCCTTTTGAACCTTGGTTTCATGTTCAATTTCTTTTTGCCAAAGCGATGGTTCATCCGCTTTTTTACGACTACTCCAAATCGAGATAAGCATAGAACTACCAATCAGAGATGCCGTCACCGCTAAAGCAATGCCGATTGGGATTTTATAAAAATCAATCATCAGCATTTTTGTCCCGATAAACACCAACACCAAGGCTAAACCATAAGGTAGCAAGTGGAATCGATCGGCCAAATCCGCAAGCAAAAAGTATAAAGCACGCAAGCCCAAAATCGCAAAAATATTCGCAGTCAAGACGATAAACGGGTCATTGGTAATCGCAAAAATCGCAGGAATACTGTCCACCGCAAAAATCACGTCGGTCGTGCCGATTAAAATCAACACCACAAACAGCGGAGTGAAATATTTGACACCATTGACCATGATGCTGAGTTTTTCACCATGAAATTGTGTGGTGATGTTGATGCGTTTTTTTAAAAATTTCAGCACAGGGTTCATCTCAATGTCGGGGTCTTTGCCCGCAGTCAGCCACATCTTAATCCCCGTCACAACCAAGAACGCACCGAACACGTACAACAACCAATGAAATTTAGCCAACAACCATGCACCTGCGATAATCAATATGGCGCGTAGCACAATCGCGCCGATAATCCCGATGATCAGCGCACGTTTTTGCGACTCTGCGGGCACCGCAAAGTAGGTAAATATCATCAAAAAGACAAAAATATTGTCCACCGAAAGACTTTTTTCGACCAAATACCCTGTGATAAATTGCATGGACACGGTGTTTGCAACCGCACGTCCTTGACTGCTGTCCAAATACCACCACAGTAAAGCAACAAATACAAAGGAGAGTGAAAACCACAACACACTCCACCATGCCGCTTCTTTGATCGTGACTTTATGGGCTCCTTGCTTTTCCATAACCAATAAATCCACCGCAATGGCAAGCACCACAAAGACGACAAACCCCATCCACATCCACCATGTTCCGATTGTTTCCATGATTGATACCTCTTATAAAAGTAAATAGTAGTAAAAAAATTAATAATGTGTGGGTTGGTTCAGCAGGACATAAAAAAAGACCCAGAACCGCGACACCACACATGTGGCCAACAGTTCTAAGGTCTTGCTTACATTCAGTTTGTATCAATTAAATATGAATGCTTACATGCCGGAAATGAATCCTCATTTCGTAATGACGACAGTGTAATAAAGGAGCTACTCCCCAAAGAATGTTTTGATTGTATTTAGATTGACTAAATTAGTCAACCATTTTAATTGCGATCTGTTTGTCAGGAGTTCTGTCCACAGAATTACTGAGACAAAATGACTGTGCCGACACATAGATTGGTCTGCCAAAAGTGAGTAAACTCAAACCAATCCCTCAATCATGCTAACCCCCCGTAAAACCTTTCCCCTTTCCTTCTGCTATGATGGCAACAATCTTTTCACACCTTGCGTGCGAGCCTTTCTCAATAATTTTTCACAGGTGTTTTTATGGTGCTGCATTGGTTTCGTGCCGATTTGCGTTTGGCGGACAATCCTGCTTTGACGCAGGCGCAGGCTTTGGCCGAGCAGTTGGCTGTGCCGCTGTTGGCGTTATACATCAGCACGCCCGCGCAGTGGCGAGCGCATGATGTGGGCGACGCGCGGGTGGATTTCGAGGTGCGTTCGGTGCAGGCTTTGGCGCAGGATTTGTACGCACATGGGATTGATTTTCATTGTCTGACTTGTCCTGACTATGCGGCTGTACCACAATTGTTGTTGGATTGGTGTCAAGCACAGGGCATCACGCAGGTGTTTGCCAATCGTCAATATGAGTTCAACGAAACCGAACGGGACAGGAATGTCCATCGAATTTTGCGTAAAAACTCGATTGAAATCACATGGCATCACGACCAGTGTTTGATTGAGCCTGAGCGCGTGCGCACACAGAATGGTGATTGCTACACGGTATTCACGCCCTATAAAAACAATGTGTTGCGTCAATGGCACGCGCACATGCAGCACGCTTTGCCACGTATTGCGCCCATGCCTTCAACCGCATCTGATGCGGTCAAGCTGTGCGCTGTGCCCGAGCTTGGTGATGCGTTTTGGGGCGATTACACACCCACGCCCCACACCCATGCGGATTGGGTCACAGGCGAGGATGCCGCGCAGGCACGTTTGGATGCGTTTTGTGCCGAGTCGCTCCATCGCTACGCGCAAGACCGCGACCATCCGAGCATCCGTGGCACAAGTGGGCTCTCGCCTTATTTGGCTGTTGGTGCGTTGAGCGCGCGCCAATGCTGGCATCGTGCGCAACTGGCTGTGCAGACTCAAGATGCATCGGAGTTGGCAACGGAAAAGTGGCAAACCGAACTCATCTGGCGCGATTTTTATCGCTACATCATGGTCGGCTTCCCGTATGTTGGACAAAACCTGCCGTTTAAAAAAGACACTCAGAGGGTCGCGTGGGACAAAGATGAAGCGGTTTTTGCCGCATGGTGCGAGGGACGCACAGGTTATCCTCTGGTCGATGCGGCAATGCGTTGTTTGAACGCCACACACTTCATGCACAACCGTTTGCGCATGGTTTGCGCGATGTTTTTGGTCAAGGATTTGTTGATTGATTGGCGTTGGGGCGAGCGGTATTTCGCGCAAAATTTGATTGATTTTGATTTTGCCTCGAACAACGGCGGTTGGCAATGGAGCGCGTCCACGGGCAATGATGCCGTGCCGTATTTTAGAATTTTCAACCCGACCAAGCAAAGCGAAACCTATGACGCACAGGGTACGTTCATTAAAAAATGGCTACCCGAACTGCGCGACTGCCCTGTCAAAGAAATCCACGCACCCAAAAATCCGCAGCAATTCGGCTACGCCGCGCCGATTGTGGTGCATGCCCAAGCACGTCAACGATTTTTAGAGGCTTGGCAGGCAATGTCAGTGGGTTTGAAAAAACAGTGGTCAGACTGAGTTAATATTGCACGAACGATGCCTCAAAGCGACCTCCTTGTGCTATTTGAATACATGTTTGTGATGATCGCTTGTGTTAGCATACTCGGCTTGGGTGTATGAAATTTGCCTTAATGAACCATAAGGAGTCATTCGATGAATCGTTCTTTTTTAACCTTGGGGGCTGCACTGGTGATGGTTGTGTCTTTGTCCGCCTGTTCCACCAATCAACCCGCGCAAACGGCCACACAAACGCCCACACAAAACAATCCCCCTGATATGCACACCTCACAAAATGCTTTGGATTGGCAGGGCACTTATAAAGGCGTGATGCCCTGCGCAGATTGTGAGGGCATTGCCACACAGTTGCAACTTTTACCCAATGGCACTTATGCGCTGAACACCCAGTATTTGGGCAAGGATAAAAAAGTGTTCGTGCAAAACGGCTCATTCACTTGGAATGCTCAAGGCAGTGCAATTAAATTGAACGGTATCAATCCAAACACTGCACCCACCCAATACCAAGTGGGTGAAAATCAGTTGTTTCAATTGAATTTAGCGGGTCAACGCATCACCGGTGATTTGGCTCCTCGTTATGTTTTAACCAAGGTGGTGGCTATGCCAATCGAAAATAAAAAATGGCAATTGATTGAGTTGCAGGGTCAAGCGGTCAAAGGCACGGCGGATACACATTATCTGATGCTGAGTTCGGACAAACACCAAGTGTCTGCCAAAGCAGGTTGCAATACGATGTTTGGCGGCTATGAAATCAAGCAACCGTTGCAATTGCGTTTCAAACAATTGGCATCGACCATGATGGCGTGTGACAATATGGCGGATGAAGCGACTTTGGCTAAAGTGCTCGAGATGGTGGATAACTATACAATTTCGGGCAATACCTTGTCTTTGAATAAAGCACGGATGGCACCGTTGGCTCGATTTAAGTTGATCAAATCCGAATAATTTTTTGTACAAAAATACCACCGAGATTCCAAACTGTTTTTGATATGACGCAAGATTTTTCACAACTCATGCCCTTGAATTTCTCGCACGTACTCACCCACATCGGTGAGCAGGTGCGCGCGCAACCCATTACAGGCAAAGTCGCCAGCTACATCCCCGAATTGGCCAAAGTAAGTCCAGAACACTTCGCACTGACTTTATATCATGTGGATGGCTCGTGCCACACCTACGGTGAGGCGGATGTGAAATTCTCGGTGCAGTCGATTGCCAAGGTGTTTTCGTTGGCGATGGTGTACGGACGTTTGGGCGAGGGGTTGTGGTCACGCTTGGGGGTGGAACCATCGGGTGATCCGTTTAATTCGTTGGCGCAGTTGGAGTTTGAAAATGGTATTCCGCGCAATCCGTTCATCAATGCCGGGGCTTTGGTCATCGCAGATATTTTGGTCAGTCATTGGGTCAATCCCAAAATGGCATTTTTAAATTTTGTGCAGCAATTGGTCGGGCATGAGCGTGTGGATTTTAACCCACAGGTGGCGCGCTCCGAAGCGACCCACGGGCATCGCAACGCGGCGTTGGCACACTTGATGAAATCATTTGGCAATCTGCACAATCCAGTCGAAGTGGTGTTGGATTTTTATTTCAATATGTGTTCGCTTGAGTTGACCACGAGCGAATTGGCGCGCGCTTTTCTGGTGTTTGCCAATTGTGGTCAGTTACCTGAGCGTGAACAAAGTATTTTGACTTTTAGCCAGACCCAGCGTTTGAATGCGATTATGCAGACTTGTGGTTTTTATGATGAGTCGGGCGACTATAGTTTTCGCGTTGGCTTGCCAGGCAAAAGTGGCGTTGGCGGTGGCGTGGCCGCAGTGTGCCCCGAGCAATACAGCGTTGCCGCATGGAGTCCCGCGCTCAATGCAAAAGGCAATTCAGTGCGCGGAATTGCCGCTTTGGAATTGCTCACAACTTATACTGCAAGTTCGATTTTTTAGTCGCCAGTAAGTTTGCTTTACCATTGCACCACAAAATACAGACACTCAAAGGACAACCATGTTTACACTTGAACAAATTGCCCAAACCCATGCCAAGATCAAAACAGGCGCAGACTTTCCACGCTACGTGCAGGACTTGAAAGCCTTGGGCATGGCGCATTATGATTTTTACGTCAGCGATGGACATTCGGAGTATGTCGCCACCACGGGCGAGCGTTTGAATGCGCCTGCCAAGTACCCTGCTTTACAAGTTGCGCCTCGTGGCGATGCGGCTGCCTTGCGCCACACGATTGCGATTCACCAACAGGGTCAAACCGATTTTATGACGTTTTGCCAACAAGCCGCCGATGCGGGCGTGCGCTATTGGCGCACCGATGTGGTGAATTTACGCTGCGTGTATGTGGATGAAGCAGGCAGCGAAATTTTGATTGAGCCCATCCCCGATGCGAGTGCTTACTGATATTTTGAACCAATCATGCAGCACAAGCGAGCCATCACAATCATTTTGGATGGCTCGTATCATTTCATTTTGGTGACCAATCGGGATGGTGCCACAGGTAACGAATGTCCTTGTTGCGCCAAATGGTTTTGACCAAATCGAAGAGTTCTTCAAACACCATCACGAACACATTGTGGCTGTGTACAGGGCGGGTTTTCACACCATAGAGAATTTCGCCTGCATCGCGTTCATTAACAAACGTACCGAACAGCCGATCCCAAATGATGAACACCCCTGCGTAGTTGCAATCAATTTGTTTCTCACCATAACCGTGGTGCACGCGGTGGTGTGACGGCGTGTTAAATATGGCTTCAAACCATTTGGGCAAACGCTCGACCGTGCGCGTGTGTATCCAAAATTGATAAAATAAATTCAACTCATAAATAAACGCCACGGTCGCAATGTCCAAACCCAAAAACGCGAACGGTGCCCAAATAATAAAACCAATACTGAACAACGGAATCGGCGCGAGCAACGACTGGCGCAATGCCACGCCAAAATTAAAATGGTTTGAACTGTGGTGGATTTTATGCGACACCCACGCAAAGCGCATTTTGTGCGCCACCACATGAAACAGATAAAAACAAAAATCCTGCGCAATGAAAATCAAGACATAGGTGTACCAGTGGTATTCAATGTTGAGCTGCAAGCCATGTGCTTGCACCCACGTTGCCATCGCACCGACAAAAACGATGATGTACAGCGCATCCGCCGATTTGTACAACACCGAACTGACGATGTTCGCCAAGGTTTCGGGTAAATCGTAGCGTTCTTTACCTTGACGAATCAGCACCTTGTTTTCCAGCCACATCGCAATGATGAAAAACGCCCCAAAACTGAACATAATCAGCAATGCGTGAACCATACTCTCCATGTGATGTCTCCTGTATTTTTTAGGATTTTAGGGTGCGTGCCCTTATCCACTTATCATCCAGTAATTGTACAATGTTTTTATTTGGTTTCTTGAGGTTTCCGTGCTGTATTCCGAGAAACGTCAATACTGATTCAAGGAATGGTCTCACCATGATGCTACCACCACT
>OBMA010002309.1_pt1 | contig 11163 bp, 6 predicted proteins | sample 1539141 | NCBI WGS metagenome assembly OBMA01 (sample SAMEA3991484, study PRJEB22521) | metagenome | biome: anthropogenic terrestrial biome; feature: sewage plant; material: raw primary sludge | place: Sweden | collected 2012-09-26 | reverse complement strand
CACAGGATGCTTGCCGGAGTCTCGAAGTCATTGGCAAGAAAGGTTATAGTGCCTTACGTCATCCTTTTGCACGTGCCATTTTTATGCTGTTCATAATCAGTGAAGTGCATCCTTTTGCTGACGGTAACGGCCGAATTTCTCGAATCATGATGAACGCAGAAATGACAGCTGCCGGCCAGGCTAAAATAATAATTCCTACGGTATTCCGCACTGACTACCTTGGTGCATTACGCCAACTTACACGGAAAGACAACCCAGAAAATCTCATCAATGCCATTCAACGTGTGCGACTTTTCAGCTACAATTTGAGGGGTGACAACTTTGAGGCAATGCGCAGCTATATGGAACATTGTAATGCATTCAGGGAAGAAGATGAGTATATTTTGAAATTCTAATTTGTAATCAATATCATTATCATGTACATTTCAGAAGTGAGACTAAAAGGTTATTGCAATTTCAAAGACACAAAGATTCCATTACACGATGGCGTAAATATTATTATTGGCTCAAATAACTCGGGTAAGAGTAATTTACTTAAAGCTATTGCACTAACGTTAAATGTTGAAGGACATAGAAAAATTGATATATTTGACTTGTTCTGCGAAATAAACTTGGAATCACTGAAACAACATTCTCCCTATGCCAAAATCACCCTTATGATTACCCAATCTAAAGATGAACTTGCCACATCTGAAGAATCCGGGCTACTTGGGAATTACATGAATAAAGTTGAGCCTCCGTATGAAGCTCAATTGAATTTTCAGTATTTACTTTCTGCTGATCAAGAAGAGAATTATATTTCTGAGGTGACAAATATGGAAAGCCATACTGAAATATGGCAAACCATAAGAAGAAATTTTTCTCGTTTCTATGAGGTCTACAGATGGGGAGGTTCTGGACATACTGATAGGCATAATATGAGCGAACTCTTTGAAAAGTGCGACTTTCAGTTCCTTGATGCAATTCGAGATGTTGGAAGAGATATGTTTATGGGATATAATCCCTTGCTTAAAGATGTCCTTAACTTTTTTGTTGATTACGACTTAAAAACCGATTCTTCTAAAGATGAAGAGGAAATCAAAGAGGCCCTAAGAGAATCATCGCAAAAATTTAGAGAAAAAGCCGAACCATTAATGAATAATTTGTTTGAAAGATTAGAAACTGGTAAGAACTTATTATTGAATTACGCGACAGATATAGGTGCATCCTTTAATAATGCTGCACCAGATTTTAGTGGATATTTATCCGAATCTGAATTATTTGCAGTATTAAAACTAATTATAAGATATGAGAGTGGCGTTGAAATTCCTGCTACTCATAATGGGTTAGGATATAATAATCTTATTTATATGTCACTACTCCTTGCAAAAATGCAAGCGGCAGCTGATGGGAATTTTATGCATAGACAGGCAAAATTATTCTCTTTGTTAGCGATTGAAGAACCAGAGGCGCACCTGCACCCTGCGATGCAGTACCAGTTTTTAAAATTTCTTGAAAAGAACAGGAGCCAACATAATGTAAAACAAATAATAGTAACCACACATTCTTCCCAAATAGTATCAGCTGTTACTGTTGACGAACTTATTTGCTTACATACTCTAGAATATGGCATGGTGCAAGCAGGATATCCTAGAATGATCTTTTCCAATTCAAAGGAAGATTCTATTTCTAAGAATTTTGTACAAAGATACTTAGATGCAACACGTTCTGATATGTTTTTTGCGAATAAATTAATCTTTGTCGAGGGTCTAGCCGAAGAACTCCTTATGAAAGTATTTGCTAAATATTTAGGATATGATCTAACAAAAGAACATGTCCTTGTTGTGAATATGGGAGGAAGGTATTTTCATCACTTCCTAAAGATGTTTGATAGTAATAAAGACTATAGCATAAATAAAAAACTTGCCTGTCTCACTGATATAGATCCAACTTGTGATTCCGAAGCTTGTTATCCGTTTGAATTTAATATGGATCTGAACAAAGTTTATAGGCACCATGCTGATCAAGAGATGGTCACATATGCCAGTCATCCAAATATCCACTATTTTCGACAAGGTGAGACTTATGGGAAAACGCTTGAATATGATTTAATTCTTTCTAATCCACATTGTCATAGGTTGATAACTGACTCGGTGAGTAATAAAGAAGAGTTGAAATTCTTAATGGGTTCAAGCAATCTTCAAGAAATGTTCGGTAAGTTGAGAAGTAGTCAAGAAAACGAAAGAATTAAACAGTCTTTGACTTCGTGTCAATGGAGTGAAGAGGAAAAAGAAAAAGCATTAATTGCCTCTCGATATCTTAGCTCAATAAGCAAAGGTTGTAATGCGTTAGAATTAAATTTGATATTAGAAGATAATTTAATGCTTCCTAATGGAGATAAGAATAAATTTGATTTTAACGTTCCAACATATATTGATTCTGCACTTAAATGGCTATTTCAATAGAATCGGATACTCCCATACCTGTTGATAATTCATTCAAAATATCTGCAGGACCCGGTGCGGGTAAAACGCACTGGCTATCATTGCACGTTCTGCGAGTAATTTCCAGTAGTAAGAAATTAGGAATTACGCGCAGAATTGCCTGTATCTCATATACTAATGTTGGGGTAGACACACTGAATGAACGATTACCATCATCTTCAAATTGTGTCGAAATATGTACTATCCATAGTTTTCTTTATAACCATGTCGTGAAGCCTTTTATTCATTTCGAGGCTAAAAATTGGGGAATCAATGAGGAATCAATACGCATGGTCGCTACAGAATCTTTCTTAACTAAAGCCTTTGCCCAAATTGTATCAGACAAATGTCATTGTTCCTGGATTGATACAAAGTGCATACAAGATGGAATACAAAAAAGTCATTGGATGTATCGGAATGGAATATTTGTTGGCTTCAAGCCCAAGTATCCTATAGTTGCATATGATAAAAGTGGGAGAAAAACTAAGTACAAAGTTCCTCAAAAAGTGTATGACACATACAATTCTATCAGATGGGAAAATGGATATATTTCATATGATGATGTAATATTTTTGGGAATGGAATTGCTCCATAAGCATCCTGATATTTTCAATATAATAGTAGCAAAGTTTCCATACTTTTTTATTGACGAATTTCAAGATTCTATTTCCCCTATTGTCGATTTTATAAAAGAATTAGGTAATAGAGGAGTAACAATAGGCGTTGTAGGGGATAAAGCTCAAACTATTTACGACTTTATTGGAGCGTCTGTAGAAATGTTTGATAATTTTTATATTCCAGGTATCACTGAATATGAAATCCATGGAAATAGACGCAGCTCACCGCAAATTATAAATCTCTTGAATTATTTAAGACCTGATTTTCCTCAAAAGCCAATTAACGCCGAAGATGGAAAGATTCCTCTATTACTCGTTGGAAATAAATTAGATGCATATACAGAAGCTATGAAAATATGTCAATCAGATAACGTACAATCTTTAGCTTTCCCTAATATTATCGCAAATACAATGAAACTCGGATTTACTGATGATTTGCCTAATGAAAATTTAATAGACAGTGATTTTGACGCAAATTTTACAAGAGCAACATATATGAGGCATTTGCTGAAAGCAACAGAATATGCACATGATAATGATTTGCGTGAAGCATGGCATCAGTTGGACTTACTTAATGATGAAAGGATAATAACAATTGGTTATCTTCAGATGTTACTAAAATACCGTCCAAATTTATTAAATGGGACATTTTACGATTTCTATCTTTATGTTATTCGATCAATTGGAATCCATCTTTCAACATTACGAAATGGTACCATAAAGAATTTCTATCAGGAACATTCTTACAAAGAAATGGCATTATGTATCAAGGTCTCAGATAAAAAATCCATACACAAAACTATTCATAAAGCAAAAGGCGAGGAGTTTGATAATGTCTTAATAGTTTTAGATCGACTAGAGAACTTATCAGCTCTCCTTAAACCACAATTGAATAGTAATTCAACACATCGAGTATTTTATGTTGGTATGAGTAGAGCTCGACAAAATTTATTTATAAACATCGAAACTATTTCAGAAAGTCAAGAAGAAAAGCTCAAACATCTTCCTCTTACTATTCTATATGTGTAGAAATCGTTCGAATTAAATTATAAATATAAATAAATTGCTTACCTTTGTGCCGCTATTTAGAGGTAGAGTTAAAGCCCTTCTCTTTAAGTTCGCGTATGACCCCAACATCAAAATGGGAGATACTGCGATTGAAAGATATTTCATAAGATATAAAAGGTAAAGATCTCTCTTACAAAGGGTCATGTATTATGATCCAACATGGGATCATGGAAAAATGCGCTACAAATGTGCGCTACTCGAATTCTTAATTTTTGTTACTTCATTGTCCTCCAGTGAGTTCAAAAGCATAAAGATTTTATTCCATGGCCCCATGCGGATCACAAAAAAAAGCAAAGGACTATTTACAAAATAGTCCTTTTTTTGTTATATTGACATTTTAAAACATACATGAAAAATTCTATATCAGCAGCTTACGAAAACTGATAGTAAAAAGAAAAATATGAAAAAGATATTATTAATGCTTACATTGCTCTTTCCAAGTTATATGGGCTCAGTTTGTAAACCTGGGGATTTAACAATTCTAAAAAAAATGCTTATCTTTGCACCATGCAAAGAAAGGGCTCAGTTTGTAAACTTGGGGATTTAACAATTCTATGCATAAAGTTTAGCCACTCTGAAGAGGAAGAATCTGACATCGTTATTATAATAAAAAGTATAAACTAAATTATATAAATCACTAAATTTTATCTTATTATATTTGGCTGATTATGAATAAAATGCTAATTTTGCACACAAATACTAATATTAGCACAATTGAATATACTAACAATTAGGCAACGGAATATACGAATGGTGGCTCGTGCATTAATACTAAATAGAAAATATGGCAACGGTAAATGAACGATTAGCAGAATCTCTTCGAGTGTTGAAGAAATATCAGGAGAAAAATGACTATTCTGTGATTCATAGTAAGGATACACTCGGAACAACACATACAAACAGGCTTCTTGGTAACGGCTATCTACAGCCAATCATCAAGGGCTGGTATATGTCATCTCTTCCCGGCAATGAAGGTGATACCACTGTTTGGTACACCTCTTATTGGCATTTCATCGCCGCCTATGCAAATAATCGTTTCGGCAATGACTGGAGTCTTTCTGCAGAGCAATCGCTGGCTTTCTATAGTGGTAATTATGTAGTGCCAAAACAGGTCGTCATTCGTGCAAGCAAAGCCGGCAACAATATCATTCAGTTAAAATATAGCGACACGCTTTTAGACGTAACGGCCACACTACCACGACAGATAGTAAAGGAATCGCAATTTGGATTGAATGTCTATTCTATGGCAGAGGCATTGCTGTACTGCTCACCGCAGTATTTCATTACTAATCGCATTGAGGCACAGACTTGTCTGGAATCTCTTCGCGATGCTTCTGAGATTATCGCTTTAGCAAGCGACAAAGGCAATTCTACCAGAGCGGCACGTATCGTCGGAGCTTTGAATGCCATTGGCAGAACGGATCAGGCTGACAAAATCATGCAAATGATGAAGCGACTTGGCTATGATCTTCGCCCAGAGAATCCATTCGAAGAAGGCAAAGATTTTGCTTCAGTCATTCTTCAGCGTTCACCTTATTCTATAAGAATTCAACTGATGTGGGAGAAAATGCGCAAGCAGATCATAGAACTAACTCCACCATCAATAATTAATGTAGATATAGAAAAAGTCTTAGCAAACATGGATGCCAACTATGTGAAAGACTCCTATCATTCATTGTCTATTGAGGGTTATCGTGTAACCGATGAACTTATTGAGAGAGTTCGTAGTGGAGAATGGGATCCTAAAGACGTAAAGCAGGACAGCGATTCACGTAATGCACTGGCCGCTCGTGGATATTATCAGGCATTCCAAAGTGTTCGCGAAAGTGTAAAAAGCATTCTGCAAAACAAGGGAAAAGCTGGTGACATCGTTGCAGAACAACTACAGAACTGGCATTTTGAATTGTTTGAACCATGCGTACAGGCCGCTATCATTCCAGCAAGCGATCTTGTCGGATATCGCAAACATCAGGTTTACATTCGTGGTTCAAAGCATACTCCATTGAATCCTGATGCTATTGTTGATGCGATGCAGACCTTCTATACTCTGCTAAGCCAAGAAGAGAATGTATTAGTTCGTTCCATCCTTGGACACTTCTTCTTTGTGTACATCCACCCATATATGGACGGTAACGGACGTACCGCTCGCTTCATCATGAATGCTATGTTGGTGACAGGGGACTACTCCTGGACAATCATTCCAATAGAGAAGCGTGATGAATATATGTCAGCTCTCGAAATGGCAAGTATCAAGGGTGACATCATCCCATTCGCAGAATTCATATATAGTCTCATCGGAAATATTGTGTAATTTCTTTGGTTATTTTATTAAATCTATAAATATACGATTATAATTTTATTATCTTTCCCCGTTGTCTTAAACGGACTTGTTACATAAATAGTATCGCATCTAATCTCCTTATTTAACAAATTTTAGTCGGTAACTTTTGCAAAGTTATGGAAAACGCTTCATCACTTCTGCCAAAAGAATAAGAAGGAGACGACGATTTTTATTCTGCTCCCCCTACTCTTTTCGTGTTTTTAGCTACGTGAGCTTCGGTTCCTCTCGTAAAGCCCATAAACATTAGGGTTGTCGAGACGTAGCTTGCAGGATTTAGCTGTGGTAAGCTACGTTTTAGCTACGGCAACTTGTATCATTTGGAGGATGAAATGTAATTCATTAGTGAATTTGTCAAAGAAACGTTACTGCTTCGGAGGAACTGAGGATGGGTGCATAGATGCAGTAAACGAGAACAGAATTTTCAAGCTTGATTAAATGTTCTGCGAACTCCGCTGAATTCTCGGCAAAGATACTGCAAGATTTTTATTCATGCTATGAAATCTAGTTTGAGCTGTTAGCCAAAGTTTCAATTACTGGTGCTTCACATAATAATACATGCGCGTGCGCACACTTTGAACTTTTCAAAAATACTAGTGTCGAAGTGTCTATCCGTTGAATATCAATTTGTTAGACATCGTTTTCGAGTATAATGAAGTGGCAGTTATTCGTCGATAAAATATAGGCGAAATTTTTCATCATATAACATTGCCATTTACGAAGTTTCTCATTGCGTTTTACGATGTTTTGCCGTGCGTTTTACGTTATATTGCATTGCATTTTACGATGCTTTAGGAGGTAAAACAACGTAAAACGCAATGCGTTTCTATATGGAATTGATTACGTTTCTATATAGAAACGCATGCAAAACTTGATGTTTTACAGTCACTCCACAGACACTACAGATCAGTAAAATTGGTCGGTAAAATATTGATATTCATTATGTTGACACTTCGACACTAGTTTTTTCGAAAAGTTATAGGTGCGCGCACGCACGTGTACATTATATACAAAGAAAGAAATAACGTAGCTAGAACGTAGCTATCGTAGCTAAATTCTGCAAGCTACGTATCGTCAACCCCTCTGTTTATAGGCTTTGCAAGAGAATCCGAAGCTTACGTAGCTAAAAACACGAAAAAACGCAGGGAAGGCTCCTAAACATACGAGTATTAATATACTATACCGAAAAATAAAGGCTTTAAACATTTGTGATGCGATACAATATGTGCTATTATTTTAAGTGATACTATTTATATGCAATACTAAAAAACTCACTGATTTATTTGTGTCTATAAGGATAATAAATCATGATTCTTTTTTCAAATCGCAAAAAAAATGTAATTTTGCATCATAAACTAATAACAATCTAAATGGCAACAATAACACTACCAGAAAATGAAGAACAAATAGATGAAGTAAATGGATTTTATTTCATGGCAAACCACAGCATGTTTAACGGAGGACCAATACTTACTCTTCAAATTAATAATGGAAAAAACAAAAGTATCAAACTTAAGAAAAAAAATGTAAGCACAGTACTTCATTATCTTCATGATAATAATATTCCATTTCTTAACCTCAATTCAAACATACCACCATCAATTAATATTGGAAATAAATCATATAGGAATCTATTTAATGAATTATTTTTTATATTAGCATCTTGCATGATGTTTATTCTTGGAGTTTCACTTCTTTTTACCAGAAATGAAAATATTTCATTTATGCGATGGATTTACCAATACCTATTTGGAATAGCTTGCATATTAGTTGGCTTAACGCTATTATGCCATCCAGCCGTTAAAATAAATGATAACGAATTAGTACTTAAAGGTTATTTTCATAAATCTGTTATAGAGTTAGAGGATATTTCAAAGGTTACAATATGTTCTTTGGGCAAAGGGGAGCTGGTTGAAATTGTGACAAAAGATTATGATTACTATTCGCTCCCAATTAGAGGAGGTCGTTTAAAAGCTTTAATAAGTGATCTTCAACAGTTAGGTATAGATGCATCATACTTCTATGGAAATGGTGCTGCTACAGACCAATCTTGTAACTAAAAGTTGATTAGATGTATATGGAAACCAACTTGATAAAAAATAAGATCTTACAAAACACATATCAATGACTAATAGAAAGTAATTATAACAATATATTAATCATATCGCAAATAAAAAACAGAGATATGTGACAAAATAACACTATTCTTATTTGCTAGATTTACCCATTGTTTTAAAAATGATTACATCGTATATTCTATAAGATATTTATCGTATATTTGTCGTGTGATTGCAAAGATATTATTGTTTTTGCTCTCACAACAACACAAATGTAGGAATAAAATTATTGAATATGACATTAAAGTACGGAATAATAGGATCAGGAGCTATTGGTGGATATTGCGGAGGTAAATTAGCAAAAGCAGGTAAAGATGTTCATTTTCTCTTCCATTCAGATTATGAATTTGTAAAATCTAATGGATTACAGATTGATTCAGTTGACGGCGATTTTCATTTACCTAAAGTCAACGCTTATAGAAATACAAAGGAAATGCCCAAGTGTGATATAGTGCTAGTATGTTTAAAATCTACTAATAATGGTTTATTAAAAGAGATGCTCTCACCTCTTTTACACAAAGGCACAATAGTGATACTTATCCAAAACGGAATAGGTTTGGAGAGTGATCTACAGAAAGTTTTTCCAGATTTGAACCTTGTAGGAGGCTTGGCATTTATTTGTGCAAGCAAAAATGAACCAGGACACATAATTCATCAAAGTTTAGGAAAGATAAATCTCGGAACATACTCTTGCAGTGACATTTCAATACTGGAAGAAGCAATTAAAGATTTAAATGAGTCTGGCATAGATACAAAACTAGTAGACTATGAAGAAGCTCGTTGGAAAAAGGCTGTTTGGAATATTCCTTTTAATGGAATGACTGTAGTATTAAATACGACTACAGACAAGTTGATGGCAAATCCCAATACAAAGAAATTAATATATGAAATGATGATCGAGGTGATTGAAGCTGCTCAACATGCTGGAGTAAAGAACATTGACTCTTCATTTGCAGATAAGACGATTGATATGACTAATGCTATGCCACCATATTCTCCAAGTATGAAACTTGACTATGATTTCAAACGTCCGATGGAAATTAAATATCTTTATTCTCGGTCAATCGAAGAGGCTAAGAAGAATGGTTATAATATGGTGAAGGCAGCAATGCTTGAAAAACAATTGCAATTTATTGAAAGCCAATATTTGAAATAAATCGTTTACTTGGGTGGCGTTTTTAAAAATTATTTATCACCCAAATTCAAGTGAATAATACAACTGATTGCTAGGGGGCTTGAGGATGTAAAGATAGAAACTACTATTTGCAAATAGCAAAGGAAGGGAGAATATTTTCTTTCTCTTTTTGCTCTGAAAAAGCTGTTATTTCTATTTGATTCATCTTTTTTACTCTAAGCAGTTGCATTATTAACTTGAATTTAGGTGATAAAAAGATTACCACTTATGTCTCAACGCATATTTCACTAGCAATATCAATACTGGTACTTCTATCAGTGGTCCTATAACAGCTGCAAAAGCTTCACCTGAACTAATGCCAAAAACGGCTATAGATACAGCTATGGCCAATTCAAAATTATTTCCGGTAGCAGTGAATGCAATCGATACCGATTTGTCGTAAGGCACGCCAAGGTGTTTTGTAAACCAGAATGATGAGAAAAACATGATAGCAAAATACAATATTAACGGTACTGCAACAAGCATAACATCAAACGGTAGTTTTACGATATATTCCCCTTTGTATGAGAACATGACGATAATTGTAAACAGAAGAGCAATAAGTGTTATCGGACTTATCTTCGGAACGAAGTGTTCGTAATACCAGTCGTTACCTTTTATATTACGGAGCACTCTCCTTATGATATAACCAGCAGCAAACGGTATGCCTAGATATACGAGCACACTTTTGGCTATCATCAACATCGTAATCTTCCTAACGGCATCTGTGGCAGGAAGCCCTATCCAGTCAGGAAATATAGCAATGAAGAAATAAGCATAAACAGAATAAAACAGAACTTGGAATATACTGTTGAGAGCCACAAGCCCGGCACCATATTCGCTACTGCCTTTCGCGAGGTCGTTCCACACCAGCACCATTGCGATACAGCGTGCCAGTCCTATCATAATGAGCCCGTACATGTATTCTGGATAAGCAGAAAGGAATAATGCCGAAAGGACAAACATCAGTACCGGACCAACAACCCAGTTTAAAACCAGCGAGATTGCTAGAACCTTCTTGTCAGCAAAAACACGGCCTAATTCTTCATATTTCACCTTCGCTAGTGGTGGAAACATCATCAGTATCAATCCTACCGCTAATGGGATATTCGTTGAACCTATTTCAAAATGTCCCCAAAACTCTACTATTCCAGGGTAAATATATCCTATACCTACACCTATAAACATCGCAAGAAATATCCACAATGTTAAATATCTATCTAAAAACGCTATTTTTTTCATTTTACATCCTTATTTATAATATCTGTTTTGATAAAGAAATTATTTATAATGCGCCATCATTACACGAACATTTTGGTAATTCCACATTCTTTATATCTTTCATATAAAATGAGAAGAAACCGTTTTTTATTTCATTTCTGATACG
>OBMA010002308.1_pt1 | contig 11165 bp, 6 predicted proteins | sample 1539141 | NCBI WGS metagenome assembly OBMA01 (sample SAMEA3991484, study PRJEB22521) | metagenome | biome: anthropogenic terrestrial biome; feature: sewage plant; material: raw primary sludge | place: Sweden | collected 2012-09-26 | reverse complement strand
GCAGCCGCCACCTTCAAGGTCCTCCGGTCAGGTTTCTGACCGGAGGACCTTTTTTGTGCGCTCAGGTGTGGGAAGACAGGCGGAGTGTTCCGTCTGCCACAGGAAAAGGGCGGTCTCATGCGGGGCCGCCCTTGGTGCAGTTATACTGCTTCTATTTAGATTTGTTGATTTGGTTAATTTCTTCTAGAACAATTACCTGTTTTTCTTCACCTTCCTTTTTTTTCAATTCCATAAATGCGGGTTCTCCCAATATGAATATGGAGCTTTTGATGGTCTCTCCTTGTCGCAGTTTTGAATTTACAGTCTCTGTTATTTCAAATAAGTCCTTGCCCTTGTATTTCAGAGAACACTGGCTGTTTTTATTCCATTTTAAATTCACGACATCATTTATTTTCAGTTCGCTGGTGCATATCGTTTTTTCTGATGCAATTCTGTAGTCATTGCCTTTTGATTTCTTCAGATCTTTTACAAATGCGTTCCATCCGTTATGACCAATCAGTCTGGACAATACATCCAGCGTGTGCCGTCTTACTATTTTGTATCCCGAATTGTATCCCCAAATCCTTTTCAGAGTGGATTCGCTGATGCTTTCATTTATCTGCTCAAATAGATAGTCGGCAAGAAAAATGAAATCTTTCGGAGTCATCATCTCCCTGTTTACAGACATCTCCACCCTTCTTTTAAGCTCTTTTATTTCTGCTGTGTTTATGTCTATATTGTTGTCAGGTGACATTTTTTCTTTTTTTGTGTAAAATAATGGGATAAATGAGTTATGTAAAAGTTCTTTTTTATTCTTATTGTTTTATCTTCTTCCGATTTCCCTTTTTCTTGTTTTGAACTATTATCTTTGCTGTATGAATGAAGAAGATGATATATCCAAGTCGGAAATGTTGGGCGCGGTGCCTGATTTTTCCAATAGCCGAATAGATGAGTATGAGTTGTTGCCATCTTCTGGCTTCAATCTTGTATATAAGGTGAAGCGTCGTGGCCGTTGGTTCGTATTGAAAGGTCTTAAAAGATACTATAGGGACCAACTCCTTTACTGTGAATTGCTTAAAAAGGAATATGAGATGTCGTCCCAGTTGGACCATCCCAATATAGTCAAGATTCTTGATTATTTTGAATCAGACCCGCAGCTGGGTCCTTGCGTTCTGATGGAATATGTTGATGGTACCTCCTTATCCGAGTTCTTATCCACCAAACCTTCATTCAGTGTGCGGCGTCACGTTCTGTTTCAGTTGTTTGATGCTCTCAGTTATTGTCATTCCAAGCAAATTGTCCATCGAGACTTGAAGCCGAGCAATATTCTGGTTACCCATAATGGTAATAATGTCCGTATTATTGATTTCGGGTTGTCTGATTCTGATAACTATGCGGTATTTAAGCAGCCGGCTGGGTCGGTGAGGTATGCGGCTCCTGAACAGATGCAGCCAGGTGGCAAAGTGGATTGCAGGTCTGACATTTATGCCTTGGGCAAACTGATAAGTCTGATATTTCCAAATTCTTACAAAGGAATAGCCAGCAAATGTTCCAGATTGGAACCGTCGAAACGTTATTCCTCAGTAGAGGAGGTAATGTCTGCTATCAAGCATCGGGACCATCTCCTTCCTGTTGTATCGTCAGTCTTTGGCGGAGCTCTTTTGTTGGGCGGCATTTTCTATTTGTTGATTTTTCACCCGTTTTTGTCACAGCCATTGTCCAAAATTCTGGTTAAGCATGATACCGTGAGCAAGATGAACAGGGATACGGTAAACAATGTGATGATGGATACAGTGAACAATGTGAAAATAGATACTGTGCATGAGAACCCCGGACCTGGGCCTGTGACAGTGGTGAAAGAAAAGGCCGACACGGTATTTATAGAAACCGCGTCAGGTCATAAGACTGACACCATTGTACGTTACGACTATACAGATGAAAATAAGGCCTACTTCAGCGCTATGCGCAATTATATAAAAAACACATTTGAATCGTTTGACCGTAAACTGGCGGCTCATGGTTTTTCTTGTCAAGAAGTTGCAATCTCAGAATATTATAGCCTATGTAAACAAGTGAGACGGGAAATCAAAAAGAAAGATATGAAATTTGACCCTGCGTCGGCCGAGTCGGACATGTTCATATCCATGTCAAACACTTATTTGTCAGATCTCAGCCTCAATTCTTGGTCTTATTTAACTAAATATGAAGGTCATGCTTCTACATTGCTGAAAGAGGGGAAAATGACACAAAAAGAGTATGATGAACTTATGAAAGAATTGGGTGGCAAATAGACCAATAAAGTCGGCAATACACCATTTACAAAGATAAAAACTAAAACGATACGGCCTTTTTCTTTCATTCTAAATTTTCTTTGCCCTCTTTTTAGTAATTTTGCAGGATAATATTGAAGAGACTGTGGCAAAGAAAGTTGAAAATTCTGATAATTCGGCGATAGAGACCGAGCAAATCCAGATATGGGGGGCTCGTGTCCATAATTTGAAGAATGTGGATGTTACCATTCCGCGTAACAAACTGACTGTTATTACCGGTCTGAGTGGCAGCGGAAAATCCTCATTGGCTTTTGACACTATTTTTGCCGAAGGCCAGCGTCGCTATATTGAGACCTTCTCTGCCTATGCCCGCAATTTTCTGGGCAATATGGAACGCCCAGATGTGGACAAGATAACAGGACTTAGTCCGGTTATCTCGATTGAGCAGAAGACAACTAACAAGAATCCCCGCTCTACCGTGGGTACCACTACCGAGATTTATGACTATCTGCGTCTTCTTTTTGCCAGGGCTGGAGAGGCCTACTCGTATGTTACGGGTGAAAAAATGGTGAAATATACTGAAGATCAGATACTGGAACTTATACACAAGGATTATCAGAACCAGCCCGTATTTATATTAGCGCCACTCATCAAGTCAAGAAAAGGCCACTATAAGGAACTGTTTGAACAGATTCGCAAAAAAGGATATCTGAATGTGCGTGTGGATGGCGTGATGAAGGAGATAATGCACGGCATGAAGCTGGACCGCTACAAGAATCATGACATAGAAGTGGTGATTGACAAACTTGTGATAGACGATAGCGATCCCCAGCGTCTGAAGGATTCGGTTCATGTGGCTTTGCATCAGGGTGAGGGCTCCCTCATCGTGATGAAAAAGGATGACGATAATCTTCGATATTTCAGCCGTTTGCTTATGTGCCCTACTTCGGGTATATCGTATAGTGACCCGGCACCTCACAATTTCTCGTTTAATTCTCCCAAGGGAGCTTGTCCCAAGTGCAAAGGTCTTGGTCTGGTTACCGAAATAGACCGTGAGAAAATAATGCCCGACATGGACCTGAGCATTGCCGAGGGCGGAATTGTGCCACTGGGCAAGGCCAAAAAGACCCTTTTCTTTTTCCAACTGGCTGCGTTAGGCGAGAAGTATGACTTTACGCTAAAAACCCCGCTGAAAGAAATTTCGGACGAAGCAATGGATGTCATTCTGAATGGTACTGATGAACGCATCAATGTGAAGAATGAGTCCCTTGGTACTTCCAATTATTATCTGTCGTTTGAGGGCGTTATCCATTATATGGAGATGCAGCAGGATGATGACGCATCGGCTACTGCACAGAAATGGGTGAGCCAGTTCAGCAAGACCTGCGTGTGTCCCGACTGTCATGGACAAAGACTAAACAAGGAGGCGCTCCATTTCTTGATTGATGGAAAAAATATTGCCGACCTTGGCAATATGGATATAGTGGAGCTGCAGGAATGGCTCAATGGTTTGGAAAAAAGGATATCGGCCAAACAGGCAAAAATTGCAGCCGACATTCTGAAAGAAATACGCTCGCGTCTGCAGTTCCTTGTAGATGTGGGTTTGGATTATCTCTCGCTCAACCGTGCGTCGGTGACGCTGTCGGGTGGTGAGAGCCAGCGCATCCGTCTGGCTACTCAGATAGGCTCACAACTGGTGAATGTGCTCTACATACTCGACGAGCCCAGCATCGGATTGCACCAGCGTGACAATATGCGCCTAATACATTCACTCAAGAGTCTGCGTGACCTGGGAAACTCGGTGATAGTGGTGGAGCACGACCGCGACATGATGTTGCAATCAGACTATGTGGTGGATATGGGGCCAAGAGCAGGGCGCCATGGCGGTGAAGTGGTGTTTGAGGGTACTCCTAAGGAGATGCTGAAGAAGGACACCCTTACTTCCCGATATCTGAGAGACGAACTGCAAATAGAGGTACCAAGGGTGAAACGCCCTGGCAATGGACTCTACCTTACACTGAATGGCGCCCGTGGCAACAATCTGAAAGGAGTTACGGTCACCTTCCCGCTGGGTAAGTTTATTTGTGTGTCGGGCGTGTCGGGGTCGGGCAAATCCACCCTCGTTAATGATACGCTGCAACCTATTCTCAGTCAGAAATTTTACCACTCACTGCAGGACCCCTTGTCCTATGAAAGTCTGGACGGCATTGAAAATATCGACAAGGTGATAAATGTGGACCAGTCGCCTATCGGGCGCACCCCCCGTTCCAATCCTGCCACCTATACGGGTCTGTTTGGTGATATCCGCAACCTGTTTGTAGCATTGCCCGAGGCTAAAATGCGGGGTTACAAGGCCGGTCGGTTCTCGTTCAACATAAAGGGCGGACGCTGTGAGGCCTGTGGTGGAAGCGGGTACAAAACCGTGGAAATGAACTTCCTGCCAGACGTGTATGTGCCTTGTGAGGCTTGCCACGGCAAGCGATATAACCGCGAGACGCTGGAGGTGCGTTACAAGGGCAAGAGCATTGCCGACGTGCTGGACCTGACCATTAATCAGGCAGTGGAGTTTTTTGAGAATATACCCACTATCTATGCCAAGGTGAAAACCTTGCAAAGTATCGGTTTGGGCTATATCAAGCTGGGACAGCCTTCCACTACGCTGTCGGGTGGCGAGAGCCAGCGTGTGAAGTTAGCTACCGAACTGACCAAGAAGGATACGGGACGCACCCTCTACATACTCGACGAGCCTACCACGGGTCTGCATTTCGAGGACATACGCATTCTGTTGGAGGTGCTCAACAAATTGGTAGACAAAGGCAATACTGTCATTGTGATAGAACATAATATGGACGTAATCAAGTCCGCCGATTATGTGATTGACATGGGTCCGGACGGTGGCCGTGGCGGTGGTTATGTGATGGGAACTGGCACGCCAGAGGAGATAGCAGACATGAAGGATAGCCCTACCGGCGTTTTTCTGAAGGATGAACTGAAGAGAACCCGATATTTTGACCGAGAGGCGGCTTCAATTGACGTGATGGACGAGGCCCCGATGTTCTTCAGAAAAAAGAAAGGAAAGAAATAAGTTATCCGGTATAGCTTCGTTCTTGTTATAACAAAAAGAATAAAAAATCATACAGAATAAATATGGCTAAGGTTTCTATCATAATTCCCGTTTACAATGTGGAAAAATTCATAGGAAAGTGTACACAGTCGTTGTTGGCGCAGACCCTCGATGATATGGAAGTGTTCTTTGTGGACGACCATTGTCCCGACAATAGTATGGAAGTGGCTCGCCAGTGTGTGGCCGACTCGCCACGCAAGGACCAGTTCCACTTTATTCAGACTCCGCACAACATGGGTGCCGGCATGGCCCGCAACTATGCCCTTCCTCAGACCACTGGCGAGTATATAGCCTTTGTGGACAGTGACGATTGGGTGGAGCCTACCATGTTCGAGGAATTGTATGAACGAGCCCGAAAAAATGATTCAGATCTCTGTTATTGCCAGGCAATCAAGGATTTTGACGATGGCAAATCCAGTGAGATACTGAAAAACCCGGATATGGCCGAAGGCGAGATAACTCACGACAAGAGGGCTTTCTTCCTTACCCATTATGTTTCTCTCTTCTGGACTTTCATATATAAGCGTTCTTTGATTATGGACAATGACATCCGCTATCCAGAGGAACGCTGTGCCGATGACAGCTTCTTTGTTTCCTGTTGTCTTTTTACGGCCCAAAGTTCGGCCCATGTCGACAAGCCTTTTTATCATTATCTGATACGCGCCAACTCCATAGTCACGACCAAGAATCCTACAAAATACAAGAAACGCATCACTGTGTTCAACAAGCTGATGGATTTTGCCAAAAACAAGGGGGTGTATGAGGAGTTCAAGCCAGAGATAGATTTCTTGTATATCAAAAAAGGTTATCTGGTGTCGGCTTTCAACTACGTGATGAATGTGGACAAGCCGTGCAAGGAGGAATTGAAACGCATACAGCAGGAGGTGGAACAACTTATACCTGGCTATCGGCAGAACTGCTATTTCTGTCAAAACAAGGCAGCTCGATTCTCCGATTTTATGGTCGGCACCATGCCGTCGTTGGCTTTGCTGCTGGTACCTGTTTATGTGAAGCATACGGGTGCGCTGGTCTGATGTGTATCGCCTCATTTTTCTTATCCGCAATCCAAAAGGGACTCTTTAGTACGGATTTTTTTTGAAATAGTGGAAAAATAATTCAAATTGTTACAAAAAAACGTATTTTTGTGAACGGAAAGTAAAAAAGAGAACAATGGGACATCATCAATTAGACAAGTTAGACGAGAAAATATTGAAACTGATTTCGGCCAATGCCCGAATCCCTTTTCTTGAGGTGGCACGTATGTGTAATGTGTCGGGTGCGGCCATCCATCAGCGGATACAAAAATTGCAGAATATCGGGGTCATCAAAGGCTCTGAATTTATAGTGGATGCCAACAAGATTGGCTACAACACGTGTGCCTTTATGGGCATATTTCTCAAGGATGCCAACCTTTTTCAGTCGGTGGTTGATGGATTGTACAAGATACCGGAAGTGGTGGAGTGCCACTATACCACGGGCAAGTATGCCATGTTTATCAAGGTATATGCCAAAAACAATCAGGATTTCCTCCGCATCATACACGATGAGTTGCAGCCCATAGAGGGCATATCGAGTACCGAAACCATCGTTTCGCTCAGCGATGCCTTTCAGCGTCAGGCCCCTATTGACGGCATTGACGTGGCAGATGATGATGCAGATGATGACACCGACGACGATGACACGCCTGCCGACCCTTCATTTCTGAGCGATAATCTTTAAAAAGATTCGCGCTTGGTCTTCATTGACCATTTGTTGTGCCTTGCAATCAGGTTCAGACAAATGTTTTTTTTACTTTTGCCATGTCCAAATTTTTTTTGCTGATTTATAATTTTTTTGCCAGACATAAGGTCTCCTTATATGTCTCGATGGTCTGTCTGTTTGCCCTGTTTTTCTTCTTTTCGGTCAAAGTGCATTACGAGGAAGATGTGATGCGTTTCATACCCAGTACCGCCAACACTAAAAATATCACCGCTGTATTTCAGAATCTGAAAGTAAAGGATAAGGTGATTGTCATATTTTCGGGCAAGGGAGGCAATGAGGATTCACTTGCAACCGCGGCCGATGCCTTTGCCCAAAAACTGAAAAAAACCGATGCTGGCAGCTACATAGCGCGGATACGCAGCAAAGTGGGCAGCGACGAAGCCTCCTCCTTTTCTGATTTTGTCTATTCCCATTTGCCTATCTATCTTGATAGTGCCGATTATCGCCGGTTGGACACCATGCTAAGCGAAAAAGGTATGCAGGCCCGCATGGAGCAGGACTATCAGTCGATGATGATGCCGTCGAGCCTCTTTACTAAAGACTTCATAATGCAGGACCCGCTGGGTATGGCCAATGCCCAGTTGGGCCGGTTGCAGCAGTTGCGCATGGCAGGAAATTATGCCGTGTATAACGACCATCTGTTTACCTCTGACCATCGTCTGCTGCTCTTCATTGATCCCCGTTATCCTGCCAGCAACACGGCAGCTAACGGAGCACTGGTAGATGAAGTGGAACGGCAAATATCAGAGGAACAACTTCACGACAAAACCCTTCAGGTGGATTATTATGGAGGTCCCGTCATTGCGGTGTATAATGCCCGCCAGATAAAGCAGGATATGACATTGACGCTAGGTGTGGCGCTGCTGGTGGTTACTATTGTCATCTTCTTGTCGTTTCGCAACAAATTTTCTTTGTTATACATTTTGCTGCCCGTTGTGTTTGGTGTGCTGTTCTCTCTGTCATTCATCTATTTTCTCAAAGGCAGCATTTCCATTATAGCAGTGGGGGCGGGGTCGGCCATACTGGGTGTGGTGCTTAGCTATTCCATCCATGTGGTGGCCCATAGAGAGCATACCCCCGATATGCGGCAGCTTATCAGCGAAATGGCGCAGCCCCTCACCATAGGCAGTTTCACCACCATAGGTGCTTTTTTCAGTCTGGTGTTTACCCGTTCGCAAGTGTTACAGGATTTTGGTTGGTTTGCCTCGCTCACTATTGTGGGTACCACTATTTTCTGTCTGGTCTATCTGCCGCATCTGTTGGCCATGGGGGGCGGACAAGCGGCAGCCAATGTGGGTGCCAGTCCTTTCCTTCGCTTCGTGGAACGAATCAACAGCTTTCATTTGGAGCGGAGCAAGGTGCTGGTGGGCTTGTTGCTCGTGGTGGCCTTGGTAGGTTTCGCATTGAGCAATAGAGTCAGCTTCGATTCTGACATGAACTCATTGAGCTATCAGCCGCCCAAGTTTGACAGAGCCGAAAAGATATTGAATTCAACCTTGCAAAAAGGGAATAAAAATATATACTTCGTAGCGGTGGGGGCTAACGAGGCCGAGGCCATCCGCAATTATAGCCAGATGAATAACCGTCTGGGGCAGCTCGCTGCGAAAGGAAAGATAAAGCAATATGCATCAGCCCAGTGCCTGTTGGTGGACGCCGCCACTCAGCGCCGCCGCATCGCCCTATGGCAATCGTATTGGACTCCACAGCGCAAGGCCGAGGTGAAACGGCTGCTGTTGAAGTATGGCAGTCAGAATTTTTTTGAGCCTTCCGCATTTGATGCTTTCTTCAGTAGACTGGACACACAATATGTCCCCGTATCGTTTGCCCGCCAGTCCTTGTTGACAGACTTCATGACAGAGGAACAGCACGTGGCGATGGCCATAACGCAGGTGCAGTTGCCCGACGTGCGGAAGGCCGAGGTTTATGCCCAATTCCAGAAACAGCCAGGTGTCGTCATACTCGATAAACCGCATTTCCTTTCTCATTTTGTGGAGACCATATCCAACGATTTTTATTTTGTGCTGTTTGTTTCCTCCTTCATCGTATTTATGGCACTGCTGTTGTCGTATGGTCGTCTGGAACTTGCGCTGTTGTCGTTCATGCCGATGGCATTGAGCTGGTTCATCATATTGGGAGTAATGGCCGTGTTTGGCTTGAAGTTCAATATAGTCAGCGTCATCATTTCCACCTTCATTTTTGGTACTGGCGATGATTTCAGTATATTCATTTCCGATGGGCTTCTTACTGAATATAAGAGTGGCAAGAAGATGCTGGATGCCCACAAAACGGCCATCTTCTTTTCTGCCTTCACCACCGTGGTGGGCATGGGGGCCCTCTTCTTCGCCAAGCATCCGTCGCTGTTGTCGGTAGCTCAGACCTCTCTGATAGGTATGCTGTCGGTGGTGCTGATAGCCTATACCCTGCAGCCATTCCTGTTCCGTCTGCTCATCACCCGCCGCACCGAGCAGGGCAAAGCCCCTTGGACGTTGGCACGTATCTACAATTTGGTGGTGGTGATCGGCAGTTTTGTCTATCAGTCGGTATTGCTGTTGCTATTGCTTCCCTTGTTGCTGTTGTTGCCTATAGGGCATAGGCGCAGATGTGCTTGCTTGCATCATTTGGTGTATTGGGGTAGCAGGGTCACTCTGTGGCTAAGCAGCTGGGGAGTGAAAAGTTGTGATTATGGGGCGCTGCCTTCCCGTCCGTCCATGATAATAGCCAACCATCAGTCGGTTATCGATTTGCTGCGTTTCTTTGCCTATTCGCCGTGGCTGGTGTTTCTGGTCAAGTCCAAGGTCTGGCATCATCCGTTGCTGGGTCCCATTGTACGTCAGCTAGGTTTTTACAGTGTGGAGGACGGCTTTGAATCGTCCATAGAACCATTGCGCCGTATGGTTGCCGAAGGTTATTCCATTGTGGTATTTCCCGAAGGGACCCGCTCGGAGGATTGTACCATACATCGGTTTCACGAGGGGGCATTCTTTATAGCAGAACAACTCGATTTGGACATTGTGCCAGTTATCATGACGGGTAACGGGCGGTCGCTATCAAAAGGTGACATGCTCTTTCTCTGTCCAGGACTTATCACTTTCTCTGTTTATCCTCCTATGCTCCGTACGGATGCCAGATGGGGAACCAACTATCGCGAGCGGCGACAAAAGATAAGCAAATGGTTTAAACAAGAGTTTGCTGAACTGGAGTCGGAATCCGTTACTACTGATAATCCCTATTTCACAAACCTGCTGTTCCAGAATTATATTTATAAAGGGCCAGTATTGGAGTGGTATATGCGGGTGAAAGTGCATATGGAACATTCGTACAAGGTGTTCAATGACCTGATACCCCGTGATGCCAGCATTATGGATATAGGCTGTGGCTATGGATTCCTGGACTATATGCTGATGTTCATGTCGCCCAGTCGACAGATAATCGGGGTTGACTATGACGAGGAAAAGATAACGGTGGCCCAGCATTGTTTCTCACGGAACGAGCGCATCCGCTTTGTCTGTGCCAATGCCCAGGAGCAGGAGCAACAGCAGTGCGATGTGTTTGTGATGAACGATATGCTGCATTATATGCCTTACGAGGAGCAAACGCGACTGATAGAACGCTGTATGAATAATCTGTTGCCAGGTGGCAAGATAATCATTCGTGATGGCAATAGTTCCGATACGGAGCATCATAAGGTGACGAAACTTACAGAGGTGCTTTCTACTCGGGTGTTCTGTTTCAACAAGACGGAGGGCAATCTCTATTTCACATCGTGGGAGCGTATTCAGGATATTTGTAGGCGGAATGGATTTGACGTTACTCGCCAAAACAATGATAATACCACTTCTAATGAGATATTTGTGATAGAGAGAAGTGTAAAATAATGTTTGTGAATTGATTGTTAACTAATATATTATTTTCTGAAATTTTTACAACAAGTGAATTTATGAAAAACAAAATCATTTTATCCTCGATCTGCTTTTTCTGTTGTTGTGGGGCTTATGCCTTCGGTTATGACAGCCCGGAAATGGAAAGCGGAG
>OBMA010002307.1_pt1 | contig 11166 bp, 7 predicted proteins | sample 1539141 | NCBI WGS metagenome assembly OBMA01 (sample SAMEA3991484, study PRJEB22521) | metagenome | biome: anthropogenic terrestrial biome; feature: sewage plant; material: raw primary sludge | place: Sweden | collected 2012-09-26 | reverse complement strand
CTCTGCGCAAACAGTACATTCTCTCTCATCATGCCAGAATCATACATCGGGCTACCCTTCATGGACGTTGACACACCCAGACACGAAAAGGCAAAAATAGACAAAGCCGCAACAGAACTACGAGAATATATAGGCTACATTGTGGGGAGGGAAAAAGAAATCCACCGGCTCGTCATCGGACACTGGCCTCGCATCAACAGTTTGGTCATCGGCAGCTACTTTGTCAGCCACCTCGTCACCGACAAGCCTTTCCACGTGGAGAGTGAACAATGCGTAAAATGCGGTATATGTGCCAGTGTATGTCCTACGGGAGCCATAACCTTTACAGGCGAAGAGCCGAGTTGGAAACACGACGGAACCTGCCTTACTTGCTTCACCTGCTATCACCATTGCCCACATCATGCCATAGAATACGGCAAGCGCACCAAGTACAAGGGACAATATTTCTTCGGTCACAAGTAAGAAAACCGTTTACATACCAAGAAGTACAATAACCAACAGAATAGAAATTTAAAAAACGACAATAAGAATTATGAAGAAACTTATACTTTTTATTGGCTTTACATTAATTGCCATGGGCACATGGGCATCTAAAGCCAACCCCACGCCAATGACAATGATTCAAAGTGACGGCACCAAGTTGACCGTCATGGGATTTGGAGATGAGCACGATAGTTGGTATACCACCACCGACGGCATACTCCTGGCTCACGTAGGCATGAACTTCTATGTTGCCAACATCGATAAAGAAGGCTATCTCACACCATCTGCCCAGTTGGCTCACGAGCGAAACCTGCGAAGCACGATAGAAGCAAATATGGTAAAGCTTCAGAACCACGATGCTTTCTTCTCGGAAAAGGCTATCGCTAAGCGCGAAGCCCTAAGAAGAGTACCTTTAGGTACCGCTTCCCCCAGCTATTTTCCACACACAGGGTCACCCACGGCAATCGTCATTCTCGTCAATTTCCAAGACACCACATTCACGCTATCTAATCCCCAAACGACTTTTGACCAATATCTGAACGGAACCACCCTGAACGACCTCAGCACGAATAAAAACACTAACTATGGTAGTGTACAGAAATATTTCAGTGACATCAGCTTTGGAAGCTTTATCCCTCGGTTCGAAGTAGTCGGGCCGGTGACCGTATCACAGAATATGGCATACTACGGTGCAAACAACACTAGCACAAAGGATGTGAAACATCAGGAAATGGTGAAAGAAGCCTGTAATCAGGCTGCTGCTCTATCTTTGGTCAACTTCTCGGATGCAAAATATGATAGCGACAATGACGGATATGTCGATATGGTATACGTCATCTATGCTGGATACGGTGAAAACACCGGTGGTAGCAGCAATTCTATATGGGCAAAGGTAAGCACACTGTCCTCGCCTCTCGCTTTCAACGGGAAAACCATTTGTCGCTATGGCGTATCCAACGAATTAAACTACAATCCCTCTTACTATAAAGAGAAAGGCATTACCACGCCTTATATCAACGGTATTGGCGTCTTCTGCCATGAGTTCTCACACGGAATGGGGCTTGCCGATGTCTACAGCTACAACACAAATGCACAAGTAGACAATCAAGCCATGGAATACTGGGATCTAATGGACGGAGGTGAATATGTACTAAACGGATATTGCCCGACACCCTACACGGCATGGGAGCGAGAAGTCCTCGGCTGGCCGGTAAAGATTGAGAATCTGGCATCATCTCAAGCAGTAACCGCAACAACGGTGAACAGCGGAGGAAGTGCTTACAGAATCGTCAATAGCGAAGACCCCGCGGAATACTTTATGCTTGAGAATACTCAGAAAACAGGTTGGAGCCGTTATGTTCCTGGTCACGGATTGTTGGTTTACCACGTGAAATGGCCCACGACAACGGTCAATTACTATGACCATCCTAATGACACAAAAGGACGACCAGGCATGGCCATAGTACCTGCCGATGGCATCATGGGCACATCTTACAATATCGGAGCACAAGTTTCTTGGGGAACAGGAACGAAGACCTTAGATAATGGCACGGTGCTTACCGGAGTAGCCACATCAACTGACTACACCACACAACATAATGGTGACCCCTTCCCCGGCACGAGCAAGATCACCATGTTACACTCGGGAATGAGCCTGCCTAACTGGATATGGTACACGACCACCTCTACGGTAAGTCAGACATTGACCAACATTACGGAAGACACGTCGGCAGGAACGGTAACCTTCGACTTTGATCTCACGAATGGCATCAAAGGTGTCTTAATGGATTCATCGGCCAGCAATGCTATCTACTCCATCGACGGTCGTTATATGGGCACAGATAAGAGCAAACTGGGCAAAGGGCTATACATCATCAACCATAAGAAGATAGTCATCAGATAAAATCTAAAAAAAGAAAGAAGAAAGCCTGTTATTTGTAATCACAAGTAACAGGCTTTCTTTATGTAAAACGAAAAAGATGTTTCATTTCTTCCGGTCAATAGAGCGCGCGTTCGGTCAATAGACGCGCGGGCCAAAGATGGAAGTCCCCACACGCACCATTGTGGATTGGCATTGAACGGCTATCTTATAGTCGTGGCTCATTCCCCAGCTACGCTCACAAAAAGCGTCGTCATCCGCAAAATATTGTTGCTTCACTTCATCAAAGAAATGTGCCGCCATCAGGAACTCCGAACGTATCTTGTTTTCATCCTCCACATTGGAGGCCATCATCATCAAGCCACAAATCCGGACATTCTTCAGTTGCCGCCATTCTCCATCAGCCAACAATTGCCGGCAGGCATCAAGGGTAAGCCCGTATTTGCTCTCCTCCTCGGCAAGATGAAGCTCCAAGAGAATATTCACGACGCGGTCGTGTCTAGCTGCCTGCTTATCGATTTCCTTCATCAGTTTCATGGAGTCTACGGCCTCTATCATCGAAATGTATGCGGCAATGTATTTCACCTTGTTGGTTTGCAAATGTCCAATGAAATGCCACTCGATATCCTTAGGCAATGTCTCCACCTTTTCGGCAAGTTCCTGCTCATGGCTTTCCCCGAAGATGCGTTGTCCCTCTCGGTAAGCAGCCTCAATATATTCATTGGGATGATACTTACTGATAGCCACAAGACGCACACCAACGGGCAAGTCGCTCAAAATCTCGTGCAGATTACGCGCGACATCTACATTCATCATTTTACCTCCTCGGCTGGCTTCTGCTCATATTCCGGCACATCGTTGGGAGTGTCCTTACGAACAGGGGCATTATGTTCGTACACATCCATAATCTTTGTCTCTGAGATATTGGCTATGACATAATCTATCATGGTGCCACTCATCACTTCCTCAATATTTTTCACCGCGCCATTGAACGATGCCGACTGAACCAGGTAGGCGACGCTGCTGCGCTTCTCCTTCTCAGTCTTCTCATCAATCGTGATGAAGGATAACTTGGCTTTATACCAACGGTCATCATTGGCATTCTCACTAAAGAAGATTTCGCCATAAGCAGCAGGATTGATATTCTTCACCTCGAATTCTCCACTCACATAAGACGACATTTCCTTCGTAATGGCTTCTTCTGCTTCACCAAAGCTTAGTGCATCCACGACATATATCTCTGATATTTTTTTCTGCATTCCGTCTTCCATCTGACGCTCATAGCGCACGGTGGTCTCAAACCAATTGGCTGTCCTTGATCTCATAATATTTGTTTTTTACGTTATTGATAGTTTCGAGACGCAAAAGTAGCAAATAAATCTGGAACCGCAAAAATAATGAATTAGGAATTAACGTATTAAGAATTAATTTAGTACCTTTGCACATACATATATAATGTACAGAACACATGCCTGAAATATCTGTTCGCGGTTTGGAAATGCCGCAATCACCTATCAGAAAGTTGGCTCCACTGGCAGCCGACGCTAAGAAACGCGGTATCAAGGTTTATCACTTAAATATCGGTCAACCAGACTTGCCAACGCCGAAAGTGGGCCTCGACGCCTTGAAGAACATCGACCGCACCATCTTGGAATATTCTCCCTCACAAGGTAACTTGTCATACCGCCAGAAATTGGTGGGGTATTATAAAAAATACAATATCAACGTTACCGCCGATGATATCATTATTACCGCCGGAGGTTCCGAAGCAGTGCTGTTTGCCTTCATGTCTTGCCTGAATCCGGGTGATGAGATTATTGTTCCGGAACCAGCCTACGCTAACTACATGGCATTTGCCATTTCCGCTGGAGCAAAGATACGTACCATTGCCACGACAATAGAAGAAGGCTTCTCGCTCCCGAAAGTAGAAAAGTTCGAAGAGCTTATTAATGAGCGCACGCGGGCTATCATGATTTGCAACCCGAACAATCCGACCGGCTACCTATACACACGAAGGGAAATGAACCAGATACGGGATTTGGTGAAGAAGTACGACTTGTATCTCTTTTCCGATGAAGTTTACCGAGAGTACATTTATACGGGCTCACCTTATATCAGTGCCTGCCACTTGGAAGGCATTGAGCAAAATGTCATTCTCATTGACTCCGTATCCAAACGATATAGCGAGTGCGGCATCCGTATAGGCGCACTGATTACCAAAAACGCGGAAGTAAGAGCCGCGGTCATGAAATTCTGTCAGGCTCGTCTTTCTCCCCCATTGATTGGTCAAATAGTAGCAGAAGCATCTCTGGACGCACCTGAAGATTACTACCGTGATGTCTACGATGAATATGTAGAGCGCCGCAAATGCCTCATTGACGGATTGAACCGTATCCCTGGCGTCTACTCACCTATTCCTATGGGAGCCTTTTATACCGTGGCCAAGTTGCCGGTAGACGATTCCGAGAAGTTCTGCCGATGGTGTCTGGAGAAATTCAACTACGAGAAAGAAACGGTCATGATGGCTCCTGCCGCCGGATTCTATACCACCCCTGATGCAGGCATCAACCAAGTACGCATCGCTTACGTATTGAAGAAAGACGACTTGGAACGAGCCCTCTTCATTCTAAGGAAAGCTTTGGAAGCCTATCCGGGCAGAACCGATAGCGAGTAATTTATTATTGGCATTGCATTTAGTTGAAAAGTCAAGAAGAAAGAAACAGATCTGAAAGACGCCAAGAACATGAATTTTCCTTTATTCATAGCAAAAAAGATATATACCGACCAGGGCGATAAACGCAAAGTATCAAAACCGGCCATTCGCATAGCCACCATTGGTGTAGCTGTCGGGCTGGCCGTAATGATTGTATCCGTTTGCGTAGTGCTGGGATTTAAACACACTATCCGCGACAAAGTCATAGGATTTGGAAGCCACATTCAAGTGGCCGACTACATGACGATGCAGAATGGAGAATCGTACCCGATTCAAATGGGCGACTCTATGCTGAACGTCTTGAAGAAAATCCCTGGCGTCAAGCACGTGCAACGCTATGCCATAAAACAAGGGATACTAAAGACTAACACTGACTTTCTGGGCGTGATGATGAAAGGCGTGGGGCCGGAATACGACACGACATTCATTCACCAGAACATGGTGGAAGGGAGTATCCCCCATTTTTCAGATCAAGCAAGCCACAATAAGATTCTTGTCTCAAAGAGCATGTGCGATCAGTTAAAACTAAAATTGGGCGATAAAATATTCGCATACTTCATTGATAACGACGGTGTACGCGTAAGACGATTCACAATTGCGGGGATCTATCAGACCAATCTTTCACAATACGACAAGATTACCTGCTTTACAGACCTATATACCACGGTAAAACTAAATGGTTGGGAATCCGATCAGGCGACAGGAGCAGAGATGACCGTCAACGACCTCAAACAAATAGACCATGTAGAAGACCTAGTAGTCTATAGGGTAAACCGAACTGTTGACAAGTATGGGGAGACCTACACATCTAAAACTATTCGCGAGATGAATCCGCAAATATTCTCTTGGCTCGACCTTCTCGACCTGAATGTATGGATTATTCTTGCTTTAATGATAGCCGTTGCCGGTGTAACGATGATTTCCGGACTATTGATTATCATCCTCGAACGGACAACTATGATCGGAATACTCAAGGCATTAGGCGCTCACAACAAAACGATCCGTCACACCTTTCTTTGGTTTGCCGTATTCGTCATCGGAAAGGGACTCCTTCTTGGCAATGCCATCGGATTTTTAATCATCATGCTTCAAAAGTACACAGGACTTGTCAAATTAGACCCTGCCACTTACTACGTGAAAACGGTACCCATTGAAATCAATATACCTGTTATATTGTTTCTCAACATTATAACGCTCATCATTAGCATTCTCGTGTTGATTATTCCAAGTTATCTCATTTCGCATATTCATCCCGCCAAATCCATGCGTTACGAATAAAAAAACGCCACAATTGATAGAAAACAACACTTTAAAGCAAAAAACTGCACAAAATATTTTGGAATGAGCAAATAAGATATTACCTTTGCACATTATTTTGACATCTGTGCAATGGAACCGATACCTAGCTTCAACTCATACATCGAAAAGAGCATCATTAAAAATTGGAATAAAGATGCTTTAACTGACTATAAAGGCTCTACCTTACAATACCATGATGTGGCTCGCAAGATAGAGAAGCTCCATCTTCTTTTTGAAAAAATTGGCGTAAAGCAAGGAGAAACGATTGCAATATGTGGGCGAAACAGCTGTTTTTGGGCGACCGCATTTCTTGCAACGATTACCTACGGAGCCGTCGTCGTTCCTATCCAACACGAATTCTCTTCGGATCAGATTCATAACATCGTCAACCATTGTGAAGCTAAACTTCTTTTTGTCGGTGACGTTGTTGCCACACAAATCAATTCCGACCAGATGCCACTTCTCAATGGTGTCATATATCTACCCGACTACTCTATTGTATTTTCACGTTCAGACGATTTTACGTATGCACGCGAACATCTGAATGAAATATTCGGAAAAAAATATCCAAAATACTTTCATAAGGAACACGTACATTATTATGTAGACTCTCCCGAAGAAACGGCAATGATCAACTACACTAGTGGTACGACAGGCTTTTCAAAAGGTGTCATGCTCCCTTATCGGGCACTTTGGAGTAATCTTGACTTCATCAACAAAGCCATTGGCTCACATATCAACCAAGGAAGTAATGTCATTGATATACTCCCGATGGCCCACATGTACGGATTGCTGGTAGAGTTTATCTTCGAGTTTTGCATGGGCAATCACATCTACTTCTTAACAAGGATGCCAAGCCCGACATTCATCGCCCAGGCGTTTGCCGATATCAAGCCATCAATTATCATTTCCGTGCCGATGATTATAGAGAAGATTATTCGCAAAAAGATTTTCCCTATCGTCCAAACCAACCACATCAAGTTATTGATGGACATGCCAGTTATCAGCAAAAAGGTGAAAAAGAAACTCTGTCAAATGGTACTGGATGTCTTTGGTGGAAACATGTACGAGATCATGATTGGAGGAGCAGCGCTAAATAAAGAGATTGAAGAATTCTTCACAAGCATCGGATTCCCCATTACGATGGGATATGGTACCACAGAGACCGCCCCGATGATTACGTTCAGCGACTATCACGACTTTATACCAGGCTCATGCGGAACGCCAGTCGACCACATGGAGGTAAAGATATTAAGCCCTGACCCACAAAACATCGCGGGCGAGATAATAACACGCGGAATGAATGTCATGTTGGGCTATTATCATAACGAAGAAGCCACCAAAGCCGTAATAGATAAAGAAGGATGGTTTCATACGGGTGATCTGGCTACGATGAATGCCGATGGTCATGTATTCATAAAAGGCCGCATCAAGAATATGCTTCTGAATTCAAATGGCCAGAACATCTATCCGGAAGAAATTGAAGACAAGCTCAACTCCATGGCCATGGTGAACGAGAGCCTTATCGTACAGAATGGTGAGAAACTCATCGGACTCGTTCACCCAGACATGGATGAGGTACACGACTTGGGCTTTAGTAACGAAGATCTTGCAAACATCATGGAACAAAACCGCAAAGAACTTAATGCTTCCATGCCCTCCTTCTGCAAACTATCCGCCATTAAACTTTACGACAAGGAATTTGAGCGGACGACTAAAAAGAGTATCAAACGCTATCTCTATCAAGATACTATTTAAACAGCATCTCATTATGACAAACTAATTTACAAGATACAAAAACTTACATTATGGAAATACCAAGTTTCAACTCATTGATTGAGAAAAGTATCATCGACAATTGGAATCTGGATGCCCTTACAGACTTCAAAGGCACAACATTACAATACCACGACGTAGCTCGCAAAATAGAAAAGCTACATATCCTGTTTGAAAATAGCGGTGTACAAAAAGGAGACAAGATAGCATTATGCGGTAGAAACAGTTCTGCATGGGCATGTGCTTTTCTGGCCACACTTACTTATGGCGCCATAGCCGTACCCATTCTCCACGAGTTTACCGCCGAACAGATACATAACATCGTCAATCATAGCGAAGCCAAGTTACTATTCGTTGGTGACGTGGTAGCAACGGTTATTGATTCAACCAAAATGCCTAATTTGGAAGGCATCATCTACATACCCGACTATTCTCTGGTTGTATCAAGGACGAACCAGTTGACTTATGCTCGTGAGCATTTAAATGAGATGTTTGGTCACGAGTATCCCAAATATTTCCGTGCGGAACACGTACATTACTATCGTGAAGAATCCCCCAACGAGATGGCCCTCATCAACTATACAAGTGGAACGACAGGTTTTTCTAAGGGCGTGATGATTCCTTATCGCGCGCTATGGAGTAATTTTGACTTCGCCTGTAGCGTGGTTGGACAACATGTAAATACCGAAAGCCGCGTTATCAGTATTCTTCCTTTGGCCCACATGTATGGAATGGCTTTTGAATTTTTGTTCGAGTTTCTCTCCGGGGCTCATGTCTTTTTCCTTACACGTATTCCCAGTCCTGCCGTTATTGCGCAGGCATTCTCCGATGTCAAACCCAATATCATCATTGCGGTTCCGCTCATCATCGAGAAAATCATCAAGAAGAAAGTATTCCCAAAGATACAGAACAACAAGATGCGCCTATTGCTGAACATGCCGGTCATCAGCAAAAAAGTCAATCAGGAAATTTGTGAAAAGGTCACTAATGCCTTTGGCGGAAAGTTTTATGAGATTATCGTTGGCGGAGCCGCCTTCAACCAAGAGGTAGAATCATTCCTGCATCGCATAGAGTTCCCTTATACCGTAGGATATGGTGCCACCGAATGTGCGCCTATCATAGCATACGCAGACTATAAGACATTTAAGCCAGGATCTTGTGGACGAGCTGTTATCCACATGGAGCTGAAGATTGATAGCCCTGATCCCATCAACGTTCCTGGAGAAATATTAGCAAAGGGACTGAATGTGATGCTCGGCTACTACAAGAACGAAGAAGCCACCAAGCAAACACTCGACAAAAATGGCTGGTATCATACCGGTGACCTGGGAACTATCGATGAAGAAGGTAATGTATTCATCAAGGGACGTTCCAAAAACATGCTACTCAGTGCCAACGGACAAAACATCTATCCTGAAGAGATAGAGGACAAGCTCAACTCAATGACCATGGTCAACGAAAGTGTCGTTATTCAGAACGGAGACAAACTCATTGGACTGGTTCATCCCGACTATGATGAAGCCAAAACGATGGGATTCACCAATGATGACCTAGCTAATATCATGGAGCAAAATCGACAGGAGTTGAACGCTACCCTGCCTGTATATAGTAAATTGACGGCCATCAAGCTACAAGAAGAAGAGTTTGAAAAGACGCCAAAGAAAAGCATTAAACGATTCCTATATACCACCATTAAGGGCTCCGGGCTACACCTATAAAACATATTCTCGAAATAAAAGGAATCATTCTTCTTGCATAAAAGGACAGACGAGACACCAATGCCGAAAAAATACATGTCTCCGTTGCTATAGGTAAGCTTTCGCACTTCTAAAGTATCACTTTCCGGTCAAGAAAAGGCATCTTTTCAGACAGACAAGTCTTTTCTATCTGTCCACTTCTCTATACGGGCCAAGCCACCTATCAGAGCGAATAGGACAATCCGAATGAAAGATATTCGCGGAATTGCCAATAACCATGATGGTCATCACGGGCAACATCATCATCAAATCTCGGATAGAAATAGAAATTACTTGAGAGATATTTACTGAATTTGAAATTGATAGTATTCTCAAACTGCATCTCTGAACGCTTGTAGGTGGTGTATCCATGGATACGCGACGTCCACGTAAACGTGCTTGTTGGTTTCCAGGTAAGGTTGATGGTAACCTCAGAACCATAATCATCCTTATGGCGTTTACCTTCGTCGATACCAAATATTGTCGAAAGCGATTCTCGCCCGACATATTTGTTATTATATGCAATAGGAGCCAAGTGGATATTTCCAGTGAGTCTGCTCTTCAGCCAGTCCACTCCATAATCCATACCGAGAGAGAGATTGAGCGTGATCGGAGAAAAAATATCAGAATAGACCATTCTGTTATTATTATTATATCCCTTCATAAATTGCGAGTTAAGAATCATTTGAAACGTATAATACCACTTTCTGGTAGCCTGCAATCCTAACGTTCCTGTATATCGCCACATATCCTGGGAGGTCTTCATGCTATGTATCGTATCGCTCTTTGTAGTTTGGAAGCCAAGTTTCATCTCCAGTGTATTCTCAAACTTCATCCTTTTCTGGTTATTATAGTTAGCCCGCAACGTCACGTTTCCAAGCATAGTGTAGTTGCTTTGTCCACCACCCGACCAGTTTCCCGATACATAATTCTGTAAGAATTGCAAATAAAAATCACCACCATACGCCCAGAAATTCGGACGCCTTACCAAGACGTTTACGGCACCTACGGTGGGTTCTATGGCTTTAGGGGCAACTCTCTCCACGAAATCGTCTTTAGGTCGAACGGTCTTCGGCTGAATATCTAATGTAGGGCCGAGAATATCCAGTTGGCTTTCGCGACTCATGACGAGATCCGGCCGGTGCAAATAGAGAGACAACATCGCATCGTCGAGAACGCTTTGTTCTACACTTTCTTTTTCACCAGAATTGACACTGGCCCCAAGTTGTCTGCTAACCACATCGCTATAATAAGTAGTTGGAGTGAACAAACGATAATAG
>OBMA010002304.1_pt1 | contig 11171 bp, 9 predicted proteins | sample 1539141 | NCBI WGS metagenome assembly OBMA01 (sample SAMEA3991484, study PRJEB22521) | metagenome | biome: anthropogenic terrestrial biome; feature: sewage plant; material: raw primary sludge | place: Sweden | collected 2012-09-26 | reverse complement strand
CGCTCTTCCGATCTGTGGACATGATGCTTGAGCATAATATTTTGACAGCAGGTTTAATCGGAGGAATAGGCGGAGAAGCTTGTAGAGCAGTAGCAGCTCATGCTTTTAATAATGGATTAACAGCTCTTCCAGAAATATATAACAGAAATCTTCATGGAGAAGTAGTGGGATTTGGAAATCTTATCCAGCTTATTTTGGACGGAGATGTTGAGGAAGCAAGGAAAATAGCTAAATTCTACAAAGCCATAGGAGCACCAGCTACTTTAGAGGATTTAGGTTTTGTTGGATTAGACGAAGAAAAAATGGAAAAAATTATAAATAAAGCAATGTATAAGGGAGATACAATGTGGAATCTGCCTTATGAATTTAACTTTGATTTGATAAAAAAAGTCATTGTTGAAGCAAATAGTTTATTAAGAGGAGAATAAAATGGAGATAGTAGCACCTGCTGGAGATTATAACAGATTTTTGGCATGTATAAAAGGTGGAGCAGACTCGATTTATCTAGGATTAAAAGGTGTAGGAGCCAGAAGAAAGGCTCCTAACTTTACTTTAGAGGAATTAAAGGAAGCTATAGATTTTGCACATTTAAAAGGTGTGAAAGTTTACCTAACGTTGAATACAATTTTTAAAGATGTAGAGATAGAAGCTTTGTACACGAATATAAAACAGATATATGAATGGGGAGTAGATGCCTTTATCGTTCAAGATATAGGTATGCTTAAATTCTTGAAAGATAACTTTCCTAAAGTAGAACTTCACGGAAGTACTCAAATGACGGTGAGTAACCATGTAGAAGCACAATTTTATAAAGATTTGGGATTAACTAGAATAGTTTTATCTAGAGAATTATCTTTTGAAGATATAAAAAGTATAAAAGAAAAATGTGATATAGATTTGGAAATATTTGTTTCGGGAGCTTTGTGCGTGTCGTATTCAGGAAACTGCTATCTGAGTAGCTTTATAGGAAGCAGAAGTGGAAATAGAGGACTTTGTGCTCAGCCATGTAGAAAAATCTATAGGTCAGAAACAAAAGATAGTTATTTCTTGAGCCCAAAAGACCAACTTATGGGTCAAAAAGAGATAGAAATGCTTAGTAGCATCGGCGTTGAGAGTATAAAGGTAGAAGGTAGAATGAAAAGTGAAGAGTATGTTTATGAAACTGTAAACTACTATAAAGATTTATTAAATGGGTTTTATAGAAATAACGAAAGCTTTAAACTCTTTAATAGAGGATACTCTACGGGATATTTCTATGGTGAAAATAAAAATCTGATGAATAACAATTTTTCTTTTGATTTGGGATATTTATTGGGTATACTTAAAGGTAGAGAGTTGGAATTAAACGATAAAATTATGTTGGGTGATGGAATCGTTTACTTAGATAAAGATTATAATAAAATTGGTGGAGAATATATAAGTAAAATTATTACAGATAAAAACGAGAATTTAAGGACTGCCGAAAAATCTCAAAAGATATATCTGAATAAAGTACCTGAGGGTGCTTATTATGTACACAAAACTTATGATAAGGAACTATATGACAAGCTTAATAAAGAGCTAAAAGAAGGAAAAAGAAGAGTTCCAGTTGATATAAAGTTTGATATAAAGAAAGCTGAAAAAGTTAAATTAAGTCTTACTTATAAAAATATTCAGCTAGAAGTTTTGGGACAAGAATTGGAATTAGCTAAAAATCCTCTTAGTGTAGATAAAGTTAAGGAAAAGGTAGAAGAACTTGGAGAAACGCCTTTTATTGCTAGGAATACACAGATAAATTATGATGGAGAGGCTTTTTTATCTTTTGCATATTTGAAAGAGCTAAAAAGAGAAGCAGCAAATCTTCTTGAAGAGAAGATTATAGAAAGCTTCAGAAGAATAGCTAAAGAAGAAATTGTACTAGAAAAAGCTTATGATTTTAACAGAAAAAAGCCAAAGATATTTGTATCTGTATTAAACGAAAATCAATATAATTTTGTTAGAAGTCTTGGAATTACAGATGTTTATTATAAAAATCCTGATGTGGCAAAAGAGTCAAATTTGGAAAAAATAGATAAAAATAACAGATTATGTGGGAATCTTTATCAATTATTAACAAGCAATGAAAAAGAGTTATGGCTTGATTGGAATAATAATATAATCAATTCATATGCAATGAATGTTTTGAAAAATATACCTAAATTACAGGGTGTTTTCATATCACCTGAAATAAAAAGAGAAGATACACAAAAGATAGATTCTTTTGAGCTTAAAAAAGGAATTGTTGTATACGGAAAAATGAGAGTAATGTATATTGAAAAAGACTTGATTAAAGAAAAAGAAGAGATAATAAACGAGCAAACAGATAAATTAGTTTTGGTAAAAAATCAATTTGGAAATACAGAAGTTTATCTGAATGAAGAGTTAAATCTTATTCCTAAATTAGATGAGATAGAAAACTTAGGACTTGATTATATTAAACTTGAATTTACTTTTGAAGATAATGATAAAATAAAAGAAATTTTGGATTCAATAGAAAAAAGAAGTGGGCAATATAAAGCATATAATTTTGAAAGCGGATTATACTAAGGAGGCAAATTATGACAGATTATATGGTAAAATTATGGGCAACATGGTTTAGCTTGGGAAAGGCTAAAAAAGCACCGGGAACTATGGGAACTTTAGGTGCAATACCCTTATATTTATTATTTAATGGACTAAGAGGAGTTATTCATAGTGAAAGAATATACAACTCACTTTACTTTGTATTTTTAATGGGATTCTTTGTTTTTTCTGTATATATTTGCAATAGAGCAGAAAGAGATGTCTATGGGAAAAAAGATCCGCAAGAAGTTGTTATTGATGAAGTTTTAGGATTTATGACAACAATGTTTCTTATTAATCCCCATGGGTTTTGGCAAACATTTTTTGCCATAATTTTTGGATTTGCAATATTTAGAGTATTAGATATAACAAAACCTGGATTTATATATAGATCTCAAGACATGGAAAATGGTGTGGGAGTCGTTATGGATGACTTTTTAGCAGGAGTGATTGGAAACTTGATATTAGCCTTAATAGCAGGTGCTTTATGGGGTTAGAAAATAGTTTTAAAAGAGCCTATGATGAACTAATAAGTAGTTTTATTGAACTTGAAAATGATTTGACAACTAATTTTAATGATGAGTTACTTTTGAATCTTTACTTTGAAGAGTTAAAGAAAGTAGCTAAATATAAAGCAATAGTATATCTTAAATATAATGAAGAAGAAGACAGATATATTATTATAAAAGAATCAGGTTATGACAAGGGACTTAAGCAAAGAAGAAAGAAAATAATAGTAGATGGAATAATAAAATGGGCTGCGAGGCTTGGAAAACCATTTATTCTAACAGGAGATGAGTATATAAAAACTCATATAATTCTTCCTGTTATTTCACAAAATGTTTTGGTAGGAGCATTTTTGCTTGATACGAATTTTGATGAAGACTTTTTTGACCAAAATAAAACTAGAATACTTCAGATTATTTCAAATAGAATCTCTATTGCCTTTGAAAATAGAGAACTATATAAGAATCTTGAAAAAAGAAATCATAAACTACGTGCTCTTAAAAACTATTTGGATACAGTAATAGTCAACATGACTGACGGTATCCTTGTTATTGATGAAAAATCTAAAATAGTAGTATTTAATAAAGAAATGGAACAAACATTAAACTATAATAAGAAAAATTTTATAGGGAAAAAATTTATAGATACTCCTTTTGCACTTGATTTTAAAGAAAAGATAGCTAATCTTATAATTAGGGCTGAAAGTACAAAGTTTCTAATGGGAGAGTTAGATTATCCCCATGAAAGTGGAGAACTGATTCCTTTTGGGTATCATATAAAAAAAATTAAAGAAGATATAAATTTTACTGGAACACTTATTGTTCTTAGAAATCTTAGAGAAACAAAAGAATTATTAGAACTTAAAAGAATAGATAAATTAAAAGATGAGTTTGTAAGTATGGTAAGTCATGAATTACGAACACCTCTTACCTCAATAAAGGCATATGCTGAAACTCTTTTGGATATGGCTGAGGAAGATAGTGTTGAGCAGAATTTTCTAAGTATTATAAATGAAGAAAGTGATAGATTAAATAGACTTATTAATGACATACTTGACCTCAGCAAAATTGAGGCTGGTAAAATGGAATTTATTTATGAGAAAAATGATATTAATGAAGTAGTAGAAAAAGCTGTAAAGAATATGAAATCCTATGCTGAAACAAAAAATATAAAAATAGAACACCTGTTAGATTATAAAATGGAGAAAATTTTGTTTGACAAAGACAGGATTTTACAAGTATTATTAAATTTGATAAATAATGCTATTAAATTTAGTTTTGATGGAGATACGTTAGTACTTAGAACAAGTGAAACAGATAAAGATTATATAAGTATTGAGGTAGAAGACCATGGAACAGGTATAGATAAAGAAAACGCAGAAGTAATCTTTGAAAAATTTAAGCAAATTCAAAATGTTTTGACAAGGGATGTAGGGGGAACAGGACTGGGACTTCCTATATGTAAGAGAATAATAGAAGAACATTACGGTAAAATTTGGGTAGAGTCTGAAAAAAATAAAAAAACTATATTCAAAATACTTTTGCCTATAGTGAAGTAGGAAGGTAGATATGGGAAAAAAAATTTTGGTAGCAGATGATGAAAAACATATAGTGCAAATAGTACAGTTTAATCTGGAGAAAAAAGGTAATTATGAAGTAATAGTAGCTTCTGATGGTGAAATGGCTTTGGAACTAATAAGACAGGAAAAACCAGATTTGGTTATTTCAGATATTATGATGCCTAAAATGACAGGATTTGAACTTTTTGAAGCATTAAGAAAAGATGAAGAAATAAAAGATACTCCTTTTATTATACTAACAGCTAAGGGACAGGATTCTTATTTTGAGGAAGGGCAAGAAAAGGGAATACTTCATATATTGACGAAACCCTTTAGCCCAAAAGCTCTTTTGGCTATAGCTAAAGAAATACTGGGAGAATAGGAGATAGCTTATGAAAGCATACTTGATTTTGGTAGGTTCAGAACTGCTTAATGGAGCAATGATAGATACAAATAGTATCTATATGGCAGAGAAGCTTAATGAAGCTGGGGTAGAAGTTGTAGGAAAAATATTTGCTCATGATAAAATTAGTGATATAGTAGACGCAATAAAATTTGCTAAAAAATACTCGGATTTAGTAATATTATCAGGAGGCTTAGGGCCAACAATAGATGATTTGACAAAGGAAGCAATTGCTGAATACTTAAAAAAAGATTTGGTAATTGACGAGCTTCATAGAAAAGAGATGGAAAGAAAATTTTCTGAAAGAGGAATAGAAGTCCTTTCAAAAAATCTTAAAGAAGTTTCTGTAGTTACAGATAGTATAGTTTTTTATAATGAACCGGGTATAGCTCCAGCTTTTTATATTGATGGAATATCAGCATTTCCTGGGGTACCAGTGGAACTTAAAAATATGTTTCCTAAATATTTAGATTATTTGAAAAAAGAGTTTGGATTAAGTAAAAAACTAATTATTAGAGATTTCATAGTTTGGGGTATACCAGAATCAACTTTAGAAGAGAAAATTATAGGATATTTTAATGACCAAAAAGTTTTTTTAGAGTTTTTGGTTAAAGATTATGGAATAATTGTAAGACTTGTAACTGATGAAGATAATAAAGAGTTGGTAGAAGAATTAGGTAAAAAAATATATAGTACTCTTGGTGAAGCCGTATTATATGAAGAAAACAGACCATCTCAAGAAGTCCTTATAGAAAAACTTATAAAAGAAAAAATGACAATATCTTTAGCAGAATCATGCACTGGTGGAATGATTGCAGAAAAACTGGTTTCTGTAAGTGGAGCTTCTCAAGTGTTTGAAGAGGGTTTAGTAACTTACTCTAATGAAGCTAAAATGAAAAGATTAGGTGTAAATAAAGAAACTTTAGATAAATATGGTGCAGTAAGTAGCGAGACGGTAGAAGAGATGTTAAAGGGATTAAGTACAGATGTTGGAATAGCTGTTTCAGGAATAGCGGGACCTCTGGGAGGAACTGAAGAAAAACCAGTAGGAACTGTTTATATAGGAATTAAGCTTAATGAAGAATTGTATATTAATAGACATTTATTTAAGGGGGATAGAGAGAGGATTAGGATTAGAGCTTGTTATACAGCAATAAATAATCTTCTACAAATACTAAGAAAAAGGGGTATGTAAATGAACTTAGGAGAAAAAATCAAAAAAATTAGAAATGGAAAAAGTTTTTCTTTAAGAGATTTAGCTGGAAAAGTAGATTTATCTGCTAGTTTCTTATCACAAATTGAACAAGGAAAAGCGTCGCCTTCAATTGAAAATCTGAAAAAAATAGCTAACTGTTTGGATGTAAGAGTTAGTTATCTTATTGAAGATGAAGAAGTGAAGAAAGATACTGTACTAATAAGAAGAAACGAAAGAGATAGTATAGAAAGTATTGATTCTAATACAAAAATCTCATTATTAACAAGTACAGATATTGATAAACAAATGGAACCTATAATTTATGAAATAGGGCCAAAAGGTGAAAGTGGAAGAGAAAGTTTTTCTCATCCAGGAGAAGAGTTTGTATTTGTTCTAGAGGGACAATTGGAAATAGATATAAATGAAAAAAATTATATTTTAGATGAAGGAGATAGCTTATACTTTAAATCTACTCAAAAACATAAATTTGTAAATCCTACAGATAAAATGACAAGAGTACTTTGGGTGGTAACACCTCCAACTTTCTAAAAACGAAAGGACAAAAATGTTTACAAAAGCAGAGAAAATAAAATTAATAGTACTAGATGTTGACGGAACAATGACAGATGGTACTATATATTTGGATAACAATGGAATAGAAACTAAAGGGTTTAATGTTAAGGATGGTTTTGCTATAGCAAATGCCATAAAAGAAGGAATAAATGTAGCTATAATAACAGGAAGAAAATCAAGACTAGTGGAAAAAAGAGCTGAAGAACTAGGTATTCAATATGTCTTTCAAGGAATACATAATAAAGTTATTAAACTAAATGAACTATTAAATGAATTGGGATTAAGTTATGAAGAAACGGCTTATATAGGTGATGATATAAACGATTTGTCAGCTATTAAAGTAGTAGGATTTACTGCTTCTCCAAAAGATGGGGTACCAGAAGTTTTGGAAAGAGTAGATTTTGTAACTAACGCATTTGGGGGAAAGGGTGCAGTTAGGGAGTTTCTTGAATTTATACTGAAATCACAAAAAAAATGGGACAATATCATTAGTAGATATGAAGGAAATTAGTTTGGAGGAATTTTGATGGATAAATTAGAAATAAAGGTACTTACAGCAGTCCGTTTAGCAAAATTGTTTATTGCAGGAAGCAGATGGGTATCGAAATATGCAGATGTCTTAAATGACCTTAATGTATACCCTGTACCTGATGGCGATACTGGAACAAATATGTCTATGACTCTTCAAGCTGTAGAAAATGATTTGATTAGGCTTAATGAAGAGATGACTATGGAAGGACTTATAGAAACTGTATCAGAATCAGTTTTGTTGGGGGCTAGAGGAAACTCTGGAACAATACTTTCTCAAATTATTCAAGGATTTTTGAGCGGAATAGTTGGAAAAGCAGAGTTAGATATTAAGGATGTAATTCATGCCTTTGATAGAGCAAGGGAACAAGCTTATAAATCTGTGTCAGAACCAGTAGAAGGAACAATTCTTACTGTTATGAGGAAAGTAGCGGAAGAAGCTGCTAGATGGCCAGAAGATAAAGATAATTTTATAGAATTTTTGACACATATAAAAAATACTGCAGGAATAGCGGTAGAAGAAACTAAAGAAATGCTTCCTAAACTAAAAGAAGCTGGAGTGGTAGACGCTGGAGGAAAAGGACTATTCTATTTCTTGGAAGGTTTTGAGAAGTCAGTTACTGATGTTGAACTTTTAAAAGATTTGGAAAGAATAGTTAGTAATCAAGCTAAAAGAAAGAAAACAAAGGTCTTTGTTGAAGAAGATTTAACTTATATTTATTGTACAGAGTTTATAATAATGTCTGGAGAGTTTGACATAGATGAGTATAGAAAAGAACTCAGAAGTTTAGGCGATTCAACAATTGTAGCTCAGACAAATAAAAGAACTAAAACTCATATACATTCCAATAATCCAGGACAAGTTTTGGAAATAGCAGGAAAATATGGAGAGTTATCAAATATTAAAATTGATAATATGAAGGTACAACATAGAAGTCTAGTGGTAGATGAGAATTCCCATACATTTAAAGTGGTTCACTCAAATATTATTATAGAGCAAATGAATGTTAAAAATGATGTAGCATTTTTCGCTGTAGCAGACTCTATTGAAATTGGAGAGTTGTTTTTGAAAGCTGGAGCAACTGGAGTTATTATTGGTGGTCAAACTAAAAATCCAAGTGTAGCAGATTTTGAAGAACTATTAAGCTCAGTAAATTATAAAAAAGCATTTATTTTACCGAATAATAAAAATATTATACCATCAGCAAAACTAGCTGCTGAAAGAAATAGAGCTGAGAGTTTTGTTATAGAAACTAAATCTATGCTAGAAGGATATTATATACTAAAAAATATTAAAAATAGTAGTATAGATGAAGTTATTACTGACTCCAAAAGAAATATCTCTATTGAAATTACTAAAGCTGTAAGAGATACAAGAGTAGATAACCTTGATATAAAAATGGATAATTATATAGCTCTTGTTAATGGGAAAATAAAATACAACGAAGAAAAAATTGAAGATTTAATAAGTGATATCTATAGAGAAAATATAACTCAAGATAGTTTGAAAATATATGCAATTAAAGGGAAAGAAACTACTAAATTGGGAAATGATATGTTAGTTTCACCTTCTATTGAAATGGTTGTTTATGAAGGGCAACAAGAAAATTATCATTACTATATTTATATAGAAAATAGAGACCCGAAACTTCCAGAAGTAGCTATAGTTACTGATTCAGCATGTGAAATACCAGAAGATATGGCAAAAGAATTGGGAATTACAATAGTTCCTATTTTGATAAACTTTGGAACAGAAAGCTATAAAGCTGATGTTGAAATGAGTAAAGATGAGTTTTGGAAAAGAATAGCAAGTGGGCAGAGAGCTAAAACAGCTCAAACTTCCCCAGCAGAGTTAAAGAATACTTTTGAAAAACTATTTGAAAAAGGATATAAAAAAATAGTTACAATTTCTCTTTCTAATAAACTTAGTGGACAACAACAAGCTATTAAGCTTGCGAGAACAATGATTGGAAGAGAAGAAGATATTGCTATAGTTGATAGTAAAGGTGTCACAATGATACAGGGACATCTTGTAATAGAAGCTGCAAAAATGGCAAAAAAAGGTGAAAGTTCTGAGAAAATAATAGAATGGGTTGAACTTACAAGGGAAAAAGCTAAAGCTTATTTTGTTGTTAACAATTTAGGGTATCTTGAAAAAGGTGGACGTATTGGAAAAGCCTCTGCACTTATTGGAGGATTTTTGAAAATGAAACCTATCTTAAAAATTGATGAGGGCGAAGTTTGTCAGCATAAAAAAGTTTTAGGAGAGATGCAAGCAATAGCAACTATTGAAAAATATTTAAAAGATGATTCTAAGCATGGAAAACTAATTGCATACCCAATTTGGGGTGGAGGCAGTGAGGAACAGCTTATAGGAGAAAAAATCAAACAAAATTTGGAGAAAAATAGCAGAATAGAAGTAAAAGGAAAATTCCAGATTGGACCAGTAATTGGGGCTCATTCAGGACCTATTTACGGAGTAGTATTTTTTCCAAAAGTAAATTAATATTTGAGAAACAAGAAATTGTACACAAAGAACACAAAGATAAACTTTCGAATAAATTATTGGGAAGAATAAATTTAATCTTTGTGGTCTTTGTGATTTTTTTTAGTATATAAATTTCTTATATTAGAAAAAAACAAGGAAAATATTTGTATAGATGGAATATATGAATTATATAGTGTATAGAGGAGGTTTTTTTATGAAACTATCGTCATATTTAGATGAAAAGTTTATTTTTGAAAATGTTGAAGGAAATACAATTGAGGATGTAATTCATTCTATTATAGCCAAAGTTTCTGGATGCGATAAAGTTATAAATTCATGCAAAACGATAATTGAAGATGCAGTAATAAAAAGAGAACACGAGATACCAACAGCTATAGGAAAAGGAATTGCAATTCCCCATGCAAGAGTTGATGAGTATAATGATGTTTCTGTTATTATTGCTAAATTAAAAAATCCAATTGAAGATGAAATAGTAGCATTACATACAATTGACAAGGTAGACCTTATTTTTATGATTGTAGCAGGTAGAACTAAGAATAAAACAGTCTTAAAACTAATGTCTTCTATAAGTAGATTGGCTCAACAAGATGAATTTCTAGCAAAAATTAGAAAAGAAAAAGATGAGAAAAATATAATTAAAATTATACAAGCTTATGAAGTAGACGTAAAAGATAGAATAATAGCAGAAGATGTTATGTGTGTAGATTTGATTCCTGCAAAGTTATCAGATACTTTAGAGGAGATTGCTACAAGGCTAATTTTGGAAAACAGAGCTGGGTTACCTGTTGTTGATGACAGAGGAGTTTTTGTAGGGGAAATAACAGAAAGAGAACTTATAGAGTTTGGTATGCCCAAATATACTTCATTATTAAATGATTTGAGCTTTATGACTGTTGGAGAACCCTTCGAAGAATATTTTAAAAATGAAGGAAGCGTTACAGTAAAAGAATTATACAGAAAAAATCCTAAGATTACAGATAGAAAAGCTTCAATTATGGAGATAAGTTTCCTAATGGTTACACAAGGAAATACTAGATTATATGTTGTGGAAAATGGAAAATATTACGGAACAATTTTCAGATCAGATATTATTAAAAAAGTATTGCATATTTAATTAGAATTTACTGAATTTTAAGCAGTTTTTAATTTTTTTTTGTCTACTAATTATACTAGTGTTTCACATAAAATAATCTTAGTTTTTTTAGAACTGAGATTATCTAAAGATTTAATCATCAACGGTTGATGGAACCCTATAAATATAGTAATTATTCAGTTGTTGAAATACTCTGAAGTCACTATATTAATTTTTAAGAGAAAC
>OBMA010002300.1_pt1 | contig 11176 bp, 9 predicted proteins | sample 1539141 | NCBI WGS metagenome assembly OBMA01 (sample SAMEA3991484, study PRJEB22521) | metagenome | biome: anthropogenic terrestrial biome; feature: sewage plant; material: raw primary sludge | place: Sweden | collected 2012-09-26 | reverse complement strand
ACATTTTTTTGAATTTTAATTTTCAAAAACTGTCAACTTATATAGTACAATACAGTTATCCTTTACCAGCGCTTGCAGCTGCCGGAAGTAACACCAATGTCTCTACGCTGACTGTTCCTGAAAGCGTGGGACTTACGCTTTCCAGCTCGGCTTTTTCAAGTCTGTATTTCGTTGTTCCTCCTCAGGTCTACCTGAGCACGACCGGGGCACAGACCCTGGAGCTTCAGGTGACCGTGAAACGTACGGATGGAACCACGACCACGTTTGGACGTCTCTTTAACAACAATAAATACTCTCTCACGGTAGACCGTTCAAAGATTAAGCCGATAGACCTGCTTCTGTATAAGAAGAATGGTATGGAGTATGACGAGACTTACCTTTTCTGGGGGAATGATGATGTGGTAAATGCGGCAAGAGCAATCGGAACCGACGGTATCATTGACGTTCACGGAGAAAACTATGCTTTCCCGCTCAACACGATAAAGTTAGCCTACGGTACCATCTACATCCGTCTGCCTGCTGGTATGACGTGGGCCGGCGACGCGAGTTATAAAGTCAATGGTAATGCACGTCTGTTGAGGTTCTCGGGGCCAAAGCTGATTGATCTCAAGGTTTATGTCAGTACAACCATCGGGCAGGGCAGACGCGACAGTGAGATCTTCTATGCCGAGAACATTACTGCGACAACAGATGCTGCTATTGAAACTGAGATTATGACAACAAAGGCCACCCAGACGGGTGATGCTACGATACCCGTTACATGGGGAAACCGTATCGGCAGTATTGCGCAAACCTATTCCTCTGTCAATGGCACAGAAATAGTTCACTTTACGGATGTGGTGCGTATATCGGTCGACAAGACAGAAATGGGAACATATCTCGCCAATGCAAGTGGATCAACTTGGATACCTACGGCAGTGGCTTCCGCAAGCAGTATCACAGTGCCTGAAAACAGCTACAAGAATCTTGCATACAATATTAATACACAGGTACTCCGTACCAATGAGGCGTTCATCTATACCAAAAACGGTACTACAACGCAGAAGACCCTGTTGCAGCAGAATGAACTGGCTGTAATGAATGGAGGTATCGGATTTAGTTTAGGAAGCGGTGCAACTCTCAACTCTGTAGGACATTATAATATTACTACAGCTCCTGCAGAAATGGTTCTGTTCCCTTACGGTTATGTGCAGGGAGCAAAAGCTGAAGCATATAATACGACGTGGACTTCGACAAATTCACCTACTAGAATTTGGTATAGTGTCAATCAGGATCAAAGCTCTCCATCTTTTGGGGAGGTAACGATAAAGAAAGGCGGCTATACTGCATATCTAGGTATGAGTAGAACCCCAAATCAGAGTGGAGACCCTTGCCATTATGTTAAAGCGCCACTGATGTATAATTGGCGATTGATGACCGCGCAGGAAGTAGACTATTTTTGTAAAAACAATCTGATTCTATACAATACTGATACTTCCATTAAGATTACTTATGGGGGCGTATCTGTAGTATGGGATTGTCCAGTCTGCTGGAATGAAAAAACCCCTGTAGGTACGAATGAGCTGCGAGCCTTTAACTCACTTTGGTTTGCCGGTCATTTACCGGTAAATGTTGCGGGTAAGTATTATCAGGTTTATGTAGATGCAACGCAAACGCCCCCGAAACTATACGATTCAGCACTGTATCCTGTAGATAACGTAAATTATCAGCATCCGTGGCAGCATAGCAGACCAATCTGTGTAAGAAACTAAAGACACCCTTGGCATACGAATCGTAAAAATGTAACCATTTATCCCGCAGGTGTCTGACTGTGCCTGCGGGAGCAAAAAAGACCATACCCCGTTCTTTTCTGAAAAGGAGAGAACGGGGTATGATCGTATGGTCTTTTTATCCGGTTTTTCCAAACACTGTTTAACAAAGAAATTCATAAAAGGAACGATTGCTTCCATGCTGTTTCTTACCTTTGCCGCCGAAACACTTATGCTAAGATGTTTTCATTATAACACACACTTAATAATTTAAACACAATGGAAAAGAAAAAAGTAATGATCTGCTGCGAGGCGGACGGAGAAATGCCGCGACAATTAACTGCTGAGGAACTGCACGAAGGAGAGGAACGCCTGATGCATGACTTTACGCGTCTGCTGGAACTGCTGCCCAGTGATAATGTGCGCTGGACGGGAAGTCAGACCGACCTCATGGAACTGGTCTACACGGCTTATCTGCGTGGTGTGGTGTGCGACGCCGAAGGCTATCCGGCCTCTCTGAAAACACTCACTTGTGAGATTTGCAGATGCCTGCATGTGGCCGTGCCTTACAACCCCTCGTCAATGGGTCGCTATGCCGTCAGCCGGAAAGGCATCCGGCGTAACACGCTACTGCAACGCTACACCTGGAACTATAAGCGCAAAAGAGTGTCCTGCCCATTATATAAGGTGGTATCAGGTATGACAAACCGGAATGCAGACTGATAAAAACGTAAAGACATGGACATGCAACTGAGTGAACATTTTACGTTGAGAGAGATGACGGCATCGGGCACCGCCATCGACAATGGCATAGAGAATATTCCCGATAAGGAACAGACAGCGCATCTGAGGGCTCTCTGCCGGCAGGTGCTGGAGCCGTTGCGGAAGCGTTTCGGGAAAATCCGCGTCACCAGCGGCTATCGTTCGGAGGCATTGAACGCGCTGGTGGGCGGCGTGCCCCGTTCTCAGCATCTCAGGGGTGAGGCTGCCGACATTCATATCTCCAGCCATGAGGTGGGGATGAAAATGTACGAATACATCCGTCGGCATCTGCCTTTCGACCAGTTGCTCTTCGAAAACGTGCACCGTGACGGCGTCTGCTGGTTGCACGTGAGTTATCGCGAAGGGGCTGGGGGCAATCGCCGGGAAGCCCGTGAGCTGGTACTTTAAAACAAGAGAACACATTGATACAGACCTGAGATTTGGAAAAGCTCCTTTTCTGTCGTATCTTTGCATCGCAGTTAGGAACAAAACCACTGCCCGGCCTGCCTACGCTTTCAGGATAACACAAATCGGAGGTGCTCAAAAAACCAGATGTCGACTATGCGGAACTTGGCACACGATACACACAAACACACAAGCGCATGCGACCGGCAACATTTATCACTTTAATAATTAAAAGAAAGGAAAACATTATGTCAGTAAAGTACAAATTGTATCAGGACAACCGTGCAACAAGCAAGTTCAAGGGAATGTGGTATGCACGCTCAGTGGTCACCGACGTGACCGATCTCAACAAATTGGCCGAGCGCATAGAACGCAACTGCACGGCTAAGAAGAGCGACGTGCTCGCCGTACTCACCGAACTGGTAGAGACGATGCAGGATGAGCTGCAGGCTTCTCATCGCGTGAAGTTGAACGGCTTCGGCTCCTTTAAGATGGGTTTGGCTACGAGTCCGGCCAAGACGGCCAAGGATTTCACTGCCACCACCAACGTGAAGTCGCTGCACGTTCTCTTTCAGCCGGAGCTGAAAATCAGTACCGATGGCGTGCGCACGAAGACTTTCCTCTCCGGTGTCAAGGTAGAAGAGACCAGTACGTACACGGTGAACAAGACCGTAACCCCTAACCCATAAAAGAAAGGAGAGAAGAAAAATGAGTAAGTTGAATATGCGCGACTGGCAGGTTGTCGTCAAGATTATCATGGCTATTGCCAGTGCTTTGCTGGGAGCTCTTGGCGCTCAGGATGCTGTGAAGGATGAGTAAACCGGACTTGGAGAAGGTGATTTTCGTCATGCGGATCATTGTACTCTTTGCCACACTTATCGCCATCGTGAGCTGTACGCTGTTCTGCTAAGGCCGGAACAAGCGGCTGAAAAACTGAAAAGAGGCGGCCGGGACGCAATGTCCCGACTGCCTCTTATGGTTTGGAAACCACCGCTAGGTATGAGCCGTCTGGCCGGATAGCCGGCGATGCAACCCACTGCGGTGGAGCCGGCAAATCCTTATCCGTACCTGTCTGTTGGTTTGCTTGATGAGATCTTATCTGTTCAGTTTCCAGGTGACGCCATCCTTGGTGTCTTTCACCTCGAAGCCGGCGTCGGACAGGGCGTCGCGAATCCGGTCGCTCGTGGTCCAGTCCTTTTCTTCCTTCGCCTTGGCGCGCAGGGCAAGCACGGTCTCTACGACGGTGCCGTAAGCTTTTTCGCGGGCATCGTTGTTAACACCCTTCTCGCTCTTCAGGCCCAGCAGGTCGAAGGTGAAGAGGTGCATGGTGCCGGCGAGTTCCTTCAGACATTCGGCGCAGATGCCGGCCTTGTGGTCGAGCAGTGTATTGATGAGATGACAGGCCTCGAAGAGGTAGCTGATGACCAGCGGTGTCTGCAGGTCGTCGTTCATGGCGTCGTAGCAGCGCTGGCGAAGTGCTTTGACGAACTTCTCCGTTTCCGGGTCGCACTGGCTGGAGACTGGGACACGTGCCAGGTCGTCGATGGCGGTCATCAGTTTGTCAAGGCCTTTCTCGCTGGCTTGGAGCGCTTCGTTGCTGAAGTCTACTGTGCCGCGGTAGTGGGCAGAGAGGGTGAAGAAGCGGATGGTCATGGGTGAGTAAGCCTGTTCCAGCAGTTCGTGGCTGCCAGTGAAGAGCTGTTCCAAAGTGATGAAGTTGCCGAGTGATTTGGCCATCTTCTGTCCATTTATCGTCAGCATGTTGTTGTGCATCCAGTAGTGTACCATCTGGTCGCCTTGTGAAGCAACTGCCTGCGCAATCTCACACTCGTGGTGAGGGAAGATAAGATCCATGCCACCTCCATGAATATCAAAATGATCACCCAGATACTTTCTGCCCATAGCCGTGCACTCGCAGTGCCAGCCGGGGAACCCGTCACTCCAGGGTGAGGGCCAGCGCATGATGTGCTCGGGGGTAGCCTTCTTCCAAAGGGCAAAATCTACCTGATTTTTTTTCTCTCCCACTCCATTCAACTCACGCGAGTTGTTGATCATATCCATCAAATTGCGCCCGGAAAGGATGCCATAATGATGATCCTTATCATACTTTTCTACATCGAAATAGACCGAGCCATTGCTTTCATAAGCATAGCCATTGGCAAGGATCTCCTTCACTAGCTGTTCCTGCTCGATGATATGGCCGGAGGCATGAGGCTCGATGCTCGGCCGCAATACGTTTAAGGCGTCCATGGCATCGTGATACCGATTGGTATAATACTGAGCTATCTCCATCGGCTCTAGCTGCTCGAGCCGCGCTTTCTTCTCTATCTTGTCGTCACCCTCGTCGGCATCATGCTCCAAGTGGCCTACGTCGGTGATGTTGCGTACGTAGCGCACCTTGTAGCCCAGATGCCTGAGATAACGGAAGAGAATGTCGAACGTGATGGCAGGGCGCGCATGTCCCAGATGGGGGTCGCCATAGACGGTGGGTCCGCAGACATACATGCCCACGTTGGGTGTATGCAACGGTTCGAAACGCTCCTTCTGCCGGCTGAGGGTGTTGTAAATCAATAGGGTCTGTTTCATATCTAATCTTCTTGTTTCCTGTAAATATCACCGCAAAGATACGGAAAAAGAAGGGAACGGCAAAGGAATCAAAAAAAAATATGTACCTTTGCCGATGAAATAGAACACACAAACATTATGTCATATACAAGATTAACGGCAGCCGAGGGAGCTGCAATGATTGACGATGGCGCTACGATAGGTTTCAGCGGATTTACGCCCAATGGCATTCCAAAGGCTGTCATCCGCGAAATCAAGAAAAAGGCCGAGGTACTGCATGCCGATGGTCAACCCTTTCAGATCAGTCTAGTCACCGGTGCTTCTGGCTGTCAGAGCCTGGAGGGTGATCTGGCCGACGTACACGCCATCAAGTTTCGTGGACCCTTCTCTACCAATAAGGATTTCCGCATACATACCAATTTGGGAGAAATCGACTATGAGGACATGCATCTCGGACATGTTGCCGAGCGTCTGCGCCGCGGTTACTATGGTCCTATCGACTGGGCTTTCATCGAGGTATCCGACTTGGAGGAGGGTGCCGACGAGTGTAAGGCTTACCTGACCACGGCCGGCGGCATCGTGCCTACCATCGTGCGCCTGGCCAAACATGTCATGATAGAGTGGAACCACTTCCACAGTCCGGTGTCGAAACAGTTGCACGACGTCTACGAATGCCAGGAATATCCACATCGTGAACCCATTCCGATGCTGCATGTGGGTGACCGCATCGGCAAGAGTTATGTCTCCATCGACCCCAAGAAGATTGTGGGCGTCGTGGAGAGCAATATCCCCGAAGAGGCGCGTTCCTTCAAAGAGCTCACTCCGGAGACCAAGGCTATCGGTCAAAACGTGGTGGACTTCTTCCTGCGCGACATGAAAGCGGGCCATATTCCTTCGTGCATGTTCCCTGTTCAGAGTGGTGTGGGCGCCACAGGCAATGCAGTCATGAAAGCCATCGGACTCTGCGAGGGACTTCCTCCCATGGAAGTGTTCTCCGAGGTGGTGCAGGATGCCGTTGTCGACCTGATTGAAAAAGGGAAAATAACACAAGCCAGCTGCGCCGCTATGACGTGTACCAACGAGATGATTCAGCACGTCTATCAGAATATGGACTTCTTTTCCAAACACCTGACGCTGCGCCCGAGTGAACTGGCCAATGCGCCCGAACTGATTCGCCGCTTCGGGGTGATCGCCATGAACACGGCCCTGGAGGTCGACCTCTATGGCAACGAGAACTCCAGTCATATCTGCGGGTCGAAGCTGATGAACGGCATCGGCGGTTCCTGCGACTATGAGCGCAACGGCTCCATCGGCATTTTCTATACGCCGTCGACTGCCAAGGACGGAAAGATATCGGCCATCGTACCGATGTGTTGCCATGTAGACAGCACGGAGCACGACGTGGACATCGTCGTCACCGAGCAGGGCGTGGCCGACCTTCGCGGCAAAGGACCCGTGCGCCGGGCTCATGAAATCATCGAGCATTGCGCCCATCCCGACTACAGACCTCTGCTGTGCGATTACCTGGAGCACATTGCGCCCATGGGACACGAGCCCCAGAGCATGCGCGCCGCGCTCGCTTTCCACGACACCTTCCTGAAGAAGGGCGACATGCGACTTACTGATTTCAGCGAATATCTGTAACCCATATAAAATCTGAAGGGCTAAGTCCCAATGGTATATGTATGGTATGACAGTCAGGCCATTTGTTTTAGAGTTTCCGTTTATGACCATTTGGCGTTTTTTTCAAAGGAAATCGTGACAATAAAATAGTGCGAAGAAGATAATATGAATAATCATACCATAGAACAAATTTGGAATGATGTATGTCGTTTGTTGTTCCCGACAATAGGGAAAAGAGAAATAGGCAGTGTTATTTCTTTCTTTATTATGCTGCGAATGTCTGACGATGCATTGTCAAAGGTGCATGAACGTATACAGGACTGCTACACACGAAATAAAGATAAAATCTCGGATTCGGAATTGGAACGACTGTTGTATCAAACAGCAGGATTCAACTTTTATAATATTTCCGATTATACATTGAGTAGTTTTTCGGATTCATTCGTGAAGCCAGAGCTGTTTGTTAAGTATCTTGAAGGATACGATGCCAAAATGAAATCTTATTTTAGAAAAGCCATAAGATATTCTGTCATAGACCGGTTAATAAAAAATAATCTCCTTGCTCCTCTCATTTCTCTCTTTAATAATGAGGAGGTGCATCTCCAGGTTAAACTGTTGAGAGAAGTTGAATCTTATCAAAACGAGCAGAATGAACGTAAATCTATAGTAAGAGAAAGTTCTGATGACGGACACTTTTTGTTTATATTACATGATGACAAACTAAAAGAGAATGTAGAACTCAATCGCTATTTATGTGTGTGGGATTTTAAAGAAGGCTTTGCACGCTTTATTACAAAGCAAGGCAGATGGGGCTTCTTGTCTGAAGACACAAATGAAGAAATGATTTTGTCTCCAAGTTATTATCATGTAGAAGATTTTTCATGCGGAAGAGCCAAAGTTCAAATCAAAAATGAACGGTGTGGGTATATTGACTATAGGGGAGAACTGGTGATCCCTGCCGAATTTCGTGATGTAACAAATTTTGATTTCGATTGCGCTTTTGTGAATGATGCCTGGAATCGGACACCCTTTGGTATAGATATCAATGGAAACATATTGCCAGAATATAAGGAAACCTATCTGAAGGAAAAGGGAGAACTGGAGACCGTTCTGAAGGATTACATGGAGGAAAATGACAAGCAGGCAGAGAAAGAATCGTTTGAAAGGAATCTTAGGGAATGCCCTGCTGATGATGAAGCCAATATTATGGGAGCATTAGCTGGAGGCAACGGTGATGTATATGGATTCTAACTAATAAGATAATTATTCTTATATATTTTGGATTTCAAGCAATTATTACTATTTTTGCATTGTTATCATGCTATTTGTTAAATATGGAGATAGATAAGATCAATTTATATCGGATGACACATATCTGCAATATTCCACATATTCTGAAATATGGGATTACGCATAAACATTCTGCAAACGCAGATGCGGGATATACGTCTATCGGAGATGCGAGCCTTATCAATTTCAGAGATAGCAAAGAAGTCTATGTAAATGGCAATACAGTTGTACTGGGTGATTATATCCCGTTCTATTTTGGAATAAGAATGCCTATGCTTTATGTTATCCAACATGGATATAATTATGTGAGTGCATCTATTAAGGCAGAGGATATTGTATATATTGTCGTATCATTGAAAAGTATAAGAGAAGATAAAAACTTGGAATATGTTTTTAGTGATGGGCATGCTACCGATTCATTGACCACCTTTTATGATAAGACCGACATTGAGTCCATTTCTGATATTATAGATTGGGAATCGGTAACAAAACACTTTTGGTATGACGACTTGGACATTAAGCGAAAGAAGCAAGCTGAGTTTTTAATCAAAGGTGATGTCAATGCCAACTGTATTATCGGATATGTCTGTTATAATATTCAAGCAAGAAAGAGATTAGTAGAGTTTGGCATACCTGAAGATGTCATTAAAGTAGTACCAACCGCATATTATTAAGACGATTATGATACAATTCAGAAAAGGAAACATGTTTGAATCTGAAGCCGAGGCTTTGGTAAACACTGTGAATCTTAATGGTGTGATGGGCAAGGGCGTAGCTCTTCAGTTCAGAAACAAATTCCCGCAAAATTATAAACGCTATAGAGAAGCCTGTGGTAATGGACAAATTGGAATAGGCAGGCTGTTTGTGACGGCTGAAGATAGTATATTCGGCAGAAAATACATTATTAACTTCCCCACGAAGAAAGATTGGAGAAGGCCTTCTGAATATACTTATATACAGTCGGGACTGGATGACCTGGTAAAGGTTATTGCGTCCTATCATATCAGGAGTATTGCTATTCCTCCATTAGGAGCAGGTAATGGCGGTCTGGAATGGGATAAGGTAAAAAATATGATAATGAATAAACTGGCAGATGTGGACATAGATATTCTTGTTTATGAGCCGAATGCAGATATCCATGAAAAAATCAAAGAAGAACAGGCAATGGCAAAGTTGACACCTGCAAGGGCACTGCTCCTTTATCTTCTTTTCGATTTGGTAAGGCATGGGGAGTATGTCTCTGAATTTTCCAGTGAGAAAGTGTGCTATTTCTTGCAACGGTTTGGCGCCCACGACTTATTCAAACTCACCTATGAGCCTAAATATTATGGACCATATTCGGGTAAGGTGAGATATGTGTTGAATGCTATTAACGGCAGTTATGTAATGGGATATAGTGATATGGATAAAAAGCCCTTTGAGTGTATATCATTGGTAATCAATCGTTACGATGAAATACGGGCTGTTGTAGAAAATCATTCAGATTTGAGAGACATAGCGAACAGGACCATTTCTTTCTTGGATGGATTCTATTCCGACTTTGGGTTGGAACTGCTTTCTTCTGTAGACTATCTTCTTGATAAATATGGGAATTTGTCGGTAGCAGAACTCCATCAGCATCTGAACGAATGGAGTAAGAGGAAAGGGAAAATATTCTCGAATGAGCGATTTATTAAAATAGCGAAAGAACATATAGAAAAGTTCTCGTTATTTCATCCAGCAGGCGAACTGCCTTGCAAAAACAATATGTAAATTGTTATATGTTAATATTATCAGATTGAAGATATGCGACAAATCATCAACCATCTGACCGACAACGACGCCTATACGTTCAGCTGCCAGTATTATGTACTCCAGAAGTACCCGCGTGCCGAAGTGGAATACACGTTCTTCGACCGCAACAAGACACAGTATTCGAAAGGCTTCGGCGAACTTGTGAAAGAGCAAATAGGGCTCATGCCACACGTCATGATTACCGAAGAGGAAATCGCGTTCATGCAGCGCCGCATGTATTACCTGCCCGAATGGTACTTTACCTTCCTGCGCGGCTACCGCTTCAATCCCCATGAGGTGAGCATCTCTCAGGATGAAGAGGGGCATCTGGACATCAGTGTGCGCGGCAAGTGGTTCTCCACCATCATGTGGGAGATGCCGATACTCTCCATCGTCTCGGAACTCATGCACACCCTGCGTGGCGACATCGAGCGCTATGACCCGGAGAAAGAGCGGGAGCGCGTCGTCGTCAAGACGCGCCAGATACTCGAAAACGGTCTCTTGCTGGGCGACATGGGCACGCGCCGCCGCCTTTCGTTCGACCATCAGGACATGGTTATCCGTACCATGAAAGAGGTTTATGAAGAGGGCGGCTATACCGATGCACAGGGCCGGCATGAGTGGACGGGCAAGTTCACGGGCACCAGCAATGTCTTCCTGGCCATGAAGTACGACCTGAAAGCCATCGGAACCATGAGCCACCAGCTCATCGAGTTCGAGGAGAACGTGAGCGGCATCTTTGAGTGCAACTTCAATGTGATGAAGAAGTTCAGCGATGTCTACGACGGCGACAACGGCATCTATCTTTACGATTGCTTCGGCGACCGCGTGTTCTTCTCCAATCTGAGCAAGCGCATGGCTATGATGTTCGTCGGTCTGCGCGTGGATAGCGGCAACGAGGAGGAACAAATCGAAAAGATCATCAACAAATACAAGAGCCTGAGCATTGACCCGCAGACCAAGCAGGTGGTGTTCTCCAACGGACTGAACATTGAGCGGGCGATCGAAAT
>OBMA010002295.1_pt1 | contig 11193 bp, 10 predicted proteins | sample 1539141 | NCBI WGS metagenome assembly OBMA01 (sample SAMEA3991484, study PRJEB22521) | metagenome | biome: anthropogenic terrestrial biome; feature: sewage plant; material: raw primary sludge | place: Sweden | collected 2012-09-26 | reverse complement strand
AAACATCTGCCCGTGCAAACTGCCGAGGCATACGAGAATTGTTCCAAAACGGCTTTCAAAAAAATCTATCGCTCGTCGGAAGTGCTTGATGTAGAGTTGGCAGGTTATAAAATTATACTAACTTTGCTGGACAATTTGGTGACTGCCGTTTTGAGTCCCGAGAAAGCCTATTCGCAGCAACTGCTGATGCGCATCCCCGAGCAATTCGAAACAAATAGCGAAACTACTTACGGCAAAATAATGGCTGTACTCGATTATATATCGGGGATGACGGATATTTACGCGCTTGATTTATATCGTAAAATAACAGGAATGAGCATTCCTACTTTGTAGAAACTTAAAGCTATAAACCATAAATTTATTCAAATGATGAGTGATCAGAATTTTGCTAAACAAAAACTAACTGTGCCACCTTGGCTTCTGTCAGGAGTAATAACCCTTGCTGATATGATTGACATGATTGTAGAAAAAGGGGATATGAAGCGGGAAGTAGTGGAGGAATCTATACGATTGTTTTTTGAAGTAATGGAAGAGAAACTGAAACAAGGATATTCCATCAACCTGTCTTTTGGAACTTTTGTTCCGAGCTTTGGTGAGCCGGATCCCATTACCGGTGAAGCTAAACTTTCTGTTGAATTTGTACCGACTAAAGAAACGCTTTTATTGATAGAGAAGAAAAGACTTGAACGCTTAAACCACTTTTCGCTCAACTAAGTCTCCTTTTTCGCAGCACTGCAACTCCCTCCAGTTTAAATTCATTTGCTATACTCTTAAAATGACATTGCGTTATTGTAGCGCAATGTCATTTCGTTTAAAAACAATATTGCGCTATTCTGCCGCGATATGGTTTTATCTACATGTGATATTGCGTTATACTAGCGCTATTTGGTGTTGTAGTAACTCTACTTGCTTTAGCAGTATTTCCACTTCATTTATATGTAGAAATAGATGAAATGCTGAGTTTCTTGACTGAAAATATGTTGTAGAATACAATATTGCGATTGATTGTTAGCCGCTTATGTACTAATTTTGGATTGAAATTTTGAAATCCTATAGCAATGGCAAAGAAATCAATTCGTAAATCGGTCAACGATATTATTCAAAACAGTTCTGTTATGTCTGATAATATCAAACAAAATGCAGAAATCATTAGTCGATTTGGAATTGATGTCCCAGTATTCAGCGCGGGTTTGGATGCAGATGTGGAAAAAGTCAAGGAGCTTCATGAAAAGAAGAAACGTATTATGAGTGAGCAGAAGCAAGTAACGTTGGAATTGAATGAGCTATTGGCACGCGTTGAAAACCAATATTCCCTATGCAAGAAAACGGTGAAATTGGCTGAGCCAAAATCGAAGTGGGTGGCCTATGGTATTTTGGATAAAAAATAAAAGAGTCTGGCTCAGCGAGACAAACTCTTTATTGATGTCGTAATTATTAGTTGCTTAATAACCTACCTTTACAGCCAATATAAATTTATAGTTCGCTTCCAACCCTATAGCTTTCAGTAATTCTGCCTCTTTAGCACCTGCACGCACCACACATTTCAATCCTTCCGAAGCGCAATACAAATATACGTTTTGTCCGCAATAGCCCGAGTCCAACATGGCAGCACTAAAATTATCGGTGGCTGTTTTTCCTTTTGCAATAAGAAGTATGTTGAGCGGGGCTGTATCCACATAGGTTTGACGACCGGCTATGCTGCGGAAATCACCTTTCACTACCGGTTCCAATTGATGCTTTTGCGGATTATAAAAATAAATACCGTTTGGCAACACGGCATAGGTCTGCAACGGATAAAGTCCCATAGCTGATGGAACGGTACGCTTCCCATTGGCACGATTTATACCATTTGTCACCCACAGAATTTCTGATAAATGTTTCAGCGAAATGTTTCGAGAATCAAACTGTCTGTCGCTTTTGCGGTGTGCAATGGCTTGCATCAGTGGTTTTCCACCCAGTGTGTCGGGAGTCAATAGTTTGATGGTGTCGAAGTCGTTGCTTTCAGCTAGCAAAACATTGTCCAGCCCTCTTTTCTTCTCTTGTGCAGGGCATGTTATTCCAACAAAAATTGTAAGGATGAAAATTAAAACCGAATGTTTCATGTATTTTTTGATGAAGTGATTAAATTGTTCAACGACAAATTTACAACAATTTCAGTTACTTTTGTGTTCTAGAAGCACCAAATCGTATGCAATAGCAAGTCTCCACTTGAATCTGCACAAAAATATATTTATTTACAATGAGCTACATTCCTGCAAAACCCAATACTCTCGGCTTAATTCAACTAACTGATATCGACTTACGTGAAATAGTACCCTATATCGATTGGGTATTTTTCTTTATGGCCTGGCGCATGTCCGGCAAATATGAAGGTATCGAAACGGTGCACGATTGTTTGTCGTGCAAAGTGAGTTGGCTACAAACTTTTCCCGAAGCTGATCGTCCGAAAGCCGAAGAGGCATTGAAACTCTATCGTGATGCGCAGGAAATGCTCCGCGAAATGTTAGATAAAAAAATAGTGAGCGTAAATGCCAGTTTTGGTGTTTTCAATGCACATTCCGTTGATGATGATATTGTGATTGACCACTATGGAAAAGAAATCGTTTTGCCAATGCTCCGTCAGCAACATGCTTCTACCGATGGTTTTTGCTATTCTTTGGCCGACTTTATAGCTCCCAAGAATGACTATTTGGGTGTTTTTGCCACTACTATTCAAGGCGTAGAGGCCTATGCCGAAACATTTGAAAAGGAAGATGATGTGTACCGTTCTATTTTAGCAAAAACACTTTCCGACCGTCTGGCCGAAGCTGCTGCCGAATGGGTTCATACCGAAGTGCGTCAAAAATACTGGGGTTATGCTGCCGATGAAAATCTTACGGTAAAAGAAATGCTCAAAACACAATACAGTGGCATTCGCCCGGCTGTCGGTTATCCCTCTTTGCCCGATCAATCTATTATTTTTGATTTGGAACCTGTTTTGAAATTTGGTGAAGTGGGTATTCAACTTACTGAAAATGGAGCTATGTTTCCTAATGCATCGGTGTGTGGTTTGTATTTTGCACATCCGCAGTCCAAGTACTTTATGATTGGCAAGATAGATGAACACCAGTTTGCCGATTATGCCAAACGTTGTGGAAAAGATCCTGCTGTTTTGCGAAAATGGATGGCTGCGAATCTTTAGTGTCATCATCACATCACCATATCGCCACATCATCACATTATCACATCATCACATTTTTTCTTACCTTTGCATTCTCATTATTAATCAGAAAGAATGCGCATCGATATTATTTCCGCAGTACCTGAGTTACTCGAAAGTCCTCTCAATTATTCCATTGTAAAACGAGCCCGCGAAAAGGGCTTGGTGGAAGTTCATGTCCACAATCTCCGCGAATATACAACCAATAAACATCGCCGTGTCGACGATTATGCCTTTGGTTTCGGAGCAGGGATGGTGTTGCAGATTGAGCCAATTGATTGTATTATTTCAAAATTAAAAAGTGAGCGCACCTACGATGAAGTGATTTATACTTCGCCTGATGGTGAGAAATTCGACCAGAAAATGGCGAATAAACTGTCTATGTCCGGCAATCTTATCATTCTTTGCGGACATTACAAAGGCATTGATCACCGTATCCGTGAACATTTGATTACAAAAGAAATAACTGTTGGCGATTACGTGCTTACCGGTGGCGAATTGCCCGCAGCTATCATGACAGATGCCATTGTTCGACTACTTCCGGGAGCGATTGGGGATGAACAATCGGCTCTTTCCGATTCGTTTCAGGATAACCTGCTTGCACCACCGGTTTATACACGTCCGGCAGAATATAAAGGTTGGAAAGTACCGGATATTTTGCTTTCGGGTCATCAAGCTAAGGTCGACGAGTGGAATCACCAACAATCGGTGGAACGAACAAAGCGATTGAGACCGGACTTATTGGATTAATTCATAATTGACAATTCATAATGCATAATTTCGATTACTATTATATTGGATTGATCAACTTGCTCAGTGGATTAATTTTTGCTTTTGATAAACAAGCAGCTGTAAAAGGTCGAAGACGAATTCCCGAACGAACCTTGCATTTGTTTGAAATGATAGGTGGCGTGTTTGCCAATCTTTTTTTGATGTACACACTGCATCATAAAAACCGAAAATTTAGTTATTGGGTTTGGACTTGGTTGATAATGATAGGGTGGGTTACAATTATTATCACTCTATTTCGGGATCACTATTTTATTCAAAATTTATAATCACGATATATGACACAAATTAAAGTAGGCGTAATTGGCGGCGCCGGATATACCGCCGGAGAATTGTTGAGAATATTGGTTCATCACCCTGCTGTGGAAATCGTATTCGTAAACAGTAGCAGTAATGCCGGCAATCCGGTTGTGGATGTTCACAGTGGATTGATCGGTGAAACGGACCTTGTTTTCACTTCCGAATTGCCTTTTGGCGAGGTAGATGCATTGTTTCTTTGCTCTGCTCACGGCGACAGCAAAAAGTTTATGGATAATAATGATGTTCCAGCTGCGGTAAAAATCATCGATCTTTCTACCGATTACCGCGCCAAGAGTCCTCATCACGACTTCGTGTACGGATTACCGGAACTCAACCGCGAAGATATTCGCAAAGCCACGCGCATTGCTAATCCGGGCTGTTTTGCTACTGCTATTCAATTGGCTATATTCCCGTTGGCTGCTGCCGGTTTACTCACCGACGAGATACACGTAAATGCAATTACCGGCTCAACAGGTGCCGGTGTAAAACCATCTGATACTTCGCACTTTAGCTGGAGAAATAATAATATCTCCATTTATAAACCTTTTGGTCACCAACATTTGGGCGAGATTGGTCAATCGCTGCGTCAGCTGCAAGCCGGCTTCAGCAAGGCTGTCAACTTTATTCCGGTGCGTGGAAATTTTGCACGTGGAATTTATGTAACTGCTTACACGCAATGTTCGTTGAGCCTCGATGATGCTAAGGAATTATACAAAGATTTTTATAAAGATGCTGCATTTACATTCGTAGTAGATAAAAATCCAGATATGAAACAAGTAGTAAATACCAATAAAGGCATTGTGTACCTCGAAAAGCATGGCGATAAACTGTTGATTGTTTCGATGATTGATAATTTATTGAAAGGAGCTTCCGGACAAGCAGTTCAAAATATGAATTTAATGTTTGGATTGGATGAAAAAGCAGGGTTGGGGCTAAAATCTATCGGATTTTAATTTGAAAACAACTCTTCTTTTCCGATTCAAATCATAAAATATTCAAATCTGATAGGGAGTAAAAGTATTATTTTAGTCTAAAATAGTACCATAAATGCCAATTGTATGTTATATAACATGTAATTAATGCAAATAAATCGAAAAATGCTTGCAGGTGTAGAAAATACACTTTATCTTTGCATCGTGATTTTTTCATAGTATTAGATTTAAGGTTAACAAAGATTGGTAGTCAGGCGTGACTACCTTTCGCGTTTTTAGGGGGGTATGTTTCCCCGCAAAAATTGATCGGGTTCTGAGCAGTTGCTCATGAGCTCGTTTTTTTTTGAGTAAAGTCTGTTTTTATTTTGGATTTTGATTAAAATAGTCCTATTTCTGGATCTCAAACTGCTAAAAACATCAAATAAATGTTATATAACATAGTTTTGAAGCATTTTTTCGTCAAAAAGCTTGCAAGTGTATAAAATACGCTTTATCTTTGCATCGTGATTTTTTCATAGTATTAGATTTAAGGTTAACAAAGATTGGTAGTCAGGCGTGACTACCTTTCGCGTTTTTAAGGGGGTATGTTTCCCTCAAAAGATGAATCGGGTTCTGGACATTTGTTCAGTGCTCGTTTTTTTTTGCTCCATATGCTACTTTTTTTGTAATTTTGACAGCTAATGCTTTTCGATCCTTTTTGAAATGCTTTTCTGATATACACAAGCTTACAACTTTCTAGCCTGCAACCATGACTGAAAAACTGATTATTACACTTACCGAACATGCTGTGTGGGGACCTATTCTCCAGCCGGTGTTGGTGCAGGCTGAGATATCGGGGGCACTCATTATTCAGGAAATTGTGGGGAGCAGGTCGTCGTACCTTCCGCAATTGACAGAGGCGGAAAAGCAAATTGTAATGATGGCTGAAAAAGTTTCGGATAAGGTGCTGATGAAAAACTATTCGAAAGAGAAAAATCTGAATGAGTTTTTTAAGCGCATAACACCCGAAACCATTGAGCGATATATTCGTCCGGCTATCGAAAATTACCATCGTAAAACCATAGCCATTCTTCAACAACAGCCTTCGCTTGAACTTTATCTTCGCGCCGGTGTGAAAACCCGCTCGCTGTATTACCTCGATAAAGTGATTGTTCCGAATATTCACTCAGAGGTTGTTTTTAATTTTAAAAAGGACGAAGAGTCGGGGCTGCGTTATTTTATTAGCCTGAAATGTAAAGATGAGCAGTTCGATTTGCATTCGAAAACCTATTTTGCATTGTGCACAGAGCCGGCAATATTGGTCATCAACCATAAACTACATACTTTCAGCGATATTGATATAAAAAAGTTAGTCCCGTTTTTTACCAAAAGATACATCGAAGTTCCAGACTCGGCCGAAAAAACTTATATAAAGACTTTCGTAAAAAGTTGTGTGGAAAAATACGAGGTGAATGCCGAAGGAATAGATATTCGTCAGGTGACGCCCGATAAAAAAGCTGTTCTTTCATTGGAAGAAGATATCAACGCACAACCGATTTTTACATTGAACTTTACGTACGGTGATAAAAAATTTCCTGTAGATTCGCTCAACAAAAGAAATGTTTCTGTTTCAGAGCGTGGTGGAAATATATCGCTTCAATGGTTTTATCCGGATAAAGAGTGGGAGCAAGCATTGGTTGAGATGCTGCTGAATGGTGGCTTAGAGGTGAAAGGAGCAAGCTATTTTACGCTAAAGAAATCGATCGATACCGGCTTGCCATACAAGGGAATTGCTTCCGTAGTTGAATGGCTTCAATCGCACAGTGAACTTTTAAAACACTTTAATTTTAAACAAAATACGCCCGATAGAGTTTATTATATTGGTGAAATATCTATCACCACTGATGTAGATACAAAACAGGACTGGTTTGATATTCGCGTGGTAGCTATTTTTGGCGAATTCAAAATCCCTTTCGCGCGTTTCAGAACCCATATTCTCAATAATATACGCGAATATTTATTGCCTGATGGAACTATCGCTATTCTGCCCGAAGAATGGTTTACGCGGTATTACGAACTGATGCTTTTCAGTAAGAAAACGGATGAAAAAATCCGGTTGAAAAAGCACCATTATGGTATTGTTGAAACTATTCAAGGCGAAAAACAATTCGCGTATGATTATGACGAACAAAAATCACAGGCCTTGCCGGTTGAAGTTTGTGCTGAACTCCGGAATTACCAGCAAAAAGGCTTTTCGTGGCTGGTAAATTTATACGAAAATAATTTCGGAGGCTGCCTGGCCGATGATATGGGGTTAGGTAAGACGCTGCAAACTATTGCTTTGCTGGCTCATATTACTTCGAAATATAACCAGGCAAATCCGATTCAGAGACCCACAGCGTATGAACCTGAAACTAGTATTGATGGAGCGAAAGAAACAGTTCAATTGTCTATTTTTGATGCTATAGTTGCAAATGAAACCAATGCGATTGCCCCAATGCAGGTGAGCGCTAAACCCACTTCGCTTATTGTGATGCCTACATCGTTGATACATAACTGGCATAATGAGTTGAAAAAGTTTGCTCCGTCGCTCAAAGTATATATTTATTCGGGAGCAAAACGCATAAAGAGTAAAAATATAAATCGTATTTTTGGAGTGTACGACGTGGTTTTGACCACCTACGGAACGATACGGAACGATGTTGAACTATTGCAATCCTGTCAGTTTCATCATCTTATATTAGATGAAAGTCAATACGTAAAGAATCCCGATTCGTTGGCCTATAAAGCTGTGAAACAAATAAATGCACTTTATAAACTGGCTTTGACGGGTACGCCGATTGAGAATTCGCTCACCGACCTGTGGGCGCAAATCAATATCGTAAATGAAGGATTGCTGGGCAGTCAGGCTACATTCAGAAATGCTTACGTTACGCCGATTGTAAAGAATAATAAGGTCAAAGAAGAAGCTCTGTTGAAAATTATTCAGCCGTTTATCCTTCGCCGGACTAAAGACGAAGTAGCACCCGAACTGCCGCCTTTATCGCAAGAAACAGTTTACTGCGATATGAGCGATGAACAGCAAACCTCTTATAACGAAGAAAAAAATAAGTTGCGGAGTAGTTTGTTACTAAATGAGACTAACTTTGATACGCAAAAGATTGCTTTCATGACTTTGCAAGGTCTTACGCGTTTACGTTTGCTGGCCAATCATCCTGTGTTGATGGACAATGAATATGTCGGCGACTCTGGCAAATTTGAGCAAATTATCATGCGTTTTGAAACCTTGAAGTCGGAAAACCATAAGGTGCTGATATTCTCGTCCTTTGTGAAGCATTTGCGATTGTTGTCAGATTATTTTGATAAGGAACAATGGAAATACGCATGGCTATCGGGTTCAACAACTCCTGCGAACAGAGAGGAAGAAATTGAAAAATTTAAAACTGATCCGGAGGTGAATTGTTTTTTTATCTCGCTGAAAGCCGGTGGAGTAGGGCTGAACCTCACAGCAGCCGACTATGTTTTCATTATTGATCCGTGGTGGAATCCGGCTTCTGAAATGCAGGCGTTGAGCCGTTCGCACCGCATTGGACAAGATAAAAACGTGATGGTTTATCGTTTCATTTCTACTGAAACGATAGAAGAAAAAATACGAAATTTGCAGGAGAGTAAGTCGAAACTGGCAGAAACTTTTGTGACTTCGAGCAATCCGCTGAAAGATTTGAATAGAGAAGAAATGGCAAAATTAATAGAATAGAAAAAATAGATTAATATGAAAAATAAAAGTGTTCAAACTGAAATAGATGCGTGCTATTTATACCGTGTGTTAGCCGCAAACGAAAAGGATGAAGCAGTGGCAAAAATCTTCCGACAAATGGGTGAGATAGAACAAAGTCATGCCGAAGCTTTTGCCCGACGTGAAAATATATCGACCGAAAACCTTATTCAGCCGTCGTGGAGAGCGAAGACGATGAATTTAATCGGACGACTTTTTGGATACGATTATGTTTTGGGTGCATTGATGGACACTGAAAAAAGTTTGTCGAATGCTATCATCAAAACGAAAGAAAAAAATAAAATGGCGCTTACTGGCACGGAGACCAATCACGTAAAAATTTTATGGTCCATTATCGATAATGATAAAGAGCTGAGTGGCGCACAACATGCCAAATTTGAAACAAAGCACCGCTCGGTGGGTGGAAATGCTATTCGTGCTTCGGTGTTGGGTGGCAACGACGGGTTGGTATCCAACTTCAGTTTGGTGATGGGCGTGGCAGGAGCTACTACCGGTCAGCAGGGCGTTTTGTTGGCGGGTATAGCCGGATTATTGGCCGGTGCGTTGTCGATGGCATTGGGCGAATGGATTTCGGTGAAAAGCTCGCAGGAACTCTATGAAAACCAAATGGCAATAGAGATGGATGAATTGGAAACCAATCCTGAAGGTGAGGAGCGAGAGTTGGCATTAATTTATATGGCCAAAGGAATTCCCGAAGAGCAGGCTCGTAAAATGTCGTCCGAAATAATGAAGGACAAAACCCATGCACATGCTGTGTTGGTAAAAGAAGAATTGGGCATTAATGCCGATGAGCTACAAGGTTCGGCTATTGAAGCTGCTTTGTATTCGTTTTTCTTGTTTACCATAGGTGCTATCATTCCGTTGGCTCCATTTTTCTTTATGAATGGCTATGAGGCAATTTTATTAAGCGTCTCGTTCAGTGCTGTAGGATTGTTTCTTATCGGTGCGGCTATTACTTTGTTTACCGGTAAAAATGTTTGGTTTTCGGGATTCCGTCAGGTATTGTTTGGGTTGGCTGCAGCAGGAATTACCTTCGGGATCGGGAAACTGATAGGTGTAGCAGTTTCGTGAAAAAGAATGTTTAAAAGTGGTATTTGCAGTTATAAACAATAAACAGGAAAAAATCAATTAGCATAGAAAAAATACCTAAATTTGCTAGATATTAATTCTGATATAAATTTCAATATTATGAACTCATTTAATGACAATAACTTCAAGCTTCGATTTGATGGGGAACAACACCAACTGGATGCTAATGTGCTTATTAGTAGTTTAATTCATACTACGGCGATTATTCAAGAAACAAATAAATTCTTAGATTCCGGAAAGAAAATTGAAATTAAAGTGAAGGCATTAGAGAAAGGGAGTTTTTTGATTCATATAGAACTTATAGAAACAACTTTCGACTCTTTAAAAATAATTTTTACTCGTGAGAATATTGAAACTGGTGGAATTATTATTAGTGCTTTTGTAGGGTTTATTGAAATTAAAAAATTTTTAAAAGGGAAAAGTCCCAAAAAGATAGATCAAAAGGAAAGTAAAACAACAATCACGAATCAAAATGGTGATGTATTTATTATTGAAAACTCGGTTTTTAATATTTATGAGCATAGTTCAATAGTACAAGATGCGCTTTCTCAAAACTTTGAGACTTTAAATAATGATCCTGCAATTTCCGCATTTGAAGTTACAGATAAAAATGAAAATCCTATTATTAGGGTCGAGAAAGAAGAATTTTCAGATTTGTCTTTGAAATCAGAAGAGATCTTAAAAGATGAAAGGATATTAAAAGAAGCAGCCACGCTCAATATCCTAAGACTCTCGTTCGAAGAATCATTAAAATGGGAGTTTTATTACAAGGGAAATAAAATTAATGCAAAAATCAATGATCCAAATTTTTATAAAAAAATAGATCAAGGTGAGTCATTTGCAAAGGGAGATATTTTGGAGGTTGAACTTCAAATTAACCAGAAGTGGGATGAGTCTGTTAATACATTTGTAAATAAGTCGTACCAAGTCAATAGAATTATCAGACATATTCTTCGAAACGAGCAACAGAAATTCAATTTTGAAGAGTGAAGATAGGTCATCAGAAACAATTTTTATATTTCACAATCACTGTAAATAAAGCGAAGGGGGAGTTGAGGCTTCCCCTTTTTGATAGGTGTAGCAGTTTCGTGAAAAATCTGATTCAGAAC
>OBMA010002294.1_pt1 | contig 11203 bp, 10 predicted proteins | sample 1539141 | NCBI WGS metagenome assembly OBMA01 (sample SAMEA3991484, study PRJEB22521) | metagenome | biome: anthropogenic terrestrial biome; feature: sewage plant; material: raw primary sludge | place: Sweden | collected 2012-09-26 | reverse complement strand
TTGGTATAAACGTGGCAACTTTTACTACAACTTGCTCATGGAAGAACTGAGTAGCCGTGTGGTGCTCACGGTACTCAATGGAGTGCAACGTGAATTGACTACCAGTACTACTCACAAACAATTTATTGATGACTTGGTCGAGCAGCATCGGCAATTACTCGCGATTGCCCTAGCCGATATTTTGCAAGAATCCTTGGGTAAAGAGTTGCAAACGCAGCGTCACATGATTGCTAAAAATGTTGGGTTGGTGGTCAATCAAGCTATTGAAGATACGCCTGAGCTGACTCAACTTCTGCGCCTGATACCATTGGTTGGTGGACGTATTGAACAGCAAATTCAAAGTATCGGACAACGATTGGGCGAAAATATCACCCAAGGTTTAATTGAACCTTTTGCACAACCCAACCAGCAGTCCAACAACCCAACATATCAAATGATTGCCGAAAAAATTAGTCAGATAGAAGTTGAACATAATCAGCATATTGATAAATTAGTAGAGTCAGCAGTATTTGAAAGTTTAGAAGCAATTCGCAAACAAGTAAAAGTTAAACAATGGCAACAAATTTTAAATGAAGGACAACAACACGATATTTCATAAAGGTCTTTCAATAATTTTAGCTAAAACAATGTAAAATTTTTTTAGTAACTGAACTAGAGAATTCACCCAATTTGTTCTAGGATTTGCTCTATTTATAAAATGACTTCAACAACCAGCAAGGTTAGAAGTGTTAAGGAATTATTATGGCTGACATACGGATAAAAGGCAGATTGGTCAATGCAATTCGCATTAGCTTAGACACCAATGATCATGATGCGATCCGCCAGCAACTAAGCCCAATGTTGCAAAAATCATTTCCACCAGGGGTTTTAGTGGTCATTGAAAGTTCAGTCGAACAAGAATTGATTGCGCTGATTCAATTGCTGATTAGCCTAGAAGCACAGCCGATTGCAGTAACTGAAGGCATTATGGCAGATCAAGCACGTGCTATTCAGTTCCCTGTAATCCCGCAAGACCGTCCATTGCAGGAAGTGAAAGCCACCAAAGAACAAGTGGTAGAAGTAAAAGTTGAACCTGCGGCAGAACTCCAACAGACAGAAAATCAAGTTGCTGAAACTACCCCTGCTTTAGCACATATTACCTCTTATCACGATGAAATTTTGCGTACAGGTCAATGCTTGGTACAACATCAGGGCGACATTATTTTAACCGCAGGCATTAACAGTGGTTCCGAAGTGATTGCTTCAGGAAATATACATATTTATGGTAGTGTACGTGGTAGAGTCGTTGCCGGCGCGGGCGGGAATATTTCAGCACGAATTTTCTGCCATTCCCTAGAAGCAGAATTAGTATCTATTGCAGGCACCTATTGCGTGGCGGACGATATTCCTCAGCATGTGACTAAAAAACCTGTGCATATTTACTTAAATGATAACCAAGAGCTTGTATTTGAAGCTCTACAATTTTAATGTATAAATAATCACCAAAAATCCCCAAAAAATATAGGGGAATTTAAACCATAACAGGAGTGGATTCGGTGGCGAAAATTGTTGTCGTAACATCAGGCAAAGGTGGCGTAGGTAAAACTACGACTAGTGCATCTTTTGCAACAGGTTTAGCCCTTCGCGGTCACAAAACTGTTGTGATCGATTTTGACGTGGGTTTACGTAACCTCGACTTAATTATGGGTTGTGAACGTCGCGTTGTTTATGATTTTGTGAATGTATTAAATAATGAAGCGCGTTTACAACAAGCATTAATTCGCGATAAAGATATCGAAAACCTTTATATTCTTCCAGCCTCACAAACCCGTGATAAAGATGCCCTGACCGATGAAGGTGTGGCACGTATCATGGATGAGTTGGCGCAAGAATTTGATTACATTATTTGCGACTCACCTGCAGGGATTGAGCGCGGTGCCATTCTTGCAATGTACCATGCTGATGAAGCGATTATTGTAACCAACCCTGAAATTTCTTCAGTACGTGACTCTGACCGCATTATCGGTATGCTCGACAGCAAAACTAAAAAAGTAGAACAAAACGAAGGTCGTGTGCGTAAGCATTTGTGTATTACACGTTACAACCCAGAACGTGCCGATAAACAAGAAATGCTGACCATTGACGATATTTCTAAAGATATTTTACGTGTACCAACTTTAGGCGTGATTCCTGAATGTAAGAGCGTACTTCAAGCATCTAACGAAGGTAAACCTGTGATTCTGTATAGCGATGCCGCTGCAGGTCAGGCGTACGATGACTTGGTTGCACGTTTCTTGGGTGAAGAACGTCCGTTTCGCCATATTGAAACAAAACCGAAAGGTTGGTTAGCACGGTTATTTGGAGCGTAGACATGGCAGGATTTTGGAGCAAATTATTTAGCGGTGAAGACAAGCCATCTAGCGCACAAACAGCTAAAGATCGCTTAAAAGTGATTGTTGCTTCTGAACAAGGTCTAGGTAAACGCTTAAGCCAAGACAAAATTGATCAGATGAAAAAAGAAATTATGCAAGTGGTAAACCGCTATGTGCGTGGTGTCGATGAACAACATATTCAAATGTCTGTGCGTTCAGAAGCCAATATTGAAATGTTAGAAATGAATATCAATTTGCCTGAAGAGCGATAATCTGAATACTGATTAGTCAATCAAATTGAATCAGGGCAAAATAACGCAAGTTATTTTGCCCTATTTTTTCAAAAGAATATAAAGGAGATTGCTATGGCATTATCTCAACCTGCGACCTTTAACGAGGCATGGTCGGATGAACGTGTATTTGCCTACTTGAATCAACTTCCACCAGCAGGTGTGAATGCAGATTTTCACGTACTCTATCACGCATTTAAACACATGCGTCCAAGCGATTATGAACGTCTACTAACACAATTTGTTGCCGATGGTCGCGATGTAAATGCCACCAACCCTGAAGGTCAGCGTATTCATGATGTAATTGCTGAATTTCCTCGTCAAAAAGATGGCTTTTTAGCAGTTTTAGCCAAGTTTGCTTAAACCGCTTAAACACAGCATTTTGCAAAACTCAGCCAAAGCGGTTGAGTTAAAAAAATCCCGCAATATTGAATTGCGGGATTTTTTACTGCAGCACTTAATTCAAGATCAAACAGAAAGTGTAGCTTTACACTAAAATTTCACGTTTCCCATTTGCACCCTGCTCGCTCACAATACCTTGCTCTTGCATCTGATCAACAATACGCGCTGCACGGTTATAGCCCAAGCTAAATTTGCGCTGTAAAGATGAGGTCGATACTTTACGTGTTTCCAGTACAAATGCCACACACTGATCATATAGCACATCACGGTCTGGACTGCCGTCACCATCTTCAAAACCACGTGAGGACGGTTCTTCATCAAATGGTGTCAAGATTTCATCAACATAGTCAGGATCGCCACGTTCACGCCACGCATCACAGATACGGTTGACTTCATCATCCGAAATAAATGCACCATGCACACGTTCTGGTTCAATTTTACCCGGCCCTAAAAACAGCATATCACCATGACCGAGCAGGTCTTCTGCACCGCCCGCATCCAAAATAGTACGTGAGTCAATTTTCGAGTTCACACGTAAAGCCACACGAGTTGGAATATTGGCTTTAATTAGACCTGTAATCACATCCACCGATGGACGCTGAGTTGCTAAGAGTAAGTGAATCCCTGCTGCACGTGATTTTTGTGCCAAACGGGTAATCATTTCTTCCGCTTTCTTGCCCACTTGCATGATCATGTCGGCAAACTCATCTGCCACAATCACAATAGATGGCAATGGTGTTAAACGCGGTGCACGTTCTTGCGTTGCAGAATCTCCCGGCTTCCAAGTTGGATCAATTAGATCTTCACCATTGGCGATAGATTCTTCAACCTTACGGTTATAGTCACTTAATTTACGAATTTTCAGGAAAGACATTAGCTTATAACGACGTTCCATTTCATTGACACACCAATTTAAAGCGCTGACGGCATCTTTCATGTCTGTCACCACAGGCGTCAATAAGTGTGGAATATCGTTATAGTTAGCAAGTTCCAGTTGTTTCGGGTCAATCAAAATTAAACGCAATTGATCAGGCTTGTATTTCAGCAACATCGACAAAATCATCGAGTTCACTGCCACCGATTTACCAGAACCAGTCGTCCCTGCCACCAACATGTGCGGTGCTTTGCCCAATTCAGTAATCACGGGATTTCCTGAAATGTCTTTCCCCATCGCCATAGATAAAATGCCGTTTGGATCTTCAAAAGCAGGCGTTTGTAATAACTCAATCAAACGTACCATTTCACGTGAACTATTCGGTACTTCAATACCAATATACGGCTTACCAGGAATGACTTCGACTACACGAACCGATGCCATCGACATTGAACGTGCCAAGTCACGGGAAATATTGGTGACTTTTGAAGCTTTGACCCCGGGTGCCAAATCCAGCTCAAAACGGGTCACAACAGGGCCAGGCTGTGCTTCAACTACTTTGGCTTTGACATTAAATTCCTGTAATTTAATTTCCAGCAATTCCGACAAGCGCGATAATTGTTCTGCGGTGAAGTTCACTTTTTTGTTTGGATCGACTTTATCGAGCAAATCCAACCCCGGTAATGGCGATAAATCACGACGTTTTTCTGCAACCTGCATGGCACGGGACATCGGACGGCCATGTGCATCGGTCAAGGGTGCATCAAAATCAAAGTCATCTTCATCTAGTGGTTTGCCTGCGGTTTCCTGCCAAGCTTCGATAAATGCTTCTTTGGATAACGCCGCTTTTTCTGCATGTTCGGCCTGTGTAACGGCAGCTGTACTTGCCATCACTGCGGCAGTGGCTGCTGTTTGGATAGGTGCCTGAACAAAAGCAGAACTTTGTGCATAACTACTGGTACTACGCGCTACAGGCGCTTGATCTTGAAATGAATCTTGCTGTAACTCATCACCCAAAAGATCATCCACCAACAAATCATCTAAACTGTCTAAATCATGCTGCAAATGGCGCTCTTGCCGTACAGCATGATTTTGCATATTCGAAACACTTGAAGATGACGGATTAAAATCTGACTCAAATCTGCTGAGTTCATCGTTAAAATCGTGAGTCGTATGATTCGAGTGTGGATGCACTGTTTCATGCTGGATCACAGACTCATCTAAAGCATCCATTCCCGCATTGTTTTGGAATGGACTGTGTAAATCACTTGCAGCTTTGCCTTGTGGAACTGCTGCGAGCAATTCATCAAAAATTTGGTCATCATCCCAATCCAACGATGATTTTGTAGTGGCTTGAGCTGCTGCAGTTCTAGGAAGCACGTCATCAAAAGGATTAGATTGTAGATGCGACTCAGGCTCTTCTGAAGCACGCAATAAAGCATGAATGTCTTGGTTATGCTGACTGTCGGTATTTTCTTGTAAAGCACGCCATACTTCACCTGTCGCAACAATACGCTGGCTGTCTTGTTTTAAGCGATGCGCCTTTTCTAGGGTTTTCTCTAATTCAACCTCATCAATTTCATCTTGTATCAATCCCTGTTGCTGCGGCTGTTGCTCTTCTTCTTCGCGTTGCTGCATATCATTAAACATACGCTCTGCCGCAGGATGTGGCGTAGTTACTTTAGCTTGTTTCACCTGTGCCACAACGAGTTCACTCTCTTCTGAATCGGTTGATGCCACTTTGGCAGCATCCACAGGTGTAGCAACAACGGTCTTTTTCACCTGTGGTGCAGAACGGTCAAACTCCGATTCTACTTCAGGCACATTGCGATAGAACAAATCTTGCAGGGCAGCAGGTGTGGCTTTTAAAGTTGCCCAGGTTCTGTTCCACTTCACCCCAAATGCGAGGGTAAATAAGAAAATCCAAAAGACGACTAAAAAAATTGTTGCCCCATAAATAGTTAAAATTTGCGACAAACTTTTCCCAAGCTCAAAACCGATAATGCCGCCTGAGGCATTGTCTAAAGTATCGGCAGGCACTTGCCAAAATAAATACAATAAACTTGCAGTCGCCAATAAAATGAAGAATTGTGCAGCATAACGAAATGGACGGTTTAAAAAACTACGTGGCCACCAGACTTGTAAAGCTTCAATAAATAAATAAGCAGGAAGGAGCAGACTCGCCCAACCTAAAAAGCCAAACAATAAATCGGCAATCCACGCACCTGCTATTCCACTTGCATTTGAAACCTGTTGGGTATCACTAGAAATGTGCATCCAACCTGGGTCAAATGGAGTATAGGTCACTGTTGCAAGGAACAGATATATTCCAAAAGAGACCAAAAATAATGTCGCTATTAAGCGCTGTGCATAAGCACCCGACACCGCAGTCATATATTGTCCTGTCGCCAATTCTTCATCAATGTTTTTTGTTTGCTCGATGGTCTAAAAAAGCCACCTAATTCAGAGCGTCTGTGTTTCATTTAGCTATGGCATTTAAGTCGCATTTCACCATGCAAGCTTCATCACACAGCAAGCTATAAATTATAACAGACCTTCTATTATGCATGTGTTGCCTAGAAAAAGATGCAAGATTATTGAAGTGTGTTGTTAACTTTTTCTATATAGCTCAAATCGATTTAGATGATCAGTAATATCAACTTTAATCACACAGCAAACTCATCCTGTTTCACGTATAATTCCATAAATTTCTGAATAAAAAAAGGATGCTGTGCATGAGCGCTCGTCACTCACGTTTGATTATTTTAGGTTCAGGCCCTGCAGGTTATAGTGCCGCAGTATATGCCGCACGCGCCAACTTAAAACCGACTTTAATTGCAGGCTTACAATTGGGTGGTCAACTCACCACGACCACGGAAGTTGATAACTGGCCAGGCGATCCTGAAGGTTTAACAGGCCCAGTGTTAATGGAGCGTATGCAAGCGCATGCAGAACGCTTTGGCACAGAAATCGTGTATGACCATATCAATGAAGTAAACCTGAATGTGCGCCCATTTGTACTCAAAGGCGATATGGAAGAATTTACCTGTGATGCTTTAATCATTTGCACAGGCGCGACTGCTCAATATTTAGGTTTAGAATCTGAAGCAGCATTTATGGGTCAGGGTGTAAGTGCCTGCGCCACCTGTGATGGTTTCTTCTACAAAAACCAAAAAGTGATGGTCGTTGGTGGTGGTAACACGGCTGTCGAAGAAGCATTATACCTTTCTAATATTGCAGCACACGTGACATTGGTGCATCGTCGTGATTCACTTCGTTCTGAAAAAATCATGCAAGACCAATTATTTGCAAAAGTGAAAGAAGGCAAAATCAGTATTCTTTGGAATAACCAGGTCGATGAAGTCTTGGGTGACAACACAGGCGTAACTTCAGTCCGTTTAAAATCAACTACCGATGGTTCTACTCAAGATGTTGATGTATCTGGCTTATTCATTGCGATTGGTCACAAACCGAATACTGGCATGTTTGAAGGTCAATTAAACTTGCGTGATGGTTATATCCAAGTACAAAGTGGCACTTCAGGCAATGCGACTCAAACTTCGGTGGATGGTGTTTTTGCTGCGGGTGATGTGGCAGATTCAATTTATCGCCAAGCAATTACTTCTGCAGGTTCAGGCTGTATGGCAGCATTGGATGCAGAAAAATATTTAGATGCACTTGGTGAATAATTTAGTGACCAAGTTTAAAGACCGCTCTCCTTGAGCGGTTTTTTTATCACGATATTTTTAGGTATGATGAAATCAAGTTCATCGCAAAACTTCATACGGCAATTGATATGCACACACTCCCAGCTTCACAATTCATTTTCCCTGATCCTATTGAAGTTGATCCTGAAGGTGAAGGCTTGATTTGTGTAGGTGCAGACCTCTCCCCTTCTACGCTCTATGAAGCCTATACACATGGCTTATTTCCATGGTTTTCAGAGGGTGATCCCATTTGTTGGTGGTGTCCTGAGCCACGTTGCTTAATTATTCCGCAACATTATCAGCCGAGTAAGTCTTTAATCCGCAACATGAAAAAAATAGATTATCGCATTACTATCAATCATGCCTTTGAACAAGTGATTCGCAATTGTGCCTTGCCCCGTAGCTACGCCAATGAAACTTGGATTTCTGAGGAGATCATTCAAGGTTATTGTCAGCTTTTTGCAGCAGGTTATGGCTATAGTGTAGAAGTTTGGGAGCAAGATAGTTTGGTCGGTGGTTTATATGGTGTCAGCATTGGCAAAGGCTGTTTTGGTGAGTCTATGTTTAGCCATCGTACAGATGTCTCCAAAATGGCATTTTATGGTTTGATGCTGCTCGGACAAGAACAACAATTGCCTTGGATTGACTGCCAATTGGTTAATGACCATTTAATTAGCCTGGGCGCATGTACATTTTCTCGCCAAGACTATCTTAAATCGTTACAAGATGTTGTAAAACAGCCTGCGATCAATTGGAAAAAATACCAGGACAGTGTATTTTCAAGTAAAACAATAGCGCAGTATGCGCGCCTACTTGAATGACAATAACAGAGAGGGATCTTGAAAATGAATTCATATCACCCAAAATCCCCGCTAAATGATTTGCAGTATTACATTACTCCACCGCACGATTGCAGCTATTTACCTGAAAAATCTGCGCGGATGGTATTTTTAGACCCTACACATAAAATTGATGTGCTGACTTTGTCTGAACTTTCTCGGGTCGGTTTTCGTCGCAGTGGCGATTTTGTATATCGCCCTGAATGCCATTTATGCCGCCAATGCCTTTCTTCACGCATTCCTGTCGCTGAATTTAAAATGAACAGCACCCAAAAGAAAGCTTGGAAACGCAATCATGATTTACAGATAAAAATAACGCAGCCACAAGATGCAGGCGATTTGCATTATGCACTCTATGAACACTATATCAATGAACGACATGCCGATGGTGATATGTTCCCTGCCAGTCGTGATCAATTTGAAAAATTCCTGATCCACAGTTGTACTAACAGCTTCTTTTTAGAAATTTGGCACGCAGATCGCTTAATTGCAGTATCGACCTGTGATTATTTAGATGATGGTATTTCTGCAGTCTATACCTTTTTTGATCCTGACGAAAGTCGTCGCTCACTCGGAACATTTGCAGTATTAAAACAAATTGAACAGGCGCAACATTTGGGGCTGCAATATGTTTACTTAGGCTATTGGGTACCACATTCCAATAAAATGAACTATAAATCGCAATATGTACCACTTGAGCTACTGCTCGATGGTCAATGGCGACGTATTAACCGCAGCCTAAATACCGATGAGGTGCAGCAATTGGGAAACTCTTTAATGACCACACTGCCCTTAGGCTGGAATAACTCAATCATCAAATAAACTGAATTCACACAAGATCAATTTTTACCTCGAACAGATTTACTTAAACAAACTGGCAAAATCATCACTACAAGATTTCACCATAATAATGGCATGCTCGCGTGTCCCATCCGTTTTAGGATAATAATTTTTACGTAAATCAATTTGATGAAAACCTGATTTTTCATACAGGGCTATCGCAGCTAAATTACTTTCACGTACTTCTAAAAAAATCTGAACGGGTCGATTCTTTAAGCCTGCAATAGAATGTTCTAGCAATTGATAGCCTAAACCTTTGCCTTGCTGACTTGGATGCACCGCCATCAACAACAAATTCGCTTCATCCAATACAGGTTGCAAAATACAAAAGCCCACTACTTTCCCTGCGTGTTCAATCACGGTACTGTGATAACTCTCTACCGCTTCACCAAATTGTTTGGCACTCCACGGATGACTTTGTACCAAATTTTCAATAACAACCACATCGGCGACATCATGGGCTTGCATTAAACGAATCATAAGAAGTGATCTTGTGCTCTAAGATGTAGGCATTATAGATTTCACTACAAAAAAATCGAGCAAAAAAAAAGGCAACTTACGTTGCCTGACCAAAGGGAAAAGTTTAGAAGCCTAATTTGGCTTTCCAAGTATTTAATAATGTTGTGGTGTCAAAATCGTTCGGATGAAAATTCGGATTGAAATATAACAACATTTCTTTGCCCATGCCGGTAATAATCCCTTTGGATGGACTATAAGCATAACGATAAATCATGCGTAAATTTTCCAAATTCAATTGCTTGTCTTGTTTTAATAAACGCCATAAAAAATAGTTTTGTATAAAAAACAAAATCACCATCGAGATAACCAAAGAACTTGTCCGTAGTGCATAGGCTCTCAAACCCTTACCAAACACACCTTTAAACACATCATAAGCCACAGCTTTATGTTCATTTTCTTCAATTGCATGCCACAACCACATGGTTTTCATGGTGTCATCAGTCATCAATTCTTGAATATGAGAATTGGTCAATAATTGTGAAGCAATCGTTGCTGTGAAATGTTCTAGCGCAGTAGTTGTAGTTAAATCTACCATTTCCTGTGTAATGCCAATCGGTTTAGCTAACTTTGCCATAAATTTTCGAGTGGTTTGAATCACGGTATCTGTATGACGTTCCAAAGCATCAACATCATGCCCAAATTTCTGCGCAGAGGCATTAAAACCGACATGCTCATGCGTATGCATGGCTTCTTGTCCAATGAAGGCACTGATTTCTTTCTGTAAATCTGCATTGTTTTTCAGCATTGAGTGATAACGCACCGCACGTACACTATCTATAAAAAACTTCTCACCTGCAGGAAATAATGCAGATAAAGCAGTCATAAAATGCGTTAGGCCTGCATTACCACCCATCCAATATTCGGGTACAGTATCAAAGTTGAAATTCATACGGCGGACAGGAAAACTCGCCCCAGCACGTTTACTTATACTTACCTTAGCATTCATGTTGCTCACTCCTGAGGTTACAACTATGAAGTTATTTACTCCTTGTAACCCACTCTATTTTTATTTTTCGGTATGACTTCATATTACGGTTTTCTGCGCAGTATTTAAGTGCACTTAGGGACAGCGAATTGTCAATTCAGGACATGAGGAAAAAAATAATGATAAGTGAAATTATTTTTGTGATTTAGAGAAAAATAGGTAACTATACCGTAGCATAAGAAAGTTAAAAAAATGGTTTTTAGATGATTCAAGGCTTAAAGAATGACTTTTTTGATCCATCAAACTGTATGACAAGCTATCATCCATAAATGAAAACTAGCACTCAAAATACAGCCATAAAAAAGCGCCCCAAACGGAGCGCTCTTTCACACTATAAAGCGATTATGCTGTTACTTTAGCAACAACACCAGCACCTACAGTACGACCACCTTCACG
>OBMA010002289.1_pt1 | contig 11221 bp, 5 predicted proteins | sample 1539141 | NCBI WGS metagenome assembly OBMA01 (sample SAMEA3991484, study PRJEB22521) | metagenome | biome: anthropogenic terrestrial biome; feature: sewage plant; material: raw primary sludge | place: Sweden | collected 2012-09-26 | reverse complement strand
TCTTTATCATCGTTTGAGTGGAACTTTTATCGCAATATACCGTGCCGTCGGGAAAGGTTACACGAAGCTTTTTCCGGCTTGCCCGTTCGTGTATCGGTTCTTGATCTGGTTTCGCATGTGCGTAGACGTTCACCTCTGGCTTCACAGTTTCCTCTTCTGCATTGTCGGCGGTTTCATCTTTGAAGTCGAATGATAGTTGTATTTCCTTATTCATGATATGCTGTATATGTTATTATGATGGTCACCTTAAATCCGTGACAAATCATCTAATATTATTTATGATGCCCTGAAGGACAAGGAGTCTCCGGAGTTTGCTCATGTCGAAAAATTCACCTACCCTAGTGGTACGAAACTTCTAACATAAAGATTTTCGACATGCGCACAAAATTAGCCATAAAATCTGAAAACATGACCTCTTTTGGAGGAATTTTTTACATCATGGATATTTTTGAGGCCTAAACTTTAAAATAAGACCATTGTGTCTTTTCTAACTAAAGTTTCCCGCCCCTGGTTTGACAGCATTTGAAGCAGATTGATTCCTATAAATCAGATGTTTTTGTAAAAAAGATATAATGATATAACTTTGCCACTAAGTTGCAAACTATTTTTCGTACCTTTACAACGAAATAATTAAATGAGAAAAATTGTATCTATAACAACGATTGTTTTTACAGCTTTGATTATTGTACTGTTGACAATCATTCCTCACCACCATCATGGTGAGATTAGTTGTGTCGTAATAGAACAATGTGCGAAGGATGGGGGAATGAATGATAAACACACATCTCATCCTACAGGACAGGAATCCAGCTCTTGTAATTTGAATCAATTAAAGAATTCTCTATATAGTGCAACAAATCATATTTCTGTTAAATCATCAGAACATTTCCTTTTGTTGGCTTTATTCGTTGTTTTTGCGACTTCTATTTATCGTTTTCTTACTGAACAAAAAATATCCATTTTAAGTGTCTCGGATATACGATTCCTTTTACAATGGGTAAGTTGTGTTTTAGGTTTACGTGCCCCTCCTTATTATATTTAAATTTTTATCAAACGCATTTTCTTGCGTTTATTCCCATTTTTCAGGAATCTGACTTTTTGTTTGATAAATAAACAAAAACAAGATATCTATTGATTCTGTTAAAGAGTAATGGTAAAGCGTCTACTCAATAGAATTAAGTCATATAAATTTAAATATATATGTAATTCAAATCATGATCAATAAAATCATTTTATATTCCATACAGCACAAGTTTATCGTGCTATTATTCGTTATCGCATTAATAGGGGGAGGTCTATATTCTCTTGGCACTATCAATGTGGACTCTACACCTGACATCACCAACAACCAGGTGCAGGTGATAACCTCTTCGGAAAACTTATCAACTGCTGATATAGAGCAGTTTGTCACTTATCCGGTGGAATTGGCGATGTCTAATTTGCCGGGCGTAAAGGATGTCCGTTCCGTATCAAGATTCGGCTTGTCCGTTGTTACTGTCATATTTAATGATAATATGGGTACGTATCAACCTCGTCAATTGGTGCAGGAAAAGCTGGGCGAAGTGAAGGAGCAAATACCCGAAGGTTTCGGTACGCCGAAGATGGGGCCGATAACAACCGGTCTCGGAGAAATATATCAATACACTCTTGTGCCTAAGGACACAGCCCTATATACGCCGCAGGAATTGCGCACTATTCAGGATTGGATTGTAAAACGCCAAATGGCAATGCTGCCGGGTGTTGTTGAAGTCAATTCGTTTGGCGGAAGTATCAAACAATACGAAATATCTCTTTCGTCAGAGCGTCTCAATGCCATGAACATAACGATGTCGGAGGTGTTTGAAGCCCTTAGTAAAAACAATATTAATACCGGTGGAGCCTACATAGAAAAGAACCACATGGCCAACTTCATACGCGGCGAGGGATTGGTGAAATCGGTTGACGACATCAAAAACATCGTGGTGAAGAAAGAAAATAATGTGCCAGTGCTTATCAGTGACGTTGCCGAAGATGTGAAATTTGGAGCGCAGGTGCGTTACGGTGCCTTTACTCAAGATGGTCATGAAGCGGTAGGCGGAATGATATTGATGTTGAAGGATGCGAACTCGGACAAAGTGGTGAAAGAGGTTAAAGAGCGAATGAAGTCTGTGCAGAAATCTCTGCCAAGCGGCATTGAGATTAAACCGTTTCTTGACCGTTCGAATCTCATAAACCGTACAACGAGCACCATTGCCCGCAACTTAATTGAAGGCGCGCTAATTGTGATTTTCGTACTCGTTCTGCTCCTGGGTAATGTGCGTGGCGGCGTCATAACGGCATCGGTTATTCCGCTAGCTCTGCTTTTTGCCTTCATCTTGATGCGGATTTTTGGCGTCTGGGCTAACTTGATGAGTTTGGGGGCCATCGACTTTGGTATCATAGTGGATGGTGCCGTGATTATTGTTGAAGGCATTACGCACAAGATAAAACACGGGATGAAAAGGCAGATGGTGTTTGACTCGAAGGTAATGGACCAAATTACTTATGATTCCGCTTCAACGATGATGGGTTCTGCATTTTTCGGACAGCTTATCATTCTTATCGTATTCACGCCGATACTTTTTCTTTCGGGAATCAGCGGCAAGATGTTCCAGCCTATGGCGTACACGTTCTCATTCGCCATATTGGGCGCGATTATTCTTTGTCTCACATACGTGCCGATGATTTCATCACTGCTGATGCGCCCTTTGCGAAATCAATACGGCGTTTTTGCGCATACAGAGCGTTGGCTTGAGCATCTTAGCACAAAACTGATGAATAAGATACATGCCGTTTACAAACCGTGTTTGACTTTTTCGCTCGGGCATAAGAAACTGATCCTTACACTTGCAATTATACTATTTGCCGGTGCCGGATACACTTTCAGCCGTATGGGGGGTGAGTTCGTACCCAGTTTGGAAGAAGGTGATATTGCCATGCAGACATTTCTGCGTCCCGGAAGTTCTCTTTCTGAAACCGTAAAGCGAGAAGAAGAAGTAGAAAAACTATTGCTTGAGAGTTTCCCTGAAATCAAAACTGTCTGTGCCCGTATTGGTGTTGCTGATATCCCAACAGACCCTATGGGGTTTGATTATACTGACAGCTTCATTATACTAGAAAAGGATATGAGCAAATGGACATCTGCAAAGACCAAGGAAGAATTAATAGAGAAGATTAAAGCAAAGTTGAGCGTGTTACCAGGATTGAATTATTCTTTCTCACAGCCTGTAGAATTGCGATTTAACGAACTCCTGACAGGTATTCGAGAGGATGTAGCTGTGAAGTTGTATGGTGAAGACCTGGATAAATTGAATGAATTAGGTGAGAAAATGGCTACTATTATCAGCAAGGTAAAAGGAGCTGGAGATGTCTCGCTTGAACGAACATCAGGACTGCCACAAATAACCGTGAAATATGACTACAGAAAAATAGCTCAATACGGACTGAATATCGAGAAACTTAATCAATATGTCAGTGCAGCTTTTGCCGGAAGTAAAGCCGGTGTCATCTTTGAAGGTGAGAAACGATTTGATATGGTCATACGTCTTAGTCAGAAAGAACGTAAAGGCATAGAAGATTTGCAAAACCTGTATGTTGATTTGCCCGGCGGTCAGCTTATTCCGTTGAAGGAAGTTGCCGATATCAGCTATCAACCGGGACCAATGCAGATTTCGCGCGACCGGGCTTCACGACGTATTTATGTAGGAGTAAACGTGCGCGGAAGAGATGTGCAATCACTTGTCAGTGAAATTCAGAAGAAATTGGATAAGGAACTGAAGTTACCGGCCGGTTATCACATCACGTATGGTGGAGAATTCCAGAACCTGCAGGATGCCAAAGCCCGCCTGATGATTGTGATGCCGATTGCCATGGTACTCATTTTCATATTACTCTACTTTGCGTTGAAGTCGGTAAAGCAGGCGTTAATGATATATATGGCTGTACCACTTGCCACCATAGGCGGAATATTCTCGCTGATGTTGCGCGGTATGCCGTTTAGTATTTCTGCGGGGGTTGGATTTATTGTTCTTTTCGGAGTGGCCGTACTTAACGGACTTGTATTGATAAACAGGTTTAACACTTTAAAAGAAAAAGGTATGACAGATGTAATTGAACGTATAAAGAATGGTACACGTGAAAGATTGCGCCCGATACTTCTTACTGCTACGGCTGCCATGCTGGGATTCCTGCCTATGGCTGTTTCAGGTTCTGCCGGTGCCGAAGTACAAAGGCCGTTGGCAACTGTAGTTATTGGCGGATTGTTCAGTGCCACGTTGCTAACCCTGATAGTAGTTCCGATATTATATGCTTGGGAAGAACGCATCAGCAAACACAATATACCGGGAAAAACTATTGCGGCAACTACGGCTGTACTGCTGTTGATGGTAATGCCATGCACGGCAAAAGCACAAAGCGCGATAACCCTTGACAAGGCTGTTCAAACGGCAATAGAGACTTATCCTTCAATAAAAGCTGCCAAGTTGGAAGTGGAGGCGCAAAAAGCTTTGATCCGTTCTGCCTGGGACATCGGCACAACGGATATATCAACCGGCACAGAAGAAAAAGGCAAGGGCAATGATGCTGTAACAACATTAATCAGAGTCAGGCAGAATCTTGATATTTTAGGAATTGGGGCACGTACCAAATATTATAGCAAACAAGCGGATGTGTCTAAGGCACAGGTGGATGTAACGGGACGGGAACTGCGCCGTGAAGTGAGCGTCGATTACGGAATGGCTTATGTGGCCAAACAACGTAGATTGGTGTATGATAGGCTTGACTCTATATACGGGAACTTTGAAAAGGCTGCAAAACTCCGTTATGAAACAGAGGCTACATCCAAATTGGAGTATATTTCAGCACAAAATCAGGCTCGGCAAATAAACCTTGCCAGGATGCAGGCATTAAAGGACGAACAGACCGCACTGAAAAATCTCAACCGCTGGCTTGGAGATAATACTGCTTATGTCACAGATGACAATATTGCTGCTTTGTCAAATGACATCATGCCATCTTCTGCCGTGCATCCGACGCTGCAACTTGCCGGTGAAAAAATAAAATTGGCAGACAGCAAATATAAAATGGAGAAGTCGGAATTTCTTCCTAAGTTTTTTGTGGAATATGGTAACCAGAAATTAGGATCAACGACGGGTTATTATTCTTATCAGGTAGGTTTAAGTTTTCCTCTTTTCAGTGCGGGGCAGTCGGCACGTACAAAATCTGCGAAGATAGAGCACGATGTAGCCGTGCAGAACTATGACCGCCAGCAACGTGAGTTGACTTCCGAGCGTAATGCGGTGTCAACCCAATACGAGAAGTGGAAAAAGTCGCTTGAATATTATCGCGGCACGGCTCTTCCGCTTGCACAGGAGCAACAACAGGCTGCTATACGATATTACAAAGAAGGCGCAACTGATTATCTCGGATTTATCCAAAATATGAAAGATGCCACACAAATTCAGTTTGACTATTGGAATTGCTTTAGCGAATATCTGAACACGAGATTTAATTTAGAATATTGTTATTAATAGAATTAAAATAAAAGAGATGAAACATAAATTATTATATGTAGCCCTATTGGCAAGTCTGTCAACTGTTTTCTCCGGTTGTGGCGCAAAAAAAGAACAGGCAAAAGAGACCAAAGATTCCGTGCAAGCCAGCGAAACGTCAATGAATGATGTCATACTTACGGATGCTCAGGTGAAATCGCTGAATGTGAAAACGGGTGAAATGCCGAGTTACCGGTTTCAGGGACAGATAGAGGCTAACGGCACATTATCGGTGATGCCGCAGAATGAAGCGTCGGTATCGCCGTTTGTCGGTGCCAATGTGAAATATATCCTTGTGAAAGAAGGACAGGCTGTACGTCGCGGTCAACCTCTTGCTTATCTGTGGCATCCCAACTTGCTGGATTTGCAGAGCCGCTATCTTTCGGCATACAACCGTTTGGGGTATGTTTCAAAGGATTATAATCGTCAGAAAAAACTCTATAACGAGAAAATAGGAGCGGGAAAAGATTTTCAACAGGTGCAGTCGGAATATAATTCGTTGTTGGCGGAACTGAGAACTACGGAGGCGCAACTCCGTCTTATAGGTATAAATCCAATCAGTATACGTAATGGAAAAGCTGTTTCAAGTGTAGCTGTAAAAAGCCCTATCAATGGCACGGTAGAAAATATAAACATAAAAACAGGGCAATATGCCGACTCTCAGACATCCATGTTTCGCATCGTGAATCTGGATAACATATATGCAGACCTGCTTGTCTTCGAAAAAGACGCACCTAAAGTGAAGGTCGGTCAGACGGTTTCTCTTTCTTTGAAGTCAGCCACCGGAGCAAAACATACAGGAAAAGTGTATTCTGTAGGCAAGACATTTGAGGTTAATCCCAAGGCTATTCATGTGCGTGTCGCTATCAACGGTTCAAAGAGCGGACTTATATCCGGAATGTATCTTTGCGGAAAGATAGACTCGGATACGGATGAACTTACAGCAATTCCTGAAGAGGGCGTTGTTGACGATTCCGGAAAATCGTACATCTTTTCAGTTTCACACGAGAAAGATAAATGGCGTTTCCATCCCATTGAAGTGAAAAAGGGAAGAATAGAAAACGGATATGTAGAAATCAAGAATATGGATAAATTGGACAGCAATACAATTTTGACCTTAAACAATGCCTATTATATTCTCTCGGAAATGAAAAAGAATGAGACTGGTGAAGACTAAATTTAATTAAGAAATGCGATCTATTATGATATAAATAGAAGATTTGTTTCATCATTGGATCGCATTTATAATATTACAACTGATTAAATCATTTATAGCCTCATTATAATTATATCATATTTGCAATTCTAATACCGATTTGATTATTGATAGCCGTTTCTACAGCTTGATACACCTCTGTTTCTTCTGATTTAATTGAAATGACAAGCGAATATTTAATCACATTGTCAACATTTTCAAGTTTGCGTTCTTTCCACCAACCAGAACTGGGATACACAACAATTTTACCGCATTCAGCTAATTCTTGTGCCGTACAAGTAAACCAATCCGACTGCACCGTTCCATTTTCTCTACGTTGTTGACCAACCTCCCATCGAGATGAATCATTCGTATCAGAAGATTCTCCCTCTTTCTTATTTCTGCGACGTAAAAACTCATCTTCACTTTCAGTAGCAGTTTTCACATCAAAGTGAAGTGTTGCAGATGGATAACGATACTTACTATTTTTACCTCCTGTTCCTGGAGCTGGTTTGACATAATAGGAAAGTGTTACTCGCATAGTGACACTTTCATTGAGCATGAATTCTAATAGTTCGGCTGGCCAAGGCAAATCATAATAATGCATCTCATTATATTGATTACTGCCTGATGTGCCACTATTGACAAAAGGCACAATCTCGTTTTCAAAAACAAAAGTTGCACATTTATCGTTGCTAAAAAGGGCTATATCCTCGTTTGGAACCCCATATCCGCACAAGGGCATAATGTCCTTAGGCTGTCCAATACGAGCCATTTCTGGTGTCCACTCTGCTGAATGGACCATCAAAGCTCTTATGGACAACATATTCAGTGTAGGATTTGCAGTCTTAATTTTTGCCGCTAATCTAGAGGCAAGTGCTGTTGCCGCACTTGTGGCATTAAAAGCTTCAAGTGGTTTCTGTAAATCCTGAGATGTTGTTATCAGGCTTAAATCATCATTAGTTACAATACCCAGAGTTTTATGCAATGCAAGATTACCACCTTCCATAACTATTTCTGGCTTTATACGTCCGTTGCTCCAACAATCTGTAGTTCTGGAAACTGGGGATATTGCACCGGGGGCAGCAAGCGGTCTAGGTTCTGGTCCGTTGGAAATAATTGTCTTTTCTGTAAATGCACCGACTGTCAATGCGTTCCAAGCCTGTGACGGACTTAAAATAGCATTTGCTCGACAAGAATTAAGATAACCGGTTTTATCAATATCTGCTGGTTGTATGTTCCCACCAGAAACCATAACCAAGCGATCACAACGACCACCATGATAGGTACTTTCGTCTAACGCAGCAGAACTTGATGTGGGATGACCATCAAGAGAAACGTCATCTGTAATTGCCATGCAGTTTAATGTCGCACCCATAGATTGAGCTTGATCAATAGCGTCTTCAATTACAGCACCATAAAAATCCGACTGTGTCTGATGTCCTTCTTCGTATATTTTGACGGAGGCAAGTGAATGTTCTATTTCAGATACAGAACCTCTTTGATATGCTAACTCCGTTAAATCACCAAGTAAAGCCAATCCTGCCATATCAGTACCATGGAAGCTTTTATCAATGTTATCAGGGACGTTGATTGCCGACCCCATACGAGCATCAGGCAAAGCAGGTGTTAATAATTTGTGTGCATTGTTAACTCCTGTATCTAAAATACCTATACAAATAGAATCATTCGTGATATTAAAATTTATATCATCACTGAACAAATCATTCCATTCCCGATTTGCTTCATGCGTTTCTATCAGAATGGACGGCTGACGATAACGGCGAATTCCCTCTATGTAACCCAAATGATTTGGAAGACTTTCGAGTACGTTCTTTGTTGTTTTAATCAAGAACACATCAACGTCTGCAAATTGAAGTCTATTACTAATATTACATTCTATGCCAAGAATATTTAAAGTATTTGATACATCTTCAATAGAATAATCATCTCTTTTGTTTATCCATAATTCAAACAAAAGAGTTTCGTTTTCTGCTAGTCGGTCAAAAGATTCGGAGGATTCATAAAGGGAATGAATATCTGAGAGATTTATTTCTTCAATAGGAGCAATAAGTTTTTCATTGCTTGCATTTCCATTTTTTGTATCTTTCGTGGCGTATTCGTCCGCTTTTTTTCTTAACCACTCTTTGTCTTTTTTCTCGATAAAGACTGTAACATTAGCATTTTCTTCGCTTTTATCTGACACTTTCATAATTTTGGCACCTTTCTTGGTATCAAAACTATCAGAAATCAGTTTCTTGTTAACCTCAAAATCTAAATACACACCATCGGCAACAGGTAGGTCGCCTGCTACTAATTCATCATGCAAGGCAATTGCTTGATTAAAAGAATTCTGATATTGTTCTTTGAGTAACTCAGCGTGCTCTATTCGATTACGTTGGGGCATTGTATTAGACTGACCACCTCGCGATCGTGGCGTAAATTCTTTTGCTTCTGCTATTTGGTTACCTAAGTAGAAATGATTCTTCTGCATAACAAACTTTATCCAATATTACGGCATCGGGTATTTCTCATGCTTATTACATTATTTATAAGTTCTTCAGTGATAGCAACATCGTTTAAAAGAGCATCCTTAAAAATATCCGCACATATCATTTTAATCTCGGCATGACTCATACCATCAAATTTAGGTTCAACCATTGCAAAATCTAAATTCACAGCTGTGTAAAGATATTCTTTTAAAAGCCTCAATCGTTGTTGTGTATCAGGCAATTGATATTCTATCACATCATCAAATCGGCGGAATAGAGCCTTATCAATAGACTCCACACTATTTGTCGCTGCAATAATAAAACTGTCCGATGCATCCCTTTCCAGCAGTTGAAGGAATGTATTCAATATACGACGCTGTTCTCCAACTTCGTTATCCATTCCCCTTTGAGCTCCAATCGCATCAAACTCATCAAAGAGATAAACAGCAGGAACTTCTGATATAAAGTCAAATATATTACTCAATTTAAGTCCTGTTTCACCCATAAACTTGGTTACAACCTTTTCGGTTCTGACCACAAAGAAAGGAAGATTAAGTTCTTTGGCAAGAACATTTGCCGTCATTGTCTTTCCTGTACCAGATTCTCCAAAGAGCATCAGTTTACGTCTGTTTGCAAGACCATATTTCCGTAAATCATCACGCTTCTCATATTCCTTGATTACTCGCTTTATCTTTTCAATGATTTCATCTGAGGCTATAAGACATTTCAAATCGTCAAAACAATCGAGTTGCAATAGCAAGTCTTCAACGGCTTTGGATTTTGTAGCTAAATGAAGTGGGTTGAATGAGGTATTTTTCTTACTCAACAAATCTTGTATTGTCCGAGCTAAGATAACATGACCATTTTTGGCTTCTACAGCTGAAATCTGTAGGGCCACTTTTCTGAACTGAGCATCATCGTTGCTAAGATGATTCCGAATCAGAGATAATATTTGGTCCGAATTAGCCATATTAATTAAGTTTACAACATTTGCTTCGCAAAGGTAGTCTTTATTTCCGATTCACCAAAAATTTACAATGTAAACATAACGTTTATATCGCAAATTATGCTATTTTTTTACGTAATTTATTACATTCTTACCTATATTGCCAAACTATTTTGCCATAAAGCTACAGATGTGGGACGTGTCTATAAAGAAAGGATGGAAAATGATTATAAAAGGGAATGGTTATGACTTCCATTCATAGAAGTCAATCTTAACAATAAACCTCACGGCTATATAAAAGGAAGTGACACAGCGTTAGACTTTTCAAAGCCAGAAAATCCCGACTGCTTTGTTGCAATCGGGATTTGACTGTATAAAATTCTATGTTACCAATGGTAGTTTATAATTCCACCAATATATAGGGTCTGCTGAATAATTCATTTTGCTTAAAACAAACAAAAATCATAACTATTTTTAGGAAAACAGTATGAATAATAGTATTTTAAATGTTAAAGCTATCACAATTAAAGGTGTATATTATTGAATAATAGCATATTAAATTTATTCAGCAGACCCTATTTAGCAGATTAATAGAAAAGTTACTAAAGTCTATATACGGCTTGGGAGTATACCACCACTCTTCAAATGCCGTCAAATCAGGGATGGGAAACTTTAGATTTTAATTACACCGGTGTAACTAAAAATCAAATATTATAGAAGAAATGAACCATAACTTCTAAAATAAGGCCTAGTTTTCAAAAAACTTTTCCATCAACTTAAAATACGCCCAAAATAAGGTCATTTTGTAAGTTATTGATAATCAAACAAAACAACGGTTTACAAATTTTGCAGTATCCTTTTTATTGTTCAAAACCTTCTAAAAATTGTCCTGTTTTTCCTCATTTTGACCGCTAAGAGACGGCCTTTAGCATGCTAAAAGGTATCCTTTGGCAAAACCGGAGGCCTCCTTTGACCTTCCAAGAGGTTACCTTTCGCAAAATCGGAGGCGAAAACGTTGACT
>OBMA010002287.1_pt1 | contig 11226 bp, 9 predicted proteins | sample 1539141 | NCBI WGS metagenome assembly OBMA01 (sample SAMEA3991484, study PRJEB22521) | metagenome | biome: anthropogenic terrestrial biome; feature: sewage plant; material: raw primary sludge | place: Sweden | collected 2012-09-26 | reverse complement strand
GATATTCATGCCGAAGGTTCGTCTATCATGAGTTCTTTGCTTCTCCTTGTTAAAACCTGACATTATTAAACTCTAAATAATTATTTTTTTTATACATAAAAGTAAGTGAGTACTTACAAACTAATTTTTAAAATATGAAACTAACAACTAAAAGACTTCGCATTTATTCCTGGATTGCCCTTGTAGTAATTGCTTTGGGCAGTGTGTATTTTGTAAGAGAAATGAAGCAAAATGCATATATGGAAACTGACCTTGATGAATATATGCCTAAAGAACATCCGGCTTTTAAGTATAGCGATATGGCAGAGGAATGGTTCTCAATTAAAGATGGAATTCTGATTGCTATAGAAAACAAATCGGGCGTTTTTAATACCGGTACACTTTCAAAAATTAAAGAGATATCAGTCAGGTTGCAGGAAATGAGTCAGTTCGAAGAAAATGACATTATGTCGCTATATACAGCCGACAATATTGTGGGTACCGAAGATGGCATGGATGTGCAACCATTCTACGAAGAAGTTCCTGGGCTTAAAAGTGAGCAGGATAGTTTGCGTCAGAGTGTAGTGTCGAATGATATGGTGTATGGCAGGTTGGTGTCAACTGATGGGTCAGTGGCACTGATAGCTGCGAGCATGAAGGATGATGTGTTTGATGAGGCATTTTATGAAGAAATAATGGATTTTGCCAAATCGTACAATGGCGATGGCGATGTGATTTATGTGGCTGGTCGTCCTATTGTTGAAGGAACGATGGGGATGTTGGGGCCACAGGATATGAAACGAATGGTGCCTGTTGTAATGATAGTGATAACATTGGTGTTGTTGTTGTTGCTTCGCAGTTTCAGAGCAACTTTATTTACCCTTATAAGTGTGCTTATCAGTACTATATGGGCGTTTGGTTTAATGTCGGCTACGGGCGTGCCTATTTATTCGGTATCAACAATGATGCCTGTGATGCTTATTGCCATTGGCGTGGCGTATGGAATTTATTTTTACAATCATTTAAACCGTTACAGGCTGTTGAAACCACAATCTGGTGATGCCGACGCTGTGTTGCATACCTTAGGTATACTTTGGAAGCCTTTGTCGATGGCAGCTTTTACAACCATCATTGGATTTATTTCTCTGCTCACCTCACAGGTATATCCAATTAAGTATTTCGGATTGTTTACTGCCTTTGGTATATTTATGGCTTATGTGCTTGCATTGATTTTTTTACCTTCATCGATCTTAATTTTTGGCAGTCGTAAATATAAAATAAAGGCAGTTGACGATAAGCCTACCTATACAATTCTAAATCGGATTACCGATAAACTATTATTAAACAAAAAAACAACTCTTATTGTGACTATAGTAGTGATAGTGATATCGGTAATAGGTTTACAAAAGGTTTGGATAAATTCAAGTTTCCTCGACAAATTTGAACCTAACAGCGAAATTGTACTTACTGATGCATTTGTGAACTCCAAATTTGGTGGTACTTCCACTTTGAATGTGATTGTTGAGTCGGACGATGCTGATGCTTTTAAGCAACCTGCCAACCTACGATTAGTTGATCAATTGCAGGAATCGACTGAGCAGCTTCCAAAAGTTGGAAATTCGTTTTCGCTTACCGATTATATCAAGCGTATGAATAAAGTGATGAATGCTGATAAAGAAGAGTTTTATGCTATTCCGGATAACAACGAAATGGTTGCTCAGTATTTGCTTTTGTACGAAATGTCGGGCGATCCCGAGAATCTTGTGAAGGTAGTAAACTATGATTACAACAAACTGAATTTGACTTTTCAGCTTAAAGGCGATGATTCCAAAACTATAAATGAAGCAATAGCCGTCATAAAATCGTTTGAAAATGAGTTTGAAAAAAATGGTTTGAAAATAAACTATGCGGGCTCAGGCTATAAAGCGCTTGTGTTTTCCGACCTTATTCTCGAAGGACAAATGGGTAGTATATTTTTATCCCTGGCTTTAGTATTTATTCTGTTGGTGATTATGTTCAGAAGTTTTAAAGCAGGTCTTATCGGTTCAGTTCCAATTATTATCACATCGCTTATAAGTTTTGGGGTGATGGGACTTGGCAATATTGCGTTAAGTACTACTACTGCACTTATTTCAAGTATCGCCATAGGTATTGGAGTCGATTATGCCATCCATTTTTTACAAACCTATTCAGTGTATTATAAGAAAACAAAATCGCGTCACGAGGCTATTCACGAAACAATGCGACACACAGGTAGTGCCATTGTTAGTAATGCTATTGTGGTTATTGCCGGATTTTTGGTAATGCTGTTTTCGGTATTTCCCCCAAACAGAATGCTTGGTTTGCTGGTGTCGATGAATATGCTTACAAGTTTTATTGGTACACTCTCGGTTATGATGATTCTTGTTTATACTGCAAAGTTATTCAGACCCGGCAAAAAACAAATAAGTTCAAACAACGAAATAAATGATAAATAAAAAAATAGAAGTATGAAAACAATTAAATTATTAGCTATAACAGTAGTACTGTTATTCTCAGGAGTGAATATGCTGAATTCTCAAACAACAGGATTGCAGGTAATGCAAAAAGTGTATGATTTGCCTTCGGGGAAAGATACTCAAGCGGAATTGACGATGACACTTATAAATAAACAGGGAGAGAAAAGGGTGCGTCAGTTAAAACAATATATTGCCGATGAGGGTAGTGTCGAAAAGAAGATAATGTATTTTACTGCTCCTGCGGATGTAAAAGGAACTTCGTTTATGAACTGGAGTTATAGTTCGGCAAAAGATGATGACCAATGGATTTATCTACCCGCCCTGAAACGTACCAAACGCATTTCAAGTGGAAGTAAAGGCGATTATTTTATGGGCTCTGATTTTACTTATGACGATTTGGGCGAACGACACCCCGATGAGGATACTCACAAACTATTGCGCGAGGAAACAGTTGATGGTAAACCCTGTTTTGTGGTTGAGAGTACTCCCAAAGCAAAGGGACACATGTATTCGAAAACCATTACGTGGGTGCTGAAGGATACTTATATCGGTCTGAAGCGTGAGTTTTACGATCCTAATGCAAAGTTGCTTAAAACACTTACAATTAAAAACTTTAAAAAAATCAGTGGTGTTTGGGTGATTTTGGATACCGAAATGAAAAATGTACAGAAAAATCACAGTACGACTATTAGTCTTGCTAATGTGAAGATAAACCAGGGTGTACCTGCTTCAAAATTTACTGAGAGAAGTATGACAATGGGTCAATAATATTTCAAAAAAATATTTACAAATGAGACAACCATATTATTTTATCTTAATTGGAGTGCTTTTTAGCGTAATGCTGACAGCACAGGAAAATAAACCCGTTTTTTCGGGTTTTATAAGGAATTATACCGGTATTCTGACTAAAGACATGGACCAGTTTTCGATATTGCAGAATACTTTTAATCTTAATGTTGAATACAGAGGTCAGAAGACAGGTTTTAAAGTAAACCCTTATGTGTATCAGTATTTCGATAAGAATATCGATTTTGGGTTGCGTGAGGCATATATGGATTTTTATTCCGATAAATTAGATTTGCGTGTTGGTAAACAGCAGATTATTTGGGGTAAAGCCGAGGGTGTTTTTATAACTGATGTGATTTCGCCAAAGGATTTAAGCGAGTTTCTGCTACGCGATTTCGAGGAAATACGTACAGGGGTCACTTCAGTGAAACTTAATTATCATTCAGGAAATCACACTATCGAAGGTGTTTGGGTGCCTGCATTTACGCCAACGCTGATGCCCGAGACGGGTTCGATATGGGCGCCAAAGCTTTCATTCCCAATTAATCCTACATGGGATTACAGCACGGCAAATAAAAACTTAACTGTGGCTAATAGCGAGGCGTTTCTGAGATACTCGCTGATGTCTTCAGCTTTCGATTTGGAACTGGTTGGAGGTACATTTCTTTACGATGACCCCGCTATGCACCTTACTAAGCAAATTGATCCTGTTACAAGGCAGCTCACAAGTCTTACTGTGCGTCCCGACTATCATCGTACAAATATGGCGGGAGGTAGCTTTAGTGTTCCTGTGGGCGATTTAGTTATTCGAGGCGAGGGGGCTTTTTATGATGGCAGATATTTTCAAACTGTTTCGCCAACTGCGGCCGATGCTACTATCGAAAAGAATTTTGTACATTATATGGCTGGTTTGGATTATACACTTGGTGGTGTGAAACTTAGTACACAATTTATTCAGGAACGTGTACTCGATTATGAAGTTAGCATGAATAATGACGAAGTTGAAACTACCATGACTTTTCTGGCAAAGAAAGATTTTTTCAGAGAAAGATTATGGTTGGAGCTGTTTGCCTATGTGGGATTGAACAACGAAGATGCGCTCATCCGACCAAAAGTAAGTTACTCAGTAGCCGATGGCGTTGATCTGCAGCTGGGTGCAAATCTATTTACCGGCAATACAGGGCGCTTCGGACAGTACGACGACAATGATATGTTGTTTATGAAATTGAAATATAGTTTTTAAAGCGTTTATAAAGCGCTTATTGATATACTAATAAACAGAAATTGAAATACGGACATGCCTCCTCCCGATTGGTTCGTATTTCAATTTTTTTCTTTTTGTTTTTCAGCTAGTGTTGTGTTAAGCATTTTATGACGCATCTGTTCAATTGCCGCCCCATTTATGGGGTGGATGAAATAGAAGTATGAAATTAGGCTTTAGCCAAATGATTATAAGTATTTGGCTAAAGCCCATACAATATATCACACATATCCGGCAGCTAAAGCAGCCGGCAATTCAAAGTTAACTTAACACTAGTCCGACTTAAACTTCCCCGATTTAAGAAACGAGTTTACGTATTTTATTACTGTTTTGTTGTACAGAAGTCCTACATGCCACGATTTTATAAATGCCACATCTTTTTCGATTCCCATTTTGGTTTGTTCCGGAATTAGAACTCCATCGTTATCTCCTTTTACAAACATATTAAAGCCTCTTTTTCTTGCAAAACTTCCGGCAATTAGTCCAACTTCGCATGTGGGTATTGGGTACTTTCCGGCGCCACTGTTTGGATTAGTAGTAAGGTTGTTGATGTTTGGTCCAATGATATGCTTCACAAACGAAAACTGTGCAACAAAATCGGCTACCGGCGAGCCATTATTTGGTGGAGCTATCATTACAATTCGATGAATAAATGGAAATGTGGACAAAGAGTCGATATGCTCGTATAGCGAACGCACAACAAGTGCTCCCATCGAGTGTGTCACGAATGAAACGGTATCGTAATTCTCGCTTTGTATTTTCTTAAATAGCGAAATGCCTACTGAATCCACATCTTCTGTCAGGCTTGGATAGGAAAATATCTCGCTGTTAAATCCTTTTTTGTCAATGCTTTTCTGGATCTCTTTCATTTCAATGCCAATGCCGCCATACCCATGTATCAAATAAATTTTTGTGGTTGCGTAGCTCGTAAACTGACTCATCAGTACTGTAATTGTAATAATAATAATTTTCTTCATTTCTGTGTTATTTTAGGGGTTTTTGTTAAGTCGATGATAGTTGTCGTTAAAGGCTCCAGCGTAGTTTCCCCGATTTGTCGTGGGGAAAAAGTAAAAATTTCCCGATATTAAACGACCATGTCATAGAGAAATTTATCGGGCTGACAAAGTTTGCACCTTTGTTCAGCAAATCAGGGATAATGCTACACTGAATGTCTAAGTTCACGAACTCGGTATGAATGAGCAATGTGGCGGCTGGTTCAATGACCAACCAATTGCGCATCGATATTTCGCGTGTAAAGAAATAATTGTGAAACATAAGTCGGTCGTAGTCGTTGTAAGTGCTGTTTTGCAACATATTTACATTGTAGTTGAGGTATGAAAAGCGTGACGAAAGGCCCAGCCCGATGCCTTTGTATGCGAAGTAACTCACCGAAGGTTGTGTGGAGAAACGGTGCATATTTATTTTGTAATAAGGATTTCCTACATTAAAATCAGCATACGAATAACCCGTATTAAGTGCTGTGTAAAATTTATTTTCCCATTTTTTGTACAGAATATATTCGTTTGTGATGATATAGTCTTTCAGAAATTTATCATCATTGCCGTAGTTTGAAGTATTGAAGCGCATAAACGAACTGCTAACTCCGATATTGTCGGTAATGGCATAGCTGATGCCAGCTCCCAACTGTTCGTTAAACAGGCTTCCGTTCAGGCTTATATGAAGGTCGTTTTTTTCATCGAACGGTACAATGTTTTGTGTTTGTGGCAAATAGTAAGAAGTTGTGCACGAAGAATTGAGCAATGCAACGACAGTGTAGATTATTGCCACAAAGAGTTTTGTGAAATGTGTATTCATAGTTATTCTTTTGTAAGAAACATGGAGGAATTAAGGTTGAGTATGTTGTAATTGGTTTTCATTTCGCCCCAATCGTGGTACGATTCTGTGTGTAATGTCCAGTTTGTTTTTTTACGGTAATAAACCGGGTCGATATACACAGTGTCGTTTTCGTCATTTACTCTGAAAATAATCACATCCGACAAAAAATCTTCGAATTGTGCTTCCGAAAGCCATAAATCATATTCGTAACCAGATATTTCAATCATTGAACCTCCGGCTCTTTCAATTTTAATTGCTTCATTATAAATGTTGTTTTTCAGAAAGTACAGCTCGAAGTTGGTTTCGTTCTTAATCGTTAATACTTCAAATACTTTTGGGTAGTAATTGTAGTCGGAAGAACACGAAAGAATTAATAGCGAGAGGATTAATAAAGGGATTTTCTTCATGATAGTCAATGGTTTTTATATAAATAACGACAAATACAATAGAACTGCTCCGGCGATAGCAATGCTACCTGCAATACGATATATTTTTTTTGCCGGTGTAATTGTGATAGTGTCGCTTACCGGATTCCCGTTTTTTATTTCAATTTGGTAAGTTGTGTCTGTTTTTTGGGAATATAAATAATTTAAGCCTGTATATTGCACTGAATAATTGCCATCGGGGAGGTTTTCGATGGTGACCGACTTTACTCTTTTTTCGCTGAAAATAATGCTGTCGTTGAGTCGGAATGTGGTTTCGTTTGTACTTTTTGTGGGTTTCAGAAGTATTTTTCCGGTTTTTGATGCGTCGGGCTGATAGGTGTAAGTGTAATGCAGTCCGCAGGAGTTTAGAACAACTACAGTTGTGATAACAAAAAGTACTTTGAATGATAAATTTTTTCTCATGTTGGCGATTTTAAGTTTTACGATGCAATTCAGATTAATATTGTTGCATGCGTTTCACAAAGATAATATAAACTAATGCATAAAAAAACACCTAACAGGTTTTTGAAACTTGTTAGGTGTGAAGTATATACTTGTAAAAAGTAAGTTCTTATTTCCGGCTTCTGTTGCGCCATGGTTTTTCGCCACCCTGACGGCTGTCGTCACGACGTGGACGGCTTCCGCCTTCGCGTTTTTCACGAAAATCGCGTCCTTCGCTACGGTCGTTGCCACTGCTACGGCGTGCACGATATTCAGGTTTGCTTTTTCCGGAATCAACTGCTTTGCTGCCTTTTGCTTCAGCCACTTCATAGTCAGGTTCTTTGGCAAAAGCGGCTACTACTTTATCGGCCTGATCGGCAAATACATCGAAGAAAGTAAATTTGTTGGTTACTTCAATGGCGCCAATACTGATCGATTTGTCGTTGGTTACATCGTTGATAATGCCGAGGAAGCGTTTGGCGTTAATGCCTTCGCGTTCGCCCACGTTTATTTTCAGACGGATACGTTTGCCCGATTTGGCTCCGCGTTCGCCACGATCATTTCTGTCGCCGCGTTCAGCACGGTCACCTCTTTCGCCACGTTCTCTCGAACCGCGTTCGTTTTTTTCGTGGTAGTTCAGGTCTTCTGAGTCTTTGTAATAATCGAGGAAGCGGTTGAATTCAAGCGATACGAAACGTTTCAGAATTTCTTCCTTGCTCAGATATTCGAGCTGTTTCATAATCTGAACCATGTACGGATCGATTTGTTCTTCGTTTACTTCCACATTTTCCATGCGGTCGATCATGTGGAAAAGTTGCTTTTTGCACACTTCCAATCCGTTTGGTATTTGTTGTTGTTCAAAATCTTTTTTAAGCATGCGCTCAATGTCCTTGATCTTGAATTTTTCTTTCGAATGTATAATTGATACCGAAATACCTTTTTTGTTGGCACGACCTGTTCGTCCGCTTCGGTGTGTGTAAATTTCCACATCATCGGGCAGGTTGTAGTTGATTACGTGCGTCAGGTCGCTTACATCGAGTCCGCGGGCAGCCACGTCGGTAGCCACGAGCAACTGAATGTTACGAATGCGGAATTTTTGCATTACGGTGTCGCGCTGTGCCTGCGAAAGATCACCGTGAAGTGCATCGGCATTGTAGCCATCGTGCATCAATTTATCGGCAACTTCTTTGGTTTCCTGGCGGGTACGGCAAAATACAATTCCGTAAATATCAGGATTCAAATCCACAATTCGTTTCAGAACGAGGTAACGCTGACGGGCCTGCGATACATAATAGATGTGCGCTACATTTTCAGAACCGGAGTTTTTAGTACCAATGGTAATTTCCTCGTAGTTTTTCATGTAACGTTTGGCAATCATTGCAATTTCTTTGGGCATAGTAGCCGAGAAAAGCATGGTGCGACGTGTGTCGGGTGTGCGTTGCAGAATGGTTTCAATATCTTCCTTGAAACCCATGTTCAGCATTTCGTCGGCTTCGTCGAGCACGAGGAAGTTGATTCCGCCAAGTTCAATTTTTCCACGCTCAATCAGGTCGATCAAACGACCGGGCGTAGCCACAATAATTTGAGGAGGAGTGTCGAGTTGTTTTAGTTGTGTACGAATGTCTTCGCCACCATATACAGGCACCACACGCATTCCGCGCATGTTTTTCGAGTAACCTTTCAGGTCGTTCGAAATCTGTATACAAAGTTCGCGGGTAGGAGCAAGCACAAGTGCCTGTACTTTCTTTTGCGAAGCATCGATCATGTGTAATACCGGCAAGCCAAAAGCTGCTGTTTTTCCTGTGCCCGTTTGAGCCAGCGCCACAAGGTCGGCTGTTTGCTCGAGCATAAAAGGGATGGTTTTTTCCTGTACGGGCATAGGTTGCACGTACCCAAGTTCTTCGATGGCCGACAGAATGTCGTCCTTCAAATTTAGTTCTCTGAATGTCATTTTGATGTTTGTTAGTACACGTTAGTGGAGCTTTTATCCGGCGATAATTTCGTTTTGTGTGTAACGTGTACCCCTCAGATAGCATACTGCAAAGGTTAATGCAGTGTATTTCGGATATTTACTCCCGACGCGCTTTTGTTTTTAAATCGGGTGCAAAGATACGCAAATTATCCGGATTTTTATTATCCGGCTGTATTTATAATTTCAGGAGTATTTTTTCAGGAAGAAAACAGAGATAATTTACCGGAAAACAAGGAACGTAAATTACGTAAGTCAACCATATTGTGGGAAACCTGCGTAATTTGCGTTCGAATGTGTTTTTATAATAACGATGCAGCTTAGCCTTTTTTGCTCACTTTTTCCTCAATCACCGAGGCAAATATCGAAATAGCAAGGGACACAATGATGATACTCAGTGAAACAAATGTACCAATATGAATGTTGTAACCAAATTGATGTCCGAGCTCGTTAATACACATTTTAATGCCAATAAACGACAGGATAAAGGCCAGCGCATATTTCAGATATTTGAAATACTGCATAACGCCATTGAGTGCAAAGTAGAGCGAACGTAAACCGAGAATTGCAAAAATATTCGAAGTGTACACAATAAAAGGATCCTTCGATACCGACAAAACAGCCGGAATGGAGTCGATGGCAAAAATCAGATCGGAGGCTTCAATCAGCAACAATACAATGAAGAAATGTGTAGCATAAAGTTTTTTGTCTTTACGAACGAAGAAAGTAGTGAGTGAAGTGTCTTCGCTTACCGGCATGAATTTACGGAAAAGTCTTACCGCAAAGTTTTTATTGGGATCGAAACTGTTTTTGTCGTCTTTTTCGAAAAGCATGTGAATACCAGTGTACACAAGAAACGCTCCGAATACATACATCACCCATGTAAAACGCTCGATAAGTGCTACACCTGCAAATATAAAGATGGCGCGCATTACAATGGCTCCAATAATTCCCCAAAAAAGTATGCGATGCTGGTATTTTGCCTGTATGCCGAAAAATCCGAAGACCATCAGAAATACAAACAGGTTGTCCACACTCAGCGATTTTTCGATCAGATAACCGGTGAAGAACTCAAGTGCCTTTTGTTTGGCAATGACTTCGCCCCAGTAAATGTTTCCTATAAAATAAATCCCCACGTTGAACAGCAGTGCGAGTCCAATCCAGAATGCGCTCCAGTAAAGAGCCGGTTTTACTCTGATTTCCTCGTCCTGTTTGTGAAAAACCTTCAGGTCGAGAAAAAGCATAACAACCACAAAAACTACAAAACCAATCCAAAAGCCAATACCTACTTCCATTAATCTTTTTTATAAATAATCAAACAAAACTCAATGCCGAAATATGCTGATAAATAGTGCTCAGCAATCCGGCAAACACAATCATAATAAGACAAACCACAAGACTGAGGCGTGCGGGGAAATCGGTTGCAATTCGTTCCACCGGCTGCACGCTTTTGTTCAGGAACATAGCCTTTATAATCAACAGATAGTAATACAGAGATATTACTGTGTTTATCAGGGCAATAAATACCAATACGTAATAGCCTTGCTCAGTTGCGGCTGCAAAGATAAAGAATTTGCTGAAAAACCCTGCAAAGGGAGGAATACCTGCCAGTGAAAACAGCGCAAACATCATGACAGCGCTTAGTCGCGGATTGGTTTGATAAAGTCCGTTGTAGTCGCTTATGTTTACTTTTCCCGTGCGCTGTTCAATCACCGAAATGACTCCGAATACAGCCAGGTTCGAAAACATATATACCAAAATATAGTAAACCATCGAGCTCATTCCCGTAGCGCTGGCACTTATCACGCCGAGCAGCAGATAACCTGCCTGCGAAATAGACGAATAGGCCATAAAACGTTTGATGTTCTTCTGGCGGATGGCGAAAATATTAGCCAGTGTAATGCTTATCACAATCAGACCGTAAAGTATGGGTTGCCATTCGGTAGTCAGATTTGCAAATACTTTTGTGAAAATGGTGAACAATACAAATACGGCCGAACCTTTGGAAACGACCGACAAATATCCTGTGAT
>OBMA010002284.1_pt1 | contig 11242 bp, 11 predicted proteins | sample 1539141 | NCBI WGS metagenome assembly OBMA01 (sample SAMEA3991484, study PRJEB22521) | metagenome | biome: anthropogenic terrestrial biome; feature: sewage plant; material: raw primary sludge | place: Sweden | collected 2012-09-26 | reverse complement strand
TTAGAGGAAAATTGCGAATCATAATCATAATTTAGACAAAAATTAATCAAACCTTTAGAAACGGATTCCGAAGTAAAAAAATCGAGCTTAATATTTGAATTTGCCTGTTCTTGATGAATGGTTGATAAAATTGAAATTAAATCTCTTGGAGATTTATTCGCTAACTTCAAAATATCATTTTTATCATTTTGATTTTTAATCAAATAACTCAAAGTTACTTTTCTGTTTTTTGAAAAATATGATAAACGTTTATCTATTATTTTTTCTAAATCTTCGGAATGCCAAGAAACATCTACCGCATCAAATTTATCAAATCTAACACTACCTGAAAGCTCTGTTTTCACTTCTGACCACAAACTAATCCCAAAGGATATCATATTATTTAAAAGTAGTTCTGTATCCGTCAAAATTTCAGTAGTAAAATTTCCAATTTTCACAACATCTTGTTGCAACTCTTGATATTCATCAATTTTATCAAATAAAATTACAGTTTTACTAAAGCCAACAGTTTCAGTTATATCTAACAAGTCGTCCAGAATATCTTTAAGCCTTTCTTTTGTAAATTCTTCTCCATCGATATTGATTGACTCACTTGTAATTTCCTTTAATTCTCCAAAATATTCAGTATAAGCGTTATTAACAGACATGCTGTCTACTCCTAATGACTTATTAATAAGACTAGATGTTAAATTAACTATAGTAGTTGCCATTGTATTAAAGAATTTAATACCTACCATATTCATAGCATTGATAAAAATATTTTTTGTTTTAATATTATGAACATTATTATAAATTTCTAAATGCTCCTTCGCACTAAGCGATACAAAAAACATTCTTATAAAAAGAGCTAATTTTTCAAGTTGAATTGGCGTCAACTTCTTTTTATGCTTTTTATTAGAGTAAAGAAAAACGCAAAGCTTTTTAGTGATTTGCTTTAGAATAAGCTTAAGTAAAGCCGTTTCATTCTTCTTAACTGGAATTTCATCATACCTATCTATTAAAATTGTCAGGACATTATTTCCACTTAAATCTTGATAAAGTTTATTAATTATTGAAGATTTACCAAATCCTCTTTGACCAATTATAAATCTACTATCTCCATTTGACAAATCGTCTTTTAAAGTGTAATAATAATTTGGCTCGAAGAATATTTTATTTATAAATTCCTTTTCTTGTTCAGAAGATTTTTTTGAGAAAGGGTTTTTGGTTAAACATAAATGTTCATTTATATTGGTCGGTGTAAATTCGCTCATTTTCTGTAGTTATATTGATTCAGGCAAACTTAATAATACACTTGGTATTTTATCATCAATACTACTTTTCAAATAGTATTGATTATTAAATTGACCTAATACAACATCAATTTCAATTCCATTATAAAGAACGTAGAATTTATATTTTTCACTTAATATTCCCTCGATAGCAGTTGCTTGAGATATTCTCCAAAAAGTACCATTGGAATTGATTCCGCCAATACTCAAGATTATCTCATTAGGAATTTCAGAATTACTTCTATTTAGTGAAAATACTCGGAATCTATTCATTGTTGAACAATTAAATTACTCAGTAAAAATATACATAATAACACTTATAAAAAAATGAAATTAGTTATTAATATATTAAATTCCTTTTTCACCTGATTCCCTAAAAAGCTCCTTTATTAATAAAGATTAAAAAAAATATTTAATGATTCCGCAAGAATTAGAAGATTAAGTTTTTTATTTGTTTATAGAATAACCAATTTTCATTAAATGAGTATCAACAGCCATTACATTTTTAGCTGAATTTAAAGGATTGTTCTTGTTATCTAAATCTTTACTCAAAAGCGGATTCAACAATGGCTGAATTGAACTTGGTTTTGCGTCAACAATACTACCTAATACATTAGCAATGCTGTTCACCGAGGTATTAAACGGTCGTGCTTTTCGTAAAAACTCAATAATTCCAAGTTTTTCTAGATACACAATTCTTCTTATTAGTGGCACACTATAGTCGTCTAAAAGCTCATCATAAAGAGCTACTGGCTCTTTCGAATTGTTTTCCTCACTATTTTTGAGTTTACTAAAACCAATTCTTTCTAATTCATCAAGTTCTGGAAAAAAAACATTTGTTTTAATGATAAAATCATCAATAAAACTAGCGGAAATATGTTCACAAAAGACATCAATCGTATCTTCCATATAGTACATATATACGTCATCACTAAATAATATTTCAAAAACATGCTCAATATCCTTATTCTCAGCATCACTTAGACGAAGAGCTTCTTCTTTTATTTTTAGCAGATAATACTTGAAAAAATCTCTTCTCAGAAAACGTAAAAGAAATACATCCAAATCATTTGTCAAATCATAGACCGTCCTAATTCTTTTAAAAGAAGTTACTTTGTCAATATTTTCATAAAATTCAATTAGTTCGTTATTAGTCACTTTCAGTAGATTTAGCTGGTTTTATATCGGAAGACAATTTACTAAAATATTCCAACATTTGATGTGCATTATCATAGGTGGTTTTACCGATATAAGACAAGAACATTCGTTCAGTTCCATGAGCAGTAATATTCATTAAAATAGGTGTTGGAATCCTTCCATAAAAATTAGTTGCAAAAGAACGTCTGCAAATATGGCTACTAACAGCTTCATGTTTTGGAGAAACTTTAATCACACTAGGTTCACCCTGCGTTTCTTTCTTTCTCCACTTTGTTGGAGTGTTCAATTCTGCTTCTTTGCATACATCTTTAATATACTCATTGAAACGAGAAAGAGAAATCTTATAAGGCATTCCGCTTTCTATTATTTCGATTGCTTTGGGTAGCAATGGAATGGCTACCAATTTTCCAGTTTTTTGTTGTTTTAATTCAATGATTTTAGCTCCAGAAATCTCTTTTATATTATTTTCAGTAATACTCAATAAGTCGCCAGCACGTTGTCCAATCAAACAACCTAACAACAACCATTTTCTAGCATTTATCAATGCTTCCCTAGCAAGCACAGCCTTTTTAATAGATTCCTGCTCCATTTCGCTCAAAACTATAATATCCTGAGGCTCTTTACTTTCAGATACACCCTTGAAGTTCTTAACTTGTGTTGAAGTTTCAATATCATTCTTAAAAGCATCTCGGCACACTGTTCTAAAATTAGCAATATTCTTTCCAACATAATTAGTAGAATAACCTTTGCCGAACATCCACATTTTGTATTTTTCAAGAAATTGCAAATTTACTTCTTTAACCAAAATACTTTTACCCTTCAAAACCTCAACTTCATATTTTAAAATTGTGTTCTTGAATAATATTAAATTTTGAGTACGACCTTTGCTTAATACTAGCTCTTTTTTTTGATTCTGTTTGTACGGTGCATCATCAATATATTTTTGGATGTAGTTTGTTAAAACATCTAAATCCACAACAGCAACTTTATTATTGAAAACATCAATTTTTCCCTGTAGCCAATCGCCTGTAAATTCAATACCTTCACTTACTGCATTGTTATAGTGTTTTTCTAAATGTATTTTTAATTCAGCTAATTTAATGTTGAGTTTTTTTGCATCATCATCTCTAAGTCGGCTCTGCTCTTTATCAGCATTCCAATCTTTGAAGTTTATCACAAAGCCTGTTTTCCTCCAAAGCCTTACTTTTTGACTAATGGAGTAATAAACATAAATATTTGAATTGTCGCTTTCATTGCGTAATTTGAACTTTAGAGTAGCCATGTTATTTGAAAATTTGAAAAAACAAATATATACATCTTGCTACACTTTTGCTACACTTTTAGTGTATTCATACGAATTATTGCGAATCGGCACGGAAATAAAAAGCCACTAAGCCTTTATTTACATGGTTTTTTAGTTTTTTCAATTTTGCGTAAATACACCAGTTTTGTCCCCTACATGGTCACAAAAAAAGGTATAAATGAAATTCATTTATACCTTTTTCAATTTATATCTTTTGCTATTTATTACTCTCCCACTTCACCGAGCGATTTGTGGATTTTTCGTTTATGATGGGTTTGTCGTAAAGTAGTGTTACCTGAAATCATACTAATATCACCATCAATTTCAAGCATTGCTAACTTGATATCTCGAAAATGCTCAATCCCGTGTTCCCGCATCACCTCCTCCAACTCTTCGGAAGTGATTCCTAATTTGGCCACAGTCTCAAATTCAATTTTTCCATTATGGACTAAAATTTCAGGCTTATCTTGTATCCAATTTTTGATTAACTCAGATTTGAATACCATTTTTTTAAAAATCAGATTCATCACAAACAACGACAAAGCCGCAAGTATACCACCTATAAGAGAAACATTGCTCCCCACCATTGCATTTTGAACCGAATTACTGATCAATAAAATCAAAATTACATCGGCTGTATTCAACTGTGACAATTGTTTTTTCCCAAAAACGCGAAGCGCAATTATCATGAACAAATAAACAGCTACACTTCTAAAGATAACGTCAAGATAAGGATTACTCATACTATTAAAAGATTACTCTTTAATTATACCAAAAAATTAAAGCTCCTTGGAAAAAACCAAAGTTACATCTTTTAAGCATTTGGATTCCAAAAAAACTATTACATCGTAGATCGTATTGAATACTATATTTCAAACAACCACTTGATAAAACAAAAATCCTTAAATCAACACTATACCATCTCCATAAAAAAAGTGTAACTTGTACCATCTAACTTTATTTTTCGTGTTATGGTCACACTCGATATCAATGGTAAAAAATACAATCTCGATGTTGCTCCCGAAATGCCTTTATTATGGGCGATTCGCGACATTATCGGGTTAACGGGCACTAAATTTGGGTGCGGTATCGGCGCTTGTGGCGCTTGTAAAATTCTGATCAATAACGAAGCAACGTATTCGTGTTTGACTCCCGTAAGCGATGCCAAAGGCAAAAAAATCATCACAATCGAAGGTAGTAGTCCCAATTTACAACTCTTACAAGAAGCTTGGGCTGAGTACAATGTCCCACAATGTGGCTATTGCCAACCTGGTCAATTGATTACGGCAACTTCCTTACTTAATTCGAACCCATCGCCTTCTGAGGCAGAAATTGATGACGCTATGTCTGGCAATTTGTGTAGATGTGGCACGTATCAACGCATTAAAAATGCAATACAACATACCGTTGAACTCAAAAAACAAGGAAAATAATGGAGGCAATTCAAAACTACAGTCGACGTGATTTTGTCAAAACCATTGGATTGGCATCTGGCGGATTATTATTAGCTGCAAATAGCTCCTTATTTGCTTCTGAATCCTCTACTACCATAGAAACTTTCAACCCTAATTTATTTGTGTACCTCCAAACCGATGGCACGCTTACGCTTATAGCCTCACGTTCTGAAATGGGGAATGGCGTTCGTACATCGTTACCCTCAATTATAGCTGACGAAATGGAAGCCGATTGGTCCAAAGTTGTAGTACAACAAGCTTTGGGCGATGCAAAATATGGCGATCAAAATACAGACGGTTCGCGAAGTATTTTATATCTCTATGAAACCATGCGAAAAATGGGCGCCACAGCCAAGGCTTTACTCATTACTGCTGCTGCACAAAAATGGAACGTTCCTGAAGCAGAATGTATCGCTCAACATCATTTTATTGTACACAGTAGTGGTAAAAAATTAGGATTTGGCGAACTCGCTGCTACTGCCAAAACTTTAGAATTACCTAAAAACGTTACTTTAAAAAACCCAAAAGACTTTAAATACATTGGTAAAACCTTAAAAAGTGTTGATGTTGCTAACTATGCCAACGGAAGCGCTCTTTTTGGTATTGACAAACGTTTACCCAATATGAAATTTGTGGCCATTGCCCGATGTCCAGTCACTTTTGGCACTGTAAAATCATTCGATAAAAAAGCAGCGCTCAAAATTCGTGGGGTGATTGACGTCATCGAAATCCCAAGAATTGCGAAACCATTTGGCCCTTTGGGTGGTGTAGCCGTAATTGCTTCTAATACGTGGGCTGCCTTTGAAGGCAAGAAAGCCTTAACTATAGAATGGAATTATGGCTCCAATGCAACTTATAGCTCTGCCGATTATCAAAAAACAATCACCGATGGCGTGTTGCAACCCGCAAAAGTAGCCAAATCGATTGGCGATGTAGATCAAGCTTTTGCCAAAGCACATCAAATTGTCGAAAGCACCATACAATTGCCTTTATTGGCGCACGCTCCAATGGAAGTACCCAATGCTGTTGCTTGGGTAAAAGGCGATTCTTGCGAAGTTTGGGCACCTACTCAAGACCCTCAAACCGCTCGTAAAGAAGTGGCAGATTATTTAAAAATACCTTTAGACAAGGTTTCAGTAAATATTACTTTTCTTGGCGGAGGTTTTGGCCGTAAATCAAAACCCGATTATATTGTAGAAGCTGTAATGGTTTCGAAAGTTATCAACGCGCCCGTGCAAGTAGTTTGGACCCGAGAAGACGAAATCAAACACGGTTATTATCATACCGAAAGTGCCCAATATCTCAAAGCCGCTTTGGATGCTCAAGGCAATGTAACCGCTTGGCTGCACCGTTTCGCTCTACCTTCTATTATGTCTACTTTTGTGCCCGGTACCGAATATCCTGCCGAATGGGAAGCTGGAAGTGCCACAGACATACCGTTAGACGTTCCCAATTTTAAAGTCGAAACAGGCAAAGCGCCCGCTCACGTCCGCATCGGATGGATGCGCTCTGTTATCAATATTCCTCACGGTTTTTCTGTAAATGTTTTTGCCAACGAGTTAGCGTATACCGCTAAAAAAGACCCTTTGGAATTCCGCTTGAACCTCATCGGACCGGACCGCATTGAAAACACACAAGACGCCATAAAATACAACACGGCAAGAATGAAACACGTCTTGCGACAAGCAGCAAAAAATGCCAACTACGGAAAAGCATTGCCTCAAGGTCACGCCTTTGGTATAGCGGTTCAATACAGTTTTTATTCCTATGTCGCCTCAGTGGTCGAAGTGTCATTTATCAACAATAAAGTAAAAGTTCACAATGTGTACACCGTTATCGATTGTGGTACCGTCATCAATCGCGATACGGTAAAAGCACAGTTAGAAGGAGCCGCTATTTTCGGGATGTCTTTGACCTATTACGGAAAAATCACCGCCAAAGACGGCGCCATAGAACAAAACAGCTTTAGTGATTATCCTTTAATCCGTATGAACGAAGCACCAAAAATACATGTAGAAATCGTAGAAAGCACCGAAAATCCAACTGGTGTAGGCGAACCTGGCGTACCGGTAATCGCACCAGCCATCGTCAATGCCTTGTTTCAACTCACCGGAAAAAAATACTATAATTTACCTTTAATTGATTATGAAATCGTAGGATAATTTGTGGGGCGTTCCCCCGAGGCACACGACTCCATTAAACCACAAGTCACTGCTCCTCGGGGTCGGGCTATCCGTTCCCAAACTTTTTATACCCTTCGCAATGGCTACGGGTATAAAAAGGTTTTCCTCTACTATCCCTAACGCAAAAACATTTCCCCTTTCTATGAACGATTGGATTACACTATTGCATACTTTCAAAACCTCCAAAACACCGGTTGCCTTGGTCACTGTAACTCAAGTGTTGGGTTCTGCTCCTTGTAAAATAGGTTCAAAAATGATTGTAACCCATCAAAAAGAGATTTTTGGAACCATTGGCGGAGGAAAACTTGAATTTCATATCATCACTCAAGCCCAAAAAGCCATTCAAGAAAATCAAATTCAATCTACTACTTATACGTTAGGCCCCGAATTCGAGCAATGCTGTGGCGGCAAAGTAACCCTTTTAATCGAACCTATGAATCAAAATCCAGAACTGTATCTCTTTGGCGCAGGCCATATTGGCGTTGCCTTGTGCGAAGTTTTAGCCAATACCCCGTTTCAAATCACACTATTGGATACTAGAGAACAATGGAAAAACACCTTATCACTTCCCTCTTCCGTAACCTACAGCGCTGTTCCTTTTGATTTGTACAAAAGCACTGTACATTGGGGGCCAAATTGTTATGCCATCATTGTTACCCACGACCATAAATTGGATTTTGAAATCACCGCCTTATGCCTAGCTGAAAGCACAAAATTCATTGGCCTCATTGGTAGCAAAACCAAACGCAATAAATTCCATCATATGCTTAGAGACGAATTGGGTTTTGAATCAGGTATGAATCCCGTGCATTGCCCCGTTGGATTAGACTTGGGGGGCCATACTCCAAAAGAAATTGCCATTAGCATTGCCGCTCAACTACTACAAGTTTGTTATGAAAAATAATGTTGCTTTTGTACTATTGGCAGGAGGAAAATCAGAACGAATGGGAAACCCCAAAGGCTTACTATTTCATAATAACAACTATTGGTTCGAAACCCAATTAAAAAGCATAGCTTCCTCTGGCGGTACCGAAGTTTATATCGCATTGGGTTTTCATACGGCCGCTTATTGCGAGAAGCTACCTTGGTTAACCTCAGCTCTGCAAGCACCTACTACTTACCTGAATCTTACTATTCGAGCCATTGTAAATCCAAACCCTGAACGAGGTTCTTTTTCGAGTTTACAAACGGTTCTTTCTCAAATAGAAAAACCTAAAACTATACTATTCTGTCCCATTGATGTCCCTATACCCAAAGACGAAACCCTGCAACTACTTTTAAAAAAACAGCAAGCCATTGTTATTCCTAATTACAAAGGCAAAAACGGGCATCCTATAGTTATGGCCGCTGCTTTTTGGAAATCGCTACTTCAACTGAATCCCAGTAACAGTCGGTTGGATTATTTGATAAAAGCTTGTCCTTCGTCAATGATTGGCATTGTACCCGTTGAAAATCCAGAGGTAATTCTGAATTTGAATACACCTGAGGATTGGGAAACGTACCAACAAAAAAATGGCTAGCAATTCGCCAGCCGTTCTTAATGATAATTTTCTGAAATTATTGCTTCTTCAACAATTCCTGTAACGGTTTCAACTGATCCAAATCGATTCTTGATTGCTGCAAAACGGACATCATATTCATAATATGAGTTGGGTTCATGTCTTTACCTAACACACGAACTACTGCAAAACCCGTTTCTTTTTGGTTGGCAAACAAAACAAACTCTTCGATATGCTCATCTGCTCCTACAAAACTTACCGAAGCACCTTCTTTACCAGAACCAATTTTCATGAGTTGTTGGTATTTAGGATTTTTCAAGATTCCGTTCAATTTAGCGCGTTCTATTTCGAATTCTGCCGTATTATTTGGGTTGCGCTTGAAAGCCAAAATATTTATTTTTTCAAACGATTGTAAGGCTTGTTGCTGCTCTAGAGAGAGTTTCGTTTTATCCACATTCAAAATAGAAGAGGAAATATCAAGTGCTATAAAATTTTTATTTTCTGTATTTTCTACAAAATACTTTTGCAAACTCGGTTCAGAGTTACAACTGCTCAACCACAGGCATAGGAAAATAGCCAAACCAACTACTGCTTTCATTTTTTTACCTTTTTTATATTAATAGCGTTCCATTTTGAATATTCTTAACTCTAAGTTTATTCCAATTCTTTTAGTTTTTTTGTTTTCGTATTTTAAGATTCTGAAAACAGACCTACAAGGTTTTGAAAACCTTGCAGGAATTGGAATCCTATATCTTTGATTAGAAACCAGCATCAAAAACAAGAACTCGATTACTAATCACTAACGACTAAGTACTAGTTACTACTTCTTTCCTTTTGTGGCTTTTTTCAAATCGTCTCCACCAGGAAAACGCATTTTATCGGTCAATACCGAGATTTCATTCAAATCAAAATCGCCTGTCAAAGACATCAAGACACTGTCTTCGCCTTTTCCACCATCGATAAACATCAATAGTTCTCTGATTTGTGTGTCTTTGGCTCCTGATTTTACTAAAATTTTAATACTACGTCCATTATCGTTTACACGCATTAGTTCTTCTAGATTAGCCGTTTTCATATAACGCTCAGCAGTGGCTTTCATTTCGGCTTCAACACGAGAGCTTTTGGTAGTAAACACCTTTAGATTATCTAACTTTTTAATCAAACGATGGTATTGCTGCATTTCTTTGTCGGAAGCATCTACTTTGACTTTACTCATCATTTCGAACATTTTTTTATTGACGATAACCGAAGTAACATCGTCTTGACCATCGAATTTATCGAAGGCACCTTGAGCAAATAGTGGTGACGCCATAAGTACAAAAAGTACAGATAAAAAAATTGTTCTCATTATTGATACGGATTGCTTATTGTTTCTGATTAAAACTGTTGTTTTCATGATTTTTTGATTTACTGATTAAAAATTTTTTCTTTTGAATTATCGTATTCCTGAATGACCTGTACACTTTCTATACCGGTGTTTACATGTCCCGACAACAAGGCAAGTGCTTTTTGAGTTTCGCGAAACGCTTCCTCAGGAGAATCATAGGTTCCCAATTCGTTCGTAGCGACACTTGTATGGGTTGCAGTGGTATTGTAAACATACATTCCTACTCCAAGCAAAACAGCAACCGATGCAGCTGCAGACCACCAAATTCTTTTAAGCCCCTTAGACTCATTTTCAGAAATTAATGCCCCTCTTTGGCTACTAGTTTCTTGCTTTGCTAAGGAAAAATAACCAAACATCGGTTTGTATTGCTCTAAATGCTGCGCAACATTCGATGAAGAAAAATAATTCGTCAATTCTTTTTCCTCGGCAATACTGGTTTCTCCCTGAAAGTATTTTTCTATAAGCTCTTCTATTTTATACAGTTCCATAACGGTGTGTTTTTAACATATGTTCTCTAATGGTTTTTCTTGCTCTAGAGAGTGCCACGCGAATGGCGGTTTCATTCATTTCTAATAATTTGGCAATTTCTTCAAACTCATATTGCTCTACTTCTCTAAGCTGAATAATCATACGTTGCTGTTCTGGCAACTGATCAATTATTTTAGCCACCCATGTCAAACTATCATTGTCTTCTACTTTTTGCTGCAAGCTTGGTTCTCTATCCGTGTAATTGTTGTGTACAATTCGCAAATTACTGGAACGTTTCGCTTTTAACTGATCCAAACAATGATTCTTAGTCATGGTCATTGCCAAGGCTTCAACGCTAGCATAACCGGATAAACTTTCATTTTTATTCCACAACTTTACCAAAACATCTTGTGTAGCATCTTCAGCCTCCTCTGTGCTCACGAGTAATCGTTTGGCCAATCGAAAGACCTTGTCTTTGAAAGGAGTAATCAATTGTACAAACTCATTTTGGTTCATTCT
>OBMA010002283.1_pt1 | contig 11247 bp, 5 predicted proteins | sample 1539141 | NCBI WGS metagenome assembly OBMA01 (sample SAMEA3991484, study PRJEB22521) | metagenome | biome: anthropogenic terrestrial biome; feature: sewage plant; material: raw primary sludge | place: Sweden | collected 2012-09-26 | reverse complement strand
TGTTAATTATATGAGTCGACGGAATTGTGCGAGATGCATAGTTCCGTCTTTTTTTGTATGTATGGGAAACAGATTTGTGAATTTGCATTTTCTCATTCCGTTTTTCTTTGTTATTTGTGTAAATTTGAGGAAATAATGATTATTTGATAATACGCAAAAGCAAGATGAATTATACTATTAAAAATTTCAGAGTATTCGATAGCGAGGGAGACTCCATAGATATACAGCCTATTACAGTGTTGACGGGTTGTAATAGTTCAGGAAAAAGTTCAATAGTAAAATCTATACTTTTATTGAACGATTTTCTGTCGAATGTGAAATACGCAGTGGATAACAATCGCCCCGTTCAGTTGGATCAATACAAGATAGACTTTACTAAGCCAGAGATAAAAGATTTGTTATTGGGAAATTTTGACAAGTTGTTGAATAATAATTCTACTGATAAAACAATCACTTTTGAATATGAAACACATTCCTATTTGTTGTCAGAAAATATCATAGTGACATTGGTTTTTATGGTAGACGAAAAGGATGAACTGAAAAATGGATATTTGAAGCAATTTGAAGTACGACGTGAGTCAGGTGAGGTATTATATGCTTCTGGTAAGGGGAAAGGTTGCAGCAACAAGTGGAATTTTAGTGGAATTGTAAATCATTTTCTTATGTATGTTTTGGCTAGGCATATTCTGGTTAAGCAAAAATATGAATTATATGAGGATGAACCTGAGAACAAAGATGTTTCGAAGTCCATAGAAGATTATTGTGACAACTTGCTGAAAAAAGAAGAATGGAAGTCTTTGCAAAAAGATAAACAAGTCCCTTTTATGGGGAATTTTGATTTGTTAAGTGAATATTCCAACAAAAAATCATATATAATTGAAAAGACTATAGAATATGGGACACTCTTTTATATGCCTCTGTGGGATTGGCTGAAAAATGTGCCGAAGGGGCAAACAGAAACCATTATAAAAAGGAAAATTGATAAAAACAAATTAAAAGAACGGGATCCTCTTGGCTTTGCTTTTGAAAAGGTCATGCGTGATTTTAAAGAAAGTGAATGTGATACCTTGTTGGATTATTTTAAGAAGTGGGCAATCTCATCATTTTCCAGAGGAACGAATGAAAGTAATTCCCCATGTGTTTTTAATGGAATGGGAATAGACCAAAGTTATTTGGAATCGAGTCCATGGACATTTAGCGATTCTCCTAGATATACGCTGTGCGATGACTATTCATGGGAGAAAGAAAGTGAGGAAGAAAGAAAAAAACGATGTGAACGAGAAAAAAAGGCATGGAAAAGAAAGAAGCTTGATTTCGGAGCCATTTATGCGACACTGCTCGATATTTGTTATTGTTGCGGCGTTTCCGATAATGATTATTATCATGTGAAAAATAACATACTTTGTGCTGTGGATATGAATTATAGGGAAACTTATAGTTATGTGCATTCTCTCTATAAGATGTTTGGACAATTTTGTAAAGTGCTTATACAGAAAGCTCTTGAACCTGAATTTTTGTATGATATATCTTATATCAGTTCTTCTAGAATAGCGGTGAAAAGATTATATTCTTTTGATGAGAAAGACGGATTTTCAAAGGTCTTGTTACGCTATTTTGACGAGAAAAGACAATATGAAAACACACCTAAACATATTTCATCGTCCCATGATTATCAACCTTGTCATTTTATAAATACATGGTTGAAGAACCTTGGAATCGCTGAATCTATTAAATTGGAACTTGATAAGGATGGATTGGGAGTTAAACCTTTTTTGTGCTCAGATAATGGACGCTGTGAATCGTTGGCTGATAAGGGATATGGAATTTCTCAAGTTATTTCCATATTGTTACAGATAGAAATAGAGGCGGTGAGTTATTGGAAGAGACTTGAGTATAATTTAGGTATAGAGTTCATTAAATCTGCTTTTATTGCAGTTGAAGAGCCAGAAATACATTTGCATCCGAAATATCAGTCATTATTGGCCGATATGTTTATCGAGGCTAATAAAAAATACAATATTAAGTTCATAATAGAGACGCATAGCGAATATTTGATTAGAAAATTGCAAACCAGGGTAGCAGATAAAACAATCGATGCCAAGGATGTGTCTCTAAATTATGTGGAGTTGAAAGATGGTGCTGCTCATGTTAAAAAAATAGGAATAAACGAGGATGGCCGTCTGAAGGATACTTTTGGCTCTGGTTTCTTTGACGAGGCCGATAATCTTTCAATGGAATTATTGTCGTTAAAAGCGAAAAATAATGGATAAGCGAAAGACTACATATTGTGAATTCGGCTTTTGGCGCGAATTTTCCAGCGATTTTCCTCAAAAAATGGAATTAGACGATGAAGCAAAAAAATCTGTGGAATGTTGGCTCCATTTTTATGATTTATGTAGCAATGTGAATCTTAAATTTGACATTACGTACGACCAACTAAAAGAGGATGTCCAAAAAGATGAATTGCTGTTGAAACTGTGGAAGCGGTCATCGAACGGAGCTTGTGGTTTGGAATGTGAGGCGGACAAATTTCCTCATATTGACCAGCTAAGTCCAGATGCATTGGGTAAAACTGATATGAATGCCGTATTTTTGACAAACAAGGATTCCGATACCTGTTTGCAAAAATCGCAGGAATTTGGAGTCCTTGTCTTGAATAATCAGAACAGAGAAAATTTTAAATATTTGTTTAGTGACAATTCGGTTGCTATAGATATCCGCGATTCTAATATTCATAGTTGGGATTTCTTGAAAAATTATGGATTGAATATTTGTAATTCTATAATTGTGGTGGATAATTATTTGCTTTCATCGGCAGAAAACATAAATGATAATTTACTACCCATATTGAATATATTGTTGCAAAAGAAATCCAAAGTTCCTATCCATATTTCCATATTTTGTGATTTGCATAAATCTAAAAACATGCCAGAAAATCAGCTAAAAAGCAAAGTGGAGGAGACCTATGAGTTGATATCCAAAAACATAGGCAAACAGACGTCTGATTTCAAATTGACAATATATTATGGAGCTAATCATCTCCATGATAGGGAAATATTGACAAATAATGCTTGGATAGGCTGTGGTGCTGGCTTTGACTTGTTTAAACGGGGACAATCGACCAAGCAAACAAAAGTTCAAGTGCTATTCCCTTTTGTCAAACTTGGAATTGACGGAAATAGTGCAGATGAGACGGCCTATATGAATTTATTGAAGGAGACTCTTAAAATTGATCAAAATTCAGTTCAAACGCAATATGTGTGGAATTACGTTGGAGACAAAACAAATAGATTAATGGATTGTTACCGTTGATTTTTTCTTCTCTCTCTATGTTTTTTCTTCATAAAATTTTAATTTTGCACTATCGTGCGTACTGGACAAAAATGCGTACAATAAAAAACTGAAAACAAAATAACACGTTATGAAAGTAGCAATTGTTGGAGCCAGCGGAGCAGTGGGACAGGAGTTCCTGCGCGTGCTTGCAGAAAGAAATTTCCCGGTTGATGACCTTGTATTGTTCGGCTCAAGCCGTAGCGCCGGCCGAAAGTACACTTTCAGAGGCAAGGAATATGAAGTCAAACTTTTGCAACATAACGATGATTTCAAGGGCGTCGATGTGGCTTTCACTTCGGCTGGTGCGGGTATCAGCAAGGAGTTTGCTGCCGACATCACCAAGTTCGGTGCCGTGATGATTGACAACTCCAGTGCGTTCCGTATGGAGAATGATGTGCCTCTGGTGGTGCCTGAGTGCAATGCCGCCGATGCGCTGACCCGCCCTCGCGGCATCATTGCCAACCCTAACTGTACCACCATCATGATGGTGGTGGTGCTGCAACCATTGGAACAAATCAGCCACATCAAGCGTATCCATATTGCCAGCTATCAGGCAGCCAGCGGTGCTGGTGCTGAGGCCATGAAGGAACTGGAACAGCAGTACCGTGAGGTGCTCGACGGCAAGCCTGCCACAGTGAAGAAATTCCCTTATCAGCTGGCCTTCAATGTCATTCCTCAGATTGATGTGTTTACCGATAACGGTTATACCAAGGAGGAGATGAAGATGTTTAACGAGACACGCAAAATCATGCACAGCGATGTCAAGTGCTCTGCCATGTGCGTGCGTGTATCTTCGCTCCGTTCCCACTCTGAATCGGTGTGGATTGAGACCGAGAAACCGATCGGCGAGGAAGAAGCCCGCAAGGCTATTGCTGCCGGTGAGGGAGTACAGGTGCTCGACGACAAGGCCAACAAGCAGTATCCAATGCCGCTGTTCACAGCTGGCAAGGATGATGTGTATGTGGGCCGAATCCGCAAAGACCTCGCCAACGAGAACGGTCTGACTTTCTGGCTCACTGGCGACCAGATAAAGAAGGGTGCTGCCCTCAATGCGGTGCAGATTGCCGAATATCTTATCAAGGTGGGTAACATCAAGTGATGTTTAACAAGATTTAAATATTAGAAAGGGCTGCGGCAAATAAGTCGCAGCCCTTTCTTTTTATTGAAATAAAGTATTAACTTTGCCCAAAATTTAATAATTAGCGAATATGAGTTTTACAGAGGAGGCCAATAAACTGTTCGACAGTGTGATTGCCGATTACCATAAGACCGACAATGTGGATGCCCCTATCCATAATCCGTATCAGCCGCAGACCATCGAGAATGTGCTGTATCTGAAAAACTGGATTGACACAGTGCAGTGGCACCTTGAAGATATTATCCGTAATCCTGAGATTGACCCCAAGGAGGCGCTGGCGCTGAAACGCCGCATCGACAAGTCAAATCAGGACCGTACTGACCTGGTGGAGCGCATTGACAGCTACTTCTGGGAAAAATATCAGAGCGTCAAGCCCAAGGCTACTGCCGTCATCAACACCGAGACCCCAGCGTGGGCCATCGACCGTTTGTCCATTCTTGCTCTCAAGATTTACCACATGGGCATCGAGGCACGCCGCTCCGATGTGAGTGCCGACCAGCACGCTGCCTGCCAAAAGAAACTGGACGTGTTGCTGGAGCAGCGTACCGACCTCTCGTCGGCCATCGACCAGTTGCTGAGCGATATTGAGAATGGCAACCGCTACATGAAGGTATACAAGCAGATGAAGATGTATAATGATCCGAATCTGAATCCTGTACTTTACGGTAAAAAGTAATAGCAGCGCCGAATGTCAAATGTGCTGGTGATACGTCTCTCGGCCATGGGCGATGTGGCCATGACGGTGCCTGTGGTGGCCTCGGTGCTGCAGCAGCATCCCGACCTTCATATCACCCTGATTTCCAATCCCCGCTTCGAGGCGATGTTTGGCAATCTGGAGCGTTTTACCTTTGTTGGTGTCGATACCAAGGTGAAATATCACGGGCTGGCGGGTATCTTCCGCTTGTTTCGCGACTTGCGCAAAACCAATCGGTTTGATGCGGTGGCCGACCTTCACGATGTGCTGCGCAGTATGGTATTGCGTACGCTCTTCCGCTTGTCAGGTGTCAAGGTGAGCCACATCAACAAGGGCCGTGCCGAGAAGCGGGCGCTGGTGTCGGCTTCGCACAAGCAGCTGCATCAGCTTCAAACCTCGGTCAGTCGTTATTGCGAGGTGTTTGGCCGACTTGGATTGTCCGTCATTCCTCACTTTACCTCCATCTGTTCCAAAGAGCATCCGCCCGTTTCTCCACTTGGCGCCAAGCAAGGCCAGTGGGTGGGAGTGGCACCTTTTGCCCAGCATAAGGGCAAGATTTATCCACTCGACAAAATGGAGCAGGTGGTGCGTCGGTTGGCTGAACGGTCTGGGGTGCGGGTACTGCTGTTTGGCGGCGGCCCTAAAGAAGTCGCGGTGCTGGAGGGCTGGGCTGCTGCCAGTGAATCGGTTACATCGGTGGCTGGCAAGTATCCGCTGTGCGACGAGCTGGCAATACTTAACCTGTGTGACGTGCTGGTGTCGATGGATTCGGCCAATATGCACCTGGCCTCGTTGGTGGCCACTCCGGTGGTCTCGGTGTGGGGCGCAACCCACCCCTTTGCGGGGTTTTATGGTTACGGCCAAAATACTGAAAATATTGTGCAATGTGCCGACCTCGATTGTCGGCCGTGCTCCATATATGGCAACAAGCCCTGCTTGAGGGGTGACTATGCCTGCCTTAATGGCATAGAACCAGATAGAATTGTTGATAAGGTAATGAGGGTTCTTTCTGATTGAGTATAGACTGCTAATTATTTAACATATAACACAGGGAAATTAACTATTATTGATTTCTTTGCTCTGAATTTTTATTTTATCAGTTTTTTAGTATCTTGCTGAACTGAATAGACTGTTTTTTAGTGACTACAATATTGGGCGGTGTCGGATGCTTTTTTTACACTTTGAGCGCATCCGAAGCCGCTAGAAGACATAAAGAACTCGAATATGGAGGTGAATTATTATTTTTCACATTGTCCGTTTAGCCACCCAGGTTTATACGGTGTGAATCGTCAAATTTCGTTAATCAACCGATTGATGAAGTCCGCGGGTTATCGCGTACTGTTGCTGTTTGTCTTATTGATGGGCGTAAGTTCATCCAGTTGGGCAGAAACCGCAACTGACACCCTTATCAATGGAAAAAGCTTTATGAAAATCGCCAATGCGGCTGATTTGAAGCTGTTCCGCGATTCGGTGAATAAAGGGGAGGAATCTATCAATGCCATTCTTACCGATAATATTGATTTGTCGTCGGAAACCAGCTGGACACCGATTGGTTCAGAAACCTATAAGGGTATATTTGAAGGGAATGGAAAGACTATCACTCTTCTCAATAATGTAGCCCAACGTGATAGATTCGGGCTGTTCACCTATAACTATGGCATCATTCGTAATGTTACTGTCAATGCCTCCATCATTGCTCGTTTGCACGTGGCAGCCATTGTTGTCTTCAACTATGGCACGGTCAGTCATTGTGTGGCAACCGGCTCAGTTACAGGATTCTCGTATGTAGGTGGATTGGTGTCCAAAAATCTGGATGCGGGTGTGATTGAATATTGTGTCAATAGGGCAGCTGTTGCCATTACTTCTAATAACGAAGGATATGCAGGCGGTATCACTTCTTACAACGGAGCTTCCAGTTCTAACAAAGAGGTTGGTAAAGGGTTGATTGCAGGTTGTGAAAACTATGGCGCCGTAACGGGAAAGTCTCACGCGGAGGGTGGCATCGCTGGTCTGAGTAGCAGCCCCATCATTGATTGTTCCAATCATGGAAATATAACGGGAACCTCTTATATCGGCGGATTGGTGGGCATGCAGAGTGCTGCTGTCAGCCTTCGCAATTGCTATAATGCAGCTGCCGTCTGTGCCAGCAGTTTTGTTGGTGTCATTGTCGGTAACCTGTATGCTGGTACTATCTCCAACTGCTATTGTCACAGCACATTGTCCACCCTCAATGGGGCTTCTTCTTTGGTGGCAGTTGGGTCTGGTACGGGTACTGTCACTGCCGAGGATGCCAGTTTCTTTGCCTCTGGCACGCTGGCCCGTCTGCTCAACGGTGGTGATGGCACCACGCAAAAGCCGAATGGCCGTTGGGGACAAAAGCTGGGCTCGGACACCTATCCGGTCATCAGTGATGCCAAGGTGTGCAACATCTCGCTGGAGGGCTCCACTGCCTATCACAATTCGGGAGAGAAGTTAATGTTTACCACTCCTGTCACCACCACTTATAATGGTCTTGTCATTTCGCCAGCCAAGTGCAAGGGCGATGGCAACGGTCATATTTATTACGGCAGTTTTACGGTCGATTCTCTTGATGCCGACCTTTCCGATTATGCTTACACGATGGCCGATTCCGTAATGACCAAGGACGGATTGACCTATTTCGTGATAAATACTCCAATGGAACTGGATTGGTTCCGCTACTATGTCAATAGTGGCAACGTGTTGGCCAATGCCATTCTCACAGCCGATATTGATTTGTCGTCTCTTTGTGGCGCCGCCACCGCCACCACCTCTTCTGTCAGCTGGAATCCGATTGCCGGTAGCCAGGCCTATACGGGCCATTTTGATGGCAACGGACATACGGTCAAAAATCTTTATATCGACTCCACTGCCACCAATGGTCTGGCATTGTTTGCCAACAATGCCGGCACCATCAGTCATCTGACAGTGAGTGGTCAAGTGACGGGGCTGGGCAATGGTGCCTGTGGTATGGTGGTTGCCACCAATACCGGCACTCTGAATCAGTGCGAAGCGCAAGGCACTGTCAGTGGTGACATCGCAGGCGGACTTGTCGGCATACAGCAGTCGGGGGCAGTATTGAACTCCATCAATAGGGCGGTGGTTAATGGCACTTCCATGGCAGGCGGTCTGACGGGCTATTTGTTGTCGGGTAGTGTGAACAGCAATTATAGTGTGTCTTCTGTCGCCTCTTCGGCTGGTCAGGTTGGTATGCTGGTAGGCAAGTGCAGCGATGCCACGCAGGTATCCAACTGCTATTATCTGGCAGGTTCCAACTATGGATTGGGAGGCACTTCTGTTGATGCCGCTGGCTTCGTATCCATAACAGCCGACAGTTTTGCCACAGGCAAGATAGCCCGTCTGCTCAATGGGGGTAACGGAACCTCCGAAAAGGCGGCTGGCGTCTGGGGACAGAAAATAGGGACCGATGCTTATCCGGTATGGAATGGTGACACTGTTTATGGAGTGGTAGCCGATGCCAAAGAATATATAGGAAACAAAGGGACTAAGGTGGCCTTGCCTGCCATTACCCCTGGATTTGACGGAGTGAATATGCGAGACGGCTATTATCGCGATAAGGCAGGTCTCAACAAATATCAGACCTCTTACACCATAGCTGCCTTTGACGACACCTTGACTTCCATTTGCAAAATATCAGACACCCTCATCAATAACAAGAAGTTCTATAAAATCAGCAACGTGCTGGAGTTGCAGTGGTTGTCGTCGTTTGTGAATGAGTCCGATGCCAACAACTATACCAACGCTATACTGACGGCAGACATCGATATGGCAGGTCAGACATTTGAACCGATAGGCCATAACGATGGTGAGCACAACCGCACCTATAAGGGTATCTTCTATGGCAATCATCACACCATCAGCAATCTCAGTATATCAGGCAACTATTCTTATCGTGGATTCTTCGGACATATAGCTTCGGATACGGTCCGCGACCTTACGCTCCTCAATCCAGTTGTTTCGGGTTATGCCCAGGTGGCTGGCGTGGCAGGTGTGATGGAAGGTTCTGTCATACTCAACTGCCATGTGGTGAATGGCACCATATCAGGAACTGATGAGCAGGTGGGAGGTATCTGTGGCAAGGCATCCAGCGGCACCAACAAGATTCTCTATTGCACGGCATCCGGTTCGGTTGCTTCCGCTATCAATACGGCAGGCGGTATCTGTGCCATTATCGAAAATTCAGAGTCTGTAATCAACGGTTGTACCAATCTGATGACCGTCTCTTCCACTAAAATACGAGGCGGAATAGCAGGTTCGGCCAAGAATATGACAGTGAGCAACTGCTTCAATTCGGGCTGGATAGTGAGCGGAGATGCTCCATCGGCAGGCGGTATTATTGGCTATGCCGAAAATATGACGATGAACCGTTGTGTGAATGTGGGCCATGTGTTCGGTAATAATAATGTGCGGAATGTGGGGGCTGTTTATGGCTATTCACAGAATCTGATAGCTACCAACTGCTGTTACGACAAACAGTTCTGTCTGATGCGCAAGTCGCCTTTAGCCGATAGTCTGCCTACGGCCGATATGGTGGGCTCAAAATTACAAAGTCGCCTGGGTGATGAGGAGTGGCTGTATGCCGAGGGCCGTTATCCGCGCATCAAATATACTGACACCACCTGCAATTCGCGTATGGCGACCATCGCTGTCCAGCTCTGGCGGTCGTCGGTATCAGATACGCTGTTCGACAATATCTCCAATGTGGAGAATAATTTCCGGATATCGGTCAATGATAATGTAAAATGGAGTTGCAGCAGTGACGTGGTTACCTTCAAGGGTGATTCGGTGCTTTTAGCTTGCAATCAGAAGAATGTGCCAATACTCATTGTCGCTACCCGTGGAAATCAGCAGCACAAATTCTCGTTGCTGGTCAATACGGGTGCGGCACCTACAGTAACTATCGATACGGCTGGTGCAGGAGCCTGCGAGGGTCGCACGCTGTTGCTGCCAAAAGCGGACATCGTTTACAACAGTACCCGCGACACCTCCCGCACTTGGCTCTACTCATTTGATGGGATCAATTATGCCGCATTCAATCCCGATACTTTTGTAACCCGCAATCTGGGTGGCCGTACATTGTCGGTCAAACTGCGGGTGAATAACGGCTGTGGAGCAGCCGTGTCAGAAGGCAAATATGAAATATCCGGACAATATCTGAACATTCCGCAAATCAAGCTGGCGGCCATCGATTCGGTCTATGTGGGTGACACTGTAGTGTTGCTGAGTCAGAAACTTAAGGCTGAGGGTTGGCAATGGCGTGACACTGCCGCCGCTTCTACTTGGGCTGCGCTGGATGTGCGCAAGCCTTTGGCTTGTGATTTCAATGGCGATTCCATTCGCTACTATGCGTCCAATCTGTGTGGAACGGCCTTCAGCAACGCACAGTCAGTGGTCGTCTATAAGGAGCCTACGCTGCCTGAGGTGGAGCCAGTGGTTATCTGTGAAGGCCAGATCTTCAGTCTGCCTGAGGTGGCAGCATTGCCTAATACTTGTGGCGGAAAAGTCACAACTTCGGGTTGGCTGTTGTCCTCCGATAATTTCGTTTCACACATTGATACCATTACCAATGCCGACACAGCCAAGGTGGTTGCCAACGGATCTTTGCTGCGTGCCTTTGCCACCAGCAGCCATGGCACCGGCTACAGCAATCAGGTGAAACTTACCGTCAATCCTGTTTATCGTCAGGATACGGCCGCTGTCAGTTGCGATTCTTTCTTCTGGTATGGTAGCAAGCTCGTCAAGACGGGTGTATATGTCGATACTTTTGCCACCAAGGCAGGCTGCGACAGCATTGTTACCCTGCACTTGACCATCAACTATCCTAAGACAAGCGAGTTCAGTGCGACGGCTTGCAGCCAGTACCAATGGAACGACAGCACGTACACCAAGAGCGGTGACTATATGCAGCTGTTCAAGACAACGGAGGGTTGCGACAGCATTGTTACCCTGCACTTGACCATCAACTATCCTAAGACAAGCGAGTTCAGTGCGACGGCTTGCAGCCAGTACCAATGGAACGACAGCACGTACACCACGAGTGGCG
>OBMA010002282.1_pt1 | contig 11249 bp, 2 predicted proteins | sample 1539141 | NCBI WGS metagenome assembly OBMA01 (sample SAMEA3991484, study PRJEB22521) | metagenome | biome: anthropogenic terrestrial biome; feature: sewage plant; material: raw primary sludge | place: Sweden | collected 2012-09-26 | reverse complement strand
AACATGGACCTACACTGACACCACCAAGACGCTGACCAATGGTGTGGCCACCTGCGAACAGTATGTTCAAGTGACCGACACAGCAACGCTCAAAGTGGATTGTGCTACCTTATATCCAGCCGTCAGCAAACTGGTGGATAAATGCAATTTCACCTCTACGGAGTTGCAACTGAATGCGCAGGCAGTGGAGCAGTGTGGCAACAATATAGTGCCAGTGGCAACCCGTACTTCGGGCAAGTCTATGACTGACAACTGGTTGCTTGGCAACGACACCATCCACTGGGCCTACACTTATAATAACAAGGTAGCCGTCTGTGTTCAGACGGTCAATCTGCACGAGAATCAACCCGCATTCAATTGCGACAATCTGAAGCCGATAGCCCTTGTGGCCGACAGTGCCAACTGTACGATTGACGGAGTGAACATTGCCGATACACTCAACGCTTTGCATCCAGCCTACACCGATACTTGTACCGGAAAGGCGGTAACGGGTGTATACAGCTTTGCCAATGGCGCACCGACCTCTCTGAAGGCTGGCGAAAAAGCCATTGTGAACTGGACTTTCAGCAACGATACACTCTTTGCCCAAAGCCAGACCTGCCAGCAGACTATTGAGGCCATAGACAACAGCAAGCCAGCACTTAAATGTGCAAGCGATAGCGTTATCTACACATTGATGAGCGGCAAATCGGCCACTTATGCCCAAATTAAGGCGGCAGGTCTGAGTTCGCCAGTTATTCTGCATGAGTGTTCTACCATTAAGGTTGATTCGGTCCGTTCGGACGGACAACCTGTTGATGCCGACTATATGGCAGGAGACACAGTGACCGTGACCTGGACCGTGACCGACTCGTTTGGCAATGCTTCGGTATGCCGTCAGGTGGTTGCCGTCAACGATGCGGTCTTGCCTGAATTGGATTGTCCACAGCTTGCTGATACCGTCTTTGCCTGTGCAGGCGAAATTCCGGCACCTTATTCCACTTTTGACGAGTTCAAGAAAAATGGAGGAAAGGTGTCAGAAGAGTTCAAGGTGTTGCCAAACAGCTTTACGGTGAGAGCAGACACAGTGGGTGACATTTGCAAGGGTATGACCCTTACACGCACTTATGCTATGAATACCATACTTGGTAAGGAAACAACCTGCCAGCAGACTGTAATTGCCAAAGATACCATAGCTCCCGAATGGACCGCAACAGCCAAGGATGCCACCATGCATTTCTCTTGTACTGATACCATTCCTGACTTCCCTGACTATCAGGCAACCGATAATTGTGATGCCAATGTAAAAGTGGAGAAACAAGTCACCAACAATCGTAGCGCCGACCCTAAGACTTGCAACTACTACTCTTACGACATCGTCTGCAAGTATATCGCCACCGATGCCTGCGGCAACAAGGCTGCCAAGGATCTGACAGTGACTTATGAGATACGTGACGAACAGAAACCGCAGATAAACATCAGCAAGGCTTGGAGCGATTCAATGATTGTCTCCATCTACCTCAAGCATTGTAATTTTGCGGTGCCGAATGTCACTTCATTCCTGCCATCGGGTGCGCTCACCGACAACTGTACTGATGGTGCCGCACTCAAGGTATGGCAGAAGCCAGCTCTGGGAGACACCATTACCAGTGATATGCTGACACCAGACTCCGTCAACTTTATGGGAGAAACGGTATCACGTTCACTCAAGGTTTACATTTATGTGCAGGATGTCTGCGGCAATGTGGATTCCGTTGTGAAGAAAGTGTATGTACCCGATCGCCAGTCTGTGGTACAAATTCTTGCCAACAACCAGTCAGTCTGTGGACATGATGGCGATGCCAACATAACGTTGGTATCCACCCGAATCCGTCAGGCCATTGGTCATATATTTGTACTGGAGGATAATGAATGGATTACGGTGCAGAGTACCTTCTTCTTTGACTGCTACCACGATGCCGTTTCACCGGAGAACCTGATTTACAGTAACAACCCAGTCACCTATCGAGGACGGTTCGTGGATGCCAACGACAATGAGAATGCGGCCAACCGTTACAACCTCACCAAGCTGACACGCCGTTCGCAATCGGGCAAATATTACTTTGTGGCCATGGATACCATTACCTATTGTTCTGATACCCTGGGTATAGACCTGAATGTGATGGAGCAGCCGCGTATTGCACTCGACAGTGCATTGTTGCGCATCTGTGAGCAGGATTCCATACCATTGAACAATATGGAAATAGAGCACAATATTTGTGTGAATGAGATGGGCTCACCTGTTACCAATGAGGGCTGGATGCTCAATGGCAAAACCTATGGACACAATCAGCCTGTCAACTATGATCCTCAGGTGGAGCCGATGGTGTATTATGTGTCCAACGAGTGTGGTACCACATTCAGCGACAGCAGTTTGTATGTGTCGTGCAGTGGCGATCCAAGCAGCACGCAGGATAGTCTGGTGATAGCAGGCAGTGAGAAGAACCTGCAACTGTGGCGCAATGACGAGTGGGTGACCGACGACCACCTGAATGTGGAGATACACGCCCGTTACAATCCAGCCAACCTGTTGCTTACCACCTATCCTCAGGATAAGGCTCGTGTATATATGGATGACGACGCACAGTTGACCCTGCATACCAATTACCATCCTTTGTACTATTACTGGTATAAAGTGAGAGGCGAATATGATGCCACCGACCCGGCTTCCTTGTTGTCGGACGGTACTGTGGACCCTGATTACAGGTCAGCAGGTGATGAGGATGATGAGTTGCTGGCCACCACCGATTCGGCCACCCATGAGCCTTACCGTATGACGCTCTCCGCTCTGGAGGATTCTGCCTCCTACTATGTACTGATTTCGGACAGCGTCTGTCCTTCGGTTACCAGCAATCTGGTCAGCATCGATGTGATGAAACAGATACCAACGGCCATCACCCCATACACCCGCGACGGTATCAACGATGTATTCATGAAGGGCCATCATGTCATCATATTCAACCGCTACGGACAGCAAGTGTTCGAGGGTTCGGACGGATGGGATGGAACGTATAGAGGAGTGTTGGCCGACCCTGGTGTGTACTATTACGACCTGAATATGAAGAAGACCTCGCTGAAGGGTAGTATTGAGGTAGTGAAGTTCGATAGATAAAAATCATAAATTCTAAAAATCAGGAGGCTGTTCCTTTGTGGAACAGCCTCTTTTTTGTTCTGTCCGCAAGTTTTTTGCAATGAGAATAGAAGCGGAACAACTTTATTTAACTTTTATTTATTTGGATAATAAAAAAATGTATTTAACTTTACGCTGGATGAATATGTCATGAAAAAGAAAAATCCATGACATTTGAGATGTTTGAATATTTCTAAACCAGTATCCTTTTCTGTCAGTAAGTGTTTAGAGGAAAGGGTCCGTTTATAAAAATAGTGTTTTATGCAACTCTTGATTAACGCATTGAGGAGGTCACTCCTATTGTTGATGTTATGTTTTGCTGTTTCCGTTTCGGCGCAGCTCTCCTTGAAATCAGACACCGGTAAGGTTTGTGCCGGGTCAGCGTTTCTGTTGACCTCGTCAGGTGGCAATGGACAGATACTGAGGTACGAAAAATCGTATGACGGTTCAAAATGGATGCTGCTGAAAAAGACAGCCGAAGTTATGGCGGCCGATAATATGTCGGAAACCTATTCAACGGTTTACTACAGAGTGACCAGTGAAGACGGCAGCATACAGTCGCCAGCCATTGCGATATCGCAGCTGACCGACAATAGCTGTTCAAAAAGTTGTCATCAGACCTCAACTGGAGATTTCTTCCAAGGTACTGATTTTAACCCATTATCGGGAACGGGCACCAAAGCAACCACCATTCCCGACAGTGTGGTCAGCTATTTTGATGATTACAGCATTTATTTCAGTTCTGGCGATGTGACAGAATATCACATCACTTCCGATCTTAGCAATTTTCTCCCAAGTGGAGAAAAACCTTATAAAGATTCAATCAACTCCAATTATTATATGGCCGTTGATCAGAAAAACTTGAACGGAAGAATAGCTAAATTGACTTTTGGACAGAAAGATCAGAATGGAAATTTCGTATTTCCCAATCCATTTAATGGTAAGACCTATCGATACACCATGCGGTTTTATATTTCGCCAGGTCAAACTTGTACCAAACAGACAGTATGGAATGGGACAAAATCGGTAGATACGACCATCTGTAGTTGTGATTGCGACAATAACCGTTGGTCTCAGACTCAGATTATAGCGTCAACCGGACATGGAACGGTATCAACTGACTCCATCGAGGCTTTCTTTTACGATGATGCCGCAGATACACTGATAGGGTCTACCATCAATGGAATGGAGGGTGGTCGTGCCCGATTCTATATTCACAATGTGGTGTCAGATATGACAAAGTATTGTGGTAAACTGATAAGGGTGGAAGTTGCATTTTATGGTACCTTCCCGAATGTTCAAAATTATGATAAATATGAGTTCGCCCTTGAGTTTGGTCAGTTTGAGTGTTCATCGGCCAAAATCGCCATCGATTATATTTCGGCGGAAGTGGCGTCGGTGTGCATGACGCACGGGGCTGTCTGTATTGGCGAGCCAACCACGGTGCGTGCCGCCGGTTTTGCCCGCAATGCAAAATATCTATGGGAAGTCTATAATGATGCCACCGCTGCGTGGGAGACGCTCAACATAAATGGAGTGGACCAGCTTGGAACCCAGTTTGAGACAATCACCATCACCCCCAAGACTGTGGGAAAAGTGCAATACAGAGTAAGAAACATGAGAGATACGGTGTCCGCGCCATTGACCTTTACTGTGGTAGCCAAGGATTGTAAACCGGCACCTATCGATTCTGTAGTGGGCGAGGCCTATACTTGTGCTCCAAATTCCACCCGATTCAAGGTGGTGCCTATAGAAGAAGGTACCGAAGTGGAGTATCATTGGAACTTGTATAATCCGAAAGGAGAAGAAATAACAGACCCGAAGGTGATAAAGGTAGACTCCGTCAATCGTGGAATTTATGCCACCGTGACCATCCCAGTTGATTTGGTGACGTATCCCGAAGGCGATTATCTGCTGAGAGTGTATATGACCAACGAAGGATTGACCGTCAACAAGGCGGTTACCGACACTTTGCATGTGCATCTGGCCCCCAAAGCCAAATTCCTGCTGGAAGGCAAAGAGTTCGTCCAAGGTGATTCGGTCTGCCCGTCAGACCGTCATTTATTGCTCACCGCCACCGACCAGACCGAACACACCTCCACACCTGAATACATTTATCGCTGGACCAATGCCTCCAATAGCTATAACGGCAAGAAAGTCAGCATAAAAGGAGACTCCATGATTGTTGATTTCGGAGCCCAAAAAGCGGCGGCTTGTTCCAATTCGCTCGATTCATTGCGGTTGGGGCTGTATATGAAACTAAAGGAAGACACTACCTGCTACGATTCTTCTTTCCATAACTATAAAGTACAAAAGGAAATTCCTGCCAGTATTGATTGTGACGCACTGGGCGATACGATGGAGGTGGTGTTGCAACCTACCGACAATTCGGCCAAGATAACCCTACCGATACCAACAGTCATTGGTACCTGCGACCGAAACCCTACCATATATATTAATGTGTCGGGTCACTCATTGAGCGGGGTGGATACCTCGTTTGCAATAGTGGCCTCTCTTGACAGTCTGAAAGCGGGATTGGTGAATAGAACCTTTGTGTGGTATGCCACAGCTGGCAAAAAAGGGTCTGCTTACAATGCAGGACTCACCGCCCACTACAAGGCTGTGGATGGTTGTGGCAAGTCGGACAAGGAGTGTGACTTGGCTATAGTCATACGCGACACTGCCGGGCCAGACATCGATTGCTCGTCCATTCTCAGTCATACCGTCCATTTGGCCAATCAGGCAGGATGCGTGGCGGTGCCAGGCTATGATGTTACCGAGTTGCCTGTGTTGACGGTTCCTGTGCTGGAGGACGCCTATCATCCAGGAACAATGATAACGGGAACCTTTGTCCGTTCCGATGGAGCCACCGCACTCAATGCTCCGTTCGCTAAAGGGGTCACTCTCATCACATGGAGCTTTGCCGACAATGCCGGCAATGTGAGCACCTGCTTGCAGCATATCACGGTATATGACAATAAAGTGCCAGAGACAAACTGTCCTGACCAGACGAAATTTGACGATATAGCAGCCAATCAGGATGTGTGCTATGCCTCGCTTGACAGCATTGTGGCGCAGCTGACCCGACAACTTTCAGGGAAAGTGCCTACCGCGGTAGATGCCTGTACCAATGCCACCCAGCAGCTGACCCCTGTATTCTATTATCGGATATTGGGAGGTGGAACCATCTGGACCAAAGCCGACAAAACTTCGCAGCTGGCAGTGGGTAGCACCTATGAATTTCAATGGCGATTCTATAAACTGAATCCATCAGGTTCAGCTTATGTTTCCGATACCACTTTTGGCAACTGCACCGACACCATCACTATCAGTGACGACCAAAAACCCGTATTCGACTGTGACCACTGGGCAAAGAAAGTGCTGGAACTGACTGCCGACCCAGGCAAATGTGATCTCAATAATGCGAGTGCCCTTGCCGCTATCAATCCTGCACCAGTGGCCAAGGACAACTGTGGAGAGATAACCGGAACCCCAAAACGTATGGACGGAGCTGCCATGACCGACCCTTTCCCAGTGGGCAAGACGATAATCCGTTGGTACTTTATCGACTCCAATCCTGCCAATACCGACTCTTGCGACCAAACCCTGCACGTCCGTACCGATTTGCATCTTATTACCAGTTGTCCTGATACCATCACCAAGGTGGATGCAGCCGAAGGGTTGTGCAGCGTATCAGTCAATCTGGTGCAGCAGTATGCCGAGCATCCTTGTCTGACTGCTGCAAATGGTGCGCCTCTTAAAATAAAAGGAACGGCCTATGTAGGGTCTACCAAGATAACAGAAGATGCCGAAGGAAAACTGACCCACTCCTTCCGTGTGGGACAGACCAAAATAAACTGGGTATTTGTAGATACTACCAGCACTCTGATAAAATCGACTGATACCTGCACCCAAACCTTGCAAGTGGGCAACGTCAACAAGATGCGGACCGATTGTCCCGACAACATCCGTTACACCATAAAGAAAGGGTGCAGCATCGATGCCTCCGATTTGAAATTCAACGACCCTCCTGTGGTGGATTTCTGTTCGGGCGAGACCATCATACCTATCATCTATCTGATATCCAATCCAGCAGTCAAGGTACACGATGCCAACCAGCTGGGTCTGTTGAGCGTGGGCAAGGATACCATAGTGAGAATATATACCTATAAAGCTGAAGGTACATTGTCCGCTGAATCAGATACCTGCTTGCAGGAAGTGTGGCTGCGTGATACCAACAACATCATGGTCAACTGTCTTCCAGCCGATTCTGTTACGGTACTCAAGGCAATGCCAGGCACCTGCAATCTGCCGATGGACTCCGTGTTGGCCCGTCTGCATACGCCACAGGCCATCGACTCCTGCATCAATCATCCAATTATCGGAGTGCCATCGGTGGTAGGTCATTCCTCCATGCCAGCCCAGCTGGCTGTGGGAGATACCCTCGTCATCAGATGGACTTTCCACGACCCGATAGCTAATTCTGACTCCGCATTCTGCTATGAGAAGGTGACCGCCATAGGTGACCAGAGCCCGCTGCATACCGCTTGCGAAGTATTACAAAATACGTTGATAAAAGTGATTGTTGGCAATGACATCTGCCAAAAGACATTGGCTGCCAGCGATCTGCCGATACCAAACGATACAGACATCTGTACTCGGAAAGTGTTCCCAGCCGAAGGCTATCTGTTGCGTACAGGTCAACCTATAGTGGGCAGTCTTCTCGAAATAGGTCGGAAAGATACCGTGATGTGGATATTCACTACACCTTATACCACCGCTATCGATACCTGCTATCAGCCAATAGCCCTGTTGCACCAGCAACCCGACTTTGACTGCTCCTCTTTAAAGGACCTTCAGGTGCCAGTGGCCGATGGTTCCAACTGTACCATTGATGATGTGGCTCTGCTGAAAGCCTTGGACGCTCTCACTCCATATCCGTCGGTTACCGAGAAATGCACGCAAAAAGAGGTCAAGGGTGTTTATAGTTTTGCAGGAGGGGTGACACCGGCCTCTCTCAAAGTGGGACAGAAAGTGACTGTGACATGGACCTTCATGGATTCGTCGCTTTATAGCGAAGCCATAATCTGTCAGCAGACCCTTTCGGTGATTGACACCACCCAGCCAGACTTGCAGTGTGCTGCAGCTGTGGTCAAAGTGGATTTGAGTACTGGCAAGCAAGCCTCCTATGCACAAGTGCAGGCTGCCGGACTGGTAGCTCCAGTGGTGCTGGCCGAATGTAGCAGCTATACGGTGGAATCAGTCCGTTCTGACGGCAAACAGTTGACCGATGATTATCCAGCCGATACCGTGGAGGTGACCTGGACTGTTACTGACTCCTTTGGCAATGCGTCAGTCTGTCGGCAAAAGGTGATTGTGACCGACCAAATGGACATGGATTGTCCGAAGATAGACAATACCTCCTTTGCCTGTTCCACAGCCATTCCAGCCCCTTATACCACCTATGCCGAGTTTAAGGCAGCAGGCGGTACTGTGAGTGACGAACGGAAAATACTGACAGAGACCTTCAAGGTGATAGACGATACCACAGGAGACAATTGCGCCGGCATGACTGTGAAACGCCGCTATACCATACAGACCACCACCGGTAAAACGGCCGTTTGCGCCAATCCACAGGTATTTACCGCCAAAGACGATGTGCCACCAGTATGGGCCGCAGGCGTGAGCGATTCCACCCTTCAGTTCTCCTGCTCAGATGTTCTCCCTGATTTTCCCGACCTGCCTGCTACCGACAACTGCAGCCAGACAGTAACCCTGCACAAGCAAGTGACCAGCAGCCAAGGAACCGACCCTGATGCCTGCGACTATTACTCCTATGATATTGTCTGCCGCTATACGGCTGAAGATGCCTGTGGCAATCAGTCGACAGTGGTAACCTATACCTATCAAGTGCGTGACGACCAGAAGCCGCAAATCAATGTGTCGAAACTCTGGAGCGACTCGCTGATAGTGGCCACTTACCTCAAGAATTGCAGTTTTGCCGTTCCTGACGTTTCCTCCTTCTTGCCGAAAGGGGCCATTACCGACAACTGTACTGACATCAGTGCTTTGCAGATATGGCAGACTCCCGCTGTGGGAGACACCATCAGAGAGAACATGCTGACTCCCGACACCTCCACCTTCATGGGGATGAAACTGACACGGGCCCTCTATGTATATATATATGTAAAAGACCGATGCGGCAATGTGGACAGTATGCTCAAAAAAGTGTATGTGCCCGACCGCAAGGCTGTGGTTCACCTCATAGCATCCGACATCTCCATCTGTGCGCAGGAGAACAATCCTAATTTCACACTGGCGTCCACGCTGGTCCGTCAGTCCATTGGCCAGATGTTGTATTACGAGGATGGTGAATGGATCAACATCTCCAGCACCTTCTTCTTCGACTATTATAGAGGCAGCATATCGCCCGATAATGTAGTCTATAGCAACAATCCGTTCACCTATCGTAGCCGATTTGTTGACAGTCAGGGCAATGAAAGTACAGCTAACCGTTACAACCTGACCAAGTTGACCCGCCAGTCACAATCGGGACAATACTACTTTGTGGCCATGGATACTGTGACCCACTGTACCGATACTGCTGGCATATACATTGAACTGAAAGAGCGTCCGAGGGTGGCGGTAGACAGTTCCCTGCTGAAAGTCTGTGAAAACGATTCCATTCCGTTGGGGCATCTTTCGTCCGACGTCTGTGTGCGTGACATGGGGGCGGCTATCACTGCCGAAGGGTGGATGCTGGATGACACTCCGTATAAAGTCCGTACCCTGGTCTCCTATTCAGCCAGCAATCGTCATTTGCTCTACTATGCCACTAACGAATGTGGTACCACCCGTAGCGACAGCAGTCTGTATGTAAGTTGTGGCAATCCGCCAGCCACCACTGCCGACAGTCTGGCCGAGGCAGGCAGTGAGGCCCGTCTGGACCTCTGGCGGAAGGACGAATTGGTTATCAATACCTCCAAAGCAGTGGAAATGCATCAGCGTTACAACCCGTCAGACCTTATCCTGACTACTTACCCACAGGACAAGGCCCGTGCATGGGTGGGCGACGATGTGCAACTGACACTGCATACGGCCCTTCATCCTGTCAACTATTATTGGTACAAGCTGAATGGATTGCTGGACGGTCGTCACCCTGGCAGCTATCAGCTGGACGGGACTGTGAAACCGTCAGAAAAGACAGCTGGTGATGCTGATGATGAACTGCTTGCCGTTACCGATTCGGCGGAAGAAGGGGCTAATCAGTATCAGTTGATGGCTGTCCGAGATTCTGCTACCTATTATGTGCTTGTCAGCGACAGCGTCTGTCCGGCAGTAGCCAGCAATTTGGTCAGTGTAGATGTTTTGGACCGTCTGCCGACTGCCATCACTCCTTACACTCGCGACGGGCTGAACGACGAATTTATGAAGGGGCATCCTGTGGTGATATTCAACCGTTATGGCCAGGAAATATTTGAAGGCAACAACGGTTGGAACGGTTATTCCAGAGGAACTTTGGTCGATCCGGGCGTTTACTTCTACGAAGTGCAGATGAATGGGGGCATCAGCCTGAAAGGTTCTATAGAAGTGGTGAAAATAGAGTAGTATCACCTCAAAATATAGTAAAAAGGTTAGGAATGCGCAACAGCGTAGTCCTAACCTTTTTTGTAATTATTTTTAGTGGTAACGGGTTGATAGGTAGATACTTGACAAAAACGTTTGTAAAATGTAACCAATATTTTGAAAAAATTGCTATATTTGCCGAAATAACGTAGTTTGCTTACGCATATTGTAAACCGTATGATACTTTCGCGAAATTTCTTGTTGAATATCTGTCGCGTATAGGGTTTGTATATGGTAGGTAATAGATATAGTAAAAAATAAAATTAGATATAATATGATCAAAATGGGTAAGTTAAAACGTGCATTCGTTTTGTTACTATTTACTACATTTTCGGTAGTGACGGCATCCGCCTTGTCATTGTCGGTAGACGAAACAACTGTTTGTCCAGGTTCTGCCTTGTTGCTGACAGCAACGGGTGGAACTTCCAATGGCGTGTTGACTTATTACAAGTCTGATGATAACAAAACGTGGACA
>OBMA010002281.1_pt1 | contig 11252 bp, 11 predicted proteins | sample 1539141 | NCBI WGS metagenome assembly OBMA01 (sample SAMEA3991484, study PRJEB22521) | metagenome | biome: anthropogenic terrestrial biome; feature: sewage plant; material: raw primary sludge | place: Sweden | collected 2012-09-26 | reverse complement strand
ATCAAGAACAGACGCAGAATCTTGGACTGTTTCAGGTACAGTATCCATAACATCTGTGGATGTTTGTTCCAAGAAGTCAATATTCTGCTGGGTAAATAAACTTAATTCATTCAGGACACGTTCATGTGCCTTGGTTAAGGTGACACGCTGTCCAGCAGCCAAGGTATCGAACAACTGAATAAACTGTTGATGCACCTGATGATACAGCTCAAACGCATAATCAAGATTCAACAGACTCGGTTTAAAAATCAGGTCCTGATAGCTTGAACGCAATAGGCTGGTATATTGATACATCCCAATCGTGGCATGATGATGCGTATGCTGTAACAGAATTTCCGCCTGATGACTTAACAGCTGGATATATTGAGGGAATTCATTTCGGGCACGTTTTTCAAAATCAAATTCCACATCCAGTAAATCATTAATATTTAATTCTAGTAATTCAGAAACCAGACCCTGTGGTCGTATTGCCTCACCATGTTTTTCTTCTAGCTGGAAGTCATAGCTATCCCATGCCACATTGAATGTGTCATAAATCTCATCCAGTTTCTGTTTCGCGCCCTGCTGCCTTAAGGTATGCAGGTAATCGCGGACAAACTGGGCGTAATGGGTGAGCAATGCGGTTTCATCAGAACTGGAATCCAGTTCATCCTGCAACAAGGTCTTAAACAGGTTTTCAACTTTAGCACTTGCTTCAAATACCTGATCCACATGCGCCATTGAGGAACTACCACGAAGGGTATGTAAAGCCCTGATCAAGGTATTGTAGTGATCATTATTTGGACGTTCGTTCAACAGGAACTGATCAATGGCCCTAAGATGATCTTCTGACTCCTCCAGGAAGATGGCCAAGGTTTCCTTGGCAAGCACTTCATCCTGCTCAGTTTCAATAGTCGCCAAGACAGGCTCAATATCCTGTTGCACCTGATCAGCCGCAATTGTGTCATCAATGGCATCCTCAACACCATCAATCAGCTCAAGACCCGTCTGAACATCATCATGTGTTAAAGTGTTTGCAAGGTTTAATAGCTCATAAAGTGCAGGCTCTGGGCTTTGCTGTTGTTGTAATTGTTGCCCCAATAAAACCAGTGGTTTTAGATCAATCAAATGTTTTTGAACCACTTTAAAATCATGTACAAGCTTAAAACGGTAAATATTGAAAACCGTCTGAACATAGCGTTGAATTTCCGTGTTCAGGGAAACCGTTCCTGAAATAACACGGTTTAAAGTGTCTTCAACCGTCCAGGCCAACTCACCAGAGGATTTCGCACCCACCATTCTCCCTGAACCCTTGAGGGTATGGAAGTGGCGGCGCACATCTGTAAGTACATCCTGTTGATGAGGTTGTTCCATCCATTTAACCAACAAAGGTTCTAATTCAGCAAAGATTTCATCCAATTCTTCAATAAAAATCTCAAGAATCTCGGCATCTTGTTCAAGATAGCTATCTTCAGGAAGCGTCATCGTTTCAACTAACGTTTTTAATATTTGTTTCATAGCTGCTTCTTTCGTTTTTATCCACCAGTTGTGGGTAAAAATTACGTGTATCTATCACACAAGATGTCGTTGCATTCCACCACCACCTTGTTGAGATATTCTACATCTCTAAATAGGAAAGACAGCGCCCCACTCTGTCTTTCCTATGCTGCTTACTCAGGTAACTTAAAGTCAGTTACTGATTCACGTAATGATTCAGCCATGTTCGCCAGTTCAGAAACCGAACGTGCTGTATCAAACGTTGCTGTGGTGGTTTGTGAGGTAATTTCCTGTACAACATTCATCGTGGTTGCAATATGACTTGCTGATGCAGACTGAAGTTTCGCTGCATCAGAAATGCTCGCAATCAGTTTTGCCAAGTCACCTGATACCGTTTGAATCTCATCCAGTGCAATACCCGCATCTTTTGCCAGGTTGGCACCACGCACAACCTCGGAAGTCGTTTGTTCCATTGAAATAACGGCTTCGTTGGTATCGGTTTGAATGGTTTTTACCAGCCCTTCAATCTGTTTGGTTGCTGACGCTGAACGTTCCGCTAGACGCTGTACCTCATCGGCTACAACCGCGAAACCACGGCCCGCTTCACCAGCCATAGATGCCTGAATTGCAGCGTTTAAAGCCAGAATGTTCGTCTGGTCGGCAATATCGTTGATCAGGGAAACGATGTTACCAATTTCCTGAGAAGACTCACCCAAACGTTTAATACGTTTTGATGTTTCCTGAATCTGCTCACGAATGTGGTCCATCCCCTCAATCGAACGGTTTACAACTTCCGCACCATTTGATGCAATTTGTACAGAACGCTGTGCCACCTCAGCAGACTCAGATGCGTTTGCAGATACCTGATCAATGGACAATGCCATTTCATTCATCGCCGCTGACGCACCTGCAATTTCTTGCGCCTGATGTTCAGATGCTTCTGCCAACTGGTTAGTAATATCCTGGGTCTTCTGGGTATAGCGTGCAACCTCCTGTGAAGTATCCGTGATTCGGGATACAAGGTCACGCAACTGGTCAATCGCGAAGTTAATCGAATCCGCAATTGCGCCTGTGAAGTCTTCCGATACCGTTGCATAAGAACGCAAGTCACCGTCCGCCAAATCGGCGATTTCATCCAGTAAACGTAAAATCGCGTTTTGGTTACGGTCATATTCATCTTGCAGACGCGTTACACGCTCTTTATCCGTATTACTACGTAGAGCAAGTAATTGCAGTGCAGAGAACACCAGTAAGCCCAATGCGGCAATTAACACGATACCTGCAATAACATTACCCCAGCCACTCTCAGCTTTTTTCGACAAGTCATTCAATGAAGTCAATAAGGCATCAGATTGAGAGAAGATTTGTGAAGATGCCTGACGTACACGAACAATCTGGTTCGCGTTTTGTAGAACCGTTGCCGCCGCTGATTTCAAGACAGCGTCATAGTCAGACTTAATACTTTCTAGAGACTCACGTAGATCTGGTGAGGTGATACGGTCAACGCCCAGCTCAGAGCTACCATTGAGCTGTGCATTGAGGTAAACACCAAAGGTTTCAATATCCGCCCCAAAGTCATTCGCAGAAACATTCGAATTATCTGTACCCACCAATACCGAGTTGATTGAGCGTAAAATACGCTCTGCGATGAACACCTGGTTTTTCGTGATAATTACCTGGCTACTTGGCATGTTTTCACGAACCATCTGGTCAACCATCAGGTTATATTCAGCCTGAATTTCAGGAATCGTTTCACTGATCGAGATGTTAGTATCATAAAGCTGGTTAATGATTTTTTGTTGAGATGCGATTAGATCAATGTTCTTGGAAACATTCTCCCAAAGCTCGTTAACCTTTTTATACTCATCAGAACCTTTACCATAGACACTTTCAACGGTTTCAAGGTTTTCAGCAAACTGCTTCTTCGACTCAACCAGACTTTTCATCGCTTCTGGTGTACCAGATGCGGTTGCTTCCGTTGCCTGACGCGAGATCATTTGCGACAACAGACGCAATTCACCCAGACTACGAGTCAATTGGTTGGAACGTGGTACGCTCACAAATAGGTAAATTAAGAGGATGACTGCAAGGGCCAAAGCAATTAAAGCACGATAGATAATCGGTTTGGATTTTTCTGTTTCACCGAACAAACGGGAAAATTGATCCAGTTGCGTTCGGATATTTTCCAGAAACGCTCCGCCTTTCTTCAAACCAGCGCTATCGCCACCATTTTTCTTTTTGAGTTTAAAGCCCATATCAGCTTCTCCCCTGAATACGCGTTTATCTTCCGTAGCGTACAAATTAGTTTATAAATTTTATTGATGCATTCATGTATTGAGGATTTTTCAACAACCGACTCAGTAAAAACACATGCCACTGCTGATTATGCTGGTGAAAGTAACCCTGACAGTAGTCTTTTAACTTACTGTCGAGTTCAGCATTTTGAGAAAAGAAACTTTTCTTGTTAAAGTGCTGAATCCCCAGAACCTGGTCAACAACCAGTCCTACATAATGATCTTGATGGCTAATACATATCACTTTTTGTGTTGGTGAAAACTGACTCCGTTGTCCTGAAATAAACTGACTTAAATCAGAAACTGAAAGCAATCGCCCACGAATATTTGCCAAGCCACGTACCCATGCCTGAGTATTTGGAACAGGGGTATATTTCGGTGGATAGATCACCTCCGAAATTTCCCCCAATGGTGCAACAAAATATTGCCCTAACATCTCAAAAGCGATACCAGACCATCGGCTGACTTCATTCTGAGTTGAAGCATATTGTTTATTGCCCCGCTTGGATAAGCGAAGCAATTCGATAAATCCATTTGCTGCCATACCCTATCCCGTATTGAGTAATGAAAAGGCTCGTATTGGTTAACTTAAAAGTTGTTTAATCACATCGATAAGTTGCTGTTCATCAATCGGCTTGGTCAAATAGTCGCAAGCCCCCTGACGTTTACCCCATACGCGGTCTGTCGCCTGGTCTTTCGTACTTACGATCACAACAGGGATATGCTGTGTGTCTTTACCCTTGCTAATCTGGCGTGTTGCCTGAAATCCATTCATTCCAGGCATCACCACATCCATAAGGACCAAATCTGGCAACTCTGCCTGCGCCATGGTAACACCATCCGCCCCATTGGTCGCTTCTAAAACTTCATAACCGTGCTTAGTTAAAATTTCTCTAAAACGAAATGTTTCAGTAGGTGAATCATCTACTATAAGAATACGAGCCATTTTTTCCTCAATCTAATTTTATGCGCTAACGTGGTTACGAATCGCAGTTAACAGCTCATCTTTACTGAATGGCTTAGTTAAATATTCATCCGACCCCACAACACGCCCTTTAGCCTGATCAAACAAACCGTCTTTGCTTGACAACATAATCACTGGAATATTTTGGTAGTTTAAAGAGTTCTTAATCAATGCACAGGTCTGATAACCATCCAGGCGTGGCATCATGATATCAACGAAAATGATATCTGGATTTGCTTCCGCAATTTTTGATAATGCTTCAAAACCATCTACCGCCGTAATGACCTCACAGCCTTCACGTTGCAACAAAGTCTCCGCTGTACGGCGAATCGTTTTTGAATCGTCAATCACCATTACTTTCAAATTTTGAAATTTATCTTCCATATAATTGTCCTGCCCCATCACTCAATACAAATTATGTTTGGTTTAATTTGTTTTATACAGATTATTTGATATTTTTAACATATCTTTACTTGCATTATCAACGAAGCTTTTTGAACCAACTTATCAGTTTTCCTTAACAATAACAAATAGCGCACACTTTTGAACAAATTCCTAAATTTTTTGTATACTAACTATTTTTAATTGTATAAATAGCTACTAATATACAAGTGATTATTATTTAAGAATAAGTGATTTAATTAACTTTTTACGGGGAATGTAATGACTGGTTCGTTAAAGTGCGGTTTCCGCATTGGTCACTTTACAACGATAACTCGTAATTGCATTTGTGCATTGGTTTTAATGTTTCTTTTTTATGGCTCAAGTTTTGCGGCCACAGAGCAACCTCGGGCAGTCTGGTATCGCTACTATGACAAGAATGGCATTGCCAATGTAAGCAGCTCGGTCACTCCAGAACATATCCGTTATGGCTATGAGGCGCTTGACCGCAACATGCAGGTGATCAAGCGCAACCAGCCCTATAATGCCACCCAGGATATTCAACAGTCCACACGCCGCGAATCATTGGCACGTCAGCGCGAACAGGACTTAAAACTTAAACGCGCTTATGGCAACAGCAAGATCGCGACTGCAAAAAGGGACCTGATTCTGGCCAACCTGAAGAAACAGTTGAATTATCAACAACAGCAATTGCAACAACTGCAACAGGACAAGATCAGCTTTAAACGTCAGGAAATGGAATATTACCGTAAAGGTGAACCCCTCCCCCCCCAGCTCAAAAACAATTTAGAAAATAACATTAAGAATATTGAGCGCGTGAAAAAAACGGTGGAAAGCTTAAGGAATGCCTACAGCAGAACAGAGATAGAATATGCTGACATTATTAATCGCCTTAGTAAATTTGAACAGAATAACCCCTCCAATATCCCATAACCCCCCTATTCAACACTTTTTATTTTCAAATCCTTAATTTTCTTTTTATCATCCTGATCGAATTGCCTCACTTTACTTTTCCCGAAATTCCATGATTCATGGCATAATGCCAAGACTCACAAGTGGAGAGATCTTTTCCGCCACTGTCGCAGCTTTTTTCAATCACACTTAACTTTAGGATTGTTTCCATGCGCGCAAGCCGCTTTTTATTTGCAACGTTAAGAGAAACCCCAAATGATGCTGAAGTCATTTCACACCAGCTCATGTTACGTGCGGGGATGATTCGTAAACTCGCTTCTGGCTTATACTCTTGGTTGCCCATGGGAACGCGTGTTTTAAAGAAAGTGGATGCTATTGTCCGTGAGGAAATGAATCGTTCGGGCGCTTTAGAAGTGTTTATGCCAGTGACCCAGCCTGCGGCGTTGTGGGAGGAGTCTGGACGCTTTGAGCAGTATGGCCCAGAACTGTTACGCTTTAAAGATCGTCATGACAATCCTTTTGTACTGGGTCCAACGCACGAAGAAGTCATTACCGATTTGGCACGCAATGAGCTAAAAAGCTATAAGCAGTTGCCTGTCAATTTTTATCAGATTCAAACCAAGTTCCGTGATGAAATTCGCCCACGTTTTGGTGTGATGCGTTCCCGTGAATTCATCATGAAAGATGCTTATTCATTCCATGCAGATCAAGCTTCATTACAACAAACCTATGACGTGATGTACGACACTTACTGCCGTATCTTTACTCGTCTTGGTCTGGATTTCCGCCCTGTTGAAGCGGATACAGGCTCAATTGGCGGTTCAAGTTCGCATGAATTTCATGTACTGGCTTCAAGCGGTGAAGATGATGTGATCTTCTCAACTGAATCTGACTATGCAGCGAACATGGAAAAAGCCGAAGCCATTCTGGTCGGCGAACGTGCGGCACCAGCTCAAGCACTGGCGATTGTTGACACACCAAACCAGAAAACCATTGCAGAGGTTTGCCAGTTCCTGAACGCTGATGCCAAACAATCGGTTAAGGCTTTACTGGTTCAGGGTCAGGTTGATGAACATGGCAACACTCCTGTGATTGCCCTATTCCTGAGAGGCGATCATGAACTGAATGAAATTAAGGCTGAGAAGCATCCACTCATTGCTGCTCCACTTAGCTTTGCCACTGAAGAGCAAATCAGTGCACTGGGATTGAAGACTGGTTTTATTGGTCCTCAAGGTTTACTGGAAAAAGGTTTAACCGTAATTGTGGATCGTGCGGCATCGGTATTGTCTGACTTTATTGCAGGTGCAAATGAAGCTGACAAACATGCCACAGGTGTCAACTGGCAACGCGATGCACATTTTACTGAAGTCTATGATCTGCGTAATGTGGTTGAGGGTGATCCATCCCCAGATGGTAAAGGTACACTACTCATCAAACGTGGTATTGAAGTGGGTCATATCTTCCAGTTAGGCACCAAATATTCTGAAGCGCTGGGCTGTAAGGTTCTGGGTGAAGATGGCAAGCCATTTACAGTCACCATGGGTTGTTATGGTATTGGTGTGACCCGTGTGGTTGCTGCTGCCATTGAACAGAACTATGATGACAAAGGCATTATCTGGCCACAGGCCATTGCACCTTTTGAAGTTGCAATTGTGCCAATGAATGCACATAAATCACCACGCACTCTGGAAGCTGCCGAGGCACTTTATGCAGAGTTGCAGGCACAGGGTTATGATGTGCTATTCGATGACCGTAATGAACGTCCAGGCGTGAAATTCTCTGACCTTGAACTGATGGGAATTCCTCACCGTATCGTTATCGGTGAGAAAGGTTTGGATGCAGGCACTTTTGAATACAAGGGTCGCCGTGATACGGAAGCCAGCAACCTCAGCAAAGATGAATTGCTTGCAAAATTAGCAGGTTGATAAAACATCATCCTAATAGGAAAGAGCATTTTGATGCTCTTTCCTAAACCAATTGCATTAAGCTTTTTTGACAAACTCAGATTTCAGTTTCATGGCACCAATGCCATCAATCTTACAGTCAATATTATGACCATCACTCGCATCAGTAATCAAACGGATGGTCTTTACTTTCGTACCAACTTTCACTACTGATGAGGAACCTTTAATTTTCAGGTCTTTAACCACTGTGACACTGTCACCATCCGCCAACACATTACCATTGGCATCTTTAATAATTTCCTGTTGCTCTGATGCCTGCCCCTCACCCTGTTTCCACTCATGTGAACATTCAGGACAGATGAATAATTCTCCATCTTGATAAGTATATTCTGATTGGCATTGTGGGCAATTTGGAAAAGACATAAAAAATCTCAAAAGCATTATTATGCGAGATAGAATGCTTTTTGCAAAATTTTAGTTTTTATTATTTTTCATCACTCCAGAAAATTTATGTCACTAAAACGTTTATCAATCATTCATTTTATTCATCAGGCATTTCAGCTTCCACCAACAAGCCCAATAAATATAAGGATTCCTGCCATCCATTTCGCCAATGCATCTGGAACCAGGAAAGCTTTAAAGACACGCTCTGCTGGGGCCTTGAATACTCGATGTAATTTAACTGTACCTGTCATTTTTATTTTCCATCATTGTTGATCACTATTGTTATATTTGTCATCACCATGAATCAATCGTTGCGATAGCTTTGGTTGCCCATTCTGTCATAAATAAATAAGCAGAATCTAAAGCTGTTTTTTTGTGAAAAATAGCGCAAAATAAGCCCTTATATTGTAATGAACAGAACTTTGCTTTGGGATTGATTTATGAGTCAGCTTGCTTTTACTGCTTTTAGCTTAAATGGTGTAGATGCACAAAAATTCCTACAAGGTCAGGTGACTGTTCATGTTGAACGCCTGCCAGAAAATGAAAACCGTTACACCGCTATTTGTGATTTAAAGGGACGTATTCATTTTGGTGTGTGGATCAAAAGATTAAATCCAGAAAGTTTTGAACTGGTGACAACTCAGGATCAGGCGGAAGAGTTTTCCAGACATATTAAAAAGTTTGGTGCTTTCTCAAAAATGAAACTGGAAGAGGTTGGTCAAGTTTTTCCAAGTTTTATAGGCAACCATACCGAGTTTTCTTCAACAGAAACAGATATAAATGCATGGCAAATACAAGCCATTCAATCTGGACAGGCTTGGATTACCCAAGCAACTGAACATCTGTTCCAGCCCCAGGAACTGCGTCTGCATCAACGAGAGGGTGTGCATTTTGATAAAGGTTGTTATCTAGGACAGGAAATTGTGGCACGTCTATGGTTTAAGGCAAAACCTAAACACTGGTTGCATTTGATTCAAGGGAATGATGCTGTACCCGCTCCTGCAACCCAACTCAGTAAAGATGTAGAAGTCGTTAATAGTATCGCTTTTGAAGATGGTTATTTAGCTTTGGTGATTGCCAAACCGACCGCACTGGAAGAACTTCATCTAACCGTTTTAGATTTACCAGAAGCTTTAAATGGTGACGTGGCGAGGCCTCAATAATTTTTATGCGATAGGATTGCCCAATATTCAAATGGGCGCTATTGTTCCATCATACTATCTGTTTATTGGTCAACTGGTCGATCCAAAAAACCAAAAAAATCTAACCGAAGAGCGTTTAATTGAGTTCAATAAAATTGATGTTAAACAACTGCCATTAGAGCAAGCTATTCGATATGTTAAAGGTGATGGTAAACGTACACTCCATATATTTACAGATCCCGACTGCCCTTATTGTCAGAAACTGGAACAGTATATGACCGCCATTGATAATGTGACTGTCTATTTATTTCCGTTCCCATTAAAAACTCTACATCCTCAGGCAGAAGAAATTGCCAACAAAATCTGGTGTGCTAAAAACCAGTATGAAGCTTGGGAAGATTATATGCTACATCGCAAAGCTCCAAAAAATTCAGGACAATGTTCCACCCCAATTCAAAAGAATTTGATCTTGGGACAAAAACTACAAATTAACGGAACACCCACCCTATTTTTGAAAAATGGTGTCCGTATCGCTGGTATGCCACAAAATGCAGAACAGATTGAACAATTACTAAACTCAGGCAAGCAATCTAAATAAATGAATAAATTAACAGTAGACTGACTATTTCTACATGATGTATTCACATTTTTCTTTATCAGTATTTTGAAATAATTTATATATTTCAAAATACTACAAAGCTAGAATATATTTAGCCATAAATATTGACATACAAAATTTACATTTACATTTTATGCCAAACTCTTAAACTTACTTGGGTCACAACATTGTTTTCTGCCAACAACAAAGGATTGCGGCAGATTTACATGAAAGGAAAGGAAAGATGAAAAAGTTGCTCATTGCCAACCTAATCATGGTTGCAAGCCATTCGGTATTTGCAGCAGAAAATAAAACCTCAGCAGCTCCAGATGTCTTTGCAAAAGCCACTCAACTTTATGAAGCAAAGAATTATCATGAAGCATTTCAGGAAATGCAGCGGCTAGCAAATACAGGCAATGCCCAGGCAATTTATAATGTGGGTTATATGACCCAAATCGGGCAAGGCACAGTGAAAGATGAAAAAAAAGCTTTGCAATATTATCAGGATGCCTCCAACAAAGGATTTGGTAAGGCCAGCTTTATCTTGGCACAAGCCTATCATAAAGGGAATTTGGGCCTCCCTAAAGATGCTCAAAAATACAAGGAATATTTAGATAAAGCCTCTGTACAAGGTTCTGAGGAAGCCTCAGTTGAATTTGCAGATTTGTTGTTTAAACAGGGCAAACCTGAATATGACCAAATTGCAATTCAACGCTTACTGCCTTTGCTACGCAAGGATTATTACCCAGCACAAAATCTTAAAGCAATTTATGATCTTGGTATTGGTGTAAAAAATAAAAATCCAATTATGCAACAACAAGCGGTTGAGAGCCTAAAGGAGCTAGCGAAGAAAGGTTATGCACCATCACTGATGATATTAGGAAATATGTTGGCAAATGGTGGAATTCTTGATCAAAACCTCGAAGAAGCCAGAAATATTTTTGCACGCCTTGCTCAGGCAAATTATCCAAATGCCAAAGAATCATTAGCTCAGGTTGAAGAAGCGATTGCTGCCAAAAAAGCCGCTCCAGCTCAGCCACCTAAAAAATAAATAACCGAGCAGTACCTTATTTCAGGTACTGCTCGTTCTGCTAAAATTGCTTACTTACTCTCATC
>OBMA010002278.1_pt1 | contig 11254 bp, 2 predicted proteins | sample 1539141 | NCBI WGS metagenome assembly OBMA01 (sample SAMEA3991484, study PRJEB22521) | metagenome | biome: anthropogenic terrestrial biome; feature: sewage plant; material: raw primary sludge | place: Sweden | collected 2012-09-26 | reverse complement strand
AAAATTTAATAACAAACGGTAATTTTGGAACCTTCAATGCAAGTGTACCAAAACCACCAGCAGTTGGTTATCAAAGTAATTATAATCAAATTAATTACAATCAAGGCAATAGTATACCTATAGAGTATGCTATAACTAATGATGCCTTTAGTGTTAATACAACAAATTTTATTTCTATTAAAGACCATACAACTGGGAACGGCACAGGAAATATGATGGTTGTAGATGGAGACAGTAATGAAATTTTTTGGAAACAAAATCCCGATAGACAACTCTTAGCAGGACAAGCCTATGTTTTTAGTTTTTGGATTGCCAATGTAGCTATTTCAGGAAACCCTAAAGCTACCATTCGATTTAATCCTAGTGGTTGTTCAAGCTGTAGCTCCAGTACAATTGATTTAAATACGCTTCCTGCTGGCTGGAATAAAGTTAGTTTTACAATAACTCCTTCAACTACACAATGGGTTCGTATTGAATTATCGACCGTAGGTGCTGGAGGTGGAGGAAATGATTTTGCCATTGATGACATAAGTTTATTTGGACCTCCACTACCTATTGCAATTTCTAGTTCTCAAACTAATCCAACATGTATTGCAGCAAGTGATGGAGCAATTATCGCTTATGGCGCTGGAGGAATTCAACCTTATACTTATCAACTTAGCGGAACAGCTACAGCAACCAATACAACTGGAATATTTACAGGTTTAGCGGCAGGAAATTACAATGTTGCTGTAACCGATTCTGATAGTACACCAAAAACTATTAGTACTGGTACTATAAATTTAGCTGAACCTACACCAATAACCATTACACCTTCTGTAACAGGTTGTATTCTTACAGGAACTGCCGTGCAACTTACCGCAAACGGGGGAACCGCTCCATATACTTGGACAGCTAACATTGGTGCAAATCCAAGTGGGACAACCAATATAGTTACAGTTAATCCAACTACAACCACTACTTACTCTGTGAGCTCAACCATAAATTCAACATTAGCTCCTTCGAATCTAATCACAAATGGTGATTTTGAAAATCTAAACAACGGCTTCTCATCTGATTATGGTTACTACCCTTCAGGAAATCCTTCAGGAGCTTATATTGCTTACGGAATCACAACTGATCCTTCGACTTGGTATCCTGCATTTGGAAAATATGTAGACCATACTACTGGAACAGGTAAAATGTTAGTTTGCGATGGTGCTACAGATGGCACTAGTGTTATTTGGTCACAAACTGTTGCTACAAATCCGGGTACCAATTATAATTTTTCTTTTTATGCTCAAAACTTAACTAATAACAATTATGCAAAATTTAAAGCTACAATAAATGGGATTGATGTTACATTAACGCCTATTTCTGCAGGAAATACTGGGGCTGCAAGTAATGGATCTCTCGTAGGAGGAGGTTGGACACAAATAACTGGAACATGGGCTGCTGGCGCGGCTAGTTTAGCAACATTAAAAATTATAAACACGACAGTATCTGGTGCGGGTAATGATTTTTCATTAGATGATATTTCGTTTATGGCCCAAACCGCTATCAATAAATCTTGTACGCTTTCTAAATCCATAATCTTAAACGTAGGAGGTTCAGCGCCAATAACAAATTTTAGTTATTCGACACCTATCTGTAAAAACAATACGAATCCTTTGCCTGTACTTGCTTCTGGGTTCAAAACTGGAGGAACTTTTAGTTCAACTACTGGTTTAACAATTAACAGTACTACAGGAGAAATTGACTTAGCTAGTTCGACATCTGGAACTTATACAATTACTTATAATGTTGCGGCAGATGCTGTTGCTTGTACTACTGCTGGATCTTCTAATTTCTTACTAGTTATTAATGCTGTCCCAACCATTACAAGTATAGTTAACAATAGTAGATGTAGTTCAGGTACTGTTTTACTTCAAGCTAATAGTAGTAGTGGTACTGTAAATTGGTATACTAATGCTATCGGTGGAGGTGCTATTGCTACAGGGTCTACTTATACAACCCCTTCTTTGAGTGCTACAACAACGTATTATGTTGACGCTACCGCTAATGGATGTACCACAAATAGTCGTACAGCTGTTGTTGCTACTGTTAATGCATTACCTTCCGTTCCTACTTATATCAAAACAACTCCAACTTGCTCAACCCCTACAGGAACTATCACAATTACAGGTCCAACACCTTTAACGGATTACCAATTTAGTTTAGATGGCGGAACATTTTCCTCAACAATTTCGTATTCTAATGTAATACCAGGGAATCACACATTAGAGTCCAAATTAATTACAACAAATTGCCAATCAGGGACAACAACGGTTGCTATTGCTCCTATTCCTACTGGACCTACTGCAATAGCATCTACAATAAACCCCGCTACTTGTGGAAGTAACAATGGTTCCATCACATTAGGAACCGTAACCGGTGGAACAGCTGGCTTCACCTACAGCTTTGATAGTTCTGCATACGCATCTACTCTAAATTATTCAGGGTTAGCCTCTGGAGATCATACAGTGGTAATAAAAGATGCTAATGATTGTTTATCTCCTGTCATTGTACTTAACGTTCCTTCTATAAATTCTCCTGCACAACCTAGCGCTGTTGCTACTGCGCATCCAACTTGTACCAATGCAAATGCGGGAGAAATCACGATTACCATTGTCGCTGGGCTTACTTATTCTATTGACGGGTCTGATTATAGCAACACAAGTGGTATTTTCTCAGGGTTAGCATCAGGAACTTATTTTGTAACAGCGAAAAACGCAACAGGTTGTATTAGCCCTACTACAATTGTTGGAATAAATAACCAACCGATAACTCCTGTTTTAGTAATTACCAATCCAAGTCCAGTGTGTTCTCCCACAACTATAGACCTAACAGCCACATCAATAACTGCTGGAAGTACTGGTGGTGGCACACTTTCTTATTGGACTAATGCCGCAGCCACAACACCTTTATTAACACCTACTTCGGTTGCTACTTCAGGAACCTACTACATCAAAAGCACGGTAAATGGAAATTGTAGCGACATACAACCTGTAACGGTTATCATTAGAACTACAGAAATCATAACTATTTCTTGTGGTTCTCCAACAATGAATAGCGTTACCTTTAATTGGAATACTATCACGGATGCAACTGGTTTTACCTACTCCTCTACTATTAACGGTCTTACAGGACCTAGCGGAATGCTAGCGGCTTCGGTTACAAATCTTACTATTTCTAGTTTATCACCTGGTGATGCTGTAATTTTAACATTAAATCCATCAGGTAGTAACTGTGTTCAAACCGAAACCTCTGCTCCTTGTTTTACACTGGTTTGTCCTTTACCAACGGTTGATCCTATCTCTAACAGTATTGTTTGTTCAGGGGATAGCATTCCACTTCAAGCATTTACAAGTATACCTGTCGATCCTTCAACAACATACAACTGGACAATTACTAATAATATTGGAAGTCCATTAGTATCCGGTACAGGAAGCATACCTTCATTTATTACAAGCAATACAACAAGTTCTTCAATCACAGCAACAATCACAGTTAGAGGAACACAAGGTGCTTGTACTGGTCCTGCTACAACCTACACCATCACCGTACAACCTCAACCTGTAATTACAGTTACAAATCCTGCGCCTGTATGCGCACCTACAACTGTAAATATTACTACAGCTTTCACAGCAACTGGAGGAGGTACCATTAGCTATTGGAACGATGCTGCAGCTAGTATTCCGCTAACAAATCCTAATGCTGTAGCCGCTTCTGGAACTTATTATATCAAAAGCACGGTTGGTTCAAGTACAACATGTACTGACATAAGACCTGTTATTGTAACTATCAGACCAACAGAAATAATAACAATCGCTTGTGGTACTGCAACTTTGAATAGTGTTACTTTTAATTGGAATTCCATATCTGATGCTACAGGGTTTTCATACTCCTCTACAATTAACGGAATTGCTGGACCTAGTGGTACTTTAGCAGCAACTGCAACAACTTTAACTATTCCTGGTTTGCTTCCAAATGATGCCGTACAACTAACGCTAACTCCCACGGGCAGTAATTGTGTACAACCTGCAACATCTGGAATCTGCAATGCGCTTCCTTGTAATAATCCTGTTGTAACGCCAATGGCGAATCTTGTAGTTTGTTCGGGAGCAAGTATTCCGCAACAAACCTTTAGTAGTACTCCTATAGACCTGATTAACACCAAATACTTTTGGAGTATGACCAATACTATTGGGGCTCCAGCACTTTCTGGAATTGGAAACATCCCAAGTTTTACCGCATTAAACAACACCAATAGTGCAATTACAGCAACTATACAAGTGTATGCAGAACAACTTGGTCCTTGTATAGGCCCAATTATGACCTACACCATCACCGTGCAACCTCAGCCTATAATTACTGTTACTAATCCAGCAGCGGTTTGCGCTCCTGCAACAGTAGATATTACCACTGCTTTCACAGCAACTGGAGGAGGTACAATCAGTTATTGGAACGATGCAGCAGCTAGTATTCCGCTAACAAATCCTAATGCTATAGCTGCTTCTGGTACTTATTATATCAAAAGCACGGTTGGTTCAAGCACAACATGTACTGACATAAGACCTGTTAATGTAACCATAAACACACAACCATTGGCTAATCAACCAAATGCTCTTACTATTTGTGATGACAATAATGATGGTTTTGGAATATTTGATTTAAGCAATACAACTTTGTTAAATGAAATAAACTCCTCTGCAGGAGTAACCATTAGTTTTCATGAAACACAGCAAAATGCAATCAATAATGTATTTGCCTACACTGGCTTGTACAATAATAATGTAAAAGATAATCAAACATTATATGTAAGAGTGAGTTCTAATAGTACTACTTGTTACGCACTAACAACGCTACAATTAAAAGTCAATGCCAAACCTCTTGCAACTCTTTTGGCAAAACCATATGAACTATGTGATGATAATCAAGACGGCTTTATGACTTTTAATTTAAGGTCACTAGATTCTCAAATACTAGGAGCAAACAATGCTAGTACGCATACTGTTGCCTATTTCAAAAACAGTACAGATGCCATAAATAATACCAATGCAATAAGTAATGCTTCTAGTTACACCAACACAATCCCTAACTCTGAAACAGTATTTGCCAGAGTCACTCAAAATACTCTTGGATGCTTTGATGTAACAAGCTTTACCATTAATGTTATTGCTTTGCCTACAGCGATTTTGCCTACAGAATATATGTTGTGCGATGATGCCTCTGGAAATGAGATTGAGCTTTTTGATTTAACAACAAAAATCAATGAAATTACTGGTGGAAATACTAGTTTAAAAGTTCAGTTCTTCCGTTCACAATCAGAAGCTCTTGCTAACTCTAATCCGATAACTAATATTACAAGTTTTGCAAATACAATCAATTCACAAACCTTTTTTGTAAGTGTAACAAATACTTCAACCAATTGTACTATTTATACTACACTTACTTTGAGAGTTATGCCTTTACCAAAACCAAACACTACTCCTACTACCTTGCAATTATGTGATAGTAGTACTAACAATTTAGGTACAGCAACTTTTGATTTGACTTTAGCTGAAAACGAAATCAAAAATGGTGATGTGAGTCTTGTACTTGAATACTATACTAATAAAATTGATGCCGAAAGTGGGAATACATCCAATAGAATTAGTAACCCTAGCCAGTTTACTAATACGACAGTAAATCAAAACATTTATGTAAGAGTAAGTACATCACCTGCTAATCCAAATGATATCAAATGTGCAACTGTAGTTACACTTCCTCTAAAAGTGAATTTATTGCCAGGCTTTAACAATGTCTCTAATTATGTACTCTGTGAGCCCAATACTGATGGATTCATGACTTTTGACTTTTCAAACAAAACAGTAGAGATGTTAAATACCGTTAGCAACCCTAACGACTATAAAATCAGCTATTTTGATAGCCAAGTAAATGCAATCAATAATACAAATCCTCTTTCCAATTTGTATACTAATACAACTGCATTTAGTCAAAATATTTACGTTAGAATAGACAATTTAGTTACAAACTGTTCCAGCACCTCTAATAGTTTGCAACTGATTGTCGAAGAGGGAGCGGCAACTACTAGTGTTACCAATGCTCAAAGTAGTTTCTGTGATACAGATGACACTAATGATGGAAAAATGACATTAAATTTGACAGCATTTAACACCCTACTTCTAGGAACAAACCCAGTAAGCAATTATCAAATTACTTATTTTACGAATTTAAATGACGCTCAATTAAATAATAATCCAATACCAAATCCATCAAGCTATTTGAGTGCTATCCCTTTTAGCTATATGGTTTATGCAAGAATAACAAATATAGTATCGGCATCTAAATGCACTGCGATAGAAGCCATTACAATTACTATTAATCCACAAATTCTACCTAAACCTATCGACGGAATCATTTGTGTTGACCCTATTTCTGGGGCTACAATTAGGAATTATATCATTGACTCCACATTACCAACTACTGGTTATACCTACCAATGGAGTTTTAATGGTACTGTGTTACCTCTTGAACAAAACGCAACTTTAGTGGCGAATAAAGCAGGTAGTTATTCCCTTATTGCTACCAATACACTAACAGGTTGTAGTTCAAAAGAAGTGAAAATTGAAGTTAAATCATCTCAATCTGCCAATGCTTCGTACATACTAACTCGTTCTTTTTCAAAAGAACAAATGTTCACAGTTAGTGTTAGCAACGGTACTATTGAAGATTATTCGTATCAATTAGACCAAGGAGAGATACAATTGTCACCTATATTCAACGGAGTAACTCCTGGTCCACATCAAATAACAATTAGAGATTTAGACGGTTGTCAAGAAACTATTTTGGACGCTTATGCGCTCGATTTCCCTAACTTCTTCACACCAAACGGAGACGGTTATAATGATACTTGGAATATTAGCGATTTATCAAACCAACCTAATGCGGTGATATACATATTTGACAGATTCGGAAAACTCTTAAACGAAATTAGACCTCAAGGTAATGGCTGGGATGGAACTTACAATCGAAATGACCTTCCTGCTACTGACTATTGGTTCAAAGTAATCTTTGAAGAAAATGGTAAAATGGTTGAGTTTAAATCTCACTTTTCGCTGAAACGATAAACTCAAAAAACAAAAATTGACAAATTTAACTCCTCAAAAATACAATGAAATTAAAATTCATATTACCACTAGTACTCTTACTAACTCAACTAACAATTGCACAAGAGGGAATTGCTGTCTACAGTGATTACCTCTCAGACAACTATTACTTACTGCACCCATCAATGGCTGGTAGTTCTAATTGTGCAAAAATTAGACTTACAAGTAGACAACAATGGAATTCGCAACCAGAATCTCCAAGATTACAAACACTTAGTTTTAATATGGGAGTTGGTGAACGTTCAGGGATTGGTGCAATCGTTTTTAATGATAGAAATGGATACCATTCCCAAAAAGGATTAAAACTAACCTATGCCCATCACCTACCACTCAATGAAAGCGGTCCAGAATTGAATCAATTATCATTTGGAATGAATGCTGGTATCATTCAAAGTAGTCTTGACGAGACCAAATTTAGTCCCATCTTTGACCCTATTACCCAAGCTGGTGCACAATTAAAGGATTCCTATTTTAATCTTGACGTGGGTTTATCCTATCAATATAATAATTTCTATACCCACGCAACAATAAAAAATATTGTTGCTAATCAAAGACAATTGTATACCGATATTGAATCCGATAATCTTAGAAAATATCTTTTTTCTACGGGATATATCTTTGGAGAAACGGAACTATTACAAGTAGAGCCTTCCGTTTTATTTCAATTGGTAGAGAAAACCCAAGAGAGTTTTGTTGATATTAATTTAAAACTATATAAAAAATTAAATGACGGTATATTGTGGGGAGGCATTTCATACAGAAGAAGCCTAGATGGTGCCACTTACGGTACTAATAACAGCCAAAAACTGCAGAACCTTATTCCAATTCTAGGTGTTAATTATAAAAATGTAATGTTTGCCTATACTTATACATCCTTTGTGGGTAACATACAATTTGCTAGCGGTGGTTTTCATCAAATCACTCTCGGATTGGATGTTTTTTGCAAAAAACTACGCTATGATTGCTTTTGCCCAGCAGTCAATTAAAAAAATTAAATGCTTTTATAGCTCAATTTTAACTTAAAAATTGGGCTATAAAAAGGCACTTCAACCAAATAAAACAGTACAAACACAGCAATCATTCATTGAATTATTATCTAAAAAAACAAAGAATCATTAAATAGTAATCATCAAAAATAAAATTTCAGTAAATAAAATCAAACTAGTTAACATTTATTTTAATACTTTTATAAAAAGATAAAACAATAACTTAACTGAAAATTTATGAAAAGAATAACTTTACTATTTTTTTTTACTTTGCTCCTTTATCTCTTTTGCCCAAAGAGAAGTTACTGGTACTATAAAAGATGCCGAGGGTAACCCAATACCTGGAGTCAATGTAATCGAAAAGGGAACTTCAAACGGAGTTTCAACTGATTTTGACGGAAAGTATAAAATCAAAATTTCTGAAAATGGAGTATTGGTTTTTAGTTACGTAGGCTACAAAACAACTACCAAAACACCATCTGGAGACGAACTCAGTATCACATTAACCAACGATAGTGGACAAGAATTGCAAGAAGTTCAGGTGGTAGGTTCAAGAAACTCTAAACGAACCGTTGTCAATTCTGCGGTTCCCATCGACATCATTAGTGTAAAAGATGTAACAACTCAAAGTGGAAAATTAGAAATCAATGAACTTCTTCAATATGTAGCTCCTTCCTTTAATGCCAATAAACAATCCGGATCCGACGGAGCTGACCACGTAGATCCAGCATCGCTCAGAGGATTAGGACCTGATCAAACCTTGGTTTTAATCAACGGAAAACGACGTCATCAATCGTCATTGATCAATCTTTTTGGTACTCGTGGTAGAGGAAATACTGGAACCGATTTAAATGCCATTCCAGCTGCTGCTATTAAAAGAATAGAAATTTTGAGAGATGGTGCCGCAGCGCAATATGGCTCTGATGCGATTGCTGGGGTAATAAATATCGTTCTTAATGACAATGTCGATGAAGTAACTGGAATGATTACTTATGGTGCTTATAATACAAATGCCCGAGGAGATTTTCCTAATGGCACAGCCAATACCAAAGGTTTTCGATTGGATCAAAATGGCAATGGAAACACCTTTGGAAAAAATCAAAATTTTGATGGTGGTTCGGTAAAAATTGCCGCCAATTATGGTCTTTCAATAGGAAAAAAAGGAGGATACGCTAATTTCACCACTGAATATTTAAGTAAAAATTAAACCTTACGCCCTGGTTTTGATTTCAGAAAAGGATTTGGTGAAGCCGAAATACAGGGTTTCAATTTGTTTGGTAATTTAGCCATTCCTGTTTCAGAAAAATCAGAGTTTTACGCTTTTGGCGGACGCAACTTTAGAGATACAGATGCTTATGCCTTCACAAGAAACGATGGCGAAAGAGTCGTTGAAACTATTTATCCAGGAGGATACACTCCAAGAATCACTTCAAATATTGTAGACAATTCTTTTGCTGCTGGTTTTAGAACCAAAACAGCTAGCGGTTGGAAAATCGACATCAGTAATACTTATGGAAAAAATCTTTTCCATTATTATGTAAAAGGAACCATTAATGCTTCGCTAGAAGAAGCCTCTCCTACCGAATTCGATGCAGGTGGACATAGCCTCATCCAAAACATTATGAATTTTGATTTTTCCAAAAATTATGATTCAGTTTTGAGCGGAATGAACTTAGCCTTTGGTGCAGAATACAGAACAGAAAAATTCAACATTTTTGCAGGAGAGGAAGGTTCTTATGCAACATATGACACCAACGGATTACCTATTACTGACCCTACCTCGCAATTTGCTCCAATCGACCCTATTTCTGGAGAAGCAAGACCTGGTGGCTCTCAAGGATTTCCTGGCTATAGCCCTAAAAACGAAGTGGATAAAAATAGAACCAATTTATCCCTTTATGCCGATAGCGAATTAGACGTAACCGAAAACTTTCTAATAAGTGGTGCCTTACGTTTTGAAAACTACAGTGACTTTGGAAGCACCCTAAACGGTAAATTTTCTACAAGATTAAAAGCGTCTAAAAACATCAATTTTAGAGGTTCTATTAGTACTGGTTTCCGCGCACCTTCTTTAGCACAAGTGTATTACAACTTGCGTTTTACTAATTTCTCTTCAAGTGGGGCTTCAGAAATTTTACTTTCACCAAACAATAGCCCAGTAACCAAAGCTTTTGGAATTAATAAGTTAAACGAAGAAAAAGCATTGAATGGCTCTTTGGGCTTTACCGCTACTTTTGGAGATTTTACAGCAACAATTGATGGCTACCTTATCAATGTTAAAGACAGAATTGTACTTACCGGTTATTTTGATGCATCTAGTTTTAATTTGGGAGTTGATGAAGCACAATTCTTCGTTAACGGTGTAGATACTAAAACTACAGGTTTGGATGTTGTTTTATCTTGGAAAAAGAAAATCAATGACAATTCTTTCTCAGCTTCATTAGTTGGAAACATCAACAATATGAAAATTGATAAAGTAAAAAATGGTAGTTTAGACAAAGAAATTTTCTTTGGCGAAAGAGAAAAAGCCTTTTTACTAGCCTCAGCACCTGACAATAAATTTGGATTAAACCTGAATTATGACAGAAAATGGTTTAATGCTGGTTTGGCTTTTACAAGATTCAGCGAAGTTAAACTACTAGATTATCAAATGTATGAAGATGTGGCGGGTTATGGTTCTTTCGCAGAACAAATTAAAGCAGCAACAGATACTTATGGCGCAAAAATCGTTACGGATTTAACTTTAGGTTTTCAATTACAAAAACATACCAAATTAAGCATTGGTGCCAACAACCTTTTCAATATCTATCCAGACCAACAAGATGACTGGGTGGAAGCTGGTGGATATTGGGACGCCGTTCAAATGGGCTTTAGTGGAGCCTATTACTATGCTCGATTAGGTTTTAATTTTTAGTGAAAAAAGTCAAAAAAAACATCTCAAATTTGAGATGTTTTTTTTGACTTTTAATGTCTAGTCCTAAAAATAGCCATTCATAAAAAGCAGGCAAAGGAAAAGCTATTTTATTAATTATCATTAGCCTCAGCTAATTCGGCAACCAAATCCTCAGCTTCTAAAGC
>OBMA010002277.1_pt1 | contig 11257 bp, 8 predicted proteins | sample 1539141 | NCBI WGS metagenome assembly OBMA01 (sample SAMEA3991484, study PRJEB22521) | metagenome | biome: anthropogenic terrestrial biome; feature: sewage plant; material: raw primary sludge | place: Sweden | collected 2012-09-26 | reverse complement strand
ACAATATACAAGCCCGTGGCTATTAAAAGATAATAAGCAGAGCTCTCTCTTTTCTTATGGCGTATGGTATATGTAACAGTATAATTATGAAGGGATAAGACTCATAAACAAAAACAACGGTTTTTCATACCGTTGCTTTTTCACTTATTGGGAGTTATTCCTCTTACTCTCAAAAAAGAATTCTAAGAATAAAGTTCTTTTACAAAAATTTTTATAGTATAGGGCAGTTATTTATTCAACGCTCTTTAAAGCTTCTGTAATCTTAATTGTTTTGATTTTTTTATTTAGTATATAAGTAACAACAATACTCATAAATACGGTAAAAACTATTGTATATATATAGCTATTATTTGATAAAATTGGAGTAAAGTCCAATTCATCTCCCATACCTGCTTTTTCAAAGATTTTACGATGTAAATAAATTCCTGTAGGCAAGCCTAAGGCAATTCCAACAAGGGTCAATACAAGGTTTTCTAAAGATAAAAATATCTCTAAGTCGCGATATTTAAAACCTAAAACTGATAAAGTTGCTAAATTACGTTCTCTATCAGAAAAATTTAGTATACCTAAATTGTATAGAACAACTGTTACAAGTAATCCTGCTGATAAAATTAATAGCATAGACATTGATAAAGTACTATTCATACTGCTGATAAAATTATCTTTTTGATTTTGTGTTTCTGTTACTTTAATAAAACGATTATCTTTGCTTGTCTTAACGGACGAGTTATTGGTCATTAAAGCAGTCGGAAGAAATCTTTGTTGTAATCCTTCCCAAGTACCTTTTGTCATATAAATACCTTGTCCAATGTTTAAAGAAATAATTTTATTAACTTTTAATGAAATAGACCGATTTTGATTATCTCTATATTTGATGGTATCATTCAATTTTAGTTTATATATATCTGCAGCTTTTTGTGTAATAGCTACCTCTCCCCTTTTTAATTTAACTTCTTTATTATCCCGATGTAATTTTATAAACTGACTATCTTCATCAATAATATGAAAAATCATGTTCTTCGATATTGACTTCGAAGAAGCATACAGGCTAGTTTCTTCAATGAATTCACCATTGTAGATTTTCTCAAGGGTATTCAAATTATTTTTCGTTAATCCTGTATCCAAATATGCTTTATAGTCATATAAATAGGTCTTGTCATAAACAGAGTTTGCTACACTATTAATTGTATCACGGATTCCTAACGCAGTGAGCAATAAGCTAGTGCATCCAATAATACCAATTATTGTAGTTATAGCCTTTATCTTACCATTTAATAATTGTCGTACGACTAAAACTGTTTTGGGATTTACTTTTATAAAAGATCTGGTCTTACTACTTTTCACTTTGGAGTGATGAGTTGACTTAACTCCTTCTCCTTGCAATAAGCTAGCAGGCGATTCGTTTATCAATTTATAAAAAGCAAAAATAGTTGCTGAGCAAGTACTGATAATTGAAATAATAGAAATAATAACTACTTGATTTTGATTTAATATAATTTTTGCATCATTAAATACAAATAATTCTTCAAAAAATCTCCAAATATAATTAGGTATTATCTTCCAACCTATAAAAATCCCAATAATGATGGCTGTCACACTAATTACAAATGCATACAAAATATAGTTTCTCAAGATTGTTAGATTATTAACACCAACTGACTTCATTATTCCAATTATAATTCTCTCGCTCTTTATTATTCGGTACATGGTAGTAAAACTCATTAGGATAACTATCGAAAAGAATACAATTGGAAATAGGGCTCCTATTGTTTTATATTGTGAAATTTTTTGAGATATAGCAAGGTCATTCAGTGTTTCATCAATACTTGCCAAGCTATTAATATTACCATCAAAAATTTGTTCAACTTCTAACTTTAAATCTTGTAGATCAACCTTGCTATCTGCTACAATTGATAGCTTATTAATAACTGAGCTTTTTCTAGTAAAAAATGCAGCATCATTTTTACCAATATAGATATATCCATAATTTCTATGATTTGGTATAACCGTTGTTGAATCAGGGGTTATATAAACATAGGAAGAACTCTTACATAATCCAGCAATTTTAAATTTGGATTTCTGTCCGTTAACACTTAATGTAAGTGAATCTCCTACATTAAGCTTATTTTTTTTTGCAAACGTAGCATCTAAGATGCACATTTTGTCTCGTAAGCTTGATTTCCCATCAATAACCGTAAATTTATTGACGGAAAAGTCCTCATCTACGGCATTTACTAAAAGCTCCGCTGAAGAAATTTCATCAACTTTAGCTCTTGTCTGAAGGGATGATTCGATTGACTTTATATTTTTTAAATTGTCTAATCGATTTTGAGTACCATCATCAATTAAAGTTGGATTAGTCAAATACAACTCTAAATCCGCTTTATTCTCTTTTTGGTAAACCTTATTTTTATACTCCGAAAGACTCCTCCAAGTACTATCTACCCCTATATATATTGAAATACCTAAGACTAACATAAGTAAGATAGAGCAAAATTGAATGATATTCTTTCGAAAGCCTCTTAAAAATCTTATATAAAATACATTCTTTACCATATCAAATCCTCAACTTTCAAAGGATGATCTTGTACAAGAATTTCCTCGATTCGACCATTTTTCATTTTGATAACTCGGTCTGCTATCTTAGCAAATTCAGGATTATGGGTTACTACTATTGTCGTTTTATTTTTTTCTTTTGCAGTTTGATGAAGCAATTTTAAAATATTTTTCCCGGTTTCAGAATCCAAAGCTCCTGTTGGCTCATCACAAAGTAAAATCTTTGGATTTTTTGCTATTGCTCTTGCGATAGAAATACGTTGCTGCTCGCCACCAGACAATTGGCTCGGAAAATTCTGACTCCTATTTTTTAATCCAACACTTTCCAATACATCCATAGCATTAAGTGGTTCGTTACAAATTTGAGTAGCTAATTCAATATTCTCTAATGCAGTTAGATCTGGAATAAGATTGTAAAATTGAAATACGAATCCGACTGAGTCACATCTATATTGTGTCAGTTTGCTTGAATTAAGGGAAGATACTTGTGTATTATCTACCATAATTTCGCCAGAAGTTGCACCCTCCATACCTCCAAGAAGATTTAAAAGTGTCGTTTTTCCTGCCCCACTGCTTCCCAATATAACTACAAACTCACCAACATTTATTTCAAAACTTACATCCTGAATTGCGGTCACTTTTACTTCGCCACTCACTTTATATACTTTTTTAACATTTTTAAAACTGATATATGTCATTTATTTCACCTCATTTATGTATTCAGCCATCATAGCAACATTATCCTTATCAAAAATAGTTGTATGATCTCCAGAAACCAAGCCTTCATTCCATTCACCTTTGCTTAAGGTCTTCCATTTTTGATAATTTTCAACCTGTTCCTTACTAGCTCCAAGATAATAAATGTTTTGATTTATAATGAAATCGGACTGGTATATCTTTCTAGCTAATTCAAAGCTTCTAAATAAATTAATGTAATAAATAAGTTCTTTCGGGTTAGGGTTATTCTCTCCAAAAAATGGGATAAGACGTGATAATTCACGAGGAACAATAGATATTAAACTTTCTAACAGTCGAGAATTTCCTTCAATTGTTGAAACTACATCTTCCCATAATTCTAATAAATTATTTGCTTTTGTATCTTTATACCCAAATGACTGATATATAAGATTCCTTTCTGAAAATAAAGTGAAATCAAATACATGCTCTTTTTTATCAACCGGCGGAAGGGAATTGATTAATAATAAATTTTTTACCTTTTTATTAAATTTACAAATCTCATAGCCAATAGTCCCTCCAATACACCAACCACCTAAAATTTCAATGTTTTCAAATACCTCTAAGTAACTATTATATAGCTTAGCTAACTCATCAAACTCTAATGTTCTGGGATGAAGGACATTCGTATCTTTATCAAATTTAATAGCATATACATTATAAGTATCATCTATATTTTTTGACAGGTTATTATAGATCCCAATTTCTCCGCTACCCGCATGGATAAGAATCACATTTTTATTGCTTGTTCCCTTCTTTAACTGTACTATATTTTTATTAAGACGGATCGTTGATTTATTTATCAGATTCACTAACTCTTCAATGTACTGTGCTTGCTCATGAAGTGTAAATTTATTTAACAACTCTTCTATACTTAATGAAACACCATATTTTTGATTAATTAAATACAATAATTCCGGAAGTTTTATTGAATCTCCGCCTAACTCGAAAAATGTACTCATTCTTGATACATCATTACTATCTATATCCAATACTTCTTTCCAAACGCTAAGCAACTCCTTTTCTTTATCATTTAATTCCTGCTCTTTATGATAGTTCAAATATAGGTTTTTAAGCTGCCTCATATCAATCTTACCATTATTCGTAAGTGGAAATGATTCAATAAATACGAATGATGTAGGAATCATGTAACTCGGTAGATGATCTTTCATACGATTTCTAATTTCACTTCCTGAAATTTCAGGTTCACTAGAAACACAGTAGGCTATCAAATAGTCCTTACCATTGGAATTTTTTTCAATCACGACCTTAGCTTTATCAATACAATCATCTAAAAGCAAAGAATTTTGAATCTCGACTAAATCGATACGATATCCATTCAGTTTCATTTCTGATTTCATTCGTCCTGTAATGTACAACTTCCCATCACTAGCTAGATATCCTTTATCACCTGTCTTATATATATAACCTAACTTCGGATGCTTATAGAAGACAGAAGTCGAATCTTTATTATTTATATAACCATTAGCTACTCCTTTCCCAGAAATTACTAATTCACCCAAGGTGTTCATATTTACTAAGTTATCTTCAAAATCAACGACGTAGAAAGCCTGATTACTTAAAGGATAGCCATATGGAATTTTATGTCCGTCGAAATTATTTAGTGGAAAATAAATTGACCATATAGAAGCTTCTGTAGCTCCTCCTAAACTAAAAATATTGATGTCTTTATTTATAAATTTCTTTTCAATATCTTGAACCAACTGACTAGAAATAAAATCGCCACTCATCAAAATATTTCGTAATTTTGAATTCTCAATATCAATTTCGTTTAATAACAATTGGACTAATCCGGGAGTAGAATTCCAAAAACTAGACTGAATAATTTGTTCTCTATGCTTCTTCAAATCAATATCGCTACTTAGGTATGTACTACAACCAATAACTAATGGTGCAAGTAAATCGAATATTGATAAATCAAAAGTCAAATTAGATACATTAAAAATTGTGTCTTCTCTTGATAAAGAGGTTCTTTCAATTATATCGTCTATTGTATTCAAAACAGCTGCTTCAGAAATCGAAATTCCCTTCGGCTCTCCTGTTGTTCCTGAAGTAAAAATACTATAAAGCTCATCTTTGGGTACCTTTTCTAATGGAATTTGATTTGTATCAATAATCTGATTATCCTGAATCAACAAAGTAATACTATTATTTTTTAATAACTTATCCATTCTGTTAGGGGATATATCATTTGGAATAAAGCAAAATGAATCACCTAGCATTATAACAGCCATCATTTCTATAACACTTTCAATTGTTTTATTCCCTTTTATCCCAATACGAATTTTTTTATAGGAATTATCCTTTTTTATTTTTACAATTCTTTGGTGTAAGTCTGAACTTGACTGTCTTAATTCTTCGAAAGTTAACTCATTTTCCCCATCAGAAAATGAAACTGATTTAGGTAAAGATAGAGCAATCTCATTAAATTTTTCTAAAACTGAAATTGTTGGAGATAGAATAATACTTTCTCTCTTGTTATAATCTTTAAAATTCTCTAAAATATTTTGATTAATATATAAATTAGATTCCTCCATACAAGTTTCAGGATTTGTTAAAAACAACTTAATCTGTTTAAGATAAAAATCAAACATCTCTTTAATTTGAATAGAATCAAAAATATCCTCTAAAAAATCCCAGCTAATATTTAATTCCCCATTAATAATTTTTATTTGACAATCTAAAAACACCTGTGGGGTCTCAGATATCCAATATTCTATAGCTCCCAAACTATTAAAATCATCAAATTCAAATAACATAGAAGTGAATACAAAAGGCATTAAGTTACTCTTATTGCTCTTACCTAATTCACGTAAAACTTCTACCCCTTCAAATTTAGAATGCTTCATTGCTTGAAAAACTTTGTGATGAGCTGATCTAGTATTTTCTATTACTGACTGATTTAAATTTATATTTAGGTCAACCAACGTAGTACTAGTAAAATCTCCTATCACCTCTAAATATTTCTTATTCTTACGAGGTCGTTTAAATGTTGTCATATTAATAGTAAACTCATCTAATTCTGACCATCGTCTTAAGGTGATACCATAAAGTGTCAAAAGCAATGTACTAAGAGAAATATCTCTTTCTTGAGCTATTTTCTGTAGCTTCAATAATTCTTTCTCCGAAAAGTTAAATTCTTTACGTGAAAATTTACTATTTATAGCATTTTCTTCATGAAGGAGCAAAGAAGGTGATGCTGGTAGATCTAAAATTTTATTTTGCCAATATTCTTTATCTTTTAAATATCTATTACTTACCTTTTCTTTTAAATATGCTTCATTTATTTCCATGAGTTCAACAGTTCTATCTTCTAAATAGAAGCCATTATCTAATTCATTATTTAATAACTTATTAAGGCAATCAAAAAGATAAAAAAGACTCATTCCATCAGCGATTAAAAGATCAATACTAAAAAGTATGATATTCTCGTACTCACTTTCATTGATTGACAAAGCTTCAATTGTATAGAATGGAAAATCATCTCGTCTATAAAGTTTTTGAGATAAATTTTGACGCTTTTGACTTTTAACTTCCTCAATATTATCGGTGCTACATTCTGTTACCTCAATTTCATAAGAATATTCGGGAAGGATCTCAAAATAACCAAATGATTCCACCTTCGCCCGCAGCATTGGTTGTTTTTCAATTAAGTAATTAAATGCTAATTCAAACTGTTTTATAGAACCCTTGTAACTCATTTCAAGATACATATGAGTACCAGTTTTTCCATCAAATGTCTCATTGCGACCTAATAAATAAGCTTTTTGAACTTCTGTCATTTGCAATTTCATATAAATTCACCTCATATAATAAAACTCGTAAAGTAATCCGAATCCTCTAATAATACCGCTTCTTTTGTGTTATAACCTTGTATTCCTAAACTATATTTCCCATCTATATTAGTTGAATGTACGATAATTTCAGATAAATTTAAATATAGACCTCTTTGAAGATATTTAGAATATGCTTCTTTCAGTGTCCATATTTTGAGAATATAATTTGAAATATCTGTATTATCAAAGTCTACATCATCATTCTCGTTATGAATAAAATCAAAAAGCACCTTCCTTTCCCTGCAAGATAATTCCCTCTTATATTCAATATCAACTGAACAAAACTCAGATGAAAAAATAATTGCTACAAATTCTTTTGAATATGATTTAGAATGATACAAGAGGTTTTTTTCAGATAAAATTATCTTATTTGCCAATCTTTGCTGCTCCTTCTTATCACTTTGAAAGTTTAAAATAATTAATTTTGAATGCATAATAGTGCCTATATAATCTACGTAATTCGCGAAACGTTTTCCTTGGCAGTGCTTAGCCTTTATTCTCTCATTCATACGATTATCACTGAGTAATAATTACTGTTATGACAATACCAACTATTTGCAGATGTCACTTTCAACATTATCAAGCCACCCCTACTCTTTTATTAAAATATACCTATCATTGACTATAGTTGCCACACTACTAGCATGATTTCCTTTTTAAGTAAGCATTTTGACATTATTGATGATATTTGATACACTTAAATTATAAACTATACCGTTAAGGTAATGTCAAGGGGGGGGGGAACACATGAAGTCATTCTTAACTATCGGCCAACTTAGTAAATTATCAGGTATTCATACAAAAGCACTTCGGTACTATGAAAGTATTAATATACTAAAACCTGCTTATGTTGATCCTATTAATTCTTATCGTTATTACACTTATTCAGCAATACCATATGTTAAAGTAATTAAAATTTGTGCTGATTATGGTATTCCATTAAAAAAATTCAACAATTTTATTAATGATAATAATGAGATTATGATTAGTGAGATTCTCCAAATAGCTCAAGATATCATCAAGGAAAAAGAAGAAGCATTACAACAGGATAAAAATCACATTGAACAATTTAAATCTCAAATCAATCTTTCTAAACAATTGGACTACACTTCCTACCACCACATTGAAACTGGCGATGAAGACTACCTCATTTTACCCTTCGTAGGTGAAATATTATCTGATGCTTACTATAGAGAGGTATATAAATTGCTTATTTCTCTATCAGTATCAAAAATATCCTTTGAACAACGTGTTGGTTGTTACTACAAGAAAATAGGAAACACATGGAAACAATATATAGCATGTAAAATAGACCATTCTAAAGAGTACATTGATTTTGATACCATATGTTTAAAAAACAGCCATATTCATGGCGAACATATTGATCAGAAAAATATACCGATTAGAATAAAAGAACTTGATGCTGAGTTTAATGTTCAAGAACTTTTAATTATAGAGACTTTGGAATGTCCCTATAATTTTACAAAGCCACATTTAGAATTAAGATACTTATATAAAACTAGTTCCTAGTTACTAAGTGCTTGTGATTAACACAATAAATTGTTTTACTATTTTTTCATAAGATTTCCTAAGCTACTCCATACTGGTCTGCTAAGCAAACGGGATATTTTAATCTGTATAAGGTGGCAACATGCCCTTCCGATTTATTACAAACTAATCTTCTGCACAACCATATATTTCATTTTATATCCTTGCGGATTTATTCTCTACTTTAACTCTTGATGAAGCAAAAGAAAAATTTGACCTCCATAGAAAGATTTATATTGATGTGTGCTCTCAATATAAACGACAAGCTAATGAACAGGGTGGTATCATTCAAATGTTGCAGGCCTCTCCCTTTTGAAACAGCTTTACTCGTTATGGATAGAGGCTATGAAAGTTATAATCTCATGGATCATTACCAAGAAAAGCAATAGGGCTATATCATGAGAATTAAAGATGGAAAGTATGGGATTAAATCTAGCTATCATCTCAAACTCTCTCGTAAAAAGACCAATGAATGGAATCATTTCCATATACAATGAATTTAGAAACAGATTCATCAGGAAATAGTATTTCACTAGAACATTTGAAATTTGAACAAATAGAAACAAAGTATGACCCTCATATTGATGGAGAAGGACACAGGGACATACAAATTCGAACTAGCAGTTACATAATTTCAGGATTCCACGTTTCTTTAAGTCTTGTAATCGTCAGAAATATTGATTTAAAACCTTCCTAATTTACTGAATCGAACTAAAAGCTATTAAATTGAGTGGGAATAAATGACTAAACTAATTTGAAATGAAATGGTTGGTTTAACAGCATTTCTAAATGTTATAAAATGTGAAAATAGAACTAAATTGATTTGGTTTCCCACCAAATTCCCCACCAGAAAATAATGTACGGACTCTAAAAGTTTGATTATAAATTTATGCCAAGGATTGAATTCTGTATTACACAGTTTTCAATCCTTTTAGTTTGGTAAAACCAACCAGATAGTGAACTAAGTCGCTGCTATGCTGCTATTTAATAAGAGCAAAAATAGCCAAAGTCAGTATTTTTCTTGCAATCAAAAAACGCTTTTTCTTCATAAAATGTTCGATGTTGCGATTTCAAATCAGCTTCGTATAGATAATCCCTGCGATGGTTTGCGGCAATTGCCTCAACCATACAAAGAAATGAATTACTATACGCCTGAACAATTCAAACAATTCGACTCACTCTTTAAAAAAACAGAATACCAATATCAGCTATTTTACAGAATATTGATGTATACCGGAATTCGTATAGGAGAAGCACTAGCTTTAACTTGGAAACAAGTCAATCTTGACGAAAAATATATTGATATTAAATACTCTGCCTATTATCGTAATGGACAAGTTCATATCGGCACAGTCAAAACAACTCAATCAAATCGTAGAATTTATATTCACAATGCTTTTACAGAAGAATTGAAATTATGGAAGGCAAAACAGTTTGATTTATTAGGTGAATTTACAGATGACTCGGATAATCTTCAAATTTTTCAAACAAGTCCTGAGCTACTCACAAGTCCTAATATTTCAAATTTTAGAGTAATCCTAAAAAAGAGAATGCCTGATAATCTCAAGTTAATTCGCAATCATGATTTCAGGCACTCTCATGCAGCCTTTCTTATTTCACAAGGTTTACGAAACGGTGAAGGTAAAGACTATATCTTCTTTACCTTGATGAAACGCTTAGGACATAATTCTATAAACACTACTATAAATGTTTACTCACATTTATTTCCAACACAACAACAAGAAGTTGCTTCTGCTTTTGAAAATTTTTAACAATAAGGCAAAATAAGGCAACGAAAATTTACAAACAGGGTCTAAACCCTTGATACGAAAGGAATCTAGAAAATCTTATGATGAATATGCAATAAAGGATATAGAGAATCTGGATCTTGGTCTTTTAAAGTTGATAAACTATGCTGATAATAAAAGCGATAGAAATATTTTACAAACCTGTTTTGAATTTGCTCAAAAAATTGTAGAATCAGATAAATCTGAAAATAGTATTCTCAATTTACTACAAATAAAAAAACGATTAAACATATTAACACAAATGGATAGCAACTATCTTCACTCTCTAATGAATCAAAGTTCGGTAGAAATTAGGTTTGCTGCAGCCTGTATTCTAGGTAACAAAGAACAAGACAGATATTTATTCGATAAAGAATTCGCTAATGAACAAAAAGAACGATTTCTGGAATATCCGATTTATTACCTCCTTAGCCTAGACTAATAAGTTTTAACTATAATGTTAAGTTAGAGAAAACATTTTACAATTGTTTTCTCTAATTTTTCTTTTTTAGTTTAAGATTAATAAATAATATTTTTAGCACAAAATTTTTACTACTTGCATCTTAAATCTTTTATGATATAATTTTGTTAGTTTATAAAACAACAATAGTTTTCAGGAGGTAATATGTTTTCTGGTAAACGATTAAAGAAAAGACGAATAACACTTGGCTATTCTCAATCTGAACTAGCAGATAAACTTCATATAAACCGCTCTTCTTATTTCAATTGGGAAAATGAAAAGACTAAACCAAACCAAAGCAATCTCAAACAACT